>Ga0315288_10000055_pt1 | contig 114971 bp, 78 predicted proteins | sample YL17G11_20_MG_FD_203454 | JGI IMG/M metagenome (GOLD analysis project Ga0315288, IMG submission 203454) | Sediment microbial communities from Yellowstone Lake, YNP, Wyoming, USA - YL17G11_20 | ecosystem: Environmental > Aquatic > Freshwater > Lake > Sediment | place: USA: Wyoming | collected... | reverse complement strand
TGTTCCACCTATTCGAGCGCCGGGGCCGGGCGGTCCTCGTGGCCTCCACAGGGGAGGAGGGGGGCGAGGAGGTGCCGCTGACGGTCGGCAGCGAGGCTGTGCGCGTGACGGACTACCGGGGCAATGAGGTAGCCTTGCCGGCGACGAAGGGTGTCGCGACGCTCCCGCTCAAGCCTCTCGCGTGCTTCGTCGAGGGCGCTGACCTAGACGTCCTCAAGGCTCATCTGGTGCCCGCCATCCAGACGCCCTCGGGGGGCGGGAAGCGCGAGCAACTCGGCATCCGTCCGCAGGTGACCATGCTCAAGGGGCAGCCGGCCTCGGTGGCGGTCCGGCTGCGGAACCTGTACCGTCGGCGCCTGGCGGGCCAGCTGGGCCTCGACCTCCCCACTGGCTGGGCTGCGCCCGGCGATCTTTCTTTCTCCCTCGCGCCGGGCGAGAGCAAGCTGGTGCAGGTGCCGGTGACGGTCCCCGAGGCGACCGAGCCGGCCGCGTTCCCCTGCCGGCTGACCGTGGCGTACGCGTGGCCGAAGCTACCGAGGGTCGAGAAGCCCTTCGTGGCCTCGGTCATCTCGCGCGAGCAGGTCGGGAACCTGCTGAGGAACGGCGGCTTCGAAGAGGCGGAGGCGGATGGTGTGACGCCGGTCGCTTGGCAGGGCACGAACGCGAAACTGCAGTCCTCGGAGGGTATTGGGCTCGGGCTCGGCAAGCGCATCCTGAAGTTCGAGAAGGCGGCCAACTGGGAGCAGTACAGCCAGCAGCTGGCCTTACGTGGCGGGACGACGTACCTCTACACCGCGTGGATCTGGAACCAGGGCATGAGCGGCGGCTCGAACATCTCGCAGACGATGAGGGACGGGTCGCGGGTTGACCTGTACGACAAACAGGCCATCGACATCGGGGACAGCACGCCCTACTGGCAGGTGTTTACCTGCCGATACAAGGCGCCGGAGGAGTTGGCGTCCGCCAGCTTCGTGCCGTGCACGATGGGCGGCGGCGCGGCCTTGTACGACAATGTGCGGGTGACGGTCTTCGAGGGCACGGACTTCGCGGCGGAGGCCTACCGCGTGCAGCGCCCGCCGACGATCGACGGCAACCTCGAGGACTGGGACCGACGCTGCCCGATCCCGCTGATCGGGCGGAACCAGCTGCGGGTGATCGACCCAGGCTATCAGTGGGCGCCTGCCAACCTGAGCGGCGTGGCCTATGTCTCGTGGGACGACCAGAACCTGTACCTGGCGGTTGAGGTCAGGGACGACGTACACCAGGCCGGCGGCGAGGGACAGACGGTGATCGAGGGCGACAGCCTCGTGCTCGCCTTCGACCCGACTGCCCGGGGCCCCGACGCCGCGCAACAGGCCTTCGCGTACTACGTCTCCTCGCGACCGCCCGGGAGCGGCAGCGGCGTTCACACTCTCTGGCGACCCGCGGAGCACAGCGGCGGCCGCACCACCGGGCACCTGGCGCGGGACTCGTCGGTGTACGACCTGGCCATCAAGCCGGACAGCGCCGGGTGCGTGTACGAACTCCGGATACCCTTCACCGAGTTGGGCGGGTTCTCACCAGCCTTCGGCGCGAAGCTCGGCTTCGCGATCCAGCTCAACGACAACGACGAACGCGGCCCGGCCGCCCAGATGACCTGGGGTGGTGGCCTGTCGCCCGCCTGGTCGCCCTCCGGCTTCGGTCTGGTTGTGCTGATGGAGTAGAGGCGCGGCCGTAGGGCGGCGGCGCGTCGTGGCAACAGGGCCTCTTGGGGTGCGCGGTGCGGACGCCGTAACCTCGACGTCAGGGATGGGAACCATGCTGACGACCGCACTGCGGCTCGGGTCCTGCTGTCTCTGTCTGAGCGCGATGAGCGGTTTCGCCACAGCCGGTGACGACCCGCAAGGCGGACCGGTTCGACCAGATCGCGTCAGACGAGATCGAGCTTGTCCCGATCATGGTGAACGGCAACAAGGACGACCGGATCAACATCGTAGTCGTGGACCGCGGGCGGCTGACAGTAGAGGGGGAGGGGCTCGTCGCGAGCTGGCAACACATCCGGCTGCAGTCCCTCCGGGAGGAGGTCAGGGGCTTCCAGACGATCTGCATGGTCTACAGAGACCACGAGCTATCCGGTGAGGGGACCGGGCCCTGGGGAAGCGTGGACGCCTACCTCTGGGACCTGCGCGGCAAGGATGATCTCAGGAAGCGGATCACCCCCGAGTTCCTGGACGGAATGGCCTGGCTAGACGGCACGAGGCTCGACCCTTACACCACGCCCGCGCCGCTGGACTTCCATGTCGTCAGGTTCGAGTTGGCCAGCCCGAGCAGCAGAGCGATCAGCTGGACCCATACGCTCTGGGAGGGCGCAATGGCGGAGTTCCTGGCCTACGACGGCAAGCTGTCCGAGAGTGAAAGGATGTGCTGCAGTGGGTCTTCCCGCATCGGGCTCTCCCTCCCGCTGAGGCAGGCGCAGCGGCCCCCCCTTTGCGGTCTCAGTTCGTCACGGTGACCGAGGCCGAAACCGGAGCACAGCCCGTACTCACGTCCATTCGCCGCCTGCCCGTGGAGCCGCAGCACAGCACGCAGGGGTAGGAGCCCATCGCTCTGGAGATCGCCGTCCCCGGCGGGAAGGACATCGTGCTGCTGGGCGGCGCCGAGAGCGACCGCCTGACCTGCGGCCGCTTCACCCTCAAGGGCCGGTTCGGGCTCATCCGCGAGCGCGGCCGCAAGGTCGTTGCGCTACACCTGGCCGGCGGCACAGAGCTGGCGGCCGGGGAGCTCAAAACCGCCGGCACGAACCACGTGTTCCTGTGCGATCCGCTGTCCGCGGCGAAGCTCCGGGAGTTGATCGGCGAAGGGACCGAGTGGGCGATCTATGAGTACGGCGTCGAGGATGGTGTGCTGTTCGACAGCAGCGCGAGCCTGCAGGTCCAGTGAAGCTGCCCGAGGCCGCCTTCGCCTCGGCAAGCCACGCCGTCTGCTCCGCGGTCAGGTTCCCGGCACCCTCGACCTTCCCGATGGCCTGCTCCAGTAGCAGCGCGTATGTGTAGTCCTCGAGCCCGTCCCGGAAGTTCTCCAGACGGATGGTCGGCAGAGGGGTGCCACCAGGTCCGAGGCACGTCCATGAGCCGTCACCGTGGTAGGTGGTCCAACTCCGCGGGTCCCAGTCCGTGAATGGCCCGGTGGTGATCTGCTTCCCATTCCAGATGCTGATCTGGTAGTAGAGGAAGCCGTCGGGCCGGTACTTGGCCGTCTGCGCTCCCATCAGCAGTCGTGCCTCGATGGCGGGGCACTCGATGAACATGTTGGCGTAGGGTCGACCGGGCCCGCAGCATATATACCACCACACCTTCTGGCCCTGCGCCCGGACGCGCTCCGCGAGCTCCGCGTTGTAGGAGGGAGTCAGTGGGCAGAACCCGTCCATCGACTTGAGCACCGAGTTCGTGCCGAAGCTGTGGTCGTACGTCGTGGTCAGGATGAGGACGCCCGGGAACTCCTTCTTGAGAGCGGCAGCCGCGCGCTCCACGCCGGGGAACATGACCTCGGGGTTCTCATCGCAGCCGTAGATGTAGGCGTGGTCGAGGAGGCCGAGGGCCTTGGCCTTCCCATAGAGCTCGCCGATCCGCCGGCGCGCCAGGCTTTCCATCGGCCACATACGGCCGAGATGGTCTGGGGAGAAGGGCGCCCGGGCTCAGGAATGCGATGTGGTCCACGTAGACCTCCATGTCGCCCGGCGGGCGCTCGGTGAAGAAGTGCATGACATGGATGTCGCTCAGGTTGACACCCAGCGCGGAGAGGTCAGCCAGCTCGACGACGACCTGTCGGAAGCTCTTCGGCGGCAGGTCGTTCTTGCTCAGCAAGCCGCTGCGGGTGGGGACCTTCGAGTCACTGATGAAGACATACAGCTTCTGGTCGAAGCCGGTGGGATTCGTCATGTCGAGGGCCAGGCTCCTCGCGGCAACACGGCAGACCCACGGAGACCACCATCGGCCAGGCCGGTGGTAGTGGGCGAGGTGCGATCTCCCGCGGGTCGGTTCGGCGGAGGCCTGCTGGAGCCAGATGCCTCCGGCTCGGCCGCACGCGTCATCGGGGCACGGCTCGAAAGCTTGGCCGTCCCCAGAGCCAGGTCGATGAGGTCACCCTTGGTCGGGTGCCTCAAGCGGCCACTCCCGCGGCCGTCACGCCGGCGCATCCCGGCAGGTCGAGCGACGTCAGGTTCGCGCCGACGAAGCCAACCAGCAGCTTCCCCAGCTCCGTGTGGCCGAGCTTGCTCTTGTCACCGGGTGCGAGGTGCAGCTTCCACCCGCCGCCACTGCGACCGAGCTTGGCGTCGTGCAGAGCTCGGCCCACACCGTGTCCGGCTGGCTGCCCGCCGGCCCGGTAGACCCCTACGTGAGCCCGGGCAGCACGTTCGCGATTGGCCGGGCCGGGTCGAACTCCTCGAGGCGCGGCAGATATGGGTGTTGCCTCCCGGAGGTCAGCTCCTCGACGCGCTGGATGACGTACTCGCGGAGTTCGGCCAGGCTCACTTGCTTGTCCTTCGGGTAGGTGTCCGCCTCGCCGCTGAAGCCTTCGAGAAGCGCCTTCGTGAACGCGCCGTGGCCCCAGTCCTCGCGCTCGATGGAGGCTTCGTCGCCACGGCTCGCCGTGAACACCACGACCCCCGCCCTCCGGTTGAGCCGGTCGATGAGCGTGTTCACCGACTCCTGACCAGTGATCGAGCCTGAGTGACAGGTATCAGCGAACACCATCACCAGCTTCGCCCGGATGCTCTTGAGCGCGGCCACGAAGTCGTCCCACCGCAGCGCGGTGTTCTCGAGGTCCGCCACGTCGCTGTCGTGCAGCAGCATGTAGTAGTTGCCGGTCGCATCGACAGTACCGTGTCCCGCGAGGAAGATGGCGACGATGTCGTCCTCGGTCACGCTCGCCTTCATCTCCTCCAGCGCGAACCGAACGCTCGACGCCGTCGCGTTCTCATTGAGCAGCACCTTCCGCGCCGCCCCCTCGCCCGCAACCTTCGCGAATGACTCAGCGTCCTTGTCCGCGAACTTCAGGTTGTTCCACTCCTCGTTCCGGTAGGCGCTGACGCCAACCGAGAGTGCGTGGAGCACCGTCGCCGGCGGCGGCGCGCCAGCGCGTGTGAAGGTGACCTCCGCGGGCATGCTCTGCAGGCCTTCTTCATCGTGGACGGTTGCCTGAAGCCGCGTGCGGCGCTGATACCGCGACAGCGGAAGCTCGAACGTGTAGACTCCGTGGTTCGGCTCGATCTGCTCCCACTTCGCGGTTGCGGCAAGTTCGTCCGGTATTGGGCGACCGTCGATCAGCAGGTCCACCCGCCCGAGCGGCCGGACGCCCACCACCTCGACCTCCACCTTGGCCGTCTCGCCCTCGATCGTCGCGTCATACTCCGGCGCGAGGAACGCGGCCGTCGGGGGCACGTCCGCACCGGTAAGCCCGCGCTCCGCGGAGATGTCCTCGCCCGCCAGCGCCCTCCGGACCAGATCCGGCCTCCGGTACTTCGCGGCGAACTGCTCGAAGGGGTAGACGCTGTCGCCCAGTTGCCATGCCAGGTACTTGCTCCCTCCGGGAGAGCAGTCGACATGCCCCGAGGGGGTCGCTGTGGCCCACTCGCCGTCTGGGAAGTCGTAGAGCGTTGCCAGGAGCCTGGGCTCACCACGTCCATCCAGAAGAGACAAGTCCCAGAGGGTCGACTGCCTGTCGTCGTAGGTCAAGACTAGCCGGTCGCCAGAGACGGTGACGTCGGCGCCCACGACGGTCTGGCCGGGCCTGGATGGGATGTGCCCGATTGCCCCGCCGGCGGGGACAGCGTAGACGTGCACCCCGGCGGCGTCACCGGTGACTACCCGGCTGCCGTCGGCAGTCATCGCGAGGACACGGGTATCCTCCTCTCGCCCCAGATCCCAGGAATGGGCAACCTGGCCTGCTCCCATGTCGCAGAAGACGAGTCGCTGATCGGCCGTGGAGTCCGTCGCGTAGAGCATCGCCACCGTGTTGTCGTCCGCTAGAAGGCGGACCCAGGTGATTTGGCCTACCGCCGCGGGCATAGCGAGAACGTTCAGGATCGTGCCCGACGCGATGTCCAGCATGGCGGCCATGACATGGCTGGGCTCCGTCGCAGAGACAGGATCGTCAATCAGCAGGAACGCGAGCTTCCGCCCACCCCGGCCGAAGGACGGGAACAGCCACTGGCGCCCCCACAGCTCGTCGGCTCCTGGGATCCGGAGCCCGGCCTGGATCAGTCCCATGCTCGTCATACCGTCGACGCGCCCATCGGGTGTCCGGGCCGAGAGACCGAGGCCGTCCAGCTCCCCCACGGGCTCCGCCCATAGCACGGTGCCATCATCCTGCAGCCCGAGAGCCCTGGGCTCGAACCTCATGAACTTCGCCCACCAAGCACCCGGCCAGAAGTCCGTCTTCGCGTTCCACCATGGACTCCCCAATCGGGTCAGTCGTCCGACGCCCCATGAGGGGCATTGGGCCGGGTCCAGCGCGTAGTCTGGCCACGAGCCCGGCTTGGCCGTGCTGGCCTTCCCCCTGGGGAGGACCTCAAGACCCGCTGGAGTCGCCCACGCCCAGACAGAGCTGTCCGCGTAGGCCAGGCGCGCCCCAGAGGGAACCGCAAACGCTGGGTCTTCGGCGCCAGTCCACCGTCCGACCGAGGGCCGGCCATCAAAGAAGCTGACTAGCGACCGCTCTCCCGAGCCGAACAGGAGGGCAGGCGAGGCGGAAGTGGACCCCAGCTCGAGCAGGCGACGCCCTGTCTCGATATCGACTAGGCCGCCGTCCATCACCAGGTACGCACCATCGCCGGGAAGCGCACCGGGGCGGATCTCGTAGGCTCCGGGCAAGACGCTCATTGTGCCCTTGCCAAGGTCAAGGAGGGCGAGCCGATGCAGGGACCGGGTTGCGAACTCGTCGGCCTCCTGTACCACCACGTGTGTGCCGTCGCAGGCCAGAGGGACACAGAGCTCGGTGACAACGTCCCGCCGGACCGACCCATCCCTCGTGCTCCGCAATCGCACGTGGAAACTGGGGCCTTCGCGGTAACTGTCAACCCGCCACTCGCCATCCGCGCTGAGGATATCCGACTCGGCCCCGCGCAGCTCGATCTCTCGCTGCCCCGAGGAGTTGACCATGCGGGACGGCTTAGCGCGGTTCTCGGAGCCATGGGCATTGTACGCGATGAGTGCCCCGTCGGAGCGGAACGCGACTCGCAGGTCACCGAACGTCCCTTGGTCGGCCGTGTACCGGTCTACACGCCTCCCCGAAGCCGGATCGAAGATGCCTATCGAGCTGACCAAGTCTTCTAGGCTGGGCCCGTAACGGGCGCGGCGGTCCGTGGTGCCCGACACACCCGTCGCTGGGAGCTCCACGCCACAGACGGCGAGCAGGGCGCCATCCGGACTGAACACCGGTGCGCCGTAGTAGGACTCGTAGGAGTCGTCGATCCTGCCCGGGACCCTCTCCAACACGGTCTCCAGCACGGACACCAGCCTCGACGCCCGCGTGTCCCACACGCTCAATTGGTGACCGTCATTGACTGCCACGAGCCGACCGTCGGCTGAGATGCCCATGCCGTCGTCGGGGCCCTCGACCGCATAGGGGAAACGCCACCGCACAAACCGACCCGCCAGGTCCCAGACGAAGAGCTCGCCGCCGGCGCGAGTCACCAGCGTTCGGCCGTCCAGACTGAGCTTGACGCTCAGGATCCCCTCGCTGTGGGTTGGGGTGGGCAGTGTCACTAGTTCGGGCACGGCTTCCGGCTGGACCGTAGGCAGGACGAGCTTCGTCTGGCGCTCCACGCCCGTCGGCGCCTCCTCCTCGGCGATGCCAGACGTGACAGTGCGGCAGCAGACGGTGATGGCGCACGCCAGCGCCGCGGTCAGGCATGGCCTCCTGTGGCTCATGGCGTCACTCCTCTCGGCTACCCCTGCATCTTGGCACTACACACTACGGCGCGCCGGGTATGACGTTGCAGATCGGCCGCGCGGGGTCGAACTCCTCGAGTCGCGGCAGGTAGGGATGCTGGCGGCCGGAGGTCAGCTCCTCGACCCGCTGGATCACGTAGTCCCGAAGCTCCGCGAGGCTGACCTGCTCGTCCTTCGGATAGGTGTCTGCCTCGCCGCTGAAGCCCTCCAGCAGCGCCTTCGTGAAGGCACCATGGCCCCAGTCCTCACGCTCGATGGACGCTTCGTCGCCACGACTGGCCGTGAACACGACGACGCCCGCCTTGCGGTTCAGCCGGTCGATCAGCGTGTTCACCGACTCCTGGCCCGTGATGGAGCCCGAGTGGCATGTGTCTGCGAACACCATCACCAGCTTCGCCCGGATGGCCTTCAGCGCAGCAACGAAGTCATCCCACGGCAAGGCCGTGTTGTCGAGGTCCGCCACGTCGCTGTCGTGCAGCAGCATGTAGTAGTTCCCCGCCGCATCGACAGTACCGTGACCTGCGAGGAAGATCGCGACGATGTCGTCCTCGGTGACGCTTGCCTTCATCTCCTCCAGCGCGAACCGCACGTTCGACCCCGTGGCGTCCTCGTTGAGGAGCACCTTCCGCGCCGCCCCCTCGCCCGCGACCTTCGCGAACGACTCGGCATCCCTGTCCGCGTACTTCAGGTTGTTCCACTCCTCGTTGCGGTACGCGCTGACGCCGACGGAGAGCGCGTGTAGCACGGTCGCACGCGGTGGCGCGCCGGCTCGGGTGAACGTCACCTCTGCCGGCATGCTCTGCAGCCCTCCCTCGTCGTGGACGATCGCCTGGAGCCTGGTGCGGCGTTGGTACTGCGACAGCGGCAGCTCGAACGTGTAGATCCCGTGGTTCTCCTCGATCTGCTCCCACTTCGCCGTCGCCGCGAGCTCATCGGAGATCGGCCTGCCGTCAATCAGCAGGTCGACGCGCGCGAGTGGCCTCACTCCCACTACCTCGACCTCGACCTTCGCGGTCTCGCCCTCGATAGCTGCGTCATACTCAGGAGCGAGGAATGCCGCGGCGGGCGGAGTGTCCGCACTGGTTAGCCCGCCAGCCACCGCAACATCCTCCCCCGCGAGGCCACGCCGAACGAGGTCCGGACGATGGTACCGGCCCGCGAACTGCTGGAACGGGTAGAGAGCATCCCCAATACGCCAGGCGAGCTGGGCGGCGATCCCAGGTGTTCCCGTCATGAAACCCGACGGGAGGGCCAGGGCCCACTCCGCCTCGTCTGCCCCATCGAGCAGGTAAGCGACCAGTCGGGCCTCGCCCTCCTCCCCCTCGGTCGGCAACGCCCATAGCTCAACCAGCCCGCTGCCGCGGTGGAGCGCAAGGCGGTCCCCGGCTGGGCTCAGATCACCCCATACAGCCACGCCGGCGATGGTTGTCACAAGGGATGTCCCTCCCGCCCCATCACTCCGCCGGATCTGCACGTGACCGGGGGTGTAAGGACCCTCCACGTTGATCGCGAGTGTCCTCCCTGTCGCGGAGACCCCAAGGAAACCCGCGTAGGCCTGGATCGCATCCTCAAGCGGCAGGACAGTGGCGACGCCAGTTTCCGTGTCACGGTACTCGACCCGACGCGTGCCAATGCCCCCCGAGATAATGGCGGTTCGCCCATCGGCCAGAAACTGGATAGAGCCATCTGGTGGCGAATAGGGCCAGGTGTGCCGGTGCACGACAGTGGTCTTCTCCACGTCCCACATCAGCGTGTCCCCGTTGTGTAAGCAGATCGCCAGCATGGTGCCGCTCGGGTCGAAGGCGAGCGCGTCCACCGTGCACTCCTCCGTGTACTGCTGCGGGAACAGCGACTGCAGCGCGACCCCTAGGTCCGTGGCCGACGTTACCTGGTCTCCGGACCCTCGGCATACGAAAGCGGCGCAGGCGTAGAGCGCCTCTCCGTTAGCCGCAATGCCGAAAGCGGTGCCGTACCCACGATGGGCGCCGTCTGCAGTAGTGGCCACGAGATCGCTTACTGCCTTCCTCGACAGCCACGCTTCCTTGCCCTGAGCGGACCGGCTCAGAACACGGTAGCGGTCCTTGTCCTCAAGGACGAGCCACGAGGCACTGCAAGACCGCACCGTCTCCTCCCGGTCCGGCCACGAGGAAGCACCGCCCGACCCCAGGTCCCAGGCGCGTCGGAGCGAGGTGCCAAGCAACTCACCCGGCTGCCCTATGCGTGCCATATCGCGACATCGACCCGAGACCCCCGTGGCGAGAACGCGATCGCCATCAAGGAACATGCACAGGTCCGGCACCAGCCCCACCAACCGCAGCAGCACACGACCGTCGCCGACATTCACGACACCGGTCTCCGTGACAACCAGCGTCCCGTCGGGACTGAACAGGACTGCCGGGGAGGCGAGAAGGCGGTACTCGCGCGATTCGAGGTCGACGAGCAGACTTCGCTCCTGTCGCGATGGGCTGTTTGCCGGAGCGGTGGCGTAGTTGACTGCCAGATACCGACTGCCAGGCGGGCGAACATAGTCGTCAATCTGTAGGGCTATCTCCCCCTCGCGCTTCCGCAACCATGACTTCCAGTCGGGCATGGGGGGCATGCTTGACACCTCGCGGCCGGTGTCAGTTGCGTACGTGATGCCCCCTATTCGCAACAGGGAGCCATCCGGCGAGAACGTGCATCTGTCCGGAACCACCACCACACCAATGGACGCGCCAGCACCTGGCTCGGCCAGCTCCTTGCGCCCGCAGTCAGTCGGGAGAGCGCCCACGAAGCCCACGAGAACACCGCCGTCAACGCCGTAGACGATGCCTGCGACGTCCTTGGCCCGCCAGCCTACTGTCTGGCTATAGCGAGCCACTTGCTTCCCACTAGCTACCTCCCACACGCCCACGAAGGGCGCAACGACCTCTGCCGCGTAAGGCCCCACTGCCCAAGCCGCCGCAAGACGGGTCCCGCCGGCGTCGAACGCCATCCTGACGCTTGTCCGGCGGATATCATCGGCGGAAGGCCGGGATCCAGTCGCCTGTGTGTCTAGCGGCAACTGGACCAGCTCGGCGCCGGTGCGTGTGTCCGAGACCGTTATCGCCGCCCCATCTCGCGGGAACGCGATAGTGGCCAAGCTGCTCCCGTCAGAGCTGACCGCCATTGCGTACGGGCCGTCAACCCGGATCCTCGACCGGAGATGCCGGGCGGCTACGTCCCACACAAGCACATCGCCGCCCAGTGGGGCCACCGCGAGGGTACGCGCGTCTGCGCTGAACGCGGCCGTCACGATCTCTTCCGCGCTCAGAGCCCCCGGGAACGCCACCAGAGCCGGCTGCACCTCGGGCTGCGCCTGCGGCACCACGAGCTTCGTCTGCCTCTGCGTGGCAGTTGGGGGCTGCTCTTGGGCAAGGGACGCGTCGCAGGCAAGGAAGCCGACCAACAACGGAACAAGCATTCGCTTCAGTGTACCCACCCTCTCTATCCCAGACCCGGCAACACAGTACCGATCGGCCAAGCCGGGCCGAACTCCTCCAACCGGGGCAGGTACGGGTGTTGTCGCCCGGAGGTGGTCTCCTGGGCGCGAGAGACCACATAGTCGCTCAGTTCGGCCAGGCTTACCTGGTCGTCCTTCGGGCAGGCATCCGCGAATACCATCGCCAGCTTCGCCCGGTAGGTGGATCAGACCGCGCTCACCATCGGTAGTACCGGTAGGGGTCATCTCCGAGGTCGTGCCCGGTGAGGTAGTCGGGGTGGTAGAACCCGGCAACCCCCTCCGACTCGGTGGCCCCGTCATCAGACTTCGCGATCATGAACGATGGCGCTGCGAAGTAGTACGTTGTCGCGGTGGTGGCCATCTCGGTGAAGGCGAAACGCACGTTGCCATCGCTCTGCTGGGGCGTGAAGTCGATGCTGAACCGCTTCCACTCCGGGCCGAGGTTCACGCGCTCGAAGAGGCCGGCGCTGCCGTAAGGATCGTGGTTCTTCTCGATCCCCACGATGGGCGACGACGGGGCGTCAGACCGTCCCCAGAAGGTGAGCCGGTACTCCACGCCGGCCTGGATGCCCAGACCTGGGTACAGGCACATCACGTGCCACGCCGTGCCACTGGTCTGGCTCACCGTGATGGCGAGCGACTTCGTTCCCATGAGCTCCGCGGGCGCATCGTCCGAGGTCTGGAGCTCCGCCTTTGCGGCGTCGTAGACGCCAAGATCCCAGCCCGCGAGGGTCTTGAGGTCTCGGTTCGCGATCAGCTCATCGCCCTCCGGTGCCGCTACAGGGGCGCGCCGGCCGATGCGCAGTTCGTCCGGTCGACCGGAGAGCCCGCCTCCGCCGAACTCATCGAATACGCGGATGGCGATCACATTCCGCCCGGCATGGACCATGTCCGAGTTGACGGTGTAGGTGCGCGGTACGTTCCACCCGCTCGACTCGCCGATCCGCTGGCCGTTGAAGTAGGTCACATCCCGATCGTCCACGGCGCCGAGCTGCAGGATGAGCGGCTCACCGAGCCACTCTTCGGGCACCATGATCTCACGCCGGAGCCAGAAGGCCCCGTCCGCTTGGCCGATACCGTCCCAGTCCTCCCAGGAGCCGGGGAGCTTGCAGCTCTTCCAGTCCCTGGCGTCCAGGTCGGCGCGGGCGAAGCCGGCCGCCTCGCCGGTGTTGCCGGGGTCCCGTGTACGCTGGTTCGGGTCCGTAGCCGCGGGGAGCTTCACCTCGACCTTGTACTGCCACTCCCCCGCCAGGCTGATGGGCACGTAGGCCATCCCCCAGCCCAGGTCCAGGCTCTTGGCGTCCATCTCGAACTCCGCACCGAGGTTCGCGAGAAGCTGCACGAGTGTGCGCGTGAGCCGCCAGGCGCTGTAGCGTAGGTAGGTGCGCTGCTTTGCGCCCAGCATGTCGGGCGTAAGCTGGACCAGGATTGCTGAACCGTCGCCCCGCCGTACGCGGCCGAGCAGGCCGCCCGCGCCGACGCCCCCCTCAGGGCCGGACGTGAGAATGGGAGCGTCGATGTCCGAGCGGAGTCGCAGATCGCTCAGCGACAATCCGGCACACTCGGGCCATCCAGGCACCTCGCCCGCGGAGCCCCACTTTCGCACGCCGGCAGCGAACCCAAGCGGCAGCTTGCCGGATGGCCGTGGCAGCATCAGGGCCTTCCCGCCTCGGTCGACGAAAGCCGCGAGGGCTGCGTCATCCACCGGCGCTGATCCGCCGATCACCGCGAGGCAAGGCCTATCAGGGAGTGCTTCCGCCGGCTCGAACAGCAGGCCGAGCTTGCGGAGCATCACTGCGTCCTGTTCGTCGCCGATGTACACCGTGCGACCCGACCGCGGCTGAACGGTCGCTGATGTCACGTAGTCCATCAACCGCCGCGTCATCAGTTCCGAGACTGGGTCCGGACGCGTACGTCCCTCCAGGTCGAGCGTGCAGTAGAGCGCCAGCCCCTGCCCGTGACGCAACTCCATGAGGGGCGAGTAGGCGAGGTCGAACTCACCCTCGAGGATGGGACGCCATCCGCTGAGATGGGGCTTCTCGATGGCGCCCGCGGAGACGCTGCCGCGGTTGCCCCAGTGCCAGCCGAACTCGGGGTCGTAGTTCGGTACTTCCGAGTAGCCGCCCCATGTCTCGGGGACGCCCGTTCCCGAGCCGCGCCAGTCGCGGAAGTCCTCTGCGTCCAGGCCGGCGATCAGGGGGTGGTTGGCCATGCTCGGCACGGGGAAGAACCGGCGCGAGACGTGGCGCGCCACGCGGAAACCCATGCCGTCGCGCAGCCACTGCGGGTCCTGCGCGAAAATGATGGCGCGCCCGCCGGCGGCCACGTGCTTCTCCAGTGAGCCCGGAGCGCGACGTCCGCCGAGCAACGCGTTCCGGCCGACGGCGACCACCTTGCCCGGCGCGGGCCTCCCATCCCACTCGGATAGCGCGGCACCGACGGACCTGAGCAGGTTGCTGGTTGTCCCTTCCGGGTCGAAGACGAGCACCTCGCCCGCCGGCCGCCCACTGCTCACCGTGGGGTAGATACGGAGGCGGAACACGTCGGAGTGCTCGCGGGTGCCGATCCTTGCCTGCAGCCGGATCTCGCCGTCTGTCGCGCGCTCCACGGTGGGCGCGTCGAAGCCAATGGGAAGGAAGACGTTCTGCGCCGTGCCGACGGTACCGGACCTGGTCTCGCCGGCGAGCCGGGCACCGCCGACCGTCGCCTCCCACTGGGCCTCATAGGGCAGCTCCGTGCGCTCGTCATTGATGAGAACCGCCTGCTTCTCGACCCTCTCGCCCGCGAGGTAGTGGTGATCCTTCTCCGTGAATGCGTCGGAGGAACCGGCGATCCATGCGAGCGTGGTGTTGTCCGTATCGACGAGCGCCTGCCCCGCGGGGCGTACGCGAGTGGCTTGCGTTGGTCGGAGGTACTCGAGCTTCTCCTGCGGCAGGTCCTTGAAGTAAGCGCCGCGGCGGCCGGGCCCGAACTCCACCTGCGTGGTTCCGCCCGCGTAGGTGGTCTCCCAGCCATGCGCCATGGACCAAGGAACCATCCCCGCGGTGATGCCCCACGTGCGCCAGCTTCGCCATGTGTTGCGCACGAAGAGATCCTGAACGGCCTGGAATGCCGGTGCACCCTCGAGGAGACGATGGCCCTGCCAACCCGCATACTGCTGGCCCCCGAGGAACCGGCCGGCGATCTCGGCGCGGTACTCGGAGGTCTCCACCTGGTAGGCCTGCGACCCGAGGTAGATCGCACAGAACCCGGTCATGAGGGGCTCGCTGCTGATCGCCCCCGGGAAGCCGTTGCGGCCCCGCATGAATGTCGTATGCAGCGGAGTGCCAAACTCGATTGGAAGGAACGGCATGTCCGCGGACTCGGCGTAGCGGCTCAGCCACTCCTCCCGTTCCTGCAGCGGAGTCATGTCGAGGTACACGTTGCACGTGTGCACATCGCCGATGTCCGCCCCGTGGTGGGTGAAGACCGGTCGCGTGGGGTCATGCTCTCTGATGAGGCCGACGGCCTCGAGGCCCGCCCGGGCTTTGTCGTCATGCGGGTACCAGTCCCGCCGGCCGATGACCACCGGGTCCTGGTCCTGGTAGCGCCCGAAGAGGTTCCCGGATGTCGCCCACATCACGATGGATGGGTGGTTGCGGTAGAGGCGCAGGTCGGCCGCCATGCGCTGCTCCCAGCGATCCCGTCTACCGGGCTCGTCCCAGACGAGCTTCCAGGAGCTGTCGTAGACGTATGGGTTCATGGCCAGGGCACAGCCCATAAGCAGGAAGCCCCTATGGTCGGCACGCTCCGCCCAGAGGTCGCGGAAGATCGCCGTGCCGCGTTGGTCGTGGTCGAACGGCCACTGCTCACCGATGTTGAAGCCGGCCCACTGGTAGCCGTCGATCATCCCATCGATGGCCTCGGCGACCCACGCCTCGCGGTTCCACTGGTCGGCGAGGCACACGGGGCGGAGTCGGACTTCGCTACCGTTGAGGAAGAACCGCGTGCCCTCGAGCCAGAACTCACGGAACCCGAACTCCTCGGCGCACTCGTCCGCGATGCCGGCTCCTTCGGCAGAGAGCATGAGTGTGTAGAGGTTGGGCTGACCAAGGTCCCAGAGCCTGGGGTCGGGCCAGTCCCACGAGAGCGAGACGGTCTGCCGAGGGGTGGCGACGGTGGCAGCCTGTTGCTCGAATCGCTTCTCCTCGCGTCGCTGCTCATCCAGGAGCCGAGCGACGAATCGCACAGGCCCAGGCTGGGTGAGACCCTCCAGCTCGACATCGACGGACAGCGTCTTCTGTCGGGTCGACGCCCGGATGAAGACATCGCTGACGTGCGGGCCGGCCGGGCGGCTCGTGAGGAGCACATCCCCGACAAGGCCGCGGTACTCGAGCTGAGCGGGCTCCTGCCAAGTCTGCCCGGCGCCGACGCCCATGTAGACCGTGACATTCCCCTCGCTTGCCGCGGCGATGGCGAGGATACGAAGCTTGGCAGGCTGCCCCGGCCGGACGGCCTTGGTGATGTCCACCTCACCACCGGGGAAGGTGACCGCACCGCACTCCACCCCATTGGCGTACACGGTGGCATCCGTGCTGAGTCGTCCGAGGCGCAGCAGGACCGCTCGGCCGTCCCAGTCGGGTGGGATTGTAACATCGGACTCGTACCACGCTCTGCCGAGCAGCGCGAGATCGATGCCCTGCCACGGCCCGGTCTCCGAGCGCGACTCGATGCCCGGCAGTGAGCCTCCGCCAGACCACGAGCCTGGCACCCAGATACTACCCCAGTCGGGCGTCGGAGCGGCGGCGGCCGACCCGGCAGCCGGCTGGAAACGCCAGAGCCCGTTCAGGCAGATCTGCGCCCGTCGTGGGGTCAGCACCTCGACAGGCCCCGGCCCGGGTTGGGCTGAAGCTGAGTGGGACATGAGAAGGCCGGTGAGGAGTGCCCAGACAATGGGGGCTGTGCGCATCGCGACGGATCTACCTTTGTGTGTTCGAGGCCGGGCCCTCTTGGCCCGGAACGTCCCATGCCGCATAGGTGTCGTTCCCTCTGGGGCTGAACAGCCGCCCATCTGACGGGCAGCTTCGCCGTTGGAGCCGTAAGCGCCTTCTCTTGGAGTGGCGAGACCCTCGTGGCGCCGATCTCGGTGGCACTGCGTATGTCGGGGGGAAGGGGGACATAGCATTCGCACTGGGAGGAGGTGCTTGTGGCCCCAACATCATATCTACACGTCAGATGCGCGGCTGTTCGGCCGATGGAGGACCGACACCCATTTTGGTATGGGTGATCCTGGGTAAGACGCGGCATTGGAAAGGAGACCGAGCCATGAGCTGGCGCAACACCGTATTGCTGGCCCTCTCCTTTCTCGGTCTGCTCGCGCTCGGCGCCATGTGGGTTGTTCTTGCAGCAGGGGGTTGTACGACTGGCCTAGATGATGGCTATGGCCAGACTGCGGTGGTGTCTGTGGAGCCTCAGTCTCTTCAATTCGACCTCTGTGAGGATGAGGAGCTCACCAAGGAGATCGAGGTCCAAGGCCTGAGTGGCCAAGCCTTGTCGCTTGGCTACACGGCACAAGACCAGTGGGTGCACTTCGAGCCCGAAATGGAGGAGCAGCAGGAACAGGTACCCTCCCTGGGACACCCGTACTACCACTACATCCTGTACGTAACGCTGAGAGGCGCCGAGCTGACGTACGGGTCGCACTCAAGCAAAGTGTCCATAACCTCACAGGTCGGCAATGCTGAGGTGACCATAGCGGCCACCAGGATGGTCGCCGAGCCCGGTGAGTACGGCGACTACTGCGGGTACCCGGCAGACGAGTGGCAGTTGCTGGGACGGCCAGTGTCGGTGTTGGCGCCATCCCCCATCCCCGATGCTTCAGTGGCTCAGTGAAGGCGTCGGGCAGCGCTCAAGGTGGCTCCTCGGCCTCTGCGCGGCAGGTAGCCTGTCACTGGTAGTGTGGTCAAGGCATGCAGAGGCGTGGGCTGAGCCGGTTCTATGGTGTTGCCTGGTTGGGTTCTTCCTTCTCGCTCCGGGCAGCTCGCTCGGCCCCATGGGCACGGTCACCGTCCTCGTGGTTGTTGTCGCCACTGCTGCTGCTCAGGTCCACGCACTGGCCATCCGCCAGTGCGCGGCGGAACTGTGTATCATCGCAACATGCGCCGTTGCAGTGTCCGTCGGCAGGAGGTCCACCGGCACATCCCTTCTCCTGGCCGGGGTAGGCCTCTACGCAGCTCTCGCGACTGTGGTTGTCGAGTGTCTGCAAGGCCCCGTAGGCCTGGCCCATTGGTTCGACCAGCCTGGGACGGGCGCAATCCGACTTGGCCGCCTCTTCCACAACCCGAACACTCTCGGTGCTCACACCGTGGTGATCGGGTACGCGTTTCTCTGGTGGGCCGTCCGGTGTCGTGACCGCCTTAGCCGTGGGCATCGGGCAGCGCTGTGGGCGGCGTTCCTGCTCTCCCTGGGAATGGGCACAGCGACCCTGTCACGCAGTGCCTTCGCAGGCTGGGTCCTCGGGGCCGCCTCGCTGGCGATGCTGGCGCGGGGTCGCTGGCGGAAGGCGGGGGGTCTCGCTGCCGTCGCCACAGGCGCGTGTCTTGTGTTGGTCCTCAACCCCTGGTTGCGCGTTCGGGTCGAGGGGACAATGGACCCAGGGGCAGGGACCGTGCAACACCGCCTGTTCATGTGGCGTACGGGATTGGGGATGCTCAGGGATCACCCCTGGTGCGGCGTTGGGCCCGGCGTCGGCTCGGCAGCGTTTGCCGCATACCGCGAGCCGGGGCGCACCGAAGAGTGGGCGGTCCTGTCCGACGTGGGGACCTTGCACAACGACTACCTGCAAGCAACGGTCGAACATGGGCTCCCCGGCGTGGTGCTGCTGCTCATCGCCGTTGTGTGGAGCTTGGGGACCAGGCGGCGCAGTCGGACGTTCCCTTCAGGATTCTGCTGGCCTGGTCTGGTGGGTCTGTGCACCACTAGTGCTTTCCAGGGGGATCTCGCGAACGTTCACTGGGTCCTCTATGCCGCTGCCCTGCTAGGGGCATCCTGGGGGGAGGCGCTTCCTGAAGCCGGCGAGGCCCAACCACGTCGTTGGCGCGAGGCAAGCGCTCGGATGGTCATCGGTCTGTGCGTGCTTCTGGAGCTCTGGCAGGTCAGCGCTTCCTCGACACTGGGACGGGGCACGGATGCTCTGGCAAGGGAAGCTGTGGATGAGGCCGCCCTTGCAGCCCGGTCGGCGGAACGTAGGGCGCCCTGGCTGGCGATGGCTCATCGCCTGGAGGGTTGGTGCCTACTGCGGGAGTCTGAAGAGACGGGCGGGAACGGGCATCTGCTGTCGCTGCAGCAGGCCGAGGGGTGCTTCAAACGGGCCGCGCGGTGGAATCCATACGATGCATCATGCTACGCCGATCTGGCAGAAGTGCACCGACGCATGAGGTACCCGTTGGATGCCCTCATCAGTGATTGGCGATCTGCTGTCAAGCTCGACAGTTACAGGGCCTCCTACCGTGGGAGGTTGGCGGAGCTGCTCGTGGTACAGGGACGGCCGGGTCAGGCAAGGGCAGAGTTGGCGAGTGCGGAGGAGCTATACGGACGGCAGCTTAGCATTCTTGCTCGACGGGGACAGGGAGAACGCGCTGTCGCCAGCCTAGCACAAGCGGATCTGTTTGACATTCGGCGGCTCGCAAGCGCTGCGCAGGACGGCGTACCCCTCGTGCAGCTCACGTTCAGCCCTGGGGAGGAGGAGTGCCTATCCCGCCTCCGGCAGTTTGTCTCCGACTCGGGGGTCCAGCCGCCGACGCTGCTGGTGTACGTAACGGACATATGGACGGCCCCGCGCTCTCGGCTGAGGCTCAGGGAGACCGGGTGGCCGTGCGTCTTGTGTCTTCCTTGGCGTGGATGGCAGAACCAGAAGGCCTGGTTGGAGTGGGCGGGTATTGCCCGCGAGCTGAACGCGGAGCCGGCGCTGGCCATCGACGTGTCGTTGCTGGCAAGGCTGCCGGAGCAGAAGGAAAGCCTACTGGACGCCAAACGCGCCTTCAGCGCGAGGTGCGGCATTGGTCTCGAAACGGCCCTGTGGGCGTGTCGGTCTGCGCCCCGCAGTCTCGCCGCGGTCAGTGAGCTCGGATTCCCAAGGCATGTAGGCGCCAGTCGCACTACAGCTAGAGGGTTGATGCCGGCGCCTTTCCGGCTGGAACAAGACTGGCCTCGCGTCGTTGCCTACCTGACCGGTGTCGATCTGGCACCTGAGGAGGCCGCGGCGACCCGCGCGGACGTTCCGTAGGAGCCTACCCCGTGCCGCGTAGGGCATCCGTTACCAATGTCCCCGTCGCAGAGCGTTCACTGTCCACGAGCTGAGTCCTGCGCTGGACCCCAGACGGTAGACAGTGATCGAGCGAGGATTGGTGGGGCTCGGGCTCCGAAGGAGATGGTGTTGGATGGCACCAGTGAGAAGCATGGAGGGAGCCCACCCGGATGGCCTATCGGAAGTTCAGCCCGCAGTTCAAGCTCCGGATCATCCGCGAGGTCGAGGACGGCGAGAGGGCTACCGGACAAGTCCCAACTGCCTGTGGGACATCCTCGACTCAGCAACCCTCCTTCCGGACGACGGGGTTCTGCAGGAACCCTCAGGATAGACCGCCCATGTGGACGCCAAGGCATAGGCGCCGCTGTGGACTTGCCGCACTGGTCCTCGAGTTCGCCGTCGCGGGCGCGTGCTTCTCATCGGAGCAGCCCCTTGCGCTCAGCGCGGGCGTACTCACCCTTGACTGCGGCCCGCAGGATGGGCGGTTCCACCCCTCCGGCGGCGGCGGCGAGGAGGCCGGCTGGGTGCCGCTGGACGGCTCCGACCGGTGTACCGACTGGAGCGCGAACGCACCGCAGACGCTCAGCTACGAGTTCACTCCCGAGATGCCCGCCGGGCTGTATCGCCTGCGCTATCACTTCGCCATCCAGCCCGGCGGCAACCTGTCGCTGGGCCTGCTCGTCAACGATCGGAGGCTGATCGGGCCGGAGCTCATCCAGGGGCCGCCGGCGGGGACGCCCACGTACCCGCTGCACAGCGTCGAAGCGCTGTACCGTTACGCCGGCGGGCCACTGAAGCTGACCATCGTCGCCGACCGCATACCCGCCGGTGACCGGATACGCGCCATCCGCCTTGAGCTAACGTCTCTCGGCAAGCTGACCGAGGACGGCAATGTCGCGCCCGTCGCCACCGTCACCGTCGATTCGTCCACCAGTGGCTATGCGTCCTCAACACTTAACGACGGGACGACCGAGTACAGCGGCCCTACGCCCGGGCGAAGCTGGGCCTCGGCCGAGACGGCGCAAGACCACTGGGCGGCCTTCGAGCTGCCGCAGCCGGAGACCATCGACCACGTCATCATCTACTGGGCCTGCTTCCCGCGCGGGCCGGACCTCTACAACACAGCGCGTGAGCTTGAGATTCAGTACCAGCAGGACGGGCAATGGGTGTCCGCCCTGCGGCTGTCCAACCCACTGGGCATCTACCGCACGGTGTACGCCTGCAGGCCCTTCAGGGCGGCGGCCGTACGGGTGTTCATGCCCGCGGGCAAGGGGCCTACCAACCGACCGAACCTGCTCTGGATGAACGAGGTCGAGCTGTACCGTGCAGGCGCCTGGCCCGGCCAACAGCCCGCCGCTGCCGGCCGAACCGGCCTGCTCCTGGTGGGGGACGACGGGGGGACGTTCGTGACGGGAGTGGGCGTGGCGACCGTGCCGGTCATCGAGGGCCAAGCCCCGGGGGGGCTAGATCAGGGCAAGCCGGGCGACGCGGGGGCGCTGCTCCTGGGCGGCGCGGGCAACCCCGAGAAGGCTCCGGCAGGGGCCCAGGTCCTCTTCCTTGCCGGGGACCAGCCCCTCGGCAAGGTGCGCCTGACGGTGGGCGCGCTTGCCGGCCGCGGCAGCGGGCAGGCTCTGGCGGTCCTATGGGATGGCCTGCGACTGGGCGACATCGCTCTGCCGCAGTCGGGCGAGCCCGTGCGCCGCAGCTTCACCGTTCCGGCGTCTGCCAAGAGCCGCAGGCACCTCCTCCACCTCGTGGCGCTCGAGCCGGGCAGCACGGCCCTCATTGACGCCATCCGCGTGGAGTGTGCCGGGAGACTCGAGGTCGTCAGCCCGGACGACCCCCGGGCCGCACCGCCCCCTTACGAGCCGACTCCGCGCCTGACGGACGCTGAGCTGTTCGCTGCGCTGGATCTGTCCAGGCCCGGCCTGGAGAAAACCAGGACGCAGGTGGAGAACGGCGACCTGGCCAGCGCCAAACGGGAACTGGTCTCCTACTTCATCCGGCGCACGAACCCGCCCAGGCCAGGTATCCGCTACGACCCACTCTACTATCCCGATCCCCTGCCCAGGGACCAGGAAGCGGACAGGTGGCTGCAGGGCTACTACTACCTCTACAAGACCTACAGTTGGACCCATCTGGGGCGGCCCACCAACTGGTTCCTGCCACAGGGCAACGCCAGCGATCGCTACTACATCACCTGCATGACGCTCATGCACTTCATGGTGGACAAGTGGGAGAAGACCCGCGATCCGCGCTACGTCACGACCTACATGGGCGACATCCGCAGTTGGTACGAGACCGCCCCCTCGCCGCTCACGCCACCCATCTTCCCCAACCACTACCTGCCCTGGTCCGGCATAGAGACCGCCTTCCGCGCCGGCTCGGTCACAGAGGACTACTTCCGGATGTGCGAGTCGCCCCTGCTGGACACGGACTACCACATCCTGCTGTACAAGCTCATCCTGGAGCATGCCCGCTTCCTCACCCAGTGCGATGGCGGCCTGCTATTCCCCGCCAACCACCAGATGGGGCACCTGGTCGGGCTGCTGGAGCTCGCGGCCTACTGGCCGGAGTTCAGGGAGGCGGCCTATTGGAAGACCTACACACGGGACCTACTGCTCCAGCACTTCAGGGCCGACCAGTATCCTGACGGTGGTAACCTCGACCTGGGATTGGACTACGCCGTCATGGTGGTCAACCGAATGTACACGCCGGCATACCTCTACGCCCAGGTCGCCGGGGTTGACCTGGGGCCGGAGTGGTTCCCCAGCCTGCACAACCAGCTCCGCTGGTGCCTGAACGTGACGGACCCCAGCGGCGGGCACCTGGGCATCGGTGACTCCAGCCCGCGCACCGACTTCCCGGGCTATGACTATGGGGGGCGGAGCACTACCGCGGTCCGGGGAGCACTGCTCTTCGGCGACCCGGTCATGAAGCACTTCGCCGAGCAGGCCGCTCCCGGCGAGCTGGAGGCCTGGGCCAAGCGCCTCTTCGCCGCCGAGGCTCAGAGGAAGCTAGCCGCCTACCATAGGGTCAAGCCTCAGCCGCCCGACTGGACCTCCGTCAACCTGCCCGACACCGGCTGGACCATCATGCGGAGCGACTGGAGTCCCGAGGCCCTCTACCTGTTCGTGGATCACCATCGCGGCGGCCACATCCACTTCAACATGAACGACATCAATGTCGTTGCGTACGGCCGGCAGTTCCTCACCGACCCGGGTATGCCACACACCTACTCGGACGGCAGCTACGAAGCGTGGTACCGCCGCACCCTCGCGCACAACACGATTGAGGTCGACGGTCAGGACATGCCCTATGCTGCCGGCGATCGCGGCGCCTTCTTCACCGGCAGGCCCTTCGATTTCCTGGTGGTGGACTCCGACGTCTACAAAGGGATCGGGGTCACCTCTTACCTGCGCCAGATCATCTTCATGCGAGATGGCTTCTGGATTGTGGACGACCGTCTGGCGGGCCAGGGCGAGCACACCTACAAGTGGCTGGGTCACTACCAGCCGATGCCGCTGGAGGTGGACGCCCAGGCCGGGGCTGTGCTGACCGCGAACGCCGGCGGGCCGAACCTCGGCCTGTTCGCGACCTCATCGCTGCCGATGACCGTCGAGAGCGCCAAAGGGCTGATGAACATCCCGTGCGATCACCTCTGCGAAGAGGTCCCCGACGCCCCCTACATCATGCTGACGACGCGCGGCGCGCTGCCGGCGGGGTATGGCGTGCTGTTGCTGCCAGTGCGTGAGGGCAGCCCGATCGGGAGCATCAAGCCGCTGGATTGCGACGGCGGAGTGGCGGCAGGAGTCGGCTATGAGGTGACCACCCCGCAGGGCCTCGGCTACGCCGCCTTCAGCCACGCGGAACCCGCGCTCCGCTCATACGGCCCCCTGACGATGGACGGGGGCGCCGCGTATGTCTGCGGTAGCCCCTTTGCTCCGCGCCGGGTCCTCCTGGCGGGTGGCACCCACCTCGACTGGCAGTCGGCGCGGCTGGTCGAGCTACCTCAGCGCGGCAATGTCGCCGTCGAGCTCGCGGGCGACCGCGTCAGTATCTCGACCGACCTCGTCGCGGGTGCTATCTGCCTCCGGGCGCCGGGGGCCGACAGCGTCATGCTCAACGGCAAACCAGTCGCATTCGCGCGTGAGGGCGACATCGCGATCATCGAGCTCCAGTAGCCGCCGCGCGCTACCAGGGCCTTTGCGTTATCCGGACCAAGCGCGTGCCCGCAGGCAGCGCACCTTGCGGTGGCGCCGGCGTCCCTGCCGGTGGGCGGTGGCCCCGCCACCTTTCACCTCCCCCGAGTCACCCCGGGGGAGGCCGGGAGGGGGCCCATCGCCTTGCTGCTCCTACCGCTCCCAACGCCATTCCCGTGCCGTGGCCCCCCACCGCCGCGCTGCTCGCACCTGCAGGACCACGGCCCGGCCCCGCCGAACTGCTCAGACCTAGAGACAGCCACGGCTGCTTTTGGGGTCAGGTCCGTGGCCACTCGCGTAAGGGAAGCCATCCGGTGGCACTGAGCGAAGCAGATACTCGCGCCAAGCTGATCGACCCAGCCATTCACGCACGGGGATGGACAGAGGATCTCATCAAGCGCGAGGAGACGGCGGGCGCCATCGACATCGACCCCGCCAGCGGCCGGCCGCGCCGCCAGACCAAGGGGCGGGTGGACTACACCCTTCGCATCAAGGTCTACCCCGATACGCAGGCTGTAGCCGTGGCGCTGATCGAAGCCAAGGCCGCCCACTTGCCGCCGGACCACGGCCTGGAGCAAGCCAAGCTGTACGCCGCCTGCAAGCGCCTGAACGTGCCCTTCGTCTATGCCACGAACGGGCATCTGTTCGTCGAGTTCGACCGCACGACGTGTATGACCACCAAAGCCCGCCCCCTCGCAGAGTTCCCGACGCCAAGCGACCTGCGCGCCCGCTATGAGGCGTCCGTCGGCTTCAGCCTCGACGACGAGGCCGCCAGGCCACTCCTCGCGCCCTACGCCCGTGGCGAGGCTACCCGCCGCTACTACCAGGACGCAGCGATCCGCGCCGTCCTTGAGAAGCTGGCCCGTTGCGGGAACACGGGAGAGCCCAGGCGTGCACTGCTCTCCCTTGCCACGGGCGCCGGCAAGACGTTCATCGCAGTGAACCTGTTGAGACGCATCGCCGACGCCGGGCAACTCCGGCGCGCCCTGTTCGTGTGCGACCGCGACGAGCTGCGCAGCCAGGGCCTCGGGGCCTTCCAGAACGCCTTCGGCAACGATGCCGCTGAGGTGTCCTCCGCCAATCCCCAGAAGAACGCCCGGGTCCTCATCGCGACCTACCAGACACTCGACGTGGATACCGACGACGACGACGCCAACTTCCTGCGAGCCAACTACCCGGAGGACTACTTCAGCCATATCGTCATCGACGAGTGCCATCGCTCCGCCTGGGGCAAGTGGTCGGAAGTCCTCACCCGCAATCCCAACGCCGTCCAGATCGGCCTCACCGCAACGCCACGGCAGCTTGCCATCACCGAGCAGACCAGGGAAGCCCTCGCCGATGCCCGAGTCAACGCCGACAATCTCCAGCATTTCGGCGAGCCCGTCTACGAGTACGACATGAGCCAGGGCATCGAGGATGGCTACCTCGCGGCCTGTGAGATCGTCAAGGGCACCGTGAACCTCGACGAGACCGGAATCAGCATTGGCGACATCCTCCAGCGCCATCCGACCAACGCCATTACCGGCCAACCGGTCACCCGTGAGGAGCTGCAGGAGCTCTACGAGCGAACGCAGTTCGAGGACCGCATCATGCTCCCCGACCGTGTCCTCGCCATGTGTGCCGACCTCTTCCACCACTTGCTCGACACCGGCGGCCCCGAGCAGAAGACGATCATCTTCTGCGTCCGCGACAGCCACTCCGACGCCGTGGCCATCCAGATGAACAACCTCTATGCCGAGTGGTGTCGCGGCGAAGGTCAGAAGCCGCTCTCGCCCTACGCCTTCAAGTGCACGGCCAGCGTCGGCGGCAGTCAGTTTGTCGCCGACCTGCGTGGCGGCTCACGCCATCACCTCATCGCCACTACCGTTGACCTGCTCAGCACCGGCGTGGACGTGCCCTGCGTCCGCAACATCGTCTTCTTCAAGTACGTGCGCTCCCCTATCTCCTTCTACCAGATGGTGGGACGGGGCACCCGGCTCGACCCGGCGTCGGGGAAACTCATGTTCCGCGTCTACGACTACACCGACGCCACCCGCCTCTTCGGCGAGGAGTTCAGGGCGGCCCAGCGTGAACCGCGGGAGCCGGGCGAACCCAAAGACGGGGAGCCGGTCATCATCCAGGTCGAGGGCTTCGATGTGCTGGTCAGCGACGCCGGGCGGCTGGTCCTCACCCAGAAGGATGGCCGGGCCATGCCGGTGACGCTGGAGGAGTACAAGGAGATCATCGCCGCCCGCCTGGTGGAGGAGGCTCCCACCCTTGACACTTTCCGGCAGCGTTGGGTCACCCCCGTCGAGCGCCGCGACCTGCTCACTCACCTCCCCGAGGGCGGCGCCTCCGCTTCCCTGATCCGCGCGATCGAAGAGATGGGCGACTATGACCTTTACGACGTGCTGGGCGAGCTCGGATACGGCATGGCGCCGCGCACCCGAGAGGAGCGCGCCGGGGCATTCCACTACAAGCACAGGGCCTGGCTGGAGGGCTTGCCCTTGGAGACTCGCGCCGCATTGGAAGCCCTGGTGGGGCAGTTCGCAGTCGGGGGCACCGACGGTCTGGAGAACCCGCAGGTGTTCGACGTGCCGGCGGTGAGGCGGGCTGGCGGCCTCGCGGCCTTGCGCCGCTTGGGCAATCCCGCTGACGTGCTCACCCAGGCCAAGGAGAGAGTCTTCGCGCTATGACACCCGAGACGGACTACGAGCTGCCGGAGGGGTGGCGGTGGGCGAAGCTGGGGGAGATGTGCGAGGTCGTCACCGGCACAACGCCGCCGAGAGGCGAGCCCCGCTTCTATGGGGGCTCGATCCCCTGGGTGAAGCCAGAGGACCTAGGCGACTCTGTGTCCGTCGGCACGAGCGCCGAGGGGCTTACCGAGCAGGGCTTGTTAGCGGCACGGCTACTCCCGGCTGGATCGGTCCTGGTGACCTGTATCGGCAACATCGGGAAATGCGGCGTGGCCGCCAAGCCATTGACCACCAACCAGCAGATCAACTCGCTTATCCCTGGCGATCGCGTGGACTCTCTGTTCCTGTACTACACGTGCACTCTGAGGCGGGACTACCTGCGCAAGATAGCGTCCACGGCTCTGCTCCCCATTCTGAACAAGTCCACATTCGCGGCAATCCCCGTCCCCCTCCCTCCCCTCCCCGAACAGAGACGCATCGCCGCGATCCTGACGGAGCAGATGGCGGCAGTGGACCGCGCCCGCGCGGCCGCCGAAGCCCAGCTCCAGGCCGCCCAGGCTCTCCCCGCCGCGTACCTGCGCGAAGTGTTTGAGAGCGAGGAGGCGAGGAGTTGGCCGCGATTGACGCTTGGGCAGGTCGCGTGCGTTCAGTCAGGCTATGCGTTTAGGAGCGAGTGGTTCACGCCAGAGGGCATCCGGCTTCTGAGGAACGCAAACGTGCACCAGGGCTATGTTGCATGGCATGACACTGCGCGTCTTCCCGAATGCCGCCGAAGGGAGTTTGCCGAGTACGAACTCCTCGAGGGCGACATCGTACTTTCCCTTGACCGCCCCTTCGTTGCCGACGGCCTGAAGGTAGCTCGTCTCGGCGCTGGGGATGTGCCGTCCCTCCTGCTGCAGCGAGTCGCCCGCCTCTGTCTTGACCCGAACGTGAACCCTCAGTTCGTCTATGCTTTCCTCAGGTCCGATGCATTCGTCGCGGCGACCAGAGGCCATGACCAGAGCCTCGGCGTCCCGCACATATCGCCGCTTCAGGTCGGGGCTGTCGAGCTGCCCCTCCCCCCCGTCCAGGTCCAGGCCCGCGTCTGCGCGCTCTTGGCCGACGAAGCCGCGCTGGTCACCAGTGCCCGCGAGGCCCTCGAAGCCCAACTCGCCACCGTCCACGCCCTGCCTGCGGCGCTGCTGCGGCAGGCCTTCAGCGGCGGCCTATGATGCGCCGCGGGGCTGGCCTATACTGATACCAGAAGGGAGGAGAAGCCATGTCCCGCCGGCTAGCTGTAGTCGTGCGTAGCGAGAACGATGACGCGCCGGTCATGCTGCCCACCCTCGTCCGCGCTCTGGACGCACTGCAGACCGTCCTACTGCAGATTGGCGACATGCTGGCCGCGACGCAGACCCGTCCTGCCGAGGCCCGCCCCTCCGAGGGCCGCTTCAGCAAGAGCATCCACGACGCCTGCGACCTGCGCATCGTCGACCTCCGGGTCGGCAGCGCATACGCGGCGTTGGAGGTTCCCGAAGCCACCCCGAACCTGTTCGGCGATGACCTCGGCCTGCAAGCCCTCGACACCACGCGAGCCCTCACGCGCGAGTTGGCGAACGGGGCCGACTGGGGACGCGTCCACGAGATCCTGCCCCGCGACGACTACCGGGACCTCATCCTCCGCAGCTACCGCGGCCTGTGCCCGACGCGCGTCGACCGCGCCTACGTGGGCGTATCCGATCCGGAGGCCCCCGATCAGGTCTACCGGCTGGACTCCGCGACCCGCACCAACGTCCAACTGCTTGCCGCACAGGCCAGCCCCGAGGACGTGCTCCAGGAACGCCAGTTCATCGGTCGCATCAACGTCCTGCAGGCTGATCCGCGCTTCTCCACCCTCGTTCTCCTCGATGGCCGCAGCCTCCGCTTCCCCTACGGAGAGCTCATAACCGAGGACCTACGCCGCCTTTGGGATGAGTTGGTGATCGTGCGAGCGATCTGCCGAGTGGTGCCCCACGCCAATGAGGATGACTACATCGCCGAGATCAAAGACGTAAGCGATATCCTCCTGGCGGACGATGCCCCGCTGGATGTCGCGGCCATCCCGTCGACCGCGGGCGACCTGCGCCTGCAGACTCCACTCAGCGTGCCGCCGGACTTCACGGACAACCTGGTCACCTTCCAATACGACCCACTTGGTATCGTCGCCTGCGGCGACACGCGGGAAGAGGCTGCTGACGCTTTCCGCGAAGAGCTCCTCTGGCTCTGGGAGGCGTATGGGCAGGCGCCGGACGAGGACCTGTCTACAGAAGCCGGGAACCTCAAGCGGCGCCTGCTCCACCTGTTGACAGGGGAGGGGGAGTAGGTGGCCTCCCGCAGAGCAAGTGACATCGAGGCGGCGCTCCTTAGGAAGGGCTTCCGGAAGGACAACACGCACCACCGGTACCTGATCCTCTACGTGGAAGACCAGGAGATGCGCGTCCGCACGCGCATCAGCCACGCGGCAGGGGACTACGGTGACCGGCTACTGGCGGAGGTGCGGAAGCAGTTGCGCCTCTCCCGGAAGGAGGATTTGCTGCGGCTCGTTGACTGTCCGATGAGTGGCGAGGAGTACGTCCGGCTCCTGCGGAGCCAGGGCGTTATCGGCCCGTCCCCCACCACCGAACCGGAGGCCCCCAGTGGCCGCACGTAACGCCAACGGCAGGCCCCTTGCCACTCAGCAGTCCGTCAACTCCGCGATCAAGAGCATCTGCGACATCATGCGGCGCTCGAACTGCGCAGGCGCGCTGCAGTACGTGCCGGAGCTGACGTGGATCCTTTTCCTCCGCATCCTCGACGAACGCGAAGCCCACGAGGCCGCATCCGCCGCTGCTGTCCGGGCCGACTTCACACCCTCCCTGGCTGCGCCGCACCGCTGGCAGGACTGGGCTGACCCCGCCGGGTCGAAGCGATGCGAGCTGCAGGACCGCACCCTCGGCGCCTTCTTCGCCTTCGTCAACACGGACCTCATCCCCCACCTGAAGAGCCTACGCGACCGCCCCAACGCGACCCCGCGGCAGAAGGTCATCAGCGAGATGATGTCCGGTGTCGAGCACACCCGCATCGACACCGAGCGCAACTTCCTGGACGTGCTGGACAAGGTGCATGAGATCAGCTCCGAGGCCGTGGACCCGACGCACGTCTTCACTCTTTCCCAGGTCTACGAGGGCCTGCTTCTCAAGATGGGCGAGAAGGGCAATGACGGCGGCCAGTTCTTCACCCCGCGTGAGATCATCCGCGCCATCGTGCGCGTCGTCGATCCACGCATTGGCGAGACGGTCTATGACCCCTGCTGCGGTACGGGCGGCTTCCTGGCCCAGTCCTACGAGCACATGGCCGGCCGGAACAATGCGAACATCACCTCGCCGGACCAGCTTGAGATCCTGAAGCGTCGCACCTTCTACGGTCGGGAGAAGGACAATCAGATCTACCCGATAGCTCTCGCAAACCTGGTCCTCCACGAGATGGACGAACCGCACATCTGGCACGGCAACACCCTCACCGGGGGCGAGACCTATGGGGGGCTCTTCACCGACGCACCGGCACTCTTTGACGTAGTCCTGATGAACCCGCCATTCGGGGGCAGAGAGGGCAGGGAGGCCCAGACGCACTTCGCGTACAAGACCGGAGCCACCCAGGTCCTCTTCCTCCAGCACGTCATCGACAGCCTCAAGCCCGGCGGCCGCTGCGGGATCGTGCTGGATGAAGGGGTCCTCTTCCGCAACAACGAGACGGCATTCGTCCAGACGAAGCGGAAGCTGCTCGACGACTGCGACCTCTGGTGCATCGTGAGCCTGCCACCCCACACCTTCACCGCAGCCGGTGCCGGCGTGAAGGCCAACCTGCTGTTCTTCACGAGGGGCGGGCCCACAGAGCGGACCTGGTACTACGACCTGTCGGGCCGCAAAGTAACGAAGAAGAACCCGCTGACCCTGCGAGACTTCGAGGAGTTCTGCCGTCTCCTCCCGGACCGGGCAGACAGCGACCTAAGCTGGACCGTCACCCGTGACCGGATCGAAGAGCTGAACTACGACCTCAAAGCCGTGAACCCGAACGCGAGGGTCGAGGTGGACACCCGCACCCCCGCCGACCTCATCGCCGAGATCGAGGCCCGGGGCCGCGAGGTGGCGGAGGCCATCGACGCACTCCGAGCGCTCAGCCCACGGCAGGGCTGAAAGGAGCCCCGGGGGCACCACTCGTGGCTGCGTCTCCCTCGGCAGGTGTCGGGGCGGATGGCAGGACGGAGGCAACCATGGGCACGAAGCGCATACGAAGGCTGTTCTCTGTAAGGGAGGAGCTCATCGCGAAATCCAGGGAGTCCGCCCTGACCGCGATCCAGACCTACAACAACCCCCTCGTCAAGTTCAAGTCCGAGACGTTCATCGTGCTCATGGTGATAGCGTGGACGTACATGCTGCACGCGTACTTCCGCTCAGTGAAGGTCGAGTACAGGTACTGGGAGCGGAAGGCCAAGCGCCGCCGGTTTGTGAGGACGACGGAGGGGGCGTACAAGTACTGGGAGCTGAGCCACTGCCTTGGTTCCGAGCGCTCGCCACTCGATGAGCATACCACACGCAACCTGAGGTTCCTCATTGGCCTCCGGAACGAGATCGAGCACCACATGAGCCCTTCTCTGGACGACTATCTCAGCGCCAGGTACCAGGCCTGCTGTGCGAACTACAACCACTACCTCAAGCAGCTCTTCGGAGACTCGTACGGCATCGACGACTTCGTGAGATACAGCATCCAGTTTGTGCGGCTCGAGGCCTATCAGGTGGACCCGGCGCCCCCGACAAGCATTCCGCGGAATGTCCTCAACTACATTGCTGCGTTCGATAAGAGCATGACGGAGGACCAGATAGTGGACCACAGGTTCTCCCTGGCCTTCCTCTTCACGAGAAGGACCGTGAACAGCCCTGGCCAAGCCGACCGCGCACTCGAGTTCGTGTCCCCGGACAGCAGCATCGCAGAGGCAAAACATGCCCACCTCTTGGTCAAGGCTGTTGAGAAGAGGAAGTACAAGCCGAAGCAGATCGTGGAGATGATGCGTGCCGAGGGCTTCACCCGCTTCGACATGCACGACCATACATCGCTGTGGAGGAACCTGCGCGCCAAGGACCCAAGCGGCGGCTATGGCGTCAAGCTTGACGATGGCCAGTGGTACTGGTACGACCGCTGGGTCAGTGTCGTCCGAGACCACTGCAGAGAGCGCCGGGACGAGTACACGTGAGAGGACCACCGCAAGAGGCGCCTGGCCTCCTTGCGCCGCCACCGCCACGCGCAGACTGCCCCCTTCCCCGCGCGAACACCTTGCTATGCAAACAAAAATGTGCTATAATGCCCGCCGAACCGGCCCAGAACGACGGCCAAAGCCCGCTCGACTGCCACCGCGGAATGGACACTCACACCCCCAGAATGGACACAGCATGTCCGATCGCGACGAAGCGCGACCCAAGCCCCCGCCCTGTCATCCTGAGCAGCGCGAAGGACCTCGGCGCGCGGTGGCGAATCGAGGGCGGCCCGCACAGCACCACCCCTCCCCCGAGGTCCTTCGCGCTGCTCAGGATGACAGCAACAGCGAGAGGCCGAGAACCATTCACGGCTCGGAACCTGACAGTTCCCGACAGGACCCGACACCCGGAAAAACGCGCGGTAGTCGCCAGTCCTCCCCCTCACAGCACGTGCTCACTCCGGGAGATGATGGCCTCCTGCATCTCGCGGCCGAGCTGGTTCCAGTAGGCGCTGAAGCCGCCCACGCGGACGACCAGCGACTCGTAGCGCTCCGGGTGCTCCTGGGCATCGCGCAGCACGCGGTTGTCCACGACGTTCAGTTGCAGTTGCTGCCCACCCATCCCGAAGTAGGTCCGGACGAGGCTCACGAGCGGAGAACCGGGGACAGACACCTGTTTCGCGTCCCGGCTGAGCGGCAATCCGGCACCTGCAGACGCGAAACGGGTGTCAGTCCCCACGTTCGGCGCGAACCGCAGCGTCAGAGCCACAACGCCGTGGGCTCGCCGGTGTCCGAGCCGCGCCGCGGACGCCAGCAGTGCGGTGGGCCCGTTGACGTCACGGCCCTGGCTCGCGCCGCACGAGTCGGCCAGGGGCTCTCCGGAGCGACGCCCATCGGGGCTGGCCGCCGTCACCGCGCCGTAAGCGACATGCCCCGTCCATCCCACGACGTCGTAGCTGTAGCACCCCTGCCCTACCTCCGTGAAACGGGCGCGGAGGTCGCGCGACGCCAGGTCATACAGCGACGCCAGGAGGGCGTCGTGCTCCGGGTCATCGTTGCCGAATTTCGGGAAGGCATCGCGGCTGAAGCCGCTCCTACCGCTGGCAAGGCAGCGCTGCCTCAGGCCCTCGTGCCCCTCCCAGTTCGCATCCAGGATCGCGATGAGGTCCGGCAGGCTCATCTCCTCGCGCTCGAACACAAGCTCCCGGATCACGGCCAGGCTGTCGGCGACATTCGTCATCCCGAGGATGTCGACCAGGCCCTCATTGTACCGATAGCCGCCGGCACGGATGTCCACGCCCCGCTCGACGGTGTCATGTCCGAGCACGGACCGCAGTGCGCTGGGGAACTCGTCGGCCAGGACGCGCAGGTTGGTTGCCGCAACGGCGCAGCCCGTGTCCAGCACGGCCGCCATCTGGGCCTCGAAGGCCCGCACCACATCGTCGAACGTTCGCAGCTCCTGGGAGCTGCCTGTCAGCGGCCCCACTTGCCGGCCGAGCAATGGATCATGGCCGTTGTGCAGGGCAAGCTCCAGCCACTTGAGGGCATTGGGGAAGAAGTCCTCGTAGCCGCCGTACGAGCACCCGGGCACGAACACCTGCGCGCAGCCGGTCAGCGCGTAGTCCCGGGCATCCTCGAGCGCCACGCCCCGCGCCACGAGGCTCTCGATGATGGGCTCGTCGTTCACCAGCGACGGCATTCCGCCACCTGCGGCGATGACCCGGCAGGCGAGAGCCAGGATGTCATCCGGCAAGCCGGAATGCACGCGCAGGCAGAGGTTCGGGGCCTGCGTGCGCAGACGCCCCGTCGCCTCGATGGCCATCCGCGTGAACGTGTTGCAGGCGTCCCGCCCCTCCACATCGGTGCCACCGACCACGGCGCTCCACGACCGGTACTCGTCGAGCCGCACCCACAGCGACGAGATCATCTCGCGGGCCTGCGCCTCTGTGATACGGCCCGCAGCGAGGTCGCGGTCGAGGTACGGCCCCAGGTCCTGGTCCAGCCTGGAACACGAATCGGCGCCGTTGAGGAGGAAGAGGATCCAGAACGTCTGCACGGCCTCACGGAAGGTGGACACCGGGTGCTCGGGACAGCGCTCCAGGACGGCGGCGGTCCCGAGCAGCTCCTCGCGCCGCTCCGGGACCGTTGCCTCCTTGGCGGCCGACAGAGCTGACCGGCGCACCGCGGCAGCGAACTCGCACACGCCGGCAACGATCTCCTCCAGGCTGTCGTACCAGTCGCCGGCCGAAGGGTTGGCCGCCCGTGCTCGCGCTATCCGCTCCCGGACTCCCCTCGCGCCGGCCCGGAGGAACAGGCTGTAGTCCTGGCAGGAGTGCCCGGACCATGCGCCCAGCGAAGTGCCAGGTATGTCGCCAGTCAGGCCCTGCTCGCGTAGCCGAGCCGCAACGCGGCCTGGGAAGTCGCGACCTTCCCACTCGCCACGGATCTCATCCAGCAGCGCGCACTCATCTGGAGTCCGCCCATCCTCATCCCTCAGCTCCCGCCAGTGGCTGAGATCAAAGTGGAGTCCCCCGTACTCGGAGTGCCACACGGCCGACCGGATCCCGAAGCGCCCAAGCACCAGCTCGTCGTCTTCCACGACCGGTCGGCTCTCCCGCCACTGCGCGCGGATGCTGCGGGCCAGCCTGACGCACCGCGGCAGGCCGTTGCCCTGGACCCAGGCTTCGTGGAACGGCTCTGCCCAAGCGAGCTCCGGGCGCTCTCGCCGGCGAGAGAGCAGACGCTCCTCCCTCGGTGTCAGGGCAAGTGCGCTCGAAGAACGGTGCTCAGGCATGACCTGGGACCTGATTCCGGTCGTGGTTGGCAGGCGTTGGGAGGACTTCGGCGCCCAGCGGAGCCTGTCCTGCTGAGGCGCGCCTCAGCAGGGCTCGGAGACAGGTTAAGCGAAGCCAACGGCGCGCGGAGGCCCAGTCATCGAACGGGGGATCCCATGTTGACCGGAAGCGCGGCACGCACATCCCTGGCGGTCGTTGTCGCCTCCCTCATGACCGCCGTCCCGGGCACGGCTGAGGAGGTCGGAGGGGAGACGGCAACGATGGCAGTGCCTGACTACGACGTTGTGGCCGAGGGCCTCACCCGGTTCACGAACTGGTGGCGCACCAACGACGTATGGGATGGCGGCATAGCCTTCACGATAGGGCCCACCTTCGAGGAGGCCTATGCCGTGCGTGCGGCGATCGTCGCGGACCGCCTGCTGTCGCTGAGGAGGGGTGAGGCGGTGTCCAAGGCGTTCTGCGACCGTTCCGTCGGGCTGCAGGGCGTGGTGGAGGACGACATGTACTTCATGGGCTACGGCTGTGAGCGGAATGCGGAGGGCGTGCCGGCGTGCTCGTGCGTCGCCGACGCGGCCTCGAACGCTCTCGCCATCCTCGACACGATCGCGGCCTACCCCGAGACACCTGGTCGCGAGGCCTACGTCGGCAGCCTGGAGCGGTTCGTCCGGTATGTGCGAACGAACTACGTGGACGAGCAAGGCGTCATCGGGGTCGGCATTCTCGGACACCAGCGCAACCCCATGCCCCAGTATTGGTGCGCCAACGCGCTGTTCGCGGCGACCCTCATCGGCCTCGGCGAAGCCACGGGCAAGGAGGAGTACCTGGATGCGGCCGTCCCTCCCCTCGAGTACCTCGCTCGCTATGACTACCACCAGGCGTCCATCCCCACATGGGACTCATGCCCCACGGAGATCGTCTTCTACGCCGGAGAGGGCATCCTGGCCGGCCTTCTCTCAGACGCGATGATGGCGCGCCTGGACCACCCACCGATGCTCGAAGGGCTGCCCGAGCCCGGGGACGCTGACGCGACTGTAGGCGACCTGCTCGAGCGTCGCTGGGACGAGTTCGGGCTCTGGCTCTCCGAGCACCAGGAGCCCAACGGGACCTGGCCCGCGGTTGGGGACTACCGCTGCTACCAGTGCGGGCTATCGTGGCTGGCGGCGAGGGCGCACTTCGGCGGCCACGCGCATCCGCGCACGCCTCCCATGATCAGCGGGCAGTTGCGGTTCCTGCTCACGCCGGAAGGGAAGCGCGAGTTCGGCATGTTCTGCCGTCCCTTCGCGACCGCTTTGGCCTACCTCTCCTTCGCCGGCGCCGCCCAGGAATGCGCCCGCGAGGACCCGCAACGCTGGCAGATCGTCATCGAAACAACACAACGCGACCACGCGGATGCGCTGTGGTGAGGCCGCTCCCCGCCCTGCTTCTCACCCGTCCCGCTCGTGGGAGCGACTCCAGTCACGACTTGCCCGGTCGGCGTTTCGCGGTTGCCGCCGGGTGGGAGCGTGTAGGTGGGCCGGGAGATCGATCTCCGTCGGTCGAGTACTGCCTGTGGTGTCCGCCCGGAGGCATTGGGCCAGATATGGCGTCCCCCGAACTCCCGGAGCCGGGATAGCGGAGCGGTCACCGGGAGCCATCTACCGGGCCTCGTCGGGGGCCTCGTGAGTACTGGTCACATCTACGTTGACCAGCCAGTGGGTGGTCGCCCCGAAGGCCTTCGCATCGGGGAACACCGGGGGCCTCCAGTTCAGGCGACCATCGTCAGCCAAGTCCTCGGGCGTCAGATTCGTCTGGATGCCCGGGCGTCGGGACGTGAGGCACCGCAGCATTGTTCTGAGATTGACCAGACCCTGGGGCGCACGGTGCTCCCCGAGAACCGAGAAGTCGACGAACCCGCACACCAGCCGGATACGGGCTGGCGGGGTCAGCCACACGAGATCGGCTATCCAGTCTTGGTGACGCTCCACCACCCGCTCACTCTTGGGGGCAAGCTTCACCCTCCGGACGTCCTGGTAGGCCGCCGCCGTACCCATGACTGATGGATGCGAGAAGCCATCGGCGATGTTCTCGATCACCACTGTCCTTGTGCGTTCCTCCTGGACCTGCCCACAAGCGATGGTGACAAGACCGGACCACGGTAGCGGGGCGGCCCCCTCGGAACCGTCGAGGAACACCTGGACGACCTCGTCATCCCATTCGAGCCGCCGGGCCCTGCGGACATCGGGCAAGGGGGCCAGGTCTCCCACGCGCCGTACCCGATAGGCCACCTCCAGACCGTCAAGGACACCGCGGACGGCCTCGGGGGACCCGCTGGGCGGCACATACAGAATGCCGCATGCCTTGTGGATCGCCATGTTCGCATCCGCCGGCGACAGACCCAACGGCCCGGCGAGGAGCGGCCCATGCTCCTTTGCAGTGATGGCGCCCAGGTTGGTCAGTATGAAGCAGGTTAGCCCGGCGGATCCTGGGTCCCTGGCATCGAAAAGCCGCAGACCCGAGTCGGGAACGGACGCCGTCTGCGGCGTGGGCGACGACGCGGCCCCCCGCACGCCGGGTCCCTGCTCAGCCGGAATGCCGCTGTCTCGTGGCGCGAGAACGTCCTGTGCCTCCGTTCTCTGCCCCTCCGAGACGCGCGGGCCCGGTCCCTCCTGGGCCCCACAGGCCTCCGTGAGGTCGCTCTGGGGCCTAGGAACCACGACTGGCTTGCCGCAGAACTTGCACTTCCCCTGCGCGCCGGCGTACTGGTCGGGGATACTCAGTAGATGGTTGCAGTGCGGGCAGCTAAGCCTGATGGGCATGACTAGACCACTCCTACGCTCCGCAGAGCTCTCCGGCCTCCACTAGATTCGTCATAGCTCCTTTCCATACCACGCCGCACTTCCCTGCGGGGCAAGAAGAGGGCCCACCATCATGCCACCCGCACGTTGCCTGGGCATCCTGGTCGCCTTTGTGGTTGGGGACCATCGCCGATCGTGCGGGTCGGGCCCTCACGGGCCTGCCCGTGAGGTGCGCTCCTCCCCAGCGAGGAGCGTTCTGCCATTCCATACGAGCTGCGTGCCCCGGACGACGGCCCAGGTGGCCCTGCCGGCGCGCTCGCCCAGCACTGCCTTCTCGGCGTCTGTCTGCAGGTCGCCAAGGTCCACTGTCCTGCCCGCCCGGTTGAAGAGCACCACCCATCGCTCGTCCCGGACCGCGATCCGCACACCCATGGCGCCATTCAGTTCGAAGCCTTCCACATCCATGCGGGGCGCTCCCGAGGCAGCCGCTTGCAGGACGACGAGGAACCGGCACTCTCCGGAGTAGAGGGGGTCCGAGTCGCCGCGAGGGTCCCAGTGCGGGTACGGCGAGCGCGCCGGATCCACATTCCACTTGTGGTGCCAGTAGGGGCGCAGGCTGATGCAGTGCAGCTCCCGGCCGTCGCGCGGGATGGTCTTGCCCATTACGTGCTTCCACTCGCAGTCGCGCGGGAAGACGGGGCGGATCGACAGGCTCGACCTTTCGCCTTGCACGAGTAGAGAGCCGTCGGTGTCGAGTATGAGGTGCTCGCTGTGCAGCATCCACTCGAAGTTCCGCTGCACCCGCGCCGGGCGGGCCAGAAGGTCGTCGAAGATGACGAACACGTCGGGCTTCAGGTAGACCACGTCACGCGACGCCCGGTCGAGGGCGTCTCCATAGGCCGTCGTCGCGTCGCCGCGGATCATCTCCACGTGCTCGGACGACACGTGGTCCACGAGTCGGCTGTAGCAGTCTCCCGCCTCCTCGAGATCGTGGCTCATGGCGTACTGCGGGCCCATGCGCTGGTTAGCGCCGTCCACCACGATGCAGTTGTGCCACGAGGTCGAAACGGCTGGCTCGACACTGTGCCACAGGTGCACACGATAGGGCCACGGCCCGGGATCGGTGGCCAACGCCTCGCCGCCTACGGCGACGTAGAAGGAGCCCAGGTCCAGGTGCGTGTGGCTCCAGGCGTTCGAGCCACCCTTGAACATGAACAGCGCCGCGTCCGGCGCCCAGCTCGAACGGAATGAGGCGAGTTGCACGGACCGGAAGTGCCGGCACGGAGGGATCGCCCCAACCGGTTGCTCGGAGACGGTCTCGTCGTAGTAGACCACGCTCTTCCACGTAGCGTCGTTGCTCTGCCGCAGGATCTCATTACCGAACCACTGCGCGAGGGGATCGCGCGTTCGCGAGGCCACACCATGGAAGAAGGCGCTGCCGGATAGCGCGCCGCGGCCCGTATCGGCGTACGGGATCCACCCCGACATGTCCGGAAGAGCGAGGTAGGGGAGGAAGCGGCTGCACCGGGCCCAGAACGGATGTAGGTAGAGGTCATCCCCATCCTCGTTGGCAAGGGCCTCGACCAGATCCTGAGCGCTCGCAAAGCAGTAGAGCCAGTATCCCGGCCCCTCGACACCCGCTCCCTCCTCGGCTGCGAGATCGAGCATCCGCACGATCGTGCCACGTGCGCGGTTGACCCAGCAGCCCGCCTCCGTTCTGCTGTAGTGTCGCCAGATCAGACCGGCGAACCCCAGGCCGGAGTTGAGCACAGAGGTCCAGTTCGAGTTCAGAGCGTCCGCCCACCAGCAGCCCTTCTCGGCATCCTCGTAGATGACACGCCCGCCACGATCGGCGATGACGGTAGCGAGGCGGCGCCTGCTATCGTCATCCAAGCCGGGCCACAGCCAACTGAGCACATTCGCGAAGGCTTTGGTGGTCTCGGCGACCTGGAGGTCAGCCCGGTCGAGGGGGTACATCTCGAGATGGGCGGCACCCGCCCAGCAGCCGCCACTCTCACCGGCGGCATCGAGGAGATCGAGGGCGTGGCGGCGATACCCCGCGTCGTCGGTGAGGAGGTGTGCGAAGGCGGCGCGCTCGGCTTCGCGGGCCAGAGCACAGGCATCGAGGGCCTCGTCCCGCCGGGGGTCGGGCCCGACCTCGATCTGTCGGTCCAGGCCGGCCAGCAGGCTCTCCCGCCAGCCGGCGAACCTCTCGCTGAGGCTCGTGCTCCTCAGCCACTCGATGCGAGACCGCACACCCCACTGGTCCGGACCTGCCTGGGACATCCCGCTGGTCGACTCCCTCCGGTTAGGTCGTCAGTCGCCGCACGCAGTCGACAAGCTCGCACGCGTCTTGCTTGCCTGTCATCCCTACGCTGGAGACTCCCGTTGGTTCCAGGTTTGCCGAGCTCCTTAGCGTGATCCCGATCATAGCGGTAATCGCGGCCATCCTGTCCGCCGTCTTCGCTGACGCCCGGGGGAAGGTACGCCAGGCGTCGTGCGGGAGCGACCTCAAGCGGATCGGGCTGGCTGGCCAGGACGCCTGTAGGACTCGGCTCAGGAGTCATGCTGCACGGCGCTGTGTGGGGACAGCACGGGGGGTCTCGCCGCCCCTTGAGACTCTACCGAGGGGAACGGGGGCGCTAGTTCGCGGTACCCGATAGGTCGAGCCGCCGGACGCGCTCGCAATTGATCGTCATCACCGGCTCCAGCTTCTTGTCCAGCAGCCCGAAGCGCTGGCGAGTCCACTCGGAAGCGGCCTTGCCCTCATACGATAGAGAAGTGTTCGGCCCGAGGTCGAGGCCCCTCGTCGAGGTGACGAGGATGTTGGGCAGCGGGCATCCGGTCATGCTGTTGCCGCTTACTGTGATGTTGTTGTGGGCCCCGGCGGGAGCGACAGTGGGAGCGCCACCAAAGGCGTACACCGCGATGGCGACGTCTCCGCAATCGCGTATGGTGTTGTTGGCGATCGTGACGTTGTTGCTGCTGCCGGACTCCAGCCACCACCACTCAGGCGCGACCATGATCGCCGCCATGACGTTCCCCACCAGCGTGTTACCCTCGATGGCGCCGTCGCTGGCCTTGACGAGAATGCCCCGCGAACGGTTGAAGCCGAAGTCGCAGCCCCGCACCAGGAAGCCGTTGCCGGTGCGGGAGGTTGAGCAGATCGCCGAGCCCATCGGCAGATTGACCTCCCGGTCGAGCGTGATCCGGAAGGCGCCGGCGTGGGTGAGGTACTCCTTGATGCCGGCGTCCATGCCCTGCTTCGAGAGGAACTGCTTCTCCTCTTCACTGACCTCGGAATCGGATCCAAGGCTCACGACCTTCGCGTCAGGTAGGCGCAAGCCACTGTAGGAGAGCAGCTCCACCGGATCGCCGGCGGCGATGTTGATCCCGTCGCGCTGCTTGGACAGGACGCGCAGGACACGTCCCGTGGAGACGGTGACGAGGTGGTAGTCGCCGCAGATGTTGATGCAGTCGTCGCCCATGAACCGCCCCACGCACTCGATGTACGCGGGGCCTTGCACGGCGCATATGCTGTGGAAGGCGTCGGCGTTGAGTGAGCGGATACGCGGGTCGGCGCGCCTCACCGGGTCGGTCTCGGCCGGGCGCCGGTCCACCTTACAGCGGTAGTACGTCGTCCCGTCGCAGTTGTACTCGAGGAAGCCGAAGCAGTTCGAGGCGTACACCGAGATGTCCTCGAGCCGCACGCCCTTGCTGCCGGCCACCTCGACAGCGTGCGGGATGCTACCGTGGGGTGCGTACTCGGCGCCGATGACAATGATGTCCCCCACCTGCTCCGGGTCCTCGGCGTGGCTGCCGTGACGGGTGATGCGCAGGCGCTTCGGATCGGGCCTCTCCAGCGTCTCGATGCCGTACTCCCCGCAGCGGTAGGTGCGCGTGTCGGGCCGGAAGATCTCGTACTTGAACGTGGTCGCGGTGTCGGAGGTCGCGTAGCCGTCAGTCAGTTCGATGTCATGTACTGACTTGTCAGCGGACAGCGCGATGATACGCCCCTGCGTGAAGGGCAGCGGGTCGTAGTCTATGCCCAGCCCGACCACAGTGACGTTCAAGCAGTTGCTGATGGACAACGCCCGCGTGGTCTCGGTGCAGATCATCTCCACCCCGGAGCAGACGATCCTCACGTCCTTGAGATCCCTCAGCGCCAGGCACTCGCGGTTGCGCGGCGTCACCCGGTAGCGCCCCGGTGGCACGACGATGGTCTTGCTGCCATCCGCCAACGCGGCGTCAATGAAGCCCTGCAGGTCGAAGGCCACTCCCGGCCCGCTGAGGCCGCTTCGCGGAGCCGCGGCGCTGGCGCAGGGCGAGGCGAGGATCACCGTCGTCGTCGCGAGGGCCAGCAGTAGTGTCCAGTCCAGTCGGGCCATGGCCGGCCTTTCGTCCGGAACCACCCATACGAAACGGGTGCCGCCCCTTCACAGGCTGAGCGAACACCTATCTGGGATGGGGTCCGCCGTCGGACCACGACTGGCCCGCCCTCATCGTGCGGACTACCGGGAGGGTCAGGATCCCGGTGTAGTGGACGTGGGGCTTGACGCCCCGGATTGGGTTCCACAGTCTTGTCGTAGACTCCTTTCTGCCTGCCGCGGCGACCGAAGCGAAGACCTCCACGCTGAAGCACTCGTCCCGGGGTTTCCCGCTGAGGCCCTCTCCCTAAGGGTCTCCCGCGGGCTGCCGGGAGCGATGCAGAGGGTGGTGGAGCCCCGCTCTCTGAGCCATCCCCGGAGCCTCCAGGGGAACAGCCGCCCCTCCCGGACGGGGGCGACACCGTTGCGCTTGCGAACAAGCCCCTTCCCACGGCATGGCGCGCAGGGCACTGCGGCCGCGAGGACGAACTGCGGGTGCTCATGGCTGACGGTTGAGCCAGCAGACGATTGGCCCAGTCCGGTACTCGCAATCACGGGGCCGAGAGAACGAGGGTGCGGTCATGGCCGAGGCAGAGCCCACTTACGTGGTTGGTGACGTGTGTTTCCGGACGATCAAAGGCTTCCCCTACTACTTCGTCAGTGGCGACTGCGACCACTCGCGCATCCCGGAGGCGCTCTGTGCGCTGCAGGAGCAGGTGCTCGAGTCGATGACGAACGCTCGGGCGGGGTTGGACCCGGCGGCGATCGCGCGGTACCTGGACGCGGTGCCGGGAACGACGTGGACGCTCCAGGTAGGCTACCGGATCCTGGGAGACGTCACCGCGAGGCCGGGCATGGCGGGCACCGAGGATCTCGAGCCCTTCCCCTGTGTGGCCGCAGTCTACCAGGGCAACGTGGACCACGTCAGCGACGCGGTGATGCTCCTCGTGCAGACGGCGCAGCAGAACGGCTTCGAAGCCGGGCGCGAGTACCGGGAGCACTACCTGTACCGCGAGACTCCGGACTCGCCCAGCAACGTGCTCCTGCTCCAGATGGGGGTCATCGCCCCGGGCGGGGGACCGCCGGAGCTCCCGGCGACCCCTGGGGCGGTCTTCGGGCCGGTCCGCGTGCACACGCTCGCGGGTTACCACTTCCTGTACGTGGATGCCGAGACGGACTGGGCGGGGATCGAGACTGCGTTCGAGGACCTGCTTGGGCGAATCGGGGTCTGCCAGAGGCGTGCGGATGTCATGGCGGTGGGCACCATGCGCTTCAGCTTCCGCGACGCCGACGCTCCGGGCATGCTCGTAGCGGAGGTCGGAGTGCCCGTCGCCACCGGGACGGAGGCCCCGGAGGGAGGCAAGGTCCGCGATGTGGCCCCTGTTCGCGTCGCTTCCCTCGTGTTGACCGGGCCCTACTCCGGTCTCGCTCGGGCGAGTGAGCTGCTCTCCGCGGCCATCGAGGAGCGCGGCTTGACCCGGACGGGCGAGTACGGGGAGCTGTACCTGCACTACGATGGCGACACGTCCCCCAACACCATCACGCAGGTCATCCACCCGCTGCGGTAGCGGGCCGGCGACCTACCGAAGCTCGGCGGCCCAGGAGCTCCTGACCGGATCGCCGTGCCGGGCTCCGTGTCCGCCGCGTGTGCCCTCTCCTCGGCCTTCCGCTGCTCCCGCCCCTGGCCGGCCGAGGCTATTGGAACCTCATCGCCCACACGTCCGCGTCCTTCATCACGAAGCGTACTCTCACAGGCTTGCCCGCCAGGTCGCTCACATCGGTGCTCCCCCCCCAGGTCACCGGCCGCTCGATTGCGTCGCCGAACACGTCGTCGCAGTCCGCCAGTGAGTGCCCTGGCAGCGGCTGCCCTGCTCCGTCCTGAAGCTCCACCTTCACACTCCCCGCGGCGGAGGTCGCGAAGTTCAGAACGAGCCGCGCGCCCGTGAACCTGAGGGGTTTGGTCACCATCTCCCCACCCTTGAGTGGCGCGTTCAGCGACACGAAACCGTCCATGCGGAAGGTGTAGCGCCGCAGGCACACCGACTCCTTCCAGTAGTTCTCCGGCACGTAGACGGACAACTCCGGGGGGGCCAGCGGGTCGGCCGCCTGCGTCTCCAGCAGGCCGTAGCTCTGGTAACCGTCCCCGTAGACCCAGTTGTTCCCACGCTCTATGCCGGGACGGATGATCGCCTCCCCCCAGCGCCGGAAGAGGCGGCCGTCGCGACTCGACATGAAGAGCCCGTCCGTCACTGCGGTGCCGTAGCGGGGCGAGAACTGCATCCGCCCCCTACGATGCGTTGCGTCCGGGAGGTACTCGAAGGACTGCTCCCAGCCGCGCTCCACATACCGCGTCGGGAAGCCGACGAATATGTGCGGCGCTCGGAAGTACGGCTCCACCTGGTTGGTGTAGAGCTGCTCCTCGGGCGAGTCCTCGAACCGCAGGATCTCCGGCACGGTCCAGGTCAGGAAGTCGGTGGAGGTCGCCGCGCGGATGTCCCGTCGGCCTTCATGGAACCCCCGGATGTAGGCCCAGTAGTGGCTGCGCCCGGCGTCCCAGAAGGCCGTGTTCTGGGTGTCGAATGCCCCCTCGGTGATGATCGGCTCCGGTCTCATGAGCGACCAGTGCAGGCCGTCCGAGGCCTTGTAGGCCAACAACCCGCCCTTGCCCGAGGAGAGCGCCTTGTACTCCTCGCCGGGCCGACAGGCGGGGTTGGCATCCTTGTACACCGTGAAGTTGTCCAGGTCCGGCCCGGCCCAGACGATGTTGTTCTCGGTCGAGCCGTTGTACTCGAACAGACCCAGCTTCGGCTTCACCCAGTGGATGCCGTCAGTGCTTTCGGAGTAGCAGGCGTAGCACGGGTGGCGCCCGAGACGAGTGGCCGCGTCATCCGTAAGGTCCTGGGAGATGTAGTACATCCGCACGATGTCGCCGTCGCGGAACGTCTGCTGGTAGCCGCAGCCGGAGCCTTCCCAAGGCTCCGCGTACGTCTGCACGATCTCGCGCGGCGTGGGTGGGTGTAAGACCAGGTCGGCGCCGGTCATGCTGCCGATCAGGTAGTCATCAACGAACAGCTCCAAGCGCGAACCGATGTCCAGCACGTCCGGGCCTCCCTGGGCCGAGAGCGTAATGGCGAGACTGCACATGGCCGTGCCAAGCGTGACTCGCATCCACGGGTACCTCCTCGTGGCTCTGTCTACGGGCGCCGCCTACAGCCCGTGGTGATCCCCCCGGGGGTGGAGCCCTGCTCGTGTCCGGCTTCTGCCGTATGGTCCGCCGCGTCTCCCCCGTCACCTCGCGGGCCCGCTCCGACTAGGGGTACCTACCGTAGGCCCGGACCAGGGCCATCAGCCGCTGATACTGAGACCAACTCACATTGTGGGGGACCGAGTGGTCGGAGTGGTAGATGTAGCCCCCGCCGGTCTTGGCGACCGGCAGTTTGCGGGCGATCTCGCGTTCGATGGCATCGGGATCGGGGTCTGCCATGGCGCGGACGTCGATGCCGCCCATGAAACATAGCCGGTCGCCGAACTGCTGCTTCAGCTCCACCAGGTCCATGCCCGCCTTGCTTTCCAGCGGGTTGAGGCATGTCAGGCCGGCTTCGATCAGGTCGGGGACGAACCCGCGAACGTTGCCGCAACTGTGGAGGATGACGGGCAAATCGCGTTCGCGGAAGAGGTCGTACATGCGCCTCTGCGCGGGGAGCTCGCATTCGCGGAAGACAGCGGGCGAGAAGAACGTGCCGTTACGGTACCCCATGTCGTTGGCCACGAACACGCCATCGAACTCGAAGCCCCGCGCGACCATCTCGCGGAATCCCCTCAGGACCAAGTCCATGAGGGAGTCCATCATGTCCACGACCCAGGCGCGGTCCTCCGCCATGGCGACCAGCATGGTCTCGGCGCCGATGATGCGCTGGAGCCAGTCGTAGCCGATGTGGGCGAAGTAGCACACGAACTGCCCGCCCTCGCGCAGGGCTTGGTTCGCGGCGAGGGCGTTGTCCCAATCGACACGGGCATCGTTCCAGGCGAGACGGTGCCGATGCTCCTCCCATCGCTCGGGCGAGTCGATGGTGAACTCGAGCATCTCGGGGGTGGACTCGTGGTCGGTGAAGCTGCGGGAGACCGCGCCCAGGGCGTTGCGGGTGACGCGCCAGTTGTCGCCCTCCTGAAGGACCGCATCGGGGAACTGCAGGGAGATATCGGGGCCCTGGTGGGCGAACTCATAGCCGAAATAGGAGTCGGGGGACTGGTCGGCGGGAAGGCCCTCGCTATGCCAGCGAGCGACCGTGTGCCCCCAGACGGAATCCTGAACGGGGACGCGGTCAGGCTCCTCGTGGTTCAGGACCATACGGATGCGCCGGCGGGGAGTCATGAAGAAGCAGTCCCTAGTCGTGGTCGCCCACTTCGCGCGTCTGGTTGCTGTCCAGGGACCGGTCGTGACCGGTCCGCCACCTCGGTTCACCGCGCGGGAGGCACGTTCCTCCCTCTCACCGGGACACCCGATTCCCCGCCGAGGAATGAGTGCGATCGGCGACGAACCGAGGCACGAGCATTGCACGCCACTATGCCCCCCCTGCTGGTGCATGGAGGTAAGGATGAACTGGTTCCTGTCAGCCATAGCCGGAACCTGTGTACCTGTAGGAGAGAGATGAGCATGAGACCGACGATTGGCAAGGTCGCCTTGTCGGCGCTGTCCTTGGTAGCACTAACGGAAGGCTCGCTGGCTGGAGAGCCGATCTACCCGGTCAAGGTGAGCGAGAACCGCCGCTACTTCGTGGACCAGAACGGCACGCCCGTCTTCTGGCTCGGAACAACTCAATGGCAGCTCTTCCGGGAGTATGAACTGGAGGACGCCAGGGCAATCATTGAGAGGAGCAAAGCGAATGGCTTTGCCTTTGCACAGGTCATGCTCTTGGGCGTGGGCGACGGCACGAAGGCCAACACCTACGGTGAGGAACCTTGGGCTAGCGTCGATCCCCTCACGCCGAATGAGGCATACTTCCGGAACGTCGACGCCGTCCTCCGCATCGCGCAAGAGTCCAACGTGGTCGTATCACTCACGCTCTACCATCAGAGATGGCGCCAGCTCATCACCGAGAAGAACGCGCGGAACTGGGCTCGATGGCTCGCGCAACGCTACAGGGACGTGCCCAACATCGTCTGGTCCATGACGCCCGAGGCGCAGCCCGAGTTCATCCCCGTGCTGCGAGAGCTCGCCGCGGGGCTGCGCGAAGGCGATGGCGGCCGTCATCTGATCACCTTCAAGCCCGATCCCGCGCCCTATTCCTCGAGCTTCATTCAAGACGAGAGCTGGCTGGACTTCGACTCGATGCAGACGTGGGCAAGCGTCGAGCTGATATACCCCTTTGTGACCAAGGACTACAACCTCAAGCCCGTGAAGCCCGTGCTGATGGCCGAGGGAGCCTATGAACACGGCTCCGAGTATGGGTTCGATGTCACTCCGCTCTGGGTCCGTCGGCAGGCCTACTACTCCTACTTCGCCGGTGCCCATCACACCTACGGGCACAATGACAGTTGGCGGGTGCTGCCCACGTGGAAACAGGCACTGGATGCGCCCGGCGCCGTCCAGATGGGAATCCTCCGGAAGGTGTTCGAGGCGCTCGATGAGTGGTGGTACCTGGTTCCGGACCAGGCCGTTCTTGCCAGCGGCGGCAAGACCGACGGCACCGTCCTGAACCTGGCCGCGCGCCACAAAGATGGGGAATGGCTCATGGTCTATCTGGCCGACAAAGCCGAGTTCTCCGTCGATCTGAACAAGCTGGCAGCCGCGGGCCGCGCCACCGCGTCCTGGGTTGATCCCAGGACGGGCCGGCAGACTCCCATCGGCAGCTTCCCAACCCACGGCATCCAGGACTTCACGACGCCCGAAGGCTGGGAGGATTCCCTGTTGATCGTGGAGCCGGCGGGAAGGTGAGGCAGTACGGGGAATCGCCCCAAGACGAAGGGACAGAACATGGCGCGGCACCGATCCGTGCAACACGCCCTGACCGCAACGGAGCCGCCTTGGGCGATCCGCGCCCACATCGTGCATAGCGCGTCGCTGCTGCCGGCGCTGGCACTGAGCTGGACGCTGGCCGCCTGGGCCACGTCGACTTGGGCCGCGGAGTCCGACTCGCGCGACGACGCCAGCCCCTGGGGAATGGCTGCGGGCGCTGAAACGGGCACCTACTTCGAGAAGGTGACCCCGCTGCTACAGCAAGCAGGCGTCAGGTGGTTCCGCTGCTTTCCTGAATGGCAGAGCATCCAGCCGAAGCAAGGCGAATGGCATTGGGACCGGTCCGATCGGATCGTGGCCGACGCCCGGGCCAACCACCTCCACGTGCTGGGCATCTGGGCGTACTTCGCCCCCTGGGCGTCGGCCGACGGCGGAACGCGCAAGGGCCCGATCAAGGACATGCAGTACTGGCGCGACTACGTCAGCGAGACGGTGAAGCGCTACCAGAAGGACATCAAGTACTGGGAGGTCTGGAACGAGTTCAACGGCAGCTTCTACGAAGGGAGGCAAGGGCCGGACAAGGTGAAGGACTACGCGGCCCTGGTGGTGTCGGCGTACGACACGGTCAAGGAGATCGACCCCTCCATCCAGATCGGCATGAGCGTCGCTAGTCTCGACGTGGCCTTCCTCGACGCGGCGATCAAGGCGGGCGCCGCCGATCACTTCGACTACATCTGCGTGCATCCGTACGAGAATCTGGGCGCCGTCGCCGAGGGTAGGGAAGTGGGTTACCTGGGCCTCGCGGGGAACCTCCGCGAGATGCTCGCCGCCAACAAGCAGCGGACGAGCACCCCGCTCTGGATCACCGAAGTTGGCGACATGGCACCGACCAAGGCCGAGCCCACGCGCGACGCGCAGCAGGCCGACGTGCTGGTCAAGGCGTACCTCCTCTCGATCGTGCAGGGCTTCGACCGCATCTTCTGGTTCGAGGCGCGCGGCCCGGATTACGGTGGGGGGCAGGAGTTCGGCTTGATTCGAGATGACTGGAGCCTGCGCCCGTCGTATGACGCCCTGAAGACGATGACCTCTCTGCTGGGGCCGGAGCCGCGCTACCTCGGCTGGCTCAGCCCGACCGGACGGAGCCACTGTTTCGTTTTCCAGGGGGCCTCGGAGCCGATCCTGGTGATCTGGGCCTCGAGCGACCAGGGCGACAGTGTGAGTTTCAGCTCGGACACCACGGTGACCGACCTTGCAGGCAAGGCGGCTGCAGCCAAGGCCGGCCAGGACCTGGCGCTTACGCGCGCGCCCGTTCTCGTGACGGGTCTTCCGATGGAAACGGTAGCCGAGGCGGAGGCGAACCGCGATAGGCCCTTCGCGTGGCTCAAGGACTACAGCGAAGCTGAGACCGTCTCGTGCCGGATGGGCGCCGCAGACGTCGAGAATGGCCTGACACAGCTTGAGCTGGGTGACGGCAGGACAGTCGCGGGCCTGGTGGGTGGGGATCATGTCCGGCGGACCGACCGCGCGAGCGGGATGTTCTACGTCTACTTCGACGTGGATGACAGCTATGCGTCCGTGGGCGACCAGGAACTGGAGATCACGATCGTCGCCAGGCGGGCTGACGCTGCCCAGGATGCCGGCTGCAACCTCCTATACGAGTCCGCCACGGGCTACAAGAGCCAGGGCGAATGGTGGAGCATCCCAGCCGAGGAAGGCTGGCACCAGCACACGTTCCAGGTCCAGGATGCTTACTTCGCCCACAACTGGGGCTGGAACTTCCGGATCGAGGTGACAGGTTCGCCTGGCGACCTGTGGGTGAAGGAAGTGACCGTCAAGCGTCATGGGCCGAAGACGTAGAGGGAGATAGGGGAGATCGGGACGGAGCCCCTTTTCCGAAGGCTGCATCCCTCCACGCGGTGGCTCATCGGGGGAGGACGGCTCCGTCCCCATTTCCCCCAGAAGCCCGGTAGGCCGCAGACGTTCTGCATCGTGCCGTCTTGCCGCGGTTCTCTACGTCGTCCGCGGCTCGGCGGTTCAGAAGCCGTCCGCCGGCGCCGGCAGCCCGTGAAGATGCGGGCGCAGCCACGCCATCTGCGGCTTGTGGGTTCCGTCCTTCGGCTGGAGGGAGAAGGGGTAGTCGCCCCACCACGACCCGCCCGCCCACCAAGTCCACCCCAGCCACACATCCCGGTCACGCTCCATGCTCGTCAGCATGTCCGACAGCGCCTGCTCCCCCATCGGCGTCGCGGGCACCGCAAACTCACCCAGGAAGGCCCGCCGCTTGTGGTCGCGACACCACCGGACGAAGCCTGCGAGCCTCTCGCTCCCGACAGTTGGGCTGACCACCTCGAGCTTCGTGCCCGACGAGTCCGCGTCCAGGTACTGGTGGACCTCGATCGCCCAGTGGTCGAGCGGGTCCGCAATCCCCTCGGCGTGTTGAGCGTTGCTTTCGCCGTACCAGGTGGCCGTCCACGAGTGTGCGCCGGTCCACGCGTTGCCAGGCACGAGGATGAGGTTGCGCGCGCCCGCAGCCCGGATCGCGTCGATGGCCGCTTGCGCGGCGTCGAACCACTGCTCCGTGGGCAGGCCGTTAGGCTCGTTCACCAGCCCGAACCATACTCGCGGGTCGCTGGCGAACTCAGCGGCGAGCTGGCGCCAGAAGTCGGCGAACTGGTCGATGCTCACCTCTGGCCCCCCCACCACCTTGCCGTAGTACCGGGCGTAGTTGTGCGGGTCGAGGATGACAACGCACCCACGGTCCGTCGCCAGCTTCACGCAGGCCTTCAGGCGCGCGACCTCTTCCGTCACGAGCGGCTCTCCCGCCTTTGCCTGGACTGTCTCCCAGCGGAAGGGGTAACGGAAGACGTTCATGCCCTGGGCAGCGAAGTACGTGATCTCCTCCTCGTTCGGGTAGAGGAAGTTGGTGCCGTACTTCGGCCGCTCCTCCGGCTTGGGCTCGTAGAACTCGCCGCCAGCCAAGCTGATCCCCGTGAACGACAGCGGCTGGGCCAGCGCACATGACGTCCCCGACAACCCGACTACCAGCCCGGTGAGAACTGCGGCCCGGAGCACGCCTCCCCTCACTGCCTCGCGGCAGACGGACATGGGACGGACTCCTGACAGGGACGGGCCGACCGCCAATCTGGCCGTACGGTTCCTACCCGGGATTGCCCACATAAGTGGGTGTCGTTGCTTCATGGGCTGAACAGCCGCCCATCTGACGTGCAGGTTCGCCGTTGGAGCCAGAGGCGCCTTCCTCCCAGGTTGCGAAGCTCTGGGGGGATAACCGGGGGATAACCGGGGACAAACGCCCGTTTCGCGCCACAGCTCAGCGGCAACCCGCCATCTGCGCAAGCAAGGCAGGTGTCCGCCCCCGGCTTCACTCCCGTCACGGGCTGTTGAGCGCCGCGAAGGTCCGCAGCTTCCAGAACAGGTCCTGTGAGTCCGTCAAAGCCGTCGCGAGGTCGGCCTCAGCGATCCAGTCGCCCCCGTCCGCCGCGGCCTTCTGGGCGTCGATCTTCGATAGCAACTCGTGGACGCGGCCCTCCAGAGCCTTGCCATCCTCGCCTGCGTCCTCCAGTATCTTGAGCGCCTCAGCGCGCAGCCGATCCGGCTCCAGCAGACGCACCGGCCCCGGGCGGAAGTCCGCTTGCAGCAGCTCGTCGAGGTCGGCGGTCGCGCGTGACTTGAGGTACTCCTCCGCCTTGGCGTTCGTAGATCCGGTGAAGTCGTAGAGAGCCAGCCGGGCCTCGCCGACCTCGGGCTTCAGGTCGAGGCTCGTCAGGACCGCATAGCCGCCAATCTCTACCCGACCGCCCTGGATCGCCGCTGTGTCCAGCACAACGGCACACGGCCCATCCCCCTCACCCTTGGCGACGTCGAACACTGCGTCGTAGTAGTAGAGGTAGGTGTCCTGCCCCGGCCGGATCTCCAGCGTCGTGGGCTCGGCTTGGTCGACTCGCGGAGTCTGACAATGGCGTTCGCCCTGGCGGTTCCGAGCGGCGGTGAAGAAGCTCGGGTAGCACGTCAACTGAACGCTGATGGCCTGGACCGTCTTGTCCGGCTGCGGCTTCCAGACAAGCTGGCCCTCCACGTGGTTCGCGCCGGGCTGCATCATCAGGCGCAGGCCGACCTCGGCGTCCGGGTGGGCCCACACGATCTGGAAGGCCCCCCGGGCGCCCACCTCCAGGACGCGCAGGTCGCGGATGTCGCAGACCGTCGCGTCGGAGCCGTTCACCATGGCGCGGAGGAACCCGCCCCAGTACCAGTTGGCACTCGACGGCGCGGGCATACCGAAGTTGCCCTCTGCGCAGGGGTGCTTACCTTCGTGCGAGGGATCCTGGCATCCGGAGATCCCGAATGCGTAGGTCTTCTCACCCGACTGCAGCGTGATGGTGCGCTTCGCCACCGGGTGTCCCGGCGTGCACTCCCAGGTGGCCGGGCTGATCGCGGATCCCGTGTCGGCCACACTCACCTCGCCCGGAGCCTCGGCGGCCGGCCCCCTTCCCGGGAGGACGGCAAGGGCCGCCCACGCAAGCAGCGTGTACTGGAAGAGCCGCATGGCTATGCCCCCAATGTGGGAACGGGACAGTCCACCCGCTTCGCCCCCGACGGTCCCTGTTCCTTCGCATAGCCCCTGGTGGGCGCAGGAGACGAGGAGATCGGGGGAATGGGGACAGAGCGTGAGACGCCTCAGCCTCTGAACCGTCACTACAGTGCGGCTAGCGAGGTTGTGGTGGAACCGCCCAGCGTAGCAGCGCGTCCAGGAGGAGAACTGCGCGCCCGGGCGGAACACGAGCCCACCCGCTACTGGAGCACAGGTGGCCACAGTGGGCAGACAGTATCTGGACGTCCGGCCTGGAGGCCATCGTACCATGGAGAGCAAGCTCGCCAACACGAACGTCGTCGTCACTGCCCACAACATCAACCCCACGGTGTTCAGCCAGCGATGGCTGGCCGACAACAACATAGTGCAGCCGGACGAGTTGACTGGGTCCCTTATCATCACCCCCCAGCTTGTCTCCGTTGACGCCGATCGCTTCGCGTTGCTCGTGGTGCCCGATCGCCTGCAGCTGACTGTTAAGACGCCCGATGTGGATGAGCAGGCCCGTTTGGTGGGACGAGTGGCGAAGATAGCCACCATCCTGCCCCATACACCGTACAATGCATTGGGCCTGAACCTGATCTGGCTTCTGTCACCGGAACGGGAGCCGTTCGACGCATTCCTTCGGAGGCTGTTCTGGCGCCCAGACGACGCGCTCTACAAGGCTTTCGACCACGAAGACGCCAGGTGTGGGGTATACCTAAGCATGAATGTGCTGGGCTTCCGCCTCAAGCTCGACGCGAAACCCATCCATATCGAACCGGTTCCGGAGAAGCCAGAGTATCTCCACCTGGCGTTCAACTTCCACATGGATGTGTCTGGCGGCGAAGGGGCCAACAGCATAGTCGAGGCTGTAGGCAAATGGCCGGAAGTCCACCAGATGGCCAGTGACCTGCTCTCGAGGATCGAGGAGAGTGACCAACCGTGACGCAGCAATCCACTTCATTCCTGCCCTCCCCCAAGGCCAACGTGTTGGTCGCCGAGCAGACCATGGACGCCGTACCGTCGACGGAACCGATCTCCGGCGATGTCGCCCAGGCCAGCGACAGGATCCTCGTTGCTGTCATCCGGCCGAGTGCACTGTCGGTCGAGACCACGTCAGACCAACCGGACACGCTGCACCCAGATGGCCGGGAGATGGTTGGCCAGTTGGTCGCTCCGCGTGCCCCGAGCCCGCCAACTGTTCTCGTGCAGGTCCGGCGACCTGGGGTATCGGGGCCCGGCCTGCTTGAGCCGCTCGGACCCAGAGGGACCCCTGAGCGGAGTGCTTTCCTGGATATGTGGCTTGCGACTCGGCCGGACCCCTCCGCCGAGAAGGAATGAGCCCATGCATCTCGTCGGGTGTGAGCCTGAGCTTCTCCAGGGCGACGTATTCGGTCTGCCCGTGGCACTGCCTCGGGCGAGTCTCGCCATTACGGCATGCGACCTCAACGCTGGTGGCGGGGGATCAGCTGCGCCACCTGGCACTCCGTACCGCCTCACAGTCGAGGTCGTCGCGCAGCACGACGGGACCCTAGCACCAACGGCCTTCCAAGGGGCAGGGCTGCAGACCCACGACCCCAGTTACGTTGTCGCCCGGACTGTCATATGCGACTACTTCCTCCTCGGGTCGCAGAGCTGTGACGTCAGTGGCGAGGGGAAGCTGGACCTGACCTGCATCGTGCCCTTCTGGCCCCTCGGGCGTCTGCTGGGGTCAGAGCTTCTGCCAATCACCTCCAGTTCTGAGCGGGACGGGCGGATGAGTATCGTCAGCTACCTCACACAGGAATACGACGAGGACTTCTCTGGAGTTGCGGACGTCGACATGGACATGCCGGACAAGGTCCGTGCCACGATCACCAAGCATCTGGCGAAAGCGGCGACTGCGCAGAAGGACGTCCTCAAGAGGCTCCGGAAGCTCATCAGCGAGGAACTGGTCAATCCCTTCCGAAAGTCGACGTACTACCTACCCGCAGTTCCCGCTCTTTGCGTTCCCGAAGGGTACGCTGACCTCGGCCAAGTCTACACCATCCCACTCGCGGAGCTTGAGGAGAGGCGCGACAAGCGGCTTGCCCAGTTGAGCGGGAGCTACCGAGAGCACTTCTCTCGTCAGCTGGGAGACCTTCTGTCCCGTGTAGCGGTCCCTGAGCCCCTCAGGCCGCCCAGTCGCTGAATGGAGAGACGGGCGGGTGCCGGTCTCCCGCCTGGGCGAGCCAGGAGGGGCAGCTGCAAGCAGCGTGTACCCGTGAAGCCGCATGGCCATGCCCCCTATCGCAGGACCCAGCCTGCTTCCGCCGACCGGCCGCTGAACAGCTCGGTCACCTTCACCCGCCACCGGCCCGGAAGAGGGTTGTACGGTGTCGGGAACTGCACCTTGCCGCGGCCCCCTTCTAGGAGCACCACCTGCCGGCCCCACAGCGGGCTGTTGCCGTCGGGGTCTGTCACCTCGACCCAGACCGCCAGCTTCTCGCGGGCGCCAGCCGGTATGTCGAGCGCGATCTCTGCGGTCACCGGCTCCCCCGGCGCCGGCATCCTGGGCGCGACCGAGAAGAGCCTGGCAGCGGTACGCACGCTCACGAGGCCGCAGGCGAGCACCAGGGTGAGGCTAGCCGAAAGGGTTGACGACTCTGATACCGGAGTACAGCCCACCTGCCTGCAGGTCCTCCGAGAGAACGCGCTCGCAGTTCGTGCTCTCCGCGGCGGCCAGTATGCAGGCGTCCCAGTAGTTGATCGCATAGAACCCACGAAGCTCGACGGCTCGCCGGACCATGCCTGGGCTCACGGCAGTCACCTCCAACTGCTCGAGCAGGAGCAGTTGCCGCGCGACCACATCCGCCGCCTGGCCAAGCTTGTTCAGGGCCACGGCCGCATACTCCTGGAGCACCTGGGTCGAGATGACCCCGAGCCCATTGGCCATCAAGTCTCCGACAACGGCAATCGCGATGTCCTGCTTCCGTGGGTCGCGACGGTCATTGGCATTGACAAGGATGTTCGTGTCGATGAAGGACCTGGCCATTCACGGTCTACCTGTTGTGAGTCGATTCGCGGTCGAACCGGAAGCCCTCGGGCGACTGCCCCGCATGTTCCCGCGCCAGTCGGGCGAACTCGTCGGCGGCCGCGGCGTCTGTGGCAGCCGTCAGCCTCATCAGGTGCTCGCGCACCAGTTGGTTCAGGGTCGTGTTGCGTCGCCGCGCGTACTCCCGAGCACGCGCTATCACTGCGGGATCGGCAGACAACGTGATATTCACGGGACACACCCCACTATGTGTAGCCTGTGCACACATGATACACAGGGCAACGGGGCAATGCAAGACAGACGAGGACAACGCAACAGCAGAGCCATATTGCTATGCCCCCTGTCGCAGCGTCCAACTCGCCTGCGCCGACTGGCCGCTGAACAGCTCGGTCACCTTCACCTTCCACCGGCCTGGGAGCGGGTTGTGCGGTGTCGGGAACCGGATCTCGCCGCGACCGCCATCGAGGAGGACGACCTGCCGGCCCCAGAGTGGGCTGTTGCCGTCGGGGTCGGTGACCTCGACCCAGACAGCCAGCTTCTCGCGGGCACGGGCCGGCACGTCAAGGGCGATCGCGGCGGTCACGGGCTCTCCCGGCGTAGGCATCCGCGGCGAGACGGAGACCCGAGGCGCTGGGATCTCGTAGGGCAGTGCGAGGAAGAAGCTCGCGCGCCCCCAATGCAGGGTCGTGTCAATACGCTTCACCCGAGCCAAGTGACGGCCACCCCTCAGGTCGTAGACGTGCATCGCCTGCGGAAGCGTGATCGAGGCGGGCACCGGCGGGCCGGCAGTGGTTCCCGTCTTCGGGCCGAACCACTCGTTCTCCATGCGCCGCCACAGGCCGAAGACCAATGCGGCTCCGTCCCGCCAGACCCGCGTCTCGGTCTTGGGCAGAGGCCCGCCATCGGGAGCGCTGAAAAGGGGACGGAGCCCTTTTCCAACAGAGGCAGTCGCTGAGCCGGGGGCATCGACGGGAAAAGGGCTCCGTCCCCTTTTCAGTGAGGCGCCGTCGGCGTCGTAGAGCCACCGCACCAGCTCGCGCGATGCCGCGACCTCCTGAGCGTCGCCGACAAGGGGCTGGAAGCTCAGCAGGATCGCGCGGCCGGCGCCCACGCGGTTCACCAAGACGACGGGAGTCCCACCCGAGCGCCCCAGTGCCTCCGCGCCGGCGGGCTCGACCTCTGTGTCCAGCCGAGCCTTGGGCAGGTCGACGCGGACCCGCCTGCCCTGTATGGCGCCGTCGATCGCGACGGGCTGGTTATCAGCCTTGCCTCGGCCCGTACGGCGGATCCCGAACAGGTCATCGAGAACGCCTGGAGTCACGGGCTTGCAGTGGCCATCATAGATGCCGGGGCGCACGTCGGCGATGACCGTTCCGCCGGCCTCGGCGAAGCGCCGGATGGCGTCCGCCTCATCCAGGCTCAGGGCCTGGGTCATGGGCAGCAGGAGCACGCGGAACTCGTCCGTCGTAAGGGCGCCGCCCTTCAGCATGGCGCTCGTGATGTAGCGCACATCCAGCCCCAGCTCGTAGGTGAGCTGGGTCCACGTCTCATGATCCGCCTGGGCGCCGACGAACTCGCCGCCGTTCTCGAGCTGGCAGGAGAGCGCCGAGGGGAGCGAGTAGAAGATCGCGATCCCGCTGTGCACGACCTCCGACTTCAGCAGCAGGTCGCCGAGGCCCTGGCGGACGGGGCGCATCTCCTCCGCCAGGTCCGCGGTCGCGGGCCAAAGGTCCAACGTCGGCCGGAGGTACCCCCGCCAGCTCCCGATGCCCGACCACATCCAGTACCAGATGCTATCCGTCCCCTTCATGACCATGCGCCAAGCGGCGTCGGAGAGCGCGTCACCCGTCTTGCTGTATCCCATCCAGTTGGAGCGGACGAGGCTCCGGGGGGCGGCCGAGCGGACGATATCGTCACCGATGCCCGGGTAGGGGCCGTAGAAGGTGTTGATGCCGAGGACGGCGTCGTAGTCGTCGCCGAAGCCGCCGGTGCCCTCGAAGCCGGTCAGCGCCTCGGGGTCGAGCCGGCGATAGGCCTCCACGAAGCGCCCCGAGAAGTGCATCAGGTTCCAGCGGGCAAAGGCCTGTCGGTCGTACCAGCGCGGGAAGCACGTGTGGAGTGCGGCCGCCTCCATGTTGTCGGCGTGATCGAGCAGGTCCACCTCGCCGAAAGACGCGTAGGCCGTGCCCCAGGAGGCGTTGAGCGCCGCGATGGTGCCGTACTGCGCGGCGAGGTAGCCGCGGTAGGCGGCGATGCAGGCCGGGTGAACGCAGCAGCCCAGGGTTACGCCCTCGTCGCCCAGGGAGTAGACGAAGACCCCCTGCTCGCGGAGGTAGGTCTGGGCGTCCACGATGCCCTGCACATACTCACTCACCTTGGGCTCGTCGTTCCAGCAGACGGGCTGCATGAAGCCGCTCTCGTCCTTGGGATCGAGGATGCGGGTGCTGTAGGGGACGAGCGACGCGTCACAGGCCAGCAGCGAGGGCGGCGCCGGCCGCGCGGCCCCCATGCTGCCGAGCAGGCAGACGTTCATGCCGACCTCCTGGAGCTTGCGCCACGCGTAAGGGCCCAGCACGTCCATCGGCGCATCCCACATCACGAAGTTGTGCTGGTCGTGGCGCCGCTTGGGGACACTGAAGGAGGCATCCTTCTGCTCCACCTCCTCGCCGCCCGAGAGAAGCAGCGCCTCGGCACGCATCCAGTTCGTCGAGAAGGCATCGGCCTGGTAGTCGAATGGCACCTCTACCTGGTCTGGCGCGAGGGGTGTGTCCCGCTGCTTGAGGATGCGGTCATAGCTGTCGCGCACGCGCACCCGCAGCGTGGCGCCGGGAGGGAGAGGCCCGCGCAATGCGGCGGTACCGCGGATCGTCTCGCCGACCTCGACGAAGCTGCGGTCCAGCTTCACCTCGCCGACGCCAAATGGGCTCTCGACGGTGAAGGCCGCCGCGGCGAATGCCTCGGTACCTCGCTTGGACTTCACCACCACATCGAGGAAGTAGTCACCCGCCCGCAGGCCCGGAGGCGCCACAGGCACGCCCGTTGCCTCGCCCGGCCGCAGCGTCACTTCCGTCCGCTCAAGGGGCACCCGATGGGCATCGGCGGCCCGGCACACCTCCAGGTCGACAGTGGCCCGCATGGGCTCAGCCGCCCTGCTACTGAGCGTCACCATCGTCAGGGCGCCCTTCCCCCACGGGAGCACCGGTGGCGGATCGCCGAGAACAGACTCCACGGAGATGTCACCCTCGCGCGACGCCGCCCATAGTGCCGCGCGGCCCACCAGGAGCATCCGGTAGTCATACTCGGCCACGCCGCGATAGCTGAAGACCGGGGCCGGAGCGAGCGCGTGGGCGTCGTAGTTGAGCCATACGCCGCGCCCCTTGCCCAGGCGATAGGCGGAGACCACATCCGTCGATTGCTTGCCGTCGAGGGGAGGCACCCCTGCGGTCAGGAACGTCGGCGTGGGCGTGATCAGCCGCCTCGGCGCCATGTACTCCTGCGCGCCGGCCCCGCAGCAGAGCAGCCCGGCCCCCTGCGCGACCTGCTTGAGGATGAGATACTGGATCTTGGCGGGGAGCTTCTCCATGGGGAAGCCGGCGATGCAGTAGAGCTGGTAGGGGGTCTCCAACAGACGCTCGGCCCGCTCCTCGCCCAGGGCGAGGCCGTGGAAGACCCACTTGCCATCGCCGGAGCCGCAGAACAGGACGGCGTCCGCCTCCAGGTCGAACCGCTCGCCCAGCTCAACGACCTCCCGCACGCGCGTGCCCGTGTCCTCCCAGGTGCCGTCGTAGGCGCCCGTGTAGACGAAGAAGAGCGCGCGCACCGGTCCACCCACATACCCCCGGGCCCAATCCTTGTGTGGGGTCACGAGGGTGGATGCCAGGGAGCAGTCCTCTTCTACCTCGGCGGCAGTCGCCTCGGCGCGGGCCGGCGCGACGTGGCCGAGCAGCGCGGCGAGCGCAACGAGTAGCAGAACGGCAACGGGGTTGCGCATCGGGTGTCCTCCTTCGTGCAGGCTCAGTCGCCTAGGACCGTGGCGATCAGATAGGCGTACTTCAGGTGGTATGACTGCTGCACAAGCGAGTCGGCGTCCTTGAGGGTCCGCCGCAGACTCGTGAGAGGAGCACGGCCGGCTTGCCGCTCGACCCGCCGCAGCTCGCGCCAGTCTCGGGCGAGACGCAGGGCCTCGGCCTGGTACTCCGCATTCCCCGCAGCCGCGGCGAGCGCGGGGAAGTACTCCCGACCGAGCGCTGCGGTCTCCCGCAGTCGGCGGGCGAGGTCGGCGCGGTAGCCGCTGTTGAGCTGCTCGGTGAGAGCTTGCGCCTGCGCCACATCCGGGGCCGGGCCCGAAAGGACGATGGTGGCGTAGTGCTCCGGCTCGAAGAACTGGGTCACGAGCGGCGCCCAGCAGGTGAACTTGTCGCCGCCCGAGTAGGTGGTCCAGATGTTGCGGCAGAAGTCGCCCCGCCAGCGGTCGCCCACCTTCGGCGCCGCCTTGAGAAGGCCAAAGGGGATGCGGATCTCCAGGCTGTAGCTCTCCGCATCCGTGTGGGCGGCGGCCTGGAACTTGCGGAAGTCGGGCGCCCCGACGAACCCACCCTTCGCGCCGCCGGCGGTCACCGCAAACTGGGAGACCGGTCCCCCCTCGCCGGGCATGAGGAAGACCTCGATGCCGTCGTCCTCCCATATGGGGCCGCCGTCGCGCACGTGCAGCGCCATCCGGGCTACGTCGGGTTCCTCGCAGATCACGCCGATGTACAGCGCTTCGGCATCCCAGCACGCCTGCACACGGGTCTGCTTGGCCTGAGTGTAACCGTCGCCGAGCTTGGAGAACCCGGTGACCGCAGGGATCCTCTCCCAGGCCGGATCGGTGGCGACAAGGCCGTCCATGGCGGGGGGGACGGGTGCCTGGTAGCACGGATAGGTCGGGGGCTCGACACCATACGCCACCCCGCTTGCCGCCATCAGCGCCAACAACGCGAAGCCGAAAGCGTCCTTGCGCACGGTCACATCACCTCTCAGGGTGAAGAGCGCGGTGTGCTTCGTGCTAAGTTCGCCATTCGGGGAGGCCGATGCCTCCTTGCGCGGCCCAGGCGTCTGCGCAGGTAGCGATCCGGGAACCTGGGAAGGGACCCCTTTGGGCCGTCCGGCGACGGAGTTCTGGATCACAGTGGCCAAGGCCTAAGGAGACACCGGAGGCAGCAGCGATGAGACTCGGTACCCGGCCCTGGGTCTTGCGGGCGGCGGCCCTCTGGCTGACGTTGGCCGCGGCCATTGGGGATGCCACCGCGTCCGCGCCCGGAGGCCCGGAACCCGATGGCGCGGCACCAGTCCGCGCCCTACAGGGCGTGCACTTCAACCCCCTCTCGGAGACGCCACCCGGGACGGGCCACTGGCTCGCCGACTACCACCTCATCCGGGACAGAGTCAGCCGGGAGCTGGCCGAGCTGGTCGAAGCCTCCGGCATCAACTTCCTCGACGTGATGGTGCTGATCCCCACCACACTGCGCGAGAAGGCGACGCCCCCTTCCGACAAGGCCCGCGATGTGACCGAGTGGGCGAACATGACGACGCTCGACAACCTCGTAGCCTTCCTCAATGACTGCCACGAACTCGGGGTCAGTGTCGAGATAGACCTGGCCTGCAACCTGTGGATTCCGTATCGCGTGGATACCGCGAACCACATCGGCCAAAGCGAGTGGTGGCCCAAGCCCGACGACACGCCATGGACGGAAGCTGCCGTCTGGTACGAGCAGATCATCCGGTACGTCGAGAGGGCCGTCGCCGCTCCCGAGTCCATCGCATTCTGGACCATGATGGGGAACTACCACTTCGGCGGGGCGGAACCCGTGACGTGGGACTGGCCCGAGCAGCCGGAGATCGCGACGTTCACTGAGCGGTTCGTCAATGAGGTCTGGCCGAGGTTCCGCCGGGCGGCTCGCCGACCGGTCGGGTCGCCCATCATGCTCCCCATCTTCGCGGATACGCCGTACTGGAACGCCAAGTCGCCGGATGCGCGCCTGAGCTCCGTCCGCAACCTCAAGCAACGGCTGGTCGATGACCTCAAGATGGCGCCCGACTACTGGGTGATGAGCACATACCCATGCTGTGATCCCGCAACCGACGGCTTCCACTACCTCAGGGAGATCGTGCGCATCATCGGCGAGGGGAACGCGGGGCGGATCATCTCCACCGACTTCAAGGGCGCGGGCCATGGGATCGCGCCCTGCATCGTGGACAAGAGCGGCCTGTCCGATGCCGACGTGCTGCGGTGGCACTTCGCCAAGGTCACGGAGTACGGCTTCGGCGGATGGTGGATCTGGTCGTACCACGACTCCGCAACCGACGCGACCGGCCTACGCGATCTGCAAGGCCGCTGGAAGCCGGACCTTGTCCGCGCGATCCGCGAGAGAACCATGCCCTAGTGCTCACGTAGATCGGGGGCCTCGGATGCTGTGGCGGGCTGCCCGGGCTGCGAGGAAAACACGCGCGGAGCGCGAAGGCATGGGGTGGTACTCGCACTCGCAAACGGCTCCTGCTCGGCCTTGCGGGTGCGGGGCGAGGGGGGGAGCACAGTGAGCCATATCTTCATGTCCCATGCGACCGCCGATGACGCGGTCGTCAGCGAGCTCCGCAAGGCGCTTGACGCGCTCCGTGTGCCGACATGGACGGACTCGCGCGAGCTGACGGGAGGGGACCAGCTCGATCCGGAGATCATGAAGGCCATCGAGGAGGCCGAGCACTTCCTCGTCGTGCTCGGCCCACTGACGCAGAACTCGCGCTGGGTGAAGAAGGAGATCGATCACGCGCTGGCCGTGCGGAGGCGGCGTGGGGATGGCTACAAGGTCATCCCGCTGCTGCTTCCAGGTGTCGAGCCCTCCGCGCTGCCGCTCTGGTTCGGGTCGGAACCCTTGGCCCTGACGCTGGACCTTGGGCCGGGCGGCGTGCAGGACGTGCTGCCGGACCTCCTGGCCGCGCTGGGCCGGCGGCTCCCCGACGATCCGCAGCCCCGCCGAAGGGCGAACGCCACCGAGGTCGCCGATCTCGTCCTGGAACTTCGGGACGCGGGCATCCAGGAGGCCGAGGGGAAGCGCCGGGCGACCGCGCAGGCAGTCCTCGTGTACGACCCGCCGGATCATCGCGCGCCCGACGTGCGCAGCAAGCCCTTTCTCCTCACCGCGCCGCTCGGCCCGATTGAGGCAGAGGAGCTGGCGTGGTATCTCGAACGCTACTGGCGCTGGCCGGTGGGCGTGTTCGCCGACCGCGCGAGAGCGGTCGAGGCTGCGCTGCCCCAGTGGGGCAAGCTGCTCTACGAGGCGGCCATCGCTCCCGCGTTGGCGCACGACGGCGGACGGAACGCCTTCAGCGCATGGAACGCGTCGCCCGCGAGCACCCAGCGCCGGTTCTCCGTGCTCGTGGACGAGAGCTTCCTCGAAGAGGATGCAGACACTGCGTCCGCCAAGAGGGCCGAAGCCAGGGAGGCCGCCACGCTCCTGCTCTCGCTCCCGTGGGAGCTCGTGCACGATGACCGTGGCTACCTGTTCCAGGGCGCGCGTGGCGTGCGTGTCCGGCGCTGCCTGCCGAACCGGGTCCCGAAGGACCCCCTCGAGACCACTGCGCCGCTCCGCGTTCTGCTGGTCAGCCCGCGGCCGGAGGACGAGAGGGCCCGCTACATCGACCACCGCGTCAGCGCCCGGCCGCTCGTCGAGGCCCTCACGCCGCTGGGCGACCTGGCGAAGCTCACCATCCTCAGCCCGCCCACGTTCGACGCACTGCAGACCGAGCTGAACCGCGCCGCCAAAGCGAAGGAGCCCTACCACGTCGTCCACTTCGACGGGCACGGTGTCTTCGACCGAGCCGCGCGCGACGGCCTCGGCGGCCGCCACGGCCTGGGCGCGCTCGTGTTCGAACACCCGGGTGACACGGGCAAGCTCGAAGGCCGCCGCAGCGACATCGTGGACGCGGGGCAGATCGCCGGCATGATCCGCGATCACCGGGTGCCCCTGTTCTTCCTTGAGGCCTGCCAGTCCGCCCAGGCGGAGCAGGACCCCACGTCTTCCGTCGCCGGCAGCCTGCTGCAGGGCGGCGTGGCCTCCGTGGCGGCGATGAGCCACAGCGTGCTCGTGGAGACCGCCCGCCGGTTCATCAGCGTCTTCTACCGCGAGGCCCTGTCCGGCGCGCGCATCGGCCAGGCGATGCTCGCCGCGCAGCAGGCGCTGAAAGCCGACACCCGCCGCGGGAAGTCGTTCACGGGAGAGTTGTGCCTCGAGGACTGGTTCGTGCCCGTGCTGTTCCAGGAGCAGGCGGACCCCCAACTCATCCGGGAAGTGCCTTCCGATCAGGTGCGGGAGCAGATCGAGAAGCAGCACGGATTGGCCCTCGGCCGGCTGCCGGATCCCCCATCCCATCAGTTCGTCGGCCGCAGTCGCGATCTGCTCAAGGCGGAGCGGCTGCTGTGCCAGGACGGCAAGGGGGCTCCGCGCTACGTGGTCCTGCGCGGCGAGGGCGGCGAGGGGAAGACCGCGCTGGGCTGCGAGCTGGCCCGGTGGCTCGTCGCCAGCCGCCGGTTCGACCGCGTGGCATTCGCGAGCCTGGAGCAGAGCGGCGATGCCCGCGCCGTGCTGTGGGCCATCGGTGAGCAGCTCGTCGCCGGCTTCCTGAGCCACGCCGGGCAGGCACCGGACAAGGAGGAGCAGCTCGTCGAGCGCGCGCTGGGGGACCATCCTACGCTCCTCGTGCTCGACAACTTCGAGTCCGTCCTCCCGCCGATCGATTGGCAACCGGACTTGGGCGGGTTCGACCCCGATCTCCTGAAGGGCATCCTCGACCTGTGCGAGCGTTTCTCGCGGGCGGGTCGCACGCGGCTCGTGTTCACATCGCGGCAGCCGCTGCCCGAGCCGTTCGACCGGCGCGATGCCACTCTCGGGGTCAGCCGTCTCGAGAAGGGCGAAGCGATCGAGCTGGTGGGCCGTGTGCTCGGAGAGGGCAACCGGATGCCCCGCGCCGCCACCGACGGGGGGAGCGAGGAGGAGATCAAGGAGCTCGTCGAGGCCGTGGGCTGCCACGCCCGCAGTCTGGTGCTCCTCGCCCGGGAGTTGATGGACCGCAACCTGCCGCAGACCACGGCCACCATCCGGCAGATCATGGCGGACCTCCACGACCGGTATCCGGACGACCGCGAGCGCTCGCTCTTCGCCAGCGTCGAGCTGTCGCTCCGCCGGCTCCCGCCGGACCTGCGGGCGAAGCTGCCCCCGCTCGGGGTGTTCCACGGCGGGGGCCGCTTGCCTGCAATCGGGATGGTCCTCGGCTTGGACCAAGCGGAGCTGGCCGACTTCGCGCGCCAGATGGTGGATGTCGGGCTCGCGGAGCTGCTTTCCTACAACTACCTCCGGCTGGACCCGGCGCTCGGGCCGGCGCTACTCCGCGAGCTGAGCGGAGCCGACCGCGAGGCCGCGGAGGCTGCCTGGGCGGACGCAATGCTCCAGTTCACCCGGTTCCTCCACCAGCAGCAGTCCGATGACGGTCATCTCGCCGCGACGCTCACGCTGCTCGACCTCCCGAACCTGCTGCAAGCGCTGGAACGGCGCCTTGCGGCCGCCCACTCCACGGCTCGCGATCCGCAACCCACGGTCACGTTCGAGTCCGTCGTTGGTATGGCCACGGACCTCGAATCCCTGCTGGCGCGGCTGGCCCGCGCGAAGGCCTTGGTCCGTGTTGTGGCGATCCGGGAGGAAGCCGCGGCCCGGCTTGGGGGCTGGGGCCACGCGCGCTGCCTGGCCGAGTCGGCCGCCGTGGCCCGCCTGCTCGACGCCGGACGCGCTGCCGAAGCCGCCGCGGCCGCTCGCAGCCTGCTTGCCCTCGCCGACGCCGCTGGCGAGGCGGCCTTCAAGGAAGCGGCCGATGACCTGGCCAGGTGCCACTGGTACCTGGGCCGCGCTCTGAATAGGAGCGGCGACGCGCAGTCGGCGCTGGCGCCGCTGGCGGAAGCCGAAGCGCGCTTCGACGAGCTAGGCGAAGCGGGGGCGCGCATGGCGTCCATCTGCCAGACCGAGCGCGCCGATTGCCTAACGGCCCTCGGTAGGCTGGACGAAGCCGCCAGCGGGTATGAGGAGGCGATCAGACGCGCTGAGGCTCGCGAGAGCAACAGGAGCGTCGCGACAAACAGGTTCCAGCTCGGCACCGTCCGGATGTTGCAGAATCGCTACGAGGATGCGCTGACAGCCTACACCGAAGCGTTGGAGACGTTCGAGCGTCTCGGCGAGCCCCGCACCGTCTCCACGGCCTGGCACCAGATCGGGATGGTGCACCAGGGGGCGAAGCGGTACGACGCGGCCGAGCGCGCCTACCAGGAGTCGCTGCGGATCAGTGTGCAGTTCGGGGATCGCCCCGGCGAATCCTCGACTCTGGGTCAGCTCGGCAACCTGTACCAGAGGATGGGCCGTTCCGAGGACGCGGTTCGCTTCCATCGACAGGCCGCCGACATCTACGCGTCTCCGGAGGTCAATGACCTCGCCAACGAAGGCCGGGCACGCAGCAACGCTGCGGACGAGCTGCTCAAGCTGGGCCGCCACGACGAGGCGCGTCGCGAGATCGAGCGCGCGGTTGAGTGCGTCAGGCCCTTCGGCCAAGCGGTCGAGCCGTGGAAGGCATTTGCCATCCTCTGCAACCTGGAGCGAGCGGTCGGCAACGCATCTGCCGCCGCGGAGGCCCGCCGGCAGGCGATCGACGCCTACCTCGCCTACCGCCGCGACGGCGGCGAGAGCCTGATCGGAGGTTCCGCCTTGTTCGAGTCTGTCGCCGCCGCCATCGAGCATCGGCTGGAGCGTGAGGAGGCGGAAGTGCTGGCGGCGATCGCGAGGCAGCCCGACCTCCCCGGCTACCTGAGGCCCCTCCTCCCCGCGCTGCAGTCGATCCTCGGCGGCTCACGCGACCCCGCGCTGGCGGACGACCCCGACCTCGACTACGACGACGCCGCAGAGCTGCTCCTGGTCCTCGAGCGCCTCGCCGCGGGGACATAGCCGACTGCGGCCCGTGGGCGCTCGTAGCTGCACACGACATGCTGTGTTGGGAGGGTGGACGACTCGTCCACCGCAGCGCGAAGCGATGGCAAGCGTCGGGGGGCGCGAGGCCCCCAGTCGAAGCGGAGTCATGCGGCCGGCAATGGAGTGCGCGTCGGCCTGCGGCCGACCGGTGGACGAGTCGTCCACCCTCCCATACACGATTCCGTATGCAGCCGGGGCTCGTCCCAGCAACGCTTCATGCCCGCCGCCGAACCACGGCCACGCTCCATGCGGGGATGTCGACGGCGACGTGGCCGTCGATGGGCTGTACGGCCAACGGGCCGATGCGGAACTGGTCGGGCAGGCATGAGGCGAGGTCGTCGGCGGTGAGTGCCTCCGCTTCGGCTTGCTCGAAGGGTAACTCAAGGCGGACGGGCTCACTCCCGCGGTTCACGGCAATGGCCGTTCGCGCCGAAGCGAGGACACGGAAGTCCTGGGTCGCCGGCACGCCGGTCTCCACCAGCTCCTGCCCAACGAGCTCCGAGAGCAGGCCGTTCGCGTAGCCCGTGGGGGACACGACGTACTTGTCCTCGAACAGCACGCGATCGGCGTCCGCCACAGCCGTGCCGTCGAGCCACGCGAACCGGTGCGCCGCCCAGTCGAAGGCCACGTTGTAGCGCAGGATGCCGAAGTACGGCGAGTCCAGGTCGTGGAAGGCCGCGAGATCGACCTCCGGCCGTTCGAGCAGCGTCATCCAGTTCCACGCATAGAGCAAAGCGTGCGCGTGGGTGCCGATCACCGCGTACGGGTCCCAGTAGCCCTCCTCGAACTTGAGCACCGTGGTCTCACTCACGGACACGGCAGGCCGTTCGAGCCCGATCCCGCGGCAACCCTCGAGGAACACGTCCAGCCAACGGTCGAAGCGCACATCGCCGGAAAGGAGCGCCGCCGGGTCGCCATTGTGCTGCTTGTCGGGCGGCCCGGGCCAGTTCCCGAAGGGGTAGTGCACGCGGAAGGAGATCCGGCGGTCCAGCAGCCCGGCATCGCGCAGCGCGGGCACGAGAGAGCCGACGTTCTCCCCCATGCCCTCGACGAGGATCGGCGTCTCCGAATCCAGCGCCCGGATCTCGCGCGTGTATGCTGTGGCGACCTCGGCGTAGTCTTGAGGGCTGCAGTGGGCGAACTCCTCGTTGCCCAGCTCCCATGCCGCCACGGGCGCGTCCAGCTCCCTTAGCCGCCGGACGATGCCCATGCCATAGCCCACGCCTTCGGCAATCCGCGGGCGGTCGAACAGCTCCGGCGTCGTCGCGCAGAGGGCGTTGCCGACAATGGCGCGGGGTGTCTCGCCGTCGAGGTAGAACAGGCACGGCAACTGGTAGATGAGTGCTACGCCCGACCGGCGGCAGAAGGCGGCCAGCTCGTCGAGGGTCACATAGTGACTGCAGGGCTCGTAGTCATCGCGAATGCTCCAGTCGCCAATCGCATGGGCGAGGCGAACCGTCGGCTCGCGTCCCTCGGCGAGGTAGAAGTACACGTCGTTCCCACCGGGGAACCGAATCGCCCGGACGCCACTGTCCTGCAAGGCACGCTCGAAGTCGTCTTGTCGCCGCTGGACGCCGATAGCGAATCCGGACTGTGAGAACGGCGCATTGACCGCGAAGTGCAGCGCGGAGATCCGCTTGCCCGTGGGCGCACCGAGGCGCAAGGCGACCACCTGCCCAGCAGCGCAATGATCGGTCCCGCATCCTGCCGCCAGCACGAGCAGCAGCCATGCGTGCGCCGCAGGCCCACGCCGACCGGAACACGCGCCCATGCCTGTCCGCGGCCGTGTCACGGCGTCCTCCACTATCGGGGCGCCAGCACGCGCATGTCGGCGCGTCGGAAGCATGTGTACGCCTCGCCCACATAGCGACGGCTGCCCTTGAAGGCGGGCTCGCCGAGCTCCTCGCACAGGGCCCGGACAAACCGCTGTAGCGCACGGAGAGTGTGCAGGCCGCCGCTCGGCCCGTCCATGAACAGGCGGATCTCCCAGTCCTTCGGGTACGATCGCTTCTTCACCACTGTCTCGGTGCGGACCCCCGGCATCCGGAGCCGAACCAGTTGGTCCGCGCAACAGTGGTCGGGCATGTACTGGCCCTTCGCCTTCGCCTCGAACTTCCCCATGCGCAAGCAGGGGGTATCACCAGTCACGAGCTGGCCGCTCAGGCCCATGTTCCACAGCACGTCCAGCATTCCCAGCATGCCCCGCCGCATGGCGTCCTGCTCCGCGCGACTGGTCGCATGGGCCGCGGTCGCAATGGCCACAAGCAGCTCGTGGACGATCGCCAGCCCCTTCGCTTCGGACGCCGGTAGGGCCAGCCGGCTCGGCAGCTCCACGATCTTCGCGGGCAGCGGGCCATCCGGCGGCGCGAATGGCGACGGGAGGGCAGTGGCGGATGACGTGGTCGGGACGGGCGGCGATGGAGCCGCTGCGCCGACGCCCCCGAGGTGCGCGACAAACCAGCACGAGTCCGCTCCGCCGATCACGGTGCTCGCCGCCTCCACCTCGACCGGCAGGGCGAGAACGTCTTCCAAGGTCGTCCGAACGTGCCCGGCACAGCAGAAGCAGTAGGTCTGCGAGATGGGCACCCTTGTGCCATAGACCGGCAAGCAGTGGCAGCGCTCACCTGCGACCTGCACGCGGAGAGTGTTGCCTTCGCAGAGAAAGCCAGTGTGGCCCAACTCCCGCTTCATGCGGGCGAAGTCCTCGAGGCTCTCGCTCTGCGCCCAGAGGGCTTGGTCGTGCTCGATGACATTCCCGGGCATCCGGCAAGCGCGGCGCTCCATGACCTCTCGGCACTGCTCCGCCGTCAGGGCCTGTTCCATCCGCGTGATGATGTCCCGCGACCACTCCGCCTTGCGCTTCTGGGACGCTCCGAGCGCCGGCTCTTCGAGACCCGCGGTGATCCTCCTCGCTACCTTGGCTCCCGCGACCTCCTCGATGGAGGTCACCAGCCTGCGGGCCTTGCCATAGGGTTTCATCTTCCCATCCTCCCAAAGCGGCTCAAGGCGGAAACCGGGGACAGTCCACGACAGCGCCAAGCCACTACGCCGGGACAGTCCTCGTTCTCCGCGCGGATGGCGCGAGCCTTCCCAGTGGCCCGTGGCGCTACCTGCGCCCGCGGTCCGCGTGGCGGCCCCTCTCTGGCACTGCAAGTGCCGCGACTGAAGTCGCTCCTACGGGCCGGTGGCGAACACCGGCCAGAGGCGGTCGGTTATGTTCCCGATGCAACGGCCAAGCCCTCCGGTGCGTCCAATGGACGGCCGGCCCGGAGACGAGGCCGTGCATCGGAGGTGGTGCGATTGGAGCCGATCGTCACGATGTTCCGGGAGGGCGGGTTCGCAATGTACCCGCTACTCCTGTGCTCGATACTCGTCGTCGCCACGGCGCTGTTCAAGGTGACGACGTACTCCCGTTGGCGCATCGATCCCCTGACGTTCGTCGCGGAGCTTCGCCGCGTGCTGGTGACCGAAGGCCTCCAGCAGGGCGCCGCTTACTGCCGCGCCTACGAAGCGCCGGTTCCCCGCGTCTGCCTGGCGGCGATCCTGCAGCACGACCGCAGTAAGGAGGCGCTCGTCTCGGCGCTGAGCAACGTGGCGAAGCGCGAGGGGCAGCGCCTGGAGGGGATGCTGAGCACTGTCGGCACCATCGGGGCGTTGGCGCCGTTCATCGGCCTTTTCGGCACGGTTGTGGCCATCCGAGGGTCCATCCAGGAGATCAGTCTCGCGGGCCGGGCCGGAACGCAGGAGATCTACTCGCGGATCGGCGAGGCCCTCGTGGCCACCGCCGCCGGGCTGATCGTCGGCATCGTCGCCGTGTTCATCTACAACTGGCTCACGAACTGGGCCGACACATTCACCGTGGACATGGAGATCGCGGCGGACGAGATGGCGCATGTCGTCAAAGAAGCGCTGCCGCAGACGCAGGGAGGAGTGGTGTAGCATGGGCATGGCAGCCAACGGACGCGGACGGCGCCGCCGTGTGATGGCCGAGATCAACATCACTCCCCTCACCGACGTCTGTCTGGTGCTCCTGATCATCTTCATGACAACGGCGAAGTTCCTCGGTGCGGGCGAGTCCGTGGATGTCGAGTTGCCGGGCGCGAGCACGGCCGAGCCGATGGATGACGTGGATGCCATCGACGTACAGATCTCCCGCACGGACGACATCGTCATCGAGGGCGCGATCGTGCCCCGTGAGAGGCTCGTGTCGACCTTCGCCTCCCTCGCCCAGCAAGCACACCGCACGGTGTTGATCAACGCGGATCGCTACGCCAGCTATGGCCTCGTCTACGAGGTGATGGACGCAGCCCGCATGGCGGACCTCACAAGCGTCTCGCTTGCGGCGGAGCCCGTCCGGCCGCCGATTCAGGACTGAGGGAGAACCGGGGACAGCCACCCATTTCGTCGGCCAGGTCTGACATCTTCCGCCATGCACGGGGTAGCGAAATGGGTGGCTGTCCCCGATCTCCCCGGCTACTCCCCGGGGTACCCGGTGACTAGCGGGCCGTACCCGGGCTCGCGGAAGTTCCTCACGCGCAGTTGCGAGGGCCTCGCCCATTTCACGTGGCTGTCGTAGAAGAGAAGGTTGAAGCCGCCGTTGTGTCGGGTGGGGTAGTGGGTTTCGGCCGCCGCCGTACCCTCGAACGGCGTGTAGGGCGGGCGCGGGTTGGACGTGTAGTTCGCCGTGTCGGCGCACCCAGGCGTCCGGCGATGGTCCCACACCACAACGCGCGTCGAAGCCTCCCCCACAAAGGCGTCGGGTTGGCCCATCGGTCCCCCGTGGATGTGCGACATCGCCTACCCGCACTGCCATTGCGGCTCGCTCGGGTCCCTGAAGATCTGCACGTTCTTCACGTAGGGCTGCAGGAGCCCGGCACTCCAGTTGGGTCCCGGCGTGCCGTCAGGCGGAACAGACGGGTCGTATGGCGCCCACCAGACGTCCGGCGGGTAGAAGCCCGTGGGCAGGGGGTCGGGGTTGGCACAGAAGCGGTAGCGAACGTTGACGCCGTCGTAGTCGTCCCGATACATGGCCAGCGCGTAGCCCATCTGCTTGAGGTTCGACTGGCACGATGCCTGGCGCGCCTTCTCACGGGCCTTGGCGAAGACGGGGAAGAGAATCGCGGCCAGAACAGCGATGATCGCGATCACAACGAGGAGCTCGATGAGGGTGAAGCCGTAGTGCCGTCGCATGTGAGTGATCCTCCCTAGGGGGGTGTCGATCAAGGGGCGGCCAGCCCCTGGCCTACTGGAATATGTCTATGGGGCGCCCTATGCCGGCCTTGACGTGACCGTCCATGTAGAGGATGTGCAGGCCCTGCGCGTGTCCGAAGGCATGGGGGAAGAAGGGGCAGCCGTTCCGGAATGGATCGCTCATGAGCCACATGTCGGCAGGGAAGACGCAGCATTCCGACAGGATCCGGCCGCCAAAGCGCTTGCCCGTCGGCGTAGCCCCCCATGGGGACGGCGCGTTGCTCGCGTTCCGGAACGAGTAGTAGTAGTAGCCGATGTTCCCCACGGCCCAATTGGCGTCGTTGTTGTACAGGCTACGGGCCCACGTGACGATGGCAGGGTTGGATGAGCTTTCGTTCATGGCCGCAAGGGCACCCACGTTGGAGCAGTAGAACAGGTCACGATTGTTGACGTACGGGTAGATGGCCGTGACGAACGCCCGCTTGGGGTTGCAGAACCAATTCCACTGCACCACGTCCTGCCCTATTGGGAACATCTCGTCATAGTCTTGGGTGTACATGCGCAAGCCCACGCCGAGCTGCCGCAGGTTCGACCAGCAGGCAGCTCGCCGGGCGTTCTCGCGAGCACGAGCGAACACGGGGAACAGAATGGCGGCGAGGATCGCGATGATCGCGATGACCACAAGAAGCTCGATGAGTGTGAACCCAGACTGCCGTCGCATGCGAGCCCTCCTCTCGCCGTCCACCCAGGAACGGCTCTCTGAGTGGCATTCGCGCGAGGGGACGGGTCTCTCACATCTGTCTCGGGCGCGGCAGCGGACAGACGAGAGCGCCCGCCCGAGGATGACTCGGGCGGGCGCCATCAGACGGTGTGCGGGGCAAGCCTAGTCGAGATCGATCTGGTAGCGAATGCCGGCCTGGAAGTCCGTGCTGACCGTCGCCTGGTTCTGGCGACCATTCAGCTCGAGTGTGAGCTTGGTGTCCGGGCTGGCCTGCCAGATGTAGCCCGCGACTGGGCCCATCTGCGTATCGGCAGCGCCACCGACTGTGGGGTCCCAGTAGTCGAACTGCGCATAGACGCTGTGCTCACCCTTATCGAACACGCGGACGCCGCGGGCGAACATGCCATAGACGTTGGAGGCCGCGCCGCCGGAGTTGAACCGACCGCCATGGGCTTCGGCGTAGACCTTCCAGTCTTTGTCCGAGTCAGCCCAGTTCCCGCCGATGCCCACGATGGACATGGGCGTGTTGACACCCGCGGCCGGGGTGTCCGTGCCGGTCTGGAAGCCGATGAACCCCGAGCCCTTGCCCCCATCGAAGAACTGCTTGTAGCGAAGGACGACGTCATAGCCAGGGTTGGCATTCATGTTGTTGATGCCCTCGCCCATGATCATGCCGGCAGTCAACTGCCCGCCATGCTTCTCGTGAGGCCGCGACGTGAAGGCGAAGCCGCGATCACGCTCGCCCGGCCAGAGAGCACGGGTCACCGGCGGACGCTCGAGTGTCTCCCGCTTGCTGGAAGAGAGGAGTACCTCTTCTGAGAACGGGACCTTGCCCTGCCCGACCCGCAGGCCGACTGCCGGCGTGTACCCGGTCACGTACAGGTCCTTGAGCTCCGGGTTGAAGCGATCGAACGAGTACTGCGCCCTGAAGTCGAAGCGATCTCGCGAGTGCCCATCCAGCGAGATCCGCATCCGCCGGACCTGCGGTGTGAACTGCGGGTTGGCCTGGTTGTTGAAGAGCATCTCCGGCTGCATGTAGCCGGACAGCTTCATGGTGCTGTCGTCCGCTGTTGCCGGCATGAGGCCGGTCAGAAGCAGGGCAGCCAAGAGCGGGGCGGTGCGAAGTCCGATCCCGCGGACACGGTGCAGCATACTCGTCACGGTGGGCCTCCCTATCGCGTTCTCAACTCAGACGCCCACCCGACAGCCAGAGCCCCGAGCGCCGCGCCAGAGCGGGTCTCATTCTGCATCGCGTCAGCCACGTGCCGAAAGCCCCCGCGGACGCCCTTCACGGGACCTTAACCCCCGACCCCGCGCCCCTACGCGGGCCGATGCACACGCTCGGGTAGGGGGCCCGCAGCCGCGGCTCTGTGGCAGGGCGCACGCGCTCTGGTATACTACCAGCGCCGCCTCGGGCGCCTAGGGACTGGGTGCGATTGGACGAGATCCCCATAGGTCTGCTGTTGGTCGTGGTGGGGGCACTGCTCTCACTACAGGGCATCTTCTGCGCGTCCGAGATCGCGTTCTTCGCCACGGGCACCATCCGGGCGCGCCGCCATGCCCAGGACGGGACGCGAGGTGGTAAGGCGCTGTTTCGCCTGCTCCAGGACCGCTCGGGGCTGGTGACCACCATCCTCGTCGTCATCACGGGCGTGATGAGCATCGCGGAGGGGCTTCTCGCTCATCGGCTCGGGACGGAGATCCCCGTCTATGGGCACTGGATCGCCCTCGTAGGCCTGACCATCGTGGTGGTGTACCTCGTCGAGGTCACTCCGGCGGTCATGGCCTCGCGCAACCCTGAGCGTACGGCGTTGCTGTTCGCGCCCTTCGTGCTAGCCGTCCACTGGACGCTCCTCGTGCTCACCGTCCCCCTGCGATGGGTCGTCGAGAAGGCTCTGCGACTCTTGGGACTCACCCGGCACAAGCGGCCGACAGTGACGGAGGACGAGCTAATCACCATGATCGACGAGTCCGACGTCGACGAAGAGGGCAAGCAGATGATGCTCGGGGCCATCCAGTTCGCCGACCGCACCGTCAGCGGGGTGATGGTCCCGCGTGGCCGGGTCGTCGCCGTGGAGGAGAGTGATGCCCTGGCGACGGCCCTCGACCTCGCTCTGGGGTCGAAGCACTCTCGTCTTCCCGTCTACCGAGAGCGCGACGACGATGTAGTAGGCATCATCTTCATCAAGGACCTACTCCCATCATTGCGCGCGGGCCGGATGGACCGACCGGTGCACGAAGTGATGCGGCCGCCCTACCACGTGCCGGAGACGATGCGCATTTCCGAACTGCTGCCCCAGTTCCAGTCCATGCGCCGGGTGGTCGCAGTCGCCGTGGATGAGTTCGGCGCCGCGGCCGGGCTGGTGACCATGGAGGACCTTCTGGAGGAGATCGTCGGCGACATTCTCGACGAGTACGACGACGAGATCCCTGAGGAAGTCGTGCCCCAGGGCGAGGGAGTCTATCTCGTCGACGGGCGGGCGCTCGTGCACGAGGTGAACCGGCAGCTATCACTCTCACTTCCCGAGGACGGGTTCGAGACCGTGGCCGGGCTCGTGAACTCCCTGCTCGGGCGCATGCCCGAGGGCGGCGAGCAGGTGACCTGTGATGATGGCCGAATCGTGATCGACGTTCTGGAGATGAAGGGGCGAAGGGTCTCCCGGGTCCGTCTGACCTGTACGGCCGAGATCGCCGAACCCGGAGACGGTGCCCCGAGCGCATGATGGACGCATCCACCGACGAACCCCACAGTACGGCACACCCGGTGGTGATCGTCGCCACAGCAGTTGTGGCGGTTGCACTGCAGACACTGGTGGCCGAGGCCGACCCAGCTCAGGCGGGTCCGGAGTCGACCGGGCTTCCGGTGTCCGATCCATGGGTGTTGCTCGCGATCGGCGTGTTCGTGTGCGCCCTGGCCGCGGCCGCGTTCCTCTCCCTGGCGGAACTGGCGCTTGTCAGTGTGAACAAGGTGCGGATTGGGCGGCTCGCGGAGGAGGGCCACCGGCGCGCCCGGGCACTCGTCGAGCTATTCGCCGACGAGGACGTCAGCTACCTCACGGGGCTCCTCGTCGCGATCAACGTCCTCATCATCATCATGGCAAACGTCACGGCGTGGATTGTGATTCGCACAGGATGCGACCACCTGGCCGTCCCCGCGGCCGCTCTCCAGATCGTGGTCGCCCTCATGGTCGCCGAGATCGCGCCAAAGACCCTCGCCAGCCATGACCCGGAGCGCTATGCCCTGGCGGTGGCACTGCCGATCCGGGCCCTGGTGCGCAGTCTGCCCTTCCGGGTGGGGATCGGCACAGTCAACGCCGTTTCGCGGCCGCTGCGTCGCGCTCTCGGCGTGAGTGAGCTACACCGTCGTACCCTTATCACCGAGGAAGAGCTGGAAGTCATGGCCGACGTGGCCGAGGAGGAGGGGGTCATCGAAGCTGAGGAAGGGCAGATGATCGATGGCATCATCGCCATCGGCGACCGAACGGCCCGCGAGGTCATGGTGCCGCGCCTGGACGTGATCGCCTTGGAGGGCAGCGCCACGGTCGGCGAGGCCGCGGACCTCATCTCCGAGGAAGGCAAGTCGCGCGTGCCGGTCTATGAGGGCAACCATGACAACATGATCGGCGTCCTCTACGCCAACGACATCCTCGCATTCCTCAGTCAGCCCGATGCGCGCGATGCCACGCCGGTGCGGGAACTCGTCCGGCCGGCCTTCAGCGTGCCCGACACCATGTACATCGACAACGTGCTCAAGGAGCTTCAGGCCCGAAAGGTGCACATCGCCCTCGTCTTCGACGAGCACGGCGGGTTCGATGGAGTCGTGACCATCGAGGATATCCTCGAGGAGATCGTCGGGGGCATCCAGGACGAGCATGACGACGAGGCGGAGGGCATCGTGCAGACCGGCGACGACGAGTGGCTCGTGCAGGCCACCACGCCCCGGCACGAACTCGAGGCCGCGCTCGGGATCGAGCTGCCCGACGGCGAGTACGACACCACGAGCGGTTTCGTGGTTACCACCCTCAACACGCTCCCCGATCCGGGCGAGGAGATCCTCTACGGCGGCTATGCTTTCGTGGTCGGCGAGACGGAGGGGCCGCGCATCAAGACGGTTATCGTCCGGCGTCTCTCGGCCGCCGAAGCCTTCGACCGCGACGCCGAAGGGCCCGAGCTGCGCGCGGTCGAGTACGAGGACGGTAGCGCATCACGCCGCAAGACGACACGACGCGGCCGCGGCGCGAGCGGCCGTCCCGGCCCGGACGCCCCGGCTCAGTAGTCCACCCACCCGGCGGCGCGAGTGATCTCGTGCAGCCACGGGTCCTTCCACGGCTGGTGTGTGGCGTAGCTCATCGAGAAGACGGAGACCAACAGGAAGGCCACGGCGACAACCCTCACCGAGCGCCGTTGCCCGTAGCGGCGCGCCTCCAGCGGGCCCGCCAGTAGCCAGAACGGCGCGAGCCAGAACATCCACCGCGCGCCCTGGCAACGCCCGCCGTAGTTGTCCGTAGTGGCCGTGTAGACGACGAACATCGCCACGGTCAGGCCGGCCGCCAACTGGTGCAAGGGCCGCAAACGCTCGTCGCCGCCGCGCACGCCGAGCCCAATGCCCACCATCGCCAAGATGAAGATGGGTGTCAGCGAGAAGACGCCATGGTGGCCGATCAGCAGGTTGAAGAGGTACAGCAGCTTGTTCTCGCTGAGCGCATCGATGCCCGTGGGATTCGACCAGTAGCTGCCGTCGAACTTGTAGAGATCCGTGTTGCGGAAGGTGTAGTAAGGCCTCAGTCCGCCCGTCGCGATGTAGGTCGTCGCGAAGTGCCCTGCCACGGGAAGGAGCGCGCCGGGCAGCCCGAAGGCGAGTGTGTGTCGGGGTGCAACGCGAAGGAGGTAGACGAACAGCACGAGAGCGAACAGGCCCGCGGGAAGCTCATCCGTCGCCGTGAACGCCGCGAAGAACCCAGCCAGGGCAAAGTGCACGGGCCTCCGGGACCCCTCCAGCACGATCTGCAGGGCACAGTACATCGAGAAGAACGCCGAGAAGCCGCCGACGGTGTGGTTGTTCAGCGTCACGCAGAACGCGGTAAGGTACGTGCCTGCCGCCCCGGCGATGAGCCAGTATAGCCGCCACCACGGGTCTTCGACCCGCCGGTCCAGCCAACGCGCATAGAGCAGGATGAACACGAAGAGCGGAATGATGTTCACGGTGACGAGGATGACCCGCACCACGTAGGCCGTGTCGTCCGCGATGGTCCACCCGGTGATCCGCTTGATGAGCCAGTACTCGCCGGCAAGCATCGTCGGAAGAAGGGGAGGCTTACTGGAGTAGAAGTGCCCGTCGCGCCGGACCTTATCGATCGTGCCCTCCCAGGGCGCGCCATCGATCACGTAAGTGCCGTGCTCCACCAGGCTCCATACGGTGCACCAGCGCGACTGGTCGTTCGGACAGTGGATCGGCCCCGTCTGAAGGAGCTGGCCCAGGATGATCGCCGACACGGCCGAGGCGACGATGGCCCCGACGGGCACGATGCGTCCGGCCGGCTCTCGCGCCGGCCCCGCAGTCCCGCTCATGCCTCAGTCTCCCCCTCGCAATCGACGGTCCCCGCCGTCTCCGCCACGCTGTAGTAGCATTGTCCGCGCGCGCCGCGCGCGACCTGCAGCTCCGCAACGAGCCCGACGGCGAAGACGTGCCCCGCCACCAACACGCCCAGCAGCGACGCGGCGAGCAGGGCGCCACCCGCCTTCACGTGCCCCGACAGGCACAGCGCCAGTCCCGCGGCCGCTCCCGCCATGCCCAGGACTCCGAGCACCAGCGCCATCCCGCCCCAAATGTGCATCGGGCACTGGCCGTACGTGGTCAGGAAGTGAACCGTGAGCAGGTCGAGGAACCCGCGGACGAACCGCCGGGCGCCGTACTTCGACACGCCGTGCTTGCGCGCCCGATGGTTCACCACCACCTCACCAACGCGAAACCCGCGCGCGTGAGCGAGGACAGTGATGAAGCGGTGCATCTCGCCGTAGAGCGGCATCTCCTGGGTAACCGCGGCGCGATAGGCCTTCAGCCCGCAGTTGTGGTCGTGCAACTTCAGGCCCGTTATGCGGCCGACCATCCAGTTGAAGGCGCGGCTCGGCCAGACCTTGTGCAGCGGGTCGTGGCGCTTGCGCTTCCAGCCGCTGACGACGTCCAGTCCCTCATCGAGCCGCGCAATGAGCCGGGGGATCTCGGCCGGATCGTCCTGCAGGTCGGCGTCGAGCGTGACGACGATCTCACCGCGAACCGCGGCGAACCCAGCCGCCAGCGCGGCGGCCTTCCCGAAGTTACGGCGGAAGCGAATACCGCGGACGCGCGAATCCTGCTCCGCGAGCTGCCGGACCACATCCCACGAACCGTCGCTGCTGCCATCATCAACGAAGAGCACCCCGAGCGCCAGACCGTGCTCGTCGGCCATCGCCGACAGCTCCCGGTGCAGCTCCGCCAGGCTGTCTACTTCGTTGAGGACGGGGACGACGACGGAGATGCGTCCCGCACCCGCATGGACCGTTCCCGAATGGTCCGCCATAGAAGACATCCCAGTGTGACGATAGCCTCCCCCGCAATGGACACCAGCCTCGCGCCGACGGCGACGACGGCCGCCTCCGGTGCCCCCAGAGTCGAGCCGACCGACTGCGTGATGAGGTACTCCCGCACACCCAGCCCTGCCGGTACCACGAAGGCAACGACGCCCCCGACCGTCGCCAAAGCCGTCGCGCCAGTGAGAGCGGGCCACAGGCGGAGCGGCGCGTCCGCGATTCCAGCAGCCCTGGTCACCGCCCACGTCGCGCCGCCGACCAAGCACCACCCGAGCGCTATGAGGACGATGCCCTTCGCCACCGTACCCGTTCGGCATGTCGGCAGAGCCCGGCTCCACGGGTCTCGGAACAGCGGGGCCACCAGCTTCAGCAGTCTGGAGAACACCCTCGCCGTCATCAACGCGCCGAGGCCCAGCATAAGCGCGAACGAGAGCGCGAGCAACGCCGGGGGGCACTGCGGAACGAAGAGACCCAACATGGCCAGCGCCATGGCGGCGCCCACGGCCATGACTGCCAACGTCTCGTAGGCCGCCGCCGCCGCGGTCGCGAAGGGCCTGATCGAGGGCGACAGGATCGTGCAGCGCACGACCGCGACCCAGATCTTGCCGGGAACGTACTTGGCGAGCTGACTGGGCCAGTAGGCTGCGAAAGCGGCGCCATAGGTGACCGCCTTCCCGCTCATGTCGCGCAGACAGAACTGCCAGAACCTGGCGAAGAGACACATGCCGAGGACGTAGAGGAGAACAGCCAGGGCCGCCCAACCCGCCCGACACTCGAGCCGCAGGGCGCCCGCCGCCGCCAGCAACTGCGCGATCTGACGTCCCGTCGCGAAGAGCACGGCCAGCGTCAGCGCCCACCGACCGGCGGCGGCCAGGCGCCGGCGTGCGAATGTCATCCTGAGCGAAGCGAAGGATCTCGGGGACGGGGTGGCTGACGGAGGCTGCGAGGGAACCGCCACCACACGCCGAGATCCTTCGCTTCGCTCAGGATGACAGTGGGGGGGCTTCCGGATGTTCGGGTCGTCACTCAATGACCAGCACACCTTCGATGGGGCGGAAGTAGTGAACGATGGTCCAGAAGAGAAGGATGAACGAGTTGCCCGCGATCAGTCCCAGCGCCGCCGGGCGAACCTTGTTGTGAGTGCCCACGCCGCCGTACTTGAGCACCAGGTACTTCACGAGCCAGCCGCAGAAGATGGAGAAGCCGTACCGATCCATCATGAACTGCGGGCCCAGCGCCGCCGCGTACGCAAACGGCTGGAACGGAAGCTGGTGATAGAAGGTACGGAGAAGGTAGAGCCCGCCGACAATGATCGCTCCATGGACCATCCCGACGTAGCCCTCACTCCACGTGAAGGCGGTGCGAGCCGCGGTGTAGTCGTGGATCTGCCGCGGCACCGACTCCGCAGCGCCTCGCGGCCACCAGCCGAGGCCGTAGACCCCGTTCGAGTAGAGCGCGTACAGCGACGAGGGATGCGAGGCGAAGTAGGCCACGAACAGCGAGGCGGCCATGACCCACAGCACCGACCGAGGGCGCAGCCCCACCAGCTCCCCAACCTTGTAGCCTTGCATCACATTGGCCATCGTGGCCGACGCGAGGTCCTGGGTCTTCCAGCCCATGTAGCACAGCGGCGTCACGATGGCGTTCGGGAGCCCGGCCTTCTGCGGCCAGAGCTTGGCAACGACCTCCTGGGGCGGGTCGAATGGCGTCCAGATGGCGTACAGCCCCGACTCCGCCACCAGGCGCGAGAGCACGATGAGCGCGATCACGTAGAACAACGCGAGCAGGAACGTCGCCAACGGGCTGCCTCCGGCCGCCATGCCCCACCCGACGATCACGACGAAGGACACCAGTACGCCCCATACCGCCAGACGGGGCGGCATGGGCTCGGCAGAATCATCCCGCCGAGCATCGCGGGACAACGTCTCGCTCACGGCCTGCCTGAGTGTGTGGCGTGCACCCCATACACAGAGCCCGGCGAGGAACGTGTAGGCCCCCAGGCCCTGGTACTTCAGATAGGCATCGTGGTTGATGAGGCCCCGCTGCGTTCTGTAGACGTAGATGAACCGCCGAAGCAGCCAGAAGAACCACAGGCTGAACCCGGTCGCCACCGGGATCATGTAAGTCGCGCCCATACACTCGAAGTACACGAAGAGCGGCAGATTGTCGAAGTAGCTCCAAGGGGGCTGGCCGAAGATCACGCCGATGTTCTTCTGCAGGTTCCACTCCCCGATATAGGGGTTCTGGAAGTGGAAGGCGTTCTTCGTGTGAACAACCACCGGGATCAAGAACATGGCCCAGAACAGCTTGCTTCGCATCAGCTCGGGCACCGCCGCCCGACCGGAGGCGTACCGGATGAACTCGACGGGCGCCTGGGCCAGCGGGTAAGTCAGCCGCTCCTCATCCCAGCGCTTCCTCAGCAGCGACGCAACGCTCACCTGCAGCAGCAACAGGGCGAACACCAAAGGTGTCCAGGCCAGCAGCGGCGTGACCCACGGCTGCCACGGCACACTCGCATGGTAGGGCAGACCGTGGAAGGCCCATGAGATCGCGGGGCTCTCCGGGTCCAGATCGGGGACCATCCAGGACTTAAGATGGGGCAGGACCTCCGTGGCATACTCGTTCCCCGAGGCGAGAGAGTAGTACTGGGAGCCGATCATGCCGAGGTAGAGATAAGTGACCAACTGCTGGCCGGGGAACCCAGCCATCACAAGCACGGCGATGTACACGAAGGCGAGCTGGGCCGTACTGAAGAGCCGCTTGGCCCTCAGCCGGGACAAGACGGCGTTGACCGCGATGAGGATGAGGCAACAGAAGACGGCGGCACGGGGCAGATGCCCGAAACCCACCAGGTCGTAGTTCACCAGCGCCGAGAACGCGCCGCCCGCGGCGACTGCGGCCACGAAGGCAAGCGAGGCCACGACGGTCAGCGGCGCAATGCCCAATCGCTCCGCTGCCCGCTCAGCCGAGCCCCGAGGGCCATCGCGGCGGTGTCCGGGTTCCAGCTCAACGGCCATAGTATCTCGCGGTCAGGATAGCGGAATGGCGTGACCTCATGCCAGTCCTCGGCTATCAGGAAGGGACCGTACGCGGATGCTGCGCAGCTCGACGTGCCCGCCGGCCTCGAACGCGATATGCCCCTCCATGGGAGGACGGTAGTAGCCGCTGTACTCGTACACACTGCCTTCGAACACCTTGACCGCATTGAGCCGCACGGTGACATGGCACCCCTCATAGGTGACCTCCATGTCATTCCACTCGCCGGTGGGCAACAACGCTGCTTGAGACGGCGCGCCTCCGCCCCGGAGCCCGCCGGGGCTATTCGGGCTGAGAGCGCCGTCCGGCCCGCCGGCAAGCGAGATAACGATGGGACTCGTCGCATCGGTGCGGCGAAGGTGCACGCCCGCCTGAGCGCCGGGCTGGAAGCGGAACTCGTACCGCAGGACGTAGTTACGGTAGGGCTGCGCTATCTCGATGAGCGCCGCCTCGGCGCCGTCGTGCACGAGAGATGGGCCCTCGGCCTTCCATCCGGAAGCGGCGCCGGTCTGCCAGCCGGTCAGGTCCCGGCCGTTCAGGAGCGATGCGACACCGTCCTCGGCCTCCGCCCGGATCCGCACACTGCGGAACCACACCTCATTGCCATGGTTCTGCAACCCGATGTAGCCCCTGCGCAGGCGCTCCCGGAGCCGACGCCCAACGGGAATGGCATCATCGGCGGGGCACGCATCCAGGTTCACGTCGTAGAGGACCTGGCCGTTCAACGTCGTCTTCACTTGCGGCCCGATGCAGCGGACCTCCAGCTCGTTCCACTCGCCCGCCGGGCGCGTCGCATCCACCGTCGGGGCGACGCAGTCGTAGATTGCGCCACAAGACGAGACATCCGGCGGGTCCACTGTGGCGCCCATGAGCTGGATCTCCATGCCGGTCGCCGACTGACGTCCGAGCAGGGGGACTCGCACGAACACGCCGCTATTGCCGCCCTCCACGATGCGGAAGTCGAGCCGGAGCGTGAAGTCCTCATACGCTCGCACGGAGCGCAACCACCCGCTGCCCTGCCCCGAGCAGTGGATGACCCCATCCTCATACGACCAGCTATCCGCGCCGATCCTGGACCACTGCGAGAGCTGCGGGTCACTGAATAGGGAGGCAAACCCGTCCTCTTGGCCGTACGCCCCGAGGGCGGACGTCAGCACAATCGCCACGCACGCACACCGCATCCCGCAGCCTCCCCGGGCACGTGGCCTCGGGCCCGCTAAGCCGCCCCGAAGTCCACACTGGCCGAGCTGAACGCGAACCAGTTCGGCCCCTCGTTGGTGATGCGGAGCACATTCAGCCCGCGGTGCAGCGCTTCCTTCGGAATGGGGATCGTCACGTCGGCCCACTCGGCGCCATCGCCGTCCAACACACAGGCCGGCGTCAGCGCTGCGGCATCGGACACCTCCCTGTCATTGAGGAACACGCGCAGCCGCGCGGGGGGGTTGGGGACATCCGCGAGGACCGCGCCGTAGAGGTCGCCGGTCACGCCATGCAGTACGAGCGATGCGCCTTTCGGTGCCTCACCCCAGTGGACGAACCTCACGACCGCCGTCTCGTAGGAGTACCGCTCGAGCCAGACGGCGGCCTGGCCGTCCACGGTCCCGTACCGGGCGCCGGCGAACTGAGCAAGGTCGAGCGGCATGAGCGGCGGTTCCGCCGGCCGCGGGCCGAACCCAACCTTGTAGAGGACACCGCCCTGGGCGGCAAGATGAAGCACGCCGGTGTGGTCGACGAACCAGTGCTCCTCGCCGACGGGCAACTCCCCCGGTGTCTCCGTCGGGAGACCCAGTCCTGCGGTCGTCCGCGCGACGGTCACCTCCTCCTGGGCGAGGACGTTCGGCAGTAGCCGCACGGCGATCGCAGCATCCTGACCGACCGATAGCTCTACCCGACCCTCCGGGTCCTGAACGGCCCGAAGCACGGGGGCGCCCCCATCGTCAGTCAGCGCGTGGTGCTCGATGCCCTGCTCGACACGGAAGTAGCCGGGCCCCACGGCGCGCAGGCGCGACCCCTGCGGCTCGTAGATCCATGTCTCGAAGCTGCTCTGGCCGGGCACGAAGCGCTGCGCGGCGCCCCCGGTGGGCCATTCCACGTAGCCGCTCCCGTCTGTGAAAACGGCCTGGCCATCAGTGGTCGCCATCGCCGTACGGTAGGCATGTAGCCCCGCGTCCGCCTGCGACAGCGCCACCATCGAGCCGCTCGGCAGCACCTCGTGGCGATAGCCCAACGAGACTGCGGCCAGATCGGGCCCGCTGAAGTAGAGGTCGTAGACCCCGCCATCGGGCATGAAGCCGGATGGGGGGAACGTCTCGGGGTTGAGCATGATCCCGCGGTACTCCGCCAGGCGCTCGCGCTCGTGCGTGCGCATGTCCTGCTCCGCCTGGTAGGTCGGCCCGCGAAGGTCGCCCCCGCGTCCGGAAGTCATCGGGACAACGCCGAGATAGGCCATCACATCCGCGAGAACGTTGTCACCAAACATGGCCGGGTGGCCATTGATCCACACCAATCGGCCCGCGCCGATGGGCCAGGCCACGGCGGCCTGCAGACGCAGGTTCGTGTACTCGGCCAACACCTGGGCGCCTTCGCGCACCTCGACTCTGAAGACGGACTGCTCTGCCGAGGGAACCGGGATGTCCACCTGTGCCGGATGCACGGCGCCGGGGATACCGGCGACGAGGCGCAAGGCTGTGACGCCGACGTTGGTACGGCGGCGGCGCTCGACCGGGAGGAGTAGGTCCGAGTTCTGTCGCTCAGCCACTAGCCGCTCGCCGCCGGCAGGGCGGTACGCGGCGAAGTCGGCGAAGCACACCACTTGCCCGCCGGCGCGGACGTACGCCTCGATCGCATCGAGAACATCGGACCCCAGATGGGCGCCGGAGGGGATGATGACCACCTGGGCTCCGTCGCCGGCAAGATCCTGAGCCCGGATGACCACATGCCACGCGAAACCCCCGGCGTTGAGCAGCATCGCCGCAGACGAGGCAGCAGGCATCTCGCTCGGCCCCTCGATCCGCGGGCAGAGCAGTTCGTCAGCCATGCCCTTGCGGTCGAGCAGCAGCGCGATCCCCCTGTTCAGGTTGTGCCGCCCGAGCCCGTCCACGAACCGACAGAGGCCCCGCGCTGTGGGCAGCAGGCGGGCGCTACGGAACGCCCGCCCGAGGAGTACGCGCGCGTCGCCCAGGCATACGACCTCGGCACCCCGCAGCGAGGCCTGGCACAGGGCCCGCGACACCTGAGCCTCCGTCGGGGCACTCGAAGCCAGCATGACGCCAAAGCCCATCGGTAGAGCTCCCGCCAGGCCGAGAGCCATGGGATAGCCCATCGTCGGCTCACGGCCCAGCGTGACGCGGGCGATCGGGACAACCGGGCAGGTCATGGCTTCCACAACGAGCGACAGCACGGCTGCGCTGTCGCCCGCGATGTAGAGGCGACGGCCTGCCTTCGCCAGCTCCTGAGCCGGCGGCGCCAGGCCTTCCACGACGCCGCGGCACCAGGCCGATAGGCCGTCCTCGATCTGCTGCGGCGACGCTCCTTCCGGGAGAGCAGGAGGCAGTGGCAATGCGACGGCCACGCCCGAATAGGCGGGCGAATCCGCGGCGACGCGTTCCATCTCGTGTACCAACGCAGCCAGTGCCTGGTGATCTGCCGCCGCTCTCGCGGGGTCGCTCGTCAGTGACACCGGGCCCAAAACGAGATCAACGCCTGCCGACGCCGCTGCTGCCAGGGCCTCACTCGCTTGCTCCACTGGGCCGTTCATGGCCGAGGCTTCGTAGATCGGGTCACCGGACCACGCGCCGCCAACCTGCGTCAGGACAAGATCAACGCCGGCCCCGGCCGCCTCCGTGAGCAGGGGAGCCAGGTCGCCCGAGGCGAGTGTCGACTCCCCCTCGCCCGCCCCGGGATCGATGGTCGGCCCGGGGCCTTCCGAAGCCGGAGCCTCGGCCAGGACGGTCATCGCCAACCGGAGCGGCGCGCCCAGCGTGACGGTGCAGGACAGCCCCGCGAGAGCGAGCCCGCCCACAACACTCGCGATGGTGCGGGACCTTGCTCCGTACATAGAGAAAGCCTCCTCGCCTTGGAAGCGGCTCTGCGGAGCGCTTGGAGGAAACCAGCACCGACGGTGGACCCCGCCCTACCCCATTCGGAACCCCGCCACGAGCCCAACCATGAACGATGCCCCAAAGGGCAGGTTCCTCGTCAACACCGACACCGCTTTGCCCACCAGCCCGCTGGAGGCAGCGCTTTGCCCGAGCTCGTGCACGCGGTCCCAATGAGGCGTGATGAGGTGGTGCGATGCCAGGACCTGGATGAGGATGAACGTCAGCCCCAGGATGATGGCCGCCAGTCGAGTGATCTTCTTTGCCGCATAGCCCACGCATAGCCCGAAGAGGGCACCGACGGACAACTGCTCACCCACCATCGGATACGGGTTCATGGCGGACCACTACCCCTTCCAGGGCCCCCCAGGCTCATCGGGCTCCTCCGGGTGGAGCAACGCCATCAGCCCAATCTGCTGCCCGTCCCGGTCGCATAGCGGGGACGGCTCCAACCGAATGCTCCCGCCCCCCACCACCGGGACGAGCCGCGACGGACCGTCCAAAGGGATGCGGCCACCATAGGAGAGCGCCATCTTCAGTCGCTTGTCGATCTCGGCGGCCGACGCGCCCGAGGGATCCAGCAGTTCCAGCAGATCGGCGGCCGCATCGTTGAACACCACCGGCAGCTCCAGTGACATGCACACGGCCACGGCACTGTCGCCGACGGCCAACATCGCGGGGGTCGGCCCGGAGGACGCCTTGACCTCGATCTGGGCCGCAGGGGCCAGAGGGAGGTGCGGGTACTCCGGTGCCCCCCCCTTCAGGGCGGACCAGAGCCGGAGGTTCTGGACGACGACAGCGGCCTGGGAGGACAGGGCTTCCAGCAGGCGGGCATCCTCCGAGGAGAAGCGCCCGCCACCCGCCTTGTTCAGTACCTGGACGACCCCGGCCACGCGCCCGCCCAGGGCGAACGGCACCGCGAGGATGCCGCGAGTCTCATACCGGATCGCGGAGGCGATATCGCCACGCCAGCGCGCATCCTGGCTGGGGTCGGGCACATTGAGCGTCCGGCCATACCGGACCACCAGGCCCGCGATCCCGTCGCCCACACGTAGGCGGAACTTGCTCAGATCGTCCGCCTTGGGCCCCCGAGCCACGGCGAACGTCAACCACTCACCGGTCTCATCCACCAGCATCAGCGAACCCGCCTGTGCGCCGGTCGCCCTCAGAGACGTATCGACTAAGGCCTCGAGCACTGATCGCAACTCCGTCGCTACTACGGCGGTCCGGGCAAACTCACGCATCAGCTCGAGGTGCTCCACCAGCGAATCGAAGGTGCTGAGTACCTGGACGAGCTGCTCGTCGACCAGGCTCGATATGCGGCGCGCCACTTCGAAGGGTAGCTCACGGAACTCCAGAGCACTTATGTACTCCTCAGGCTGGTCGCCCGACTGGGTTCGCAGCACCACGGCGTCGGCTGTGACGCTGTCGGCCATGGATGTGATCGGGATCCGCACCGTCAGCACGTCGCCGGGGGTCAGCCGCTCCTCGCACGTGATGAGCGCCCCCCCGAGGCTCAACGAGTCCATGATGCCGCGACGAGCCACTCCCCCCTCGTCCCCCTCGAGCGAGTAGACGACAGCGATCCGCGTGCCCACACGGACATAGCGTCGCTTGTCCCGACCGGACAACTCCGCATCCCTCTCCACACGTCACCCGAGGACGGGGTGCTCTGTCGATCCCCAACCAATTGTTCGCGGTCCGGGTCCGGTTGGCCTTCAGGCTTCCACGTCACGCCGGCCTCGACGGACAGATCGGCGGTAGGCCCATCGCCCCACAACGACCAGGATCACGGGAATGTAGACGTACTTGAGGATGGCCATCACCGCGGTGAGCTCAACACCCGTTGCATCGGTCGCCTCAGTTTCCTCCGGCTGTGGCTGCGGGATGACGACAGGCCGTGTCGTCGACTTCCCTTTGTCCTCCTCGGGTAACGCACGAACGCGCTCACGAGGTAGGCGATCGGCGACGGCCGGCAACGGGTCCAACACCTTGTGCGGCTCGACCTGGTACCAGTAGGCGGTTGTGGAGACGTCGTCCGCTCGCGAGTTGCCCTCCCCATGCTCCAACGTCACCTTGATCCGCTGGCCGAAGTTCACCGCGTCCTCGATGTGCCAGCGGTACACGGTGGTCTTCTCCGGATCCGTCTCCGAGTCCAGATAGGCGACGCCGAAATACGGGGTAGCACACACCTCAGGGAACCCCCACGCACAGCCGAAGTAGTCCTCCGTGCCCGTCCCCCTGAGTGTCGGGCTCGACCCGTCGATGGCGATCATGTCATCCCCTTCGCCCCACCAACCCTGGTCGAGGCAGTGAGCGCTCAGGTTGCACCCGAGGTAGCGCCCCCGTCCCTGCGCGTCGAGGATGACCGTGTTGTCGTCGAACCGAGTCTTCTGAGAGGGCGGGTCCACGGGCTTCGTCGGGTTCGAACGGTGCCAGGTGGCGTGAAAGCGCCCCCAGTTCTCACCGGGCGCCTGGTCGTACCGCTCGAAATCCACGTTGTAGTAGAACTTCTCGATCGGCAGCTCGCCCTGGTTCTCAACCTCGATCCGCGCATGAGACGCAAACGGCATCGGGAAGTAGCAGTTCATCCCCTTCTTCACGCCCACCACCATCGGCAGAGAGGTATACGAGTAGTACTCCGCATGGCCCAGGCCGAAGAAGTCGCCCAGCGGCGCCTCAACGCTGGGGTTGGACTCGCCCTCCCAGAACATGCGGATCACGATCTTGCGTAGATGGTAGTCCGGCTTGCCGATCCCCTTCTTGGCCTTCAGGGTCATCCAGAGGTGGCGTATGCAGCCCGGCCCGCCCTCATCGAGAACGACCTTCGTCTCGCCGGGATCGATGGGCACCGAGTCCTGATTGCCCGTGGTCGGATCGTTGCTCGACACCCGGGCCGTTGTCCCGCCGCCGAGGCGTGCCAGTCTGGCCAGCGGTCCGACACCGGCCTCGTCGATCGTCACGGCGCCGGCGCTCGCCGCCAGAGCCGCCAGGCACACCACGAACGCGACTCGCCAGACATCGCGAACCATGTTCCGACCTCCACACAGGGAGGGCAAAACCGGGGACAGCCACCGGTTTCCCTCGTGAGCCTCCGCGGCAGCCACGGCCCCGTGTCGGAAACCGGTGGCTGTCCCCGGTTTTGCCCCAGATGAGCATTCTACCGCACCGCAGATGGGCTGTGCGAAACCGGCGACGGTGACGTATCGTATCGCCGTTCGCACGGCTGACGGCGACTGAGTAGGAGACCCGAGAAGGCTATGGCTCCCCCGAATGTCCTGTGGCTGCTCACGGACGAGCAGCGGCGTGATTCGCTGGGGTTCTACGGCAGCCCATGGGCGCACTCGCCCAACCTGGACCGCATCGCCGCCGAAGGCGTGGTCTTCACCAACGCCCTGACGCAGGCGCCGCTGTGCGCTCCCGGTCGGTGCTCGATGGTCACCGGCCGATATGTGACCGAGCATGGCGTCTGGTCCAACATCCACGAGAACTTGCCATACGGCGACCACCTCACCTACGGCTTCCGCGATGCGGGTTACCCGACGGTGAGTGTCGGCAAGAGCCACTACTGCACGCGCAACTCGGCCTTCGATGTCGAGGGGCTCGGGAAGGTCACCACCGATCACGTCCACTACTTCGAGTACGCCAGCCAGTACAACGAGGCGGACTACGATGTGGTGAAGTACCCCGGCCAGCCCTACCCGTGGATCTTCGGCGGCCGGTTCCCGGCTCCGGCAGAGGAGACCGCGGAAGCGCGGTGCATCGAAGCGGCCGAAGGCTGGTTGGAGGAGCACGACCGAGAACGTCCGTTCTTCCTCCGCGTCTCGCTGAACGCGCCGCACACGCCGGTTGTCCCCCCCGAGCCCTTCGACACCATCGTCGATCCCGAGGCCATCCACCTGCCGCCTGAGGCCGAGGCCAACGCCCCCGGCGAGCCGGACTGGATCCGCCACCACCTCCGCCGAGCAGCCGATGCGGACATCATGTCTCCCGAGCAGATCGGGAAGATGCGCCGGTACTACTACGGATGGTGCGCCCATGTCGACCACCAGATCGGCCGGCTGCTCGACTGGATGCGCGAGAGAGGGTTGCTGGAGAACACCATCATCGCCCTCAGCTCGGACCATGGCACACAGCTCGGGGACTTCGGGCTCGTCCAGAAGCAAACGCTGTTTGAGCCGACGGCCTGCGTGCCCTTCCTCTTCTGGTACCCCGGTCACGTCGCCGAGGGCGCGCGTGTCACGACGCCCGTCGAGACGCGGCAGCTTCTGCCGACCTTGCTCGAGCTGGCCGGCCTCTCCGCCCCGGATGACCGGGCGGCGCTGAGCCTGGCGCCTTACCTGCGCTCCGGCCAGGAGCCGCCGGTGCGACCATGCTTCAGCGAGTTCGTCCTGGAGTGGCCGGAGTACTGCGGCCATGCCGACCCGATCGTCATGGTCCGCGAAAGCGACCTGAAGCTCTCGCTCTGCTTCGGGCCCGAGCCTTACGACGGCTGGCTCGTGAACCTCGCCGTGGACCCCTTCGAACGCCGCAACCTGTACGGCGACGCCAGGTACGCGGTCGACTGCACTTGGCTTGAGCAGTTGGTCGTCGAGCACTACGCGCAACGGAGGCAGTAGGGTGGGCGAGCTGGACATCATCGGCCTCGGGCTCACGACGCTGGATGTGCTAATGCGGCTGTCGGACATGCCCACCTGGGAGCGGCCGGGGCGGCTGAGCGGCTTCGGGCTCGACGGAGGCGGGATGGTGGGCACGGCCTGTGTCGCCGCCGCGCGCCTCGGGGCTCGCGTCGGGTACGTCGGTACCGCCGGAAGTGACCTCGTCGCCGACCTCAAGGTCCGCTCCCTGACGGACAGCGGCGTGGACACCAGCCGCCTCGTGCGGCGTGAGGGGCCGGAGGGCCAGGTGGTCGTCGTGTTCGTGGACGAGACCACAGGCGAGCGCGCGTTCTGTGGGTTGCGGACCTTCGGCGACAACGTCCTACGCCCCGAGGAGCTGGACCGCGACTACATCACCTCCGCACCCTTCCTCCATCTCGACGGCTTCCACCGCCAGGCTGCACTGCTGGCGGCGCAGTGGACACACGAGGCGGGGGGACGGGTGTGCATCGACTGCGCGAAGACGAGTGGCAGGGCCGTCTCGCAGGACATGATCGAGCTGCTGTCCCACGTCGACATTCTGATCTGCGGGTCGGGGTTCGGACACTCGCTCACCGGCCACGCCGACCCCTTCGCCGCCGGTGAGGCGATGCTGGGCCTGGGGCCCGGCATCGTGGTGCAGACCGAGGGTGAGGGTGGGAGCTACACCGTGACGCCGGAGGAGCGCTTCCACACGCCGGCCTTCGAGGTCGATGTCGTGGACACGACGGGTGCGGGCGATGTGTTCCACGGCGCATATCTTGCTGGTCTACTGCGCGGGTGGGACCTGGAAACCGTGGCGGAGTTCGCAACGGCCGTCTCCGCGATCGAGTGCATGACCCTCGGCGGCCGTGCCGGCATCCCCACATTCGACCAGACGCGTGCTTTCCTCGCCGACCGCGGCATCGCGCTACCGTAGGACCGACTCCAGCACCTCCGCATACGCCATCAGCGCCGTGTAGTTCCGGAGCGAATAGCCACAGCGAGAGAGCGCCTCGGGCGAGTAGTCGTTCTGGTAAGCGGTCGGGTGGCTCGGGTGCGCGCCGTCCCGCGCGATCAGCGTCGGCACGTCGTAGCCCTCGTGCCCGGCGAACTGGGGCAGGCTGCCGTCCCAGTCGTCCGAGCGTCGCGAGAGGATCTCTCGGTGGAAGTCGGTGAGCGGGATGCGCCGTTCAGCGGCGATGGCCCGTGCAACACCGGCGAACTGCGCCGCCCTTTCGGCGAAACCGCTGCGCGGCGGGATCGTGCTCAGGATGACGACCGTCCCGTTCGAGAGGCACCGATCGACGAGCGCGGAGAGCTGCTCGCGATACGTGCCATCGTCCACGTTCGACAGGTCGTTCGTGCCGAACATGATGAGGGCGACCTCCGGTCTCAGGTCCCGCAGCCACTGGTCGACGTTCGCCAGTGCCCATGCGGCTGTCTGGCCCCCCTGGTTGCCGAACTCCGGACCCTTCCAGTCACGCCAACACTCGGGCTGCAGGTAGTCATTGACCGCGGTGAACGCCTCCTCCATGTCCGGCGGCGCGTTCTTCCGCTCATAGGGCAGCGGAGCCCAGAACGCCATCGTGTCGGTGATGGAATCGCCAAAGCAGGCAAGAGTGCCCGGTATGCCATCGAAGCGTGCGTGGACCTCCCGCATGGCGTCGGCCCAGTCGGGCGACGGAACTGCCTCCTGAGCGGCGCCCGCCTGCCCGAACGCACCCAACGCAAGCCCTGTGGCGGCGGTGGCGACGAACGACCGCCCGAAAGTGCGAGGGGACATGAGCGCTCACTCCTTCCGGCTGTGGTCCAGTTCGCTGCGGCTCGGACCGAGTCCTGTCCCACGCTGTCCGGCATCCGGCAAGGTCATGGGGGGGCCGTGGCGAACTCCTGGCCGACAGCGCGCGAGCGCAGGAGGGGAGTCTCAGATGAAGGCGCGATGGGCGATTGGGTCGGCAGCGGGACTGCTGGTGGCTGCGGGGATCTGTGGGGCGGCGCACGGGCAGGGCGCGGGGCCTCAGTACGGCCTGCACGTCCGCGAGGACGGCGTGCTCACGAAGGACGGGATGCCCTTCCGCGGCATTGGGGTGGACTACTTCGACGCGTTCTTTCGGCATCTGACCGACCCGCAGAACACGACCTATGATGCGGGGTTCGCCGCGCTGGCCGAGGCGGGCATTCCGTTCGTCCGGATGATCGGGTGCGGGTTCTGGCCGGTGGAGCACAAACTCTACACCGAGGACAAGGATGAGTTCTTCCGGCGGTTCGATGACGTGGTGCGTGCGGCGGAGCAACAGGGCATCGGGCTCATCCCCAGCCTCTTCTGGTACACGGCCACCGTGCCCGACCTCGTCGGCGAACCGTCGAGCGAGTGGGGCAACCTGGAAAGCAAGACCCATGAGTACATGCGCAACTACGTCCGGGATGTCGTCACACGCTACAAGGGCTCGCCCGCGATCTGGGGCTGGGAGTTCGCCAACGAGTTCAACCTCGGCGCGAACCTCCCGAACGCCGCGGAGCACCGCCCTGCGGTCTGGCCGACGCTGGGCACAGCGGAGAGCCGGAGCGAGAAGGATGAGTGGACCTACGAGATCATCCGCACCGCCTTCGCCGCCTTCGCGAACGAGGTGCGCCAGTATGACCCCTACCGAGCGATCTCCACAGGGGACGGCTTCCCGCGCGAGTCCGCATGGCACAACTGGAAGCTCAACACGTGGACCGAGGATACGCCGGATCAGTTCGCGCAGATGCTCGTTGGCGACAACCCCGATCCCGTAGACATCATCAGCGTCCACGCCTACGAGGATGCGGCTCAGGCGATACGCGACGCCCGGTTCGTGGCGGCCGCGGTGGGGAAGCCGCTCTTCGTCGGCGAGTTCGGCGCGCCCGGCCCTCGCGCGGAGAGCGAGGCGGGCTTCATGGCGCTGCTGGCGGCCATCGAGGAGGCGCAGGTCCCGCTCGCGGCGGCGTGGGTGTTCGATCACGGCGACGACGACACGTTCACCATCACCGCCACCAATGAGCGGTCTTACCAGCTTCAGGCGATCGCCGAGACCAATGGTCGCATCCGAGCGCAGCTCGAGAAGGAAGCGGCAGAAGGGAGGCATCTTTGACGCCGCAGCGCGCCCGTGGTGGGATGACTCCATGACCGTGGTCCAGACGAACGACTCCCAGCAGGCCCTGCGCGCTCACGCCACGGCCTCGCTGTGCGGAGCGGCGGACGACCCGACCTGGGGGCTCTACGGCCAGCGCCAGCGCATCATCAGCTCCCAGGGAGATGTCGAGGAGCTGCATGGTATGGGTATCAAGGCGCTGACGTGGATTGAAGGGTTCGGGACGGCGGGAGCGTGCTACATCGCCGAACTGCGGCGCGGGCCTGACGGCGAATGGGAGCGCGACCCAAGGGACCCGGACATCGCGCGCGCGTTCCACATCCACTGGGACTGGCAGCTCTACGAGGGCACGGGCGAGACCCGATGGGTCGGCGCCCACAACTACTTTGATGACGAGGACTTCGCACGACCCTACACTCGGACCCACCCGCGCTACGGCGGGCCGGCCATGACGTACCCCGACGGACGGGTAGCCACGGGCTACCTCGGCCCGAGCGACGATCCTCGGAATAGCGCCATCTACGACGCCGGTTGCTCGAAGAACGTGCTCGGGAAGGTCGCCTGCGACTACGACTACAACGACGAGGTGAACCGGATCGACAAAGCCACCGGGCTGCCTCACGGCCCTCTCACCGGCCTCATCGACACCGGTGAAGCGGCCGGCGGCACGCCCGATCCCGGGTTCACGCCGGAGGAATGGGCACAGCTCAAGCGTCGGAGCTACAGCGGGTGCGTCGGGTTTGCGAAGGACTCGGCGTGCCCGGCATGGATCGACTATGCTCGCGTATCCATTCGGCAGGCGCTCGACGCTGGCATCGACGGCCTATGGGTGGACAACTTCTCCGCATGGGACAGCTTCTATGCCCAGCCTGTGAACCGCGCCTTCGGCGAGTGGTCGGTGGCGGGATTCCGGCGCTACCTCTCGGAGACGTTCACGCGGGAGCAACTGGCCGGCATGGGCGTCGAGTCGGCCGAGGCGTTCGACGTTCGAGCCTACCTGATCGCCAAGTGCCGCGAGTGGGGCGGAGACCCAACGGACCTGTGGAATGCCGCCTGGCGCGATCCGCGGTGGGCGGATGACCCGGTGTGGCGCGCCTACATCATCTACAAGCGGCAGACGGGTACCGCCGCACTGTCCGCCCTCGACCGTGTCATCAAAGATGAGGCGGCCGCGGCGGGGAAGCCGGACTTCCTCATCTCCGGTAATGACACACCCGTGTTCTCGCTCGGCTGGGTGCGCGGGAACCTCGACATGGTCAGCACCGAGCTGACGTGGGGGTGGTGGCTCACCACCGGGCCGCGCGGCCTGATGCCACCGCCCCTGGGCAGCTATGTGCCCGTCTACAAGCTCGCACGCGAGCACGCGCGCAGCCGGTTCGTGAACGCCTGGATGTACGTTCCAAAGGAGCACCAGGACAAGCCGAACCTCACGCGCGTGCTCTACTACCAGGCTCTCACGAACCACGCGTCGCCCATGCCCAACTACGGCGGGCGCACAGTGGGGAACGAAGCCACGGACGCGGAATGCTTCGGCTTCATCCGCGACATCGCGCCGGTGCTGGGTGACCGAGTGCCCGCGCAGGACGTCGGCCTCTACTACTCGTCATCGTCTCAGCTCATGGAGATGCTGCCCGGCGGGTTCCGCGATATGAGCGACCAGCCGCATAGCTTCGCGTTCTACGGCTGGGCGACCGCGCTCACATGGCTGCACACGCAGTGGCGGGCCGTTCCGGAGTGGAAGGTCACGCCGGAGGAGCTGAAGGGGCTGCGCGTGCTCATCGTCCCGGAGAGCCAGGTGTTCCCCAAAGAGAGCGTGCCGGTGGTGGACGACTGGGTGCGGGCGGGCGGCCGGCTCATTGTCACTGGGTCGAGCGGGCGCCGACTGGGGGAGCCAGGCAACTTCGACCTCGCCGAGCAGGGGTCCACTCTCGCCGGCCTTGTCCAGGGCGCCGCCGACCACGGTGACGGGCGAGTGCTGTACCTGGCCGATGACCCGGGCCGGCCGTTCTACCTGGCGGATAGCGACCGGCCTTCGCTCCTTCCCGCAATCCAACAGGCTGTCGCCTCCGCGCGGGAGGGGCTGTAGCCAGCGCTCATCGAGGCTGACGGCGCGCCCTTCACAGTGGGACTGTCCATGTTTGAGGCGCCGGGCCGGCTGTTCCTCGACGTCAGCAATACGGACATCGCCCTCGATACCGATGCCGTTACCCCGACGCCCCCTCTGAAGCTCGCCCTATCCCTGCCGCCAGCGCTGCGAGGACGACCGCTCACGGCCCGCGTCCTCTCGCCCGGCAACGCGCCGTCGGTCGAGCTACGGGCGCTGCCGGACGACCGTGTGGAGGTCACGCTCAGCCCGGTGTCGATCTACGCGTGTGTGGTGATCGCGCCCGAGTGAAGCGGCCCGCCGAGGCCGCGTCCGCACCGGATCGCCCCAATCGCGCGGCGTCCGTGCATAGCTTAGGTCATGGCCACTGATGCAAGGGCCAGGCTATCGGTCTCGCCGATATAGGGCAATGACAACCGTGTCGTGTCGATGTTGTCAACGCCTACGTGCGGGAGGACGTTCGCTGCCAGGAAGAACCCCAGCAACTCTTCACGGAAGGCATCGTCCGCAATGTCCAGACGCACGGTGTCCATCTGATTCTGTACCAGCGTCTCTCGAATGCTCTGAAGCGGGCTGGCACACTTCTCGGATACCGACGGGTCTCTTGGCAACCACTTACAGCTCGCGCAGGTCGATACCTCTGGATGGCTGCTCTTGAGCAAGCGCAGCTTCTCGAATGGCGACCACTCGGTGATGAAATCCCGCTCCCCTGCTCGGCGGCTATAGTCAAACCGCAGTTCACGGACATAGGCATGGACGAGGCACTTGCCCGCGCTAATCCTGCCGGTGACTTCCTCGACTACCGGCCATGCGCCATGGTATTTGCAGTCAACCACGGTAACGAAGACGAAGTAGTAAGCTCGCCCCGCTGGCTCCGCCAAGCGGCATGTCCGGGCCCTCGATCACACACGGGAAGCATCCGGACCACTCCTGGTGGCAGCGAGGGCAGACGAAGTCCTACTCACCTTCCCCTTGGCGCACTCTGAGGCTACCGCTGCGCCTCGTCGATCATCGTGAGGTAGTTCTCCACGGGGACGTAGCTCGGGACACTGTTGCCCGCGCCGACAGCGAAGCGGCCGCGGGGAGCGCAGGCGTCGATCGTGCGACGGACGTAAGCGCGGACCTCCTCCGGCGGGCGCGCGGAAAGGACATCCACATCGATCCCGCCCAGCACGCCGATCCGATCGCCGTAGACCGCCTGGAACTCCGCGATGGGCATGATGGCGTCCTCGTAGGAGTGCTTCGCATCGATCTTCACGTCTTCGATCAGGTCCTCCATGATCGCCGCGAGGTTCCCGCAGGAGTGGAGGAAGTAGGGCCGGCCGGCATCGTGGACCTGTTGCGCGAGCCGGTTCTGCCAGGGGAGCGTGAACTCGCGGAGCTGGTCCGGGCTGAGCAGCGTCCCTGTACGGAACCCCATGTCGTCGCCTTGGAAGACGCAAATCAGGTTGGGTAGCGAGAGCAGCCAGTCGTAGTACTCGACGAAGAGACCGCCGATCCGGTCGCACACGTCGTGCACGAGCTGCGGGTCGTCGTGGACCATCAGGCACAGCTTCTCGTAGGACAGGATGTTCGAGAGGTGCTCGAACACACCGGCGGCGTGGCAGCTAATGAGTCCCATGCCATCGGGCAGATGGGTTGCAAGATACTCCATCGTGAACCTGTGCACGTCAGGCATCGACGGCCATGGGTAGCGCTCGAAGTCCTCGCGGCTCTCGATCGCGCCGTGGTGCTGATCGACCCAGCCACGAGCCCCACCGGATACGGTGTCCGTGGATGTAAGCCCGTACCGCTGGAAGGGGAAGCCGATCTCCAGCCGCACGAAGTCGTAGCCCATGCGGTACCAGAAATCGATGATGTTATCGAGCGCGCGGACGTAGGCTTCGGGGTCCGCTGGGTCCGCATCCACCCATTCACGCCCGAGCATCCCCGTCACGATCGGCTTCATGACATACGGGTCAATGATGTACTCGACCATCGGCGCGCGATCCGGCGTGCGCTTGCCGAGGATGGTGTCGATGAACGCCGCGGCGTCCGGCTTCGGGTGATCGATGGGGATGTTCGGATGATCGCGCATCGTCACTCCCCCTTGCAGGCATGAAGCAGCGCGCTCTTCGGGACGCGGAGGAGGAACGCGAACTCCGTCTGCGGGTCGGACTGCACGCCCACGGAGTAGTAGGCTACGGCAAGGGTGTCGTCATCCACCGCCACAATGCTCGGGTAGCCGCAATCGCCATGGATCGAATCCCACGCCAAGAGCACTCGATGGTCGTAGGCCCATGTCCGGCCGCCGTCCGCGCTGATGACGGCCTCGATGCCGAAAGGCGTCAGGCGGTTGCCGTAGACCATCGCGATTCGCCCATGGCCGAGGCCGACGAGGTCGGCTGGATGCTGGCCGGGCCGCGTCACCGGGCGGGGCTCCGACCACGTCCGGCCCGCGTCCGTGGATTCCGCGACATCGATGTTCCCCGCCGGCTCGGTGCGAAGCGCCGCGAGGATGTGCGTGTCGCTCAGCGGCAGGAAGGTCGTCTCATTGTGCCCTCCGGCCCGGACGAGGGTGAAGTCACCCCACGTGCGGCCGTTGTCGGTGGAGCGGAGGATCCCCACGAGGCCCCCTGTGCCCGGCGGCACGACGACTGGCCCGGCGTACTCCGGGTTGCGTGAGCCGTAGACGGACATGAGCGCGGTCCCGTCGCCCAGAACGGCGATCCGGCCGTAGGGCGATCCCAGCTTGATCGGGCCGTGCGGAAGAGGGAGCTTCTCCGACCAGTTCGCGCCGCCGTCGGTCGACAGCTTGTAGAACATGTCGTAGTTGCCCACGCTGGTGTCGAAGTCGCCTTTGTCGTTGTAGGTGCTGGCCTCCGCATAGGCGACGACGACTGTGCCGTCGGCCATGACGCCGGCGGCGGGGTTGCGGTCGTCGTACTGCGAATCGGCGATCACCGTCGGCGTCGTCCAGGTGCGGCCGCCATCGTTGGATGCGACCCAATCGAGGCGCCCAAGGATGCCGATATGCGGCGCCCCGCCGCGGACGACGGCGCCGAGCCGGCCATCGGCGAACCGCACGATCACCGGGAAGTAGCCGCCACCTCGCACCATCGGATAGCGCTCCCCGGCTGTGAACCGCGGCACATCCAGCTCATCTTTCGGCTGCGTGTTCGGCACCAGAACCCACTCCCTCTCCGGCTCACACACGACGCCCTCGACGCGGACGTCATCGAACATGATGTGCCCCTGCCCGGCGCGCAGCCCGATGCGCCCCGCGCTGAGGGTGCCATCTTTGGCCTCGCAGATCGGCTGACCATCGAGGAAGACGCGAATGGTCGGCCCTTCGCACTCGACGCGCCCCTCGTGCCACTCACCCGGCGTGATGGTCACGTCGCGGATTCGGGCCAACTCGTGCCAGGGCTCTTCGCGTGTCTCCCGGACGAGGATCACCTGCGAGTACTTGCTGTCGAAGTGGACGTAATACTGGTCCACGCTGCTCACGGAGCGAAAGACCATCCCCGCCGCGCGCACGCCGGCGCCCTCGGGCAGAATGCGGAACCCGACCGTGAACTCGAGGTCAGAGAAGACGGGCGACACTCGCCACGTGCAGCTTCCCTCTCGAAGCGGCTCGGTGAACTGATATGCGCTATCGCGCACGATCCACTCGCGCGTCTCGGGTAGCCACGCGCCTGCGGCATCGTCGTGCGAGAAGCTGTCCCGCACGGACTCCTCGTGGGTCGCGTCAGCCTGGGCCGCTCCCATGGCGAGTGTCGCGATCACGGCTATGCGGAACGGCCGGCACCATCGCGATGGACGACATACGTGCATCTACGTCGCTCAGCTCCCTCCGGTCCCGGAACCACGGGCAGGGGAGTATGCGTTGCGACGCTCCCATTCCCCTTCCTGGCGTTCGCCCGCGCCTGCGGACTCGGGATGCTGCGCTGAGCAGGCCAACAAGCCCCGTGGTGCGGAACTGGTAGAGACGAACGGCGTGGGCCGACGGTCGTCCATGGCCCAGTGGCGTCAGGCTTTTCGGAGGTGTTCCTCATGGGATCATCATCGCTAGTTCCTCCTCGAAGGGGCCTCCTCGCCATGGTGCTCCTCATGCAGGCGGTCGCCTGGACTGCCGCACTCGCCGATGTGCCGAGGCAGTTCGAGGTCTGGGCCGCGGCGGGGCCCGAGTACCCACCGGCGCCGGAGGGCTGGTCGCTCGTGCCGAGCGGCGATCAGTCCGCGGCGATCGTGCCGACTCCGGAGGAGAGCCGAAGGGGGTACGTCGTCTACGCGCGGGATCCCTTCGTGCCGATCTACCCGGATACCGTCCCGAGCGCGTTCGAACGAGCGACCGAGGTTACAGCGTTCGCATCCATCGGCGAGTATGAGCCGCTGTCGTTCGCGGTGTACGCGCTGGAGGACCTGTCCGGATTGCGGCTGACGGTCGATGCGTTGCGTTCGGCCGAGGGCGGCGTGATCCCGGCCGACCATCTGGACGTACGCGTCGTGCGGTCTGTGCACGTGCCGGCGGACCGGGCTGCGCGGACCTACCGCCTCGTGCCCTGGCTGCTGGAGAGGCGCGAGAATGTCGCCGCGCGCGGGAGGTCCGTGCAGTTCTGGGTCACCCTCAAGGTGCCCGGCGATGCCCAGCCGGGCGACTACAGCGGCGAGGCGCGACTCTCGTGCCCGGGCCGGGAGGACACTGCTGTCGCACTCCGCGTGCGCGTGCTGGGCCTCCGCTTGCCTGACGCCCCGATCCGGATGGCGCTGTCCTACTTCCCGTCTACGGACGATGCCCTCCTGGCACGCGAGTTGGTGGACCTGAGGGAGCACGGGTTGAACTCCGCGGCCGGCGCGGTCGGCGTGCAGATCGCCTCGCGTGATCGGCAGTTCGGGCCGGACGACATCGAGGCCACAACGTCCCACCTCAAGCGCGTCATGGGTGCGGCGCTCGCGCTCAATGATCCGGCGCAGTGGCCCGGCGCATTCGAGGTCGGCCACCAGATCATCTTCTACTGGGACCCGCAGAAGGGGTGGTTCTCCCACTGGGAGCACAGCCCGGAGATGGATGAGCAGTTCATCGAGGCCGTCCGACTCGTGCTCACGACGGCCGACGAGAACGGCTGGACATGGCCGGAGGCATACGTCATGGATGAGGCCGGTGCGCACGGTCTGCTGGAGGAGGCCGTCTACTACTACAGCCTGCTGAAGCGCAGCATCCCGACGCTGAGGAGCTACGCCACGATCGGGGGCGGGATCGCCCTCGGGTATGACGAGATCGGCCGGCTGTCCCCGTGCGTGGACTTCCTCACGACGAACCGCTTCCCCGAGGAGATCGCGCGCTCGCTGGTGGGCCTGGGCCGCCCCTACGGGGTCTATAACGGATCCGGCGGCACCCCCGCGGGGGCGCGGTTCTTCTTCGGGTTCTATGGCTGGAAGACAGGCGCTGAGGAGATCCTCCAGTGGGCCTACAACTTCGGGCAGACCGGTATCTTCACGGGCGACGGCTTCCGCGGCGATGACGACGGGCTCGTCTACTACGGCGATGGCGGCCCCCTGCCGAGCCTCATGTTCGAGGCCGTGCGCGAGGGCATTGACGACTACCGATACGCGGACCTGCTCTGGCGGAGCGCCGCCGCCTCGAAGGCCGGCGGGACGGACGCTCAAGGCCGCCTCACGGAGCTGCTCAGTGTCGTCGACTGGCAATACCAGGCCATCGCCTCGGAGAGTCGGACGCCGCCACCCCATCCCGCGGCCCTGCGCAAGTGGCGCTGGCAGGTGGCGGAGATGATCGGCGAGCTGCGGCCTGGGGCCGACGCGACGCCCGCCCCGGCGCCGCGCCCCTCTCCTCTCGACCTGCCATGGGCCGCTCCCGCGGAGGAGAAGGTCACCTTCGGCGATGAGCTGCTCCCGGCTTCGGACTTCGAGGCGGACATGGGCCCGTGGCACATCGAGGCGTGGAAGGAGGAGGGGGCGGGCGCGCTGGACTCCACGGAGGCCCACTCCGGAGCGCAATCACTCCGCGTCGACATCCCGGCCCAGGCCACGAGCGAGGCCGTCACCGTCGTCGTCTGGCCAACCTGGGGCGGCGGCGGGCTCAACCTGTCGGTGCGCCCGGACACGGTCTACGAATTCTCAGCCTATGTGAAGCTCCGGAATAGGACGACGCTGCCCCAGCTTCGCGTGAACCTCCCCCAGGGCGCAAGTGTCCCGCTTCCCACACAGCCGAGCAAGCCCGACGAGAACGGGTGGCAGAGGGTCGCCATCCGCCTTCGCTCGGTGGCTTTCGCGCAACCCAGCTACATCGCTCTCTGGCTCCAGAGCCCCGGCACGATGTGGGTGGATGACCTCAGCCTGCGGGAAGTGATCCCGCCCGCGGTGACCGCGACGCTGGACCAGTCGACATACGATGGAAGTGACCCCGTGGGGGTGGTCCGCATCACCGTCGCGAAGCCGGTGCCTGGCATGACCATCCGCTGCCGTGTATCCCGCCCCGATGGAGAGCCCATCGCCGAGCTGACTGCGCCGCTCAGCGGCGTCGCAGTCCTCGGGACCTCAGAGAAGCCGATGCCTCTCGTGGTGGCGGGCGCCTTCACGGCCGACGGTCTGAGCGTCCTCCTCGACCCGTCATCCATGGAGAGTGGTCGCTACGAAGTCGGCGTCGAGGCGCTGGACGCGGATGGCCGCTCCCTCGGGGCGACCGCGGTCTCGTTCGACCGAGTCGCGGGGCCGTTCGGGTAGCAGGGCCTCGCGCTCGCGGGGCGGAAGGCACTGACTGAGCTCGCCGACCGGCTACGGCATACCCCTCACCGCGGCCGTCTCCCAAGGGCAGAGGGGGTCGACCACCTCTCCCCCCGGGCTGATCCTTACCCGCATCTTCTCATTGACCAAGCGGGTCGTGCGCCCATGAGGATCATCTCGAGATCGCGCCAGCCTCGCCACAGGCTGCGGACCCCAGGTGGGCCGTCCCGGTTCCGCCCGGAATGGCCACCCAGACGGCCGATCCACCACACGACCTGGGCCAGCGTCGGCGGACCGTTCGCTCTCTCGCGGAGTCGGCTCTCTGCCACAGCGCGAAGAACCCGCACCGCGGACTCGTCCAGCACCAGCGTGGCGCGCGCATCGGGCTGTGTCCGTGCCAGATACGTGAGTTGCAGGATCAGCGTCGCCACGCGGCCATGTCCCGTCAAGTGGTGTAGGAAGGTTTGGGCCACTGGGTGCTATGCAGCGTCATCGAGGGTTGGCATCTCCTTAGGCGGGTCTAGGTTCTTTGGCGCCAGGGCCGGGGGTGGGGGTGGTGCGATGAGGGCCAGGGAGTTGGCACTCATGTAGCGTCGGGCCACGGCCCATTCGTCGCGCTGTTCGGCGAGGAGGGCGCCGACGAGACGGATGACGGCGTCTCGGTTGGGGAAGATGCCGACGACGTCGGTTCGTCGTCGGATCCCTTTGTGGAGTCGCTCGAGGGGATTGTTGGACCGGATCTGGAGCCAGTGGGTCTTCGGGAGGAACCGGAAAGCGATGTAGGGATAGGCCGTGGCGTCGAGGGGTCTGTTGCGGAAAGCCTCGACGGTTTGGTCCGGGTTCTTAGCGAGCTCGGAGACCTGGGATCTGGAGATCCCGTCCAGGCCCAGAGCTTGGACCAGGTGATCGACGTTTCGAGTGGAGACGCCCTGGACATAGGCTTCACAGATGACGGCGACGAGAGCTTTCTCGCCGCGGCGCCTGGGCTCGAGGAGCCAGTGAGGGTAGTAGGAGCCGGAGCGGAGCTTTGGGATGGCGAGGTCGATGGTGCCGACGCGGGTATCCCATCGGCGACCCCGATACCCGTTGCGGTGGTTGGCCCGCTCCGGCACATGGCTGCCGTAGGCGGCCCCGCAGAGGGCATCCGCCTCGGCGCTCATGAGCTTCTCCGCAATTCCGCCACCATCGTTAAGAGCAGATCGTTGCCTTCGTTCTCCAGTTCATTGTGTAGCCACGTGAGGGGGCCTATGCTCTTCATGTCACTGGGTTGCCCTTTCCTGAGTCTGAAGCGCCTCAACGGGATAACCCAGTGACCCTCTCCTCTGTTCCTACACCATTCCTGTGGACTCCCACTCCGTCGCTCACCGACTGAGGGTTACTGTGCGGTGCCCGACTCTGCGCCTCGAGGCCCATACACCCCTCTTCCCGATAGCGGCTGATCCACTTGCAGGCTGTCTTCCGGCTCACCCCATAGCGTCGGCAGAGCTCCGTAACACTCAACCCCAACCGCTGCCAGCCCGCGATGAACCAAACCCGTTCGTCCATGGCACAGGTCGACCTCCACGGCATCGAGTATCACCGCCTCTCGATGCCCCAACCTGTTACCCATGTCCCCGGACTACCCTGTCACCTATGTCGCCGGACTGTACCAGACAGAGGCGGGCCTTGTCACTCTCCCCTCGCGGCCCCAAGCGCTGTGGATAGGCGCGCCTTGTAGTGGGGCTCGAGGCCGGCCTGGGCCGCGGCCTCGCTGGGGAAGCCGGGCTCCTCCGGTTTCATGCCGAGGCTGTTGTCGCGCCAGGTGTGCCAGTCCTTGCTGCAGTCGCTGAAACGGATCGGTTCCCCCGTCGTGTTGTAGATGGCGTTCTCCTCGACGAGGTACCCCTTGCTGCCCGCGTCGAAGAAGATGCCATTGTTCGGAGCGCGGCCGAAGGCGAAGGGCGAGCGACGCACGTCGTGTATCAGATTGCCTCGCAGCACGGTGCCAGGCTGGAAGCCGAGCGTGTAGATCCCTCCGCCGTCCGCCAGCACTTTCATGGTCTCAGAGATGTCGTTGTACTCGACCCGGTTGTTCCGGCAGCAGGTCGGCTCGGGGGCCCAGTGCCACCCGACGGATATCCCCGTATAGGGCAGATCGCGAACGACGTTATGCGCCACCACGGTCCCGTCGGTGAATGCCACCCAGACGCCTACGGCGCCGTAGTAGATCGCGCCGCAGGTCTCGATGAGGTTGTTGGCTATCTGGTTGTCCCGGGGCACCTCGGAGAGCACCACGGCCCCGCCGTCGGACCAGTCCCGGCGCGGAATGCCGTCGAATGGAATGGTCTTCCCCGATCCCGTCCAGGCGCTGTTCCTGATCTCAAGGTCCTCGCCCACCATGACGCCGTTGCCAGCCACATCGTGGAAATGATTGCCGGCCACCACGTTCCGCGAGGTGCCCTTCATGAGCCAGAGCGCGGTACCGCCGAGGTGAGCGAACTCTCCGTCCTGCAGGCTGCATGATGTGGCGAATCTCAGGCCGATGGCTTCACCTACTTGCGCCATTTCGAACTCGGGGCTCGTGTCCCAGTCCCGAAGAAGGAACTCGCACCCTTGGTGGCCGTTGTACCCGACGGCTGGAGGGGGCCAGTCGGTGAAGGCGAAGGAAAGCCCCTTGAAGTGCAGATTGCGAACGAGGCTGTCAGCGGTTCCTGAGATCTCCAGGAGGGTGGGCAAGGCCGGCGCAATGACCTCAGCCGTCGCCATATCCTCCCCAGGCATAGGCCAGTAGCTGAGAGTGCCCGTCTGCCTGTCCAGATACCACTCGCCCGGACTGTCGAGCAGCTCGGGGGCGTTCTCAGCGAAGCACGCCATGCCCGCCTTCGGCGTGAGGAGGGGGTGAAGCACCAAGTTGGGCGGCGCGTACGTGGCCGAACCCTTGGCCTCATCTATGCTCGCCAACCGCTTGCGGGTGATCGTCCAGTTCCCCAGGATCACGATCTCCACGTCGTCCAGATTGCGCCAGCTCCTGAGTTGTCCTGGAGCCAGAGAGACACCCTCGGGATTGGCCGCGAGCAGGTTCCAGAACGCCGGCCTGGCGCCCTCGTTTGGGGTTCGCGCTCGCGTGGCGCGCCGGCCGTTCACGAAGAGCTGTCTGAAGTACCAGTTGCCGCCCTCGACCTCGGGGAGCTTGGCCGTCCAGATATCGCCCTCGCCCTTCCGCCGGCCGTGGATCTGCCGGCCGCCACTGATGACAGGCTTCTCGCCCGGGAAGGCAGCGTAGGTGATCGAGAACCTGTCTGTCCCCGAGTCCTCTGGCCCAAAGGTCAACGGCTCTTTCAGCCCGTACGTCCCGCCTCGAAGCAGGACGGTGATGTCCCTCTGAAGTCCCGCCTTGGCTTCCCCGCGCACCGCGTCACGCGCCCGCGCCAGCGTGGCGAAGGGGCGCTCCTGCGTCCCAGGGCTGCCATCGTGCCCTTGGGGACTCACATGGAACGTACGATCCTCCCCGGCGTCTGCCATGGTTCCAGTCAGAACGGCCAGAATCGCCATGATCGCCAGCCTCCTCAGGAACTCGGAATCGGGCCTACGGCATGTCCTCCATGGCCGAAAGCTCATGGGACGTTCCTCCCTGATCACCTGCATGTACTCGTGGAAGGCATTGGGCAGAATCCAGATGCCTGGCTGGCCATTATGCGCTTCAGGCAGGTGACCGGTGAATGGCTATGAGACAACAGACGCCAAGCCCGATGGTCGGCGGAGGGCGGGCTAGCGGAGCAGATCGGGGAAATCGGACACCGTCAGGCCGGCCTGGCGAAGGATGCTGGAGAGCGTGCCGGGGCGGAGGTCCCCGTGATGCGACGGCACGACCGCCACCCGCCCGTCGGCTGGGCGCCGTAGGATCACATGACCTCCCGTGCGACGCCGCACCACGAAGCCCGCACGGCTCAGCGCGGCCAGTATCTCGCGGGTGTTCACCTGCGGGAGCTTAGGCATGGGCTTCCTGCGGCAGCTTGACGGTGACGCGGCGCAGGATAACCTCGTTCGCTTCGAAGGGGCCGACGGTGATGGGTCCGGTCTCCTCGGGAATCGGATCCCCATCCTCGCGAAGAACCACCAGGTAGCCGGAGATCGCGTCCTCCACCATGAGCAGAGCTTCGCCCAGCGTGTCGCCCTCGGTGACGCAGCCAGGCAATGCCGGCACGAGCACGGTGTAACCGCCCTCTTCAGCCGGAACGAGAACGACGGTGTATGTCATCCCGCCACCTCCTCCTACGTTCCTCTTCGCCGCCACGACGTTCAGGCCTCCGTGTTCGCCGAGGGCCTCGCGGCCGGCAGGGCGGGCCGTCGCGGGCTCGGCTTCGGGGGGGCCACCCGGGGCCAGGGCTTAGGCAATGTCGGCTTTGGTGCCCCATAGCAGCACGTAGCGGGACACCATCCGGATCGGGCCGCGCTGCAGGTCCTGCTCCATCCGCCTCATGCCGCGCTCGAATGCGTCGTCGGGTATGATGCGGAGACAAGAGAACGCCTTGTCCCTGAAGGCCTGGACGTCAGACAACTGCGTCTCGTGCTCGACCGCGTCCTCGCAGACATCCGCGAACCCCATGCGGTGCATCAGCTCCAGGGACTCGCCAACCGCTGGGTAACGTTGCAGCTCTGCGGCGACGGTCTCCGGGAAGTAGTGCGATACCAGGCGATGGCGGATGATCCACTTGGAGTCCGTCACGGTACACAGCTTGCCGCCCGGCCGCAAGACACGATGGGCCTCTCGGTAGTAGTCGAAGAGGCTGGAAACGTGGTGGATCACATCCACTGAGAAGACCAGGTCCATCGTGCCCTGCTCGTAGGGAAGCTGCTCGGCCGTGCCGATCCGCCACTGCACCCCATCGCTCTGCTCCTTCGCGCGAGACAGCATCTCCTCTGACGGGTCAACGCCGAAGCAGGAGCAGCCCGTGACCGACTGGATAGCGACCACGTAGTTGCCGGTTCCGCACCCGACCTCAAGGACACGGGCCGTCGCGGTGATGCCGCCGGCCTGCAGGATGCCCTGGAGTACGCCGGGGTGCAGGCGTCGGTGCCGCGCGTACTCGGCCGCGAGCCCATCGTAGTCGATCATCTCCATCACCTTCCGTTCCGGCGTACGAGCGAGAGCGCGCCTTTCGGGGCACGCCGCAGGGCACCTCCCCCAAGAGCGCCCTGCGAGAAAGGGACACATGCAGTTGACACGGAAAGAAGTTTGTGATACAAACTAGTTGACGGGCGGAATGGTTGAGGTCGCTGCCCAAAGGAGAGACCGAGGATGAGACCCCCGGCAGCCGACCCAGCGCCAATCGACGACCCGGCCATCCGTGACATTCCCCGCTGGGCCGACCGCTACGCCCGCAGCCGAACGCTCGCCGGCATCCCGTTTCTGCTGATGGTCATAGCCGCGTCGCTCACTATCTTGGTTCCGTTGCTGCTGGCCCTGTGGGCGCATGATCACCAGCGTCCCGAGCTCCCGCTGTACATCATCGCGACTGCGGTCGCCTATGCGTTCTGGCTGTGGGCGGGCTGGACCAGGCGCGTGAACGTGAAGGCCTCCTATGCGTTCCTCACTCGGTGGCTCTATGTGTTCGATGGTGAGGTGGTTTCAGCGCTCCGGCCCACCCCCGATCAGCGGGGGTCTCGCAGCGGGACGATCCCCTTCGTCGCGTTGCTTCTGGCATTCATCGCCATGCCGGTCATCGCGCAGGCGGTTGACCTTCCCCTCCAGTATCGGCAGCCCCTGATCGCCGCCTACATGGTGCCTCTGCTGACCTGGCTTCTGACTCGCCGGGGCGTCGAGGACGGACCAGTGATGCTGCTGTGGCCGGGGCTCTACGCCCTCCATGCGATCCTCCTCCTGGCCGGCGTCCCACTGCCCGCACCGCAACAGCCGATGGTGAATGTCTACGTGCCGCTGATGGCTTACCTGGTCGTGGCGATCATCGCTACGCACATCTACGGTCGGTATGCCCTGCGCCGACTCAGGAGGCTCGTGCATAGCCCCGAGACGAGTGAAACAGAGGGCGAGACACATGCTTGAGCCCGACCCCACCATCCACCAGTCCACTCGGCTACGGATCATGATGCTCTTGTCCGGCGTTCAGGAGGCCGACTTCAACTTCCTGTTGTCCACACTCGGCCTTACGAACGGCAGTCTGTCCGTGCAGACGAGCAAGCTCGAGCAAGCGGGCTACCTCAAGATCACAAAGAGCTTCGTGGGCAAGATGCCCCACACGGCGTACTGCCTCACCGACCTCGGACGCACAGGGCTGAGGGAATACTGGGAGACGATGGACGCGATACGGTCAAGCTCGAACGGGTCTCCGCTGGTCACCACTGCGAAGCGCACCGGACACGCAGGGGCCGGAGTCGAAGTGCGAGGGAGGCGGCGATGACTCGCACGACGATGGTGGCCGCCGCGATCGGGCTGGTCTTGCCGCTCCCGCTGCATACAGAGGCCCAGGCGACGGGGCGGTCCTCGAGGACGGCCTGCATCTGAGCGACGAGGGCTATGCGCTCTGGACGGCTGTCGGCGGCGACATCATCGAGCGCCTCGGCGTTCACGACAGCACGTAGAGCCACCCGTCCTGAGTACACACCAGCACCTCGGCCCAACCGTCGCCATCGATGTCCGCGACCACGGGTTGGCCAAGGGGCGCGCCGAGGGACACCTGCCAGAGGACACTCCCCTCGGCCCCGCCGGGCTGAGCCTTGACCGCGTAGAGGTCGCCGCTCACGCAGCCGAACAGGAACTCGGGGCGGCCATCGCCGTCGATGTCCGCGGCGACCGTGTCGGAGCAACGCCCGGGGAGGGGTAGCTGCCACTTCAGAGCGCCTGTCCTGGCATCGAAGCAGGAGAATCGGTCGGTGAAGGCGACGCCGAGCTCCGGTGCGCCATCGCCATCCACGTCCGCAACGGCCGCGGCACCGCCGGCGTTGTAGTCGAGACCGGGGATCCGCCACAGCTCCTTGCTCGACAGGTCGAAGCGGTAGATGCCCATGTACCCCCCGGAGAGGAGAAGCGATCTGGTTCCACCACCATCAAGATCCGCGACCGATGCCAGGTGGTATCCGGGCACGACGTCCGGGGTGTAGGCCAGGTACTGGCCCGTGCGGCCGTCGGCGATGCAGAGGTCGAAGTAGTGGGAGTACAGGAGGTCGTCCACGCCGTCGCCGTTGGCGTCCCACACCGCCGGTGTCCTGCGTGGGTGAGGCCCGCCCTCGCGTTGCCACAGGGCCCGAACGTCTGCGGGGTCGAGGGCCGTCCACTTCGCGGCGCCATCGTTGGGCCCCACTCCCGACACAGCGCCGACCATCGGGTGGCTACCGTCGCCGAACCGGCCGACGACGCACGTGCCCGTGACGAGCGGCGTGCCATCGGTGGGTAAGGCAGGCAAGCGCTTCGTCACGCGGCCCTGCGCGTTCAGGACCACCGGCTCAGCGCTCCTGCGGTCGCAGGCCAGGATCTCCGGCTTCCCGTCACCGTCGAGGTCGGAGACCGTGGGCGCTTCGAAGCCGCCGAACTCGTGGCGCACCCACAGCTCGCGGACCTTCCCGCTCGCCAGGCTGCGCCCATCGAGCGCCGCCAGGTGGCGGTTGGACGGACTGACCAGGACCATTGCGCCACCGCCGGGAGATGGGGGCGCGACGATGGGGACGCGGGGTGGCAGGTTGTGCAGCGCAATGTGGGCGCTCTCGTCCCGACCCGGCGTCCAGATCACAAGCCCCTCCTCGCCGCCGAGCAGCAGCGAGTCCCGAGAGCCGGGCCTCGCGCGCAGGGCCCCCATGGCTGTCAGCGGCGCGCCATGCCGGAACGGGAGCGCCGGCCTCGCGCTCCCGTCGGCCAGGCTCACGGCCCGCAGAACGTCTGGCGTGGAGACCAGCAGCTCTCTGACCCCATCACCATCAGCGTCGAACACGAGCGCCGTGTGGCCGCTGCGATCGGCGAGCACCTCGTTCATCATGTTGAGTGGCGACTGGGGGGCTGCCAGGCACAGGCGAGCGTTGGGGATCGACAGCTCGCGCGGCGCCGCAGACCCGGGCCCGATCACGATTCTCCCGTCCGGCACGGTGGTGGCGATGAGGATGGGAGCGTCGCCGTCCCGTGGGGACACGATGCCCTGCAGCCTCATGCCGGGCAGCTCGCGTTCCAGCTCACCCGACGCGAGGTCGCACACCGTGAGGACCACATCCTCCGGCCGCGACCCCGGACCTTCATTTCCAAGGCGCGTGTAGGCGACCTCCAGCCGGCCATCGCCGTCGATATCGGCCACCGGGTTGTAGGGCACCTGGAATGTGCCGTTGAAGTGCCAGACCTCACGCATCCCTACGTCATCGTTCGCGAGGTATGTGATGTGCGAGCGGCCGAGCATCCCAATGACGAGGATATCGAGCTGCGGCTTGTCGCCCGAGCGGATCGCCTGCAGGTGTCCGTAGTTGCGATCGCCGTTCGAGAAAGCCACCGTTCGCTTCACCGCGCCGGTCCGACCGTCGAGTGCCGCAACCATGAGGCCAATGCCGCCGGCATGGACCGCGCTGGCGATCACGATCTCGGGAGAGCCATCGCCATCGATGTCCGCAACGACGGTCTGTGGGCGGTAGTGCGGGTTGAAAGGCAGCTTCATCCCGCCCCAGAGCTGGCGAGGACTGGCGTAGCCGTCGCGGAAGCTGTAGGCCCATCCGACCCGTCCGGAGTTTTCCGCGGGGGCATTGCCGAGGATGAACAGCTCCGGGACACCGTCACCGTCGAGATCGGCGATCCTAGTCCCCTGCGCGAAGTACACCTGCTCATCGAAGCTGTGCTCCCAGAGGAGGCGCCCATCCTGGCCCGAGAGGATGTGGATCGTCGCGGGCAGGCCTGTGGAGCAGACAACCTCCGGAGTCCCGCACCCGTCGAGATCGGCAGCGCCGAGGAGATACGGCTGGCCGCGGCCAAGGACCCTTAGCCACAGCTCCTCCCCATCGCCGCGGAAGGCCCGCACCGGCCCGCCGGCGACGGTGATGATCTCGTCGCACGCGTCGCCGTCCAGGTCGGCGGGTATGTGGACGGTCTCCGGCGCCACGTAGCCGGTGGACTCCAGGCCGCCGCCGGCCGGCGACCCTCCGAGCGAGTACCGCGCCACGACGCGGGGCGCAGCCGATAGGCGACCCACCGCGGCCGTCGCGGCGGTGTTCTGCGCGTCGTACCGGATCATCGGCCACGCGCCAGCGTCGAGGGCGGCGAACAGCGGGACCGTGCAGCACAGGAGGAGAGGACTCATAGTGGCATGCTCCCTGGACTCCCAGGATTCCAGGCTCCGCGGGCATCTTACACGATGCGGCCTGACCATTTCCCGCTCTGACCACTACGTGCATGCTCCCAGGGAAGGCCGGATGGCGCGGTGGGCCGAACAAGCGCGGCGAATGGCTCGGCGTTCTGCCGGCCGGGCCTCATGCTGCTCCAGCGAGGTGCGCGCGATGGGCGACAGGGCCGAGTTCGTTCTGGGGATCGACTGTGGGACGCAGTCGCTGAGGTCGGCGGTGTTCGACCTCGCGGGGCGCCCGATCGCCCAGGCGTCGCAGGACTTCGAGACAGCGTTCCCGCAGGTGAGCTGGGCCGAGCAAGACCCGAACGACTGGCTCGACGCGATGGTCAACACGGTCCGAGCGTGTCTGGCGAAGGCGGGTCTTGGAGGGAGCGACATCGGCGGCATCGCCGTTGACGCGACGGCGTGTACTCCCGTAGCGGTCGACTCCGCAGGTATGCCCCTCCGTCCGGCGCTGCTGTGGATGGACCAGCGGGCGCACCGTGAAGCGCAGCAGGTCACCGCGACCGACCACCCCATCCTCAAGTATGTCGGCGGCAGCGCCTCCCCCGAGTGGGGCATCCCGAAGACTCTGTGGCTGAAGAGGAACGAGCCGGACACTTACCGCGCGGCGGCAAGGATCGTCGACTGCGTAGACTGGCTGACCTTCCAGCTCACCGGGCAATGGGTCGCGTCGCTGTGCAATGTCACGTGCAAGTGGAACTACGCCCGGCCGGATGGCGGGTTCTCGGACGAACTGCTGTCCGCCGTCGGCCTTCCGGACTGGCGCGAGAAGTGGATCCATGACGTGTGTCCCGTGGGTGACCTCGCGGGCGAGCTGACGTCGACAGCGGCGGAGCGGCTCGGGCTCCGCGCAGGGACCCCGGTGGGCGTGGGCGGGATTGATGCCTACATGGGGATGATCGGGCTCAACGTGGTGGAGCCCGGTCGGATGGCGCTCGTGATGGGCTCGTCTACCTGCCACATGGGCCTATGCGCGGACGGCGTGTTCGGCTCCGGCGCGTGGGGGCCATATCCCGATGCTCTCACTCTCGGCACGTGGGTGCTCGAGGGCGGACAGACATCCACCGGGTCGGTGGTGAAGTGGTTCGCGGACAGCTTCTGCGGCGCCCAGAGGGCGCAGGCCGAGGCAGAGGGCCGAAGCGTCTATACACTCCTCGATGAGAGCGCCGCAGCCGTGCCGGTGGGCTGTGAGGGCGTGATCTGCATCGACCACTTCCAGGGCAACCGGACTCCCCTCCGCGACCCGTTGGCTCGGGGGGCGTTCTGGGGACTGGGGCTCCGGCACGGTCCGGGGCATCTGCTCCGCGCGATCTACGAGGGCACGGCCTTCGGCACTCGGCACATCCTCGAGGACATGCGGCAGGCGGGCTACGCGCCGAACGAGATCTACGCCTGCGGAGGGGGAGCGAAGAGCGCGCTGTGGCTCCAGATCCACGCCGATGCCTGCGGCCTGCCCATCACCCTCACCGAGGTGCAGGAGGCTGCGGTGCTCGGGTCGGCCATCCTGGGTGCGGTCGCCGGCGGGCTGTTCCCATCGATTCCCGCGGCGGCGGCGAACATGGTGCGCGCGACGGACCGGGTCATGCCCGACCCGTCTGCACGAGTGGAGTATGACTTCAATTTCGACAAGTACGTCCGCACTTACCCGTGCCTGAAGGACCTGATGCACGAAGTCGCGGGCCATGGCGGATAGCGATCCGCCGATCGACATCGCCGCCCTACAGCGATCGGGGCTGCCCTCCTGGGTGACCCGGGTCATCCACCGCGAGCGGGTCACGTCGACCATGGACGTCGCGCGGGAGGTCGCCAGGGCCGGCCCTGAAGCGGCCGTGCTCATCATCGCAGAGGCACAGACGGCGGGACGCGGTCGGCGGGGCGCACCGTGGATCGCGACGCGTCGGCGGGGGCTCACGTTCACACTGTTGCTTACCCCGGAGGGCGGCGCGGGGCCCCCGGGCCTACTGTCTCTGGCCTCAGCGCTGAGCGTTCGGGCAGCGGTTGCGGAGTACTGCGGAGATGCCGTGCGCACGAAGTGGCCGAACGACGTGCTCGTCTCCGGCCGAAAGATCGCCGGTGTCCTGATCGAGGCGCTCCCGGGATCGGGGCCGCCCGGCGCCATGTCCGTCGGCATCGGGATCAACGTGAACCAGACGCGCGAAGACCTGTCCACCATCCGGGACCGACCCGCGACATCACTGGCCATCGAGACGGGCCGCTGCCATGACCGCACCACCGTGCTGTGGCGCGTGCTGAGCGCATTCGGCGGGCTGGTCGACTCCGGTCGGAGACCGCTGAACGACCGGGTGATCCAACAGTGGCGCTCGGCGGACGTGTGCCTCGGGGCCAAGCTGCGGGTGCGAGCCGAGGGCCGCGAGTTCGGCGCGGTCGGACGCGGGATAACGGACGAAGGGTTGCTCGTTGTGAATGGTGAAGACAACGCTACCAGAGCACTCGCGAGTGGAGAGGTCCAGGTGGTCGTGGACCATAGCCTGTAGCATGGCCCCCGCGGGACGGGCACGAGGCGCGCGATGACGGAGCCAGAGCCGAACGGAGAGGCCGGCGCTCTTGCGACGGACGTCCTACTCGCCGTCGCGCACGCGATGCCGATCGGGATCGTCGTGGTCGACGCCTCCGGTCGGGTATGCCAAGCGAACGCGTCCGCGGCGACGCTGTATGAGCTGCCCCTCGATCGTCTGCTGGGGCTCGATGCGGCGGAGTGGATACGAAGCATCACTGCGCCGGGGTCGGCCGCTGATGCGGATGTGTCTTGCGGGCTACTCGTCCGCCGAGAGGCGCTGGCCGGTGCGACCCGGTACGTCCGCCTGCCGAGCGGCATGGAACGAGCGATCCGCGTGACACAGGTCGCGCTGCCGGACGGCCGCGTCGCCGAGATCCTGATGGATGTCAGCGAGGAAGAAGGCGCCCGGGAGTTGCGGGCGGACCTGGGCAGCACGCTCTCCCACGACATCCGGACAGGGGTCTCAGGCATCGTGCTGGGCCTGGACGCGGTCATCGCCATGGCGGGCGGCGAGCTGGAGCCCCTGGTGGCGACGTTCGTGCAGCGCGCGCGCGCCGCGTGCGAGCGCGTCCTCTGGTTGGTGAGCGATGCGCACGATGCGGTGCGCCTGCCTGCCGGGCTGGCG
>Ga0315288_10000054_pt1 | contig 115590 bp, 95 predicted proteins | sample YL17G11_20_MG_FD_203454 | JGI IMG/M metagenome (GOLD analysis project Ga0315288, IMG submission 203454) | Sediment microbial communities from Yellowstone Lake, YNP, Wyoming, USA - YL17G11_20 | ecosystem: Environmental > Aquatic > Freshwater > Lake > Sediment | place: USA: Wyoming | collected... | reverse complement strand
TGTCCCGGTCGCCTTTCTTTTCTTCGCGGGCCAGCTCGGCCTGGATCCTCTTCAGTTCGTTCTCCTTGCAGCTTTTCTGCAGGGCGCACAGACAGTCGAGGGCCTCCTCCGCGGTCGGAGGATTCCCTTCTCAAGCAGGGCCTCGGAGAGCTGCCGGGAGAGAGAAGGGCCGATCTCCTTTTGTAACTCGTGGAAAATGAGGTCGTTGTCCTTTTTGAAATGATCCAGTATTATCCTAAAAATCGGCTCTCTTTTCAAGCCCCCGAAATCCTCGTCCCGAACCTCGGCGAAAATATAAGGCCGGAGCTCCTCGCTCTCGATCAGGATCTGGAGGAGGCGCTTCTCCGCAATGAACCTCAACTTCAGGTGGTCGATGATGCAGTCCACTGAGACATAATCCGTGATAAAGGCCACGACCTTCATCTGACCGCCGGGGCACAGCAGGGCCTCCTGAACGACCCGAGCTACACGGTGTAGATTGCGGCGCCGACGGTGAGCCCCGAGCCGAAGACGAGGAAGAGCACCCGGGTTCCAGCGCTTGGCCGACGCTCGGCACACAGGCGGTGCCAGGCGATGAAGACCGAGGTCGACCCGGTGTCCTGAAGGTTCGCGGTGAAATTTACCACCTTCGCCGCCGGGACGCCGATCACCGCCGGCAGGCGCGACAGAAAACCCGTTGAGATCTGGGCGGGGATGACCAGATCGATCCGATCGCACGTCAGCCCCTCCCGCTCGAGCGCCTCGTCGACCGCCGCCGCCGCGTGATCGAGCCAAGCTTCCTCGAGCCGCGCGTGCCTCCGGATGAGCAGATGGCCGCGCGGCTCCGCCAGGCTCACGACCGCCGTGAACAGGTCGCCGTCCCCCTCGTGCGTCCTGAACGCGAAGGCGCCGAAACCGGTACCGGCGCGGGGGGAGAGGTCCAGCAGCAGCGCCGCTCCGCTGCGGGTGACGGCGGACGACGGGTCCGGCCGGCGATCGCTGTTGGCCTCGCCGGCAACGACCATCCCGGCCTCGATCTGCCCCGACTGCAGCATCGCCCCTACGACCTGCGCGGCGTTGAGCATCCCACAGCCGCCGTTGAGCAGGTCGAAGGAGAGGGTCGCCCTGCCCTGGAACTCGATGTTGATGCCGAGACGGTGTTGGATGTAGGCGGCGATCGCAGGCTCGGCGACGTGCCCGTCGCGATAGATACCGGCGCTGACGAGTACGCCGACATCGGCCGACCGGTGGTGTGACGCGGCTAGGCACCGAAGGCCCGCCGTCACCGCGTGCGCGACCGAGCCTTTCCGCCACTGCCACCACGCCGGCAGGCTCACCCCGGCGCTTCCGATCCGCACCCGCGTCACGATGCGACCCCTGCCCCTGAACCCCAAAGCGCCCGATAGCGCTCCGGCAGGTCGTCGAGGGTCATTGTCGCGTGCGATATGACGATCCCGGAGGCGCCGCTGACGAGCAGGAGATTGTCGCCCGGGTTGACTCGCCCGCTCAGCATGAACTCATGAAGCGCGACGAAGTGGCTTGTGGTCGTCGTGTTCCCGCAGGTCTCCGCGTTGCAGAGAAAAATGTCGGGCATCTCGCAGCCAAAGTAGCGCGCCAGCGCCTTGACCCCCTGGCGCACCGCGCGCACCGAAACCTGGTGCGGGATGACGTGCTGCAGGTCCGCGATGCTCCATCCGGTGGCGTCAAGGGCGCGCTTGAGATAGACCGGAAAGTGCTCGGCGCCCTTGCGCTGCAGGCCGCGGGCCTTGGTCAGCAGGATGCCGCCGCTGCCGCGCGGCGAGGGGAGCGAGCGGCAGTAGTGGTCGTGCTTGGCCCCGGTCACCAGGTCCAGGTGGTGGATGCCATGGCGAGCATCCGTCGCGGCGTCGAGGATCAGCGCCGCCCCCGCGTCCCCAAGCGTCAGCGCGGCGAGCTGGCGATCGAGACTGTGCCGGATCTCGCGCGTTGCGCTCTCGGCCAGCGGCAGGTTCTGCTCGCCGCTGACCACCATGCCATTGCGCACGACGCCGGTCCGGATCAGCGCCTGCAGCACGGCAATGCCGTTGAGCATCCCGGCACAGGCGTTGACCACGTCGAAAACCAGGGCCCGGCTTGCCCCAATCGCCTTGCGAACCAGAACCGCGGTCGCCGGCTCGAAGGTAAACTCGCCGTCGCGGTGATGCTTGGAGATGCTGGTGCAGATGACTGCATCGAGATCCTCCGCCCGATAACGCGAGAGGGCGAGCGCCCGCTCGGCGGAGTGAACGGCCAGCTCGAGCGCATGCTCGCCGACGGCGACACGCCGCTCGCGAATGCCGGTGATCGTCTCGAGATCGAGCCGCGGCCGGCGGCGGCAGCGATCCATGAGTGCCGCAGTAGTGAGAACCGTCTCGGGCAGATAGACACCGAGACTCTCGATGCGGACCTTGAGCGGCGCAGCCCTCATGCCCGCCTTACCCTTGCGGTGCCGGACGGGCTGGCCGGCAGCGAGCCGCGCACCCCGGGCTCGGAGGGCCTGCACGAGACGAGCGCCGAAGTACCCCGTGCCGCCGGTGACGAGAACGCCGGCGCCAGTCCCCTCGAGCACGCTCACCTCGGATTTCCGGCTGGGACGGCGAACTCCTCAGGGCGGTTCCAGCCACGCTTACCGGCTGGAACTGTGCGGGGAATCCATGCGGAAACGCCGCTCCCCCTTGACTCATTCCGGCCACAAAGACGTATAATGACCATCCGGCGTCGCTTCGCTCCGATCAGTGGCCGCTTTGAACCGGAACGAATGGCCGGTTTCGCCGGAATATACATGTATCCTATGGGATTCTTTAGTATTCTTTGCAAAGAAAGCCAAAGAATAATAGAAACCCAAAGAATGCTAAAGAATACTAAAATACACATACGGTACTCTATGGCTTTCTATGGCGTTTTCGGGAAGGGAGCCGCTCCCGCCACCCCCTTTATCATTAATTTTCTTACTCATATCATCCATTTTGTTTTCCTCCATTCTATTAACTATTACCCCTCTTGGTTACTTCCCGCCAAAAAGATTTTTCCATCTTCTATCCCTCTCCTCGATCTCCCTCTCCATCAATGCGTCTAATTGCTTACGGTCGATTCTCCAACCAACGCCTTTTAGCTTAGCGGCCGGCAGCTGACGGGAATTAATGAGCCTGTAGACCGTTTGCAGGTGTATGGAGAGATATTCGGCAACCTCTCCTGGTCGCATCCATCGTTTTTCGTTTCTGTCCACTTCTACTCCCCTATAGAGCCTAAATCTTAACGGACCTTAAGATCAAGCGACTTTATCTGTCAAGGCAGCTTGAATATTTCCGCTTCAAGGCAAAGCAAAAGTTATTGAACCAACCCAGGACTTACGTCCGGGGATTCCTAAAGGGCAAGCTTCGCTTGTCCGACTCCGTCGGAACTCACTCCATCCACGGACTTACGTCCGGGGATTTGCGGCGGTACTTTAAATTAGGAATTCGTTTATTGAATTATATTTCATCTTTAAAACAAAAGATTTCCAAGATTTTCTCAGACCTCACCAAATCAATGAAAATAAGACACAATTCAATTTTCCATACAATTTTTTCGAGTAGCCCCCCTTGATGGCCAAGTGAGACTCTGCTGATCTTTTGAGAAGATAGACTACTCCCCGTGTGCCACTGGTGTGCCAAAATAGACTGAAAAACGCTGAAATTATGGTTATAAGGTTGAAAGACTAATCAGGGTCACAAAGTCTCGAACTCGAAGGAAAATAAGGGGAAACATGGTGCCGGAGGAGGGAATCGAACCCACACGGGCCTTTCGGTCCACTGGATTTTGAGTCCAGCGCGTCTGCCAGTTCCGCCACTCCGGCGCGGGATAAGTTATAGACGATTTCGGCGGTTTTTTCAACGGAATTTGACCTTTTTCCCCATTTCTGGTAAAAATCTGACACTGAACACTTCCATGAACGAAGACACCCGCCGGCTTTTCGCCGTCATCGACAAATTCCCCCTCGTCCGCGTCGCCGTCTGGGGCGATATCATTCTCGATGAGTATCTGTTCGGGAACACGCGGCGGATCTCGCGGGAAGCGCCGGTGCTGATCCTGTCCTATCACAAGAAGGAATTCACCCTGGGCGGCGCGGGCAATTCGCTCCTCAACCTGCGGGCGCTTGGAGTCGAACCGGTTCCCATCGGTGTTGTCGGCGCCGACGAATGGGGACGAGCCGTCAGGAATATCCTGAAAAAGCGCGGGATCGCCACGGATGGATTAATCGTTGAGAAAAGCTATCCGACCCCGCTCAAAACGCGTATCCTGGCCGGCGAGGAGAACACGAAGAAACAGCAGATCCTGCGCATCGACCGCGAAGGCCGCGTCCCGGATACCGCCGCCCTGAAACAGAAGATCCGGCAAGCCCTCCATAGGGCGGAGAAGGAATGCGACGCCCTGCTCATCTCCGACTACCACTGTGATACGGTCAAAGAGGACCTCTTCAAAGCCGCGCTCCCGTCGCTCAAAAAAGCCGGGTTGCCGGTCGCCCTGGACTCGCGGTTCAGGCTCCTCCGCTTCGCCGGCGTCACCATCGCCACCCCCAACGAGCCCGAGGTCGAGGAGGCGTTGAAGATCCGCCTCGACGACGGCCCGGATCGGTTGATCGAGGCCGGGCGAACGCTTCTCGCGAAGCTCCAATCTCCAGCGCTCCTCATCACCCGCGGCTCCAAGGGTATGGCCCTCTTTCAGAAGGGCAAGCCGCCGGTCCTCCTTCCGATCTTCGGGACGACGGACATCGTCGACGTCACCGGCGCCGGCGACACCGTCATCAGCGTCTTCACCGCCGCCCTGGCCTGCGGGGCGACGTTCCTCCAGGCCGCGCGGCTGGCCAACTACGCGGGCGGCATCGTGGTCATGAAGAAAGGGACGGCCACGGTGACGCCGCTCGAACTCAAACAGGCCATCATCGCCGAACAGTGAAGAAGCTCAAAACTCTCTCCCAGCTCCGGGAGATCGTTCGCCGGGAACGGAACAAAGGCCGGGCTATCGTCCTGGCCAACGGCGGGTTCGACCTCGTCCACGCCGGGCATATCCGGTATCTGCGGGCCGCCAAAAAATGCGGTGACGTCCTGATCGTCGCACTCAACAGCGATGCCTCGATCCGGCGGCTGAAAGGCCCGGGCCGGCCCATCCTGCCCGAACGCGAGCGCGCCGAGATCCTCGCCGCATTCGCCTGCGTCGACTATCTCACGATCTTCAAGGAGCCGAACGTCGAAAGGATCCTGAGGACGCTCAAACCGGACGTCCACGCCAAAGGCTCGGATTACACCAAAAAAACCGTTCCGGAGAGAGAGACCGTTCTGGCCTACGGAGGGCGGATCGCCATCGCCGGCGGGCCGAAGATCCGCTCCACGTCCGAGGTCATCCCCCGCATTTTGGCCAAGCTGAAATACCGGGGAGGCCCAAACCGCGGAAACCCATGACCAACATCCTGATCATCCGGACGAGTTCGCTGGGCGACATCATCCACACCCTGCCGGCGTTCGCGGCTTTGCGCAAGAATTTTCCGGCCGCCCGCATCGCTTGGGTCGTCGAGCGGAAAGGCAAGGACATTTTGGACCTCGTTCCCGGCATCGACGAGATCGTCGTCGTCGGATCGCCCGGCTGGCGAAAGAAGCTCAGGAAACCCGACCAGGCCGCCTTTGATTTCCAGGGCCTCCTCAAATCCGGCCTAATAGCCCGTCTCTCAGGATCGCGGAAACGGTTCGGGTTTCATCGTCAAAACCTGAGAGAACCTATGGCCGCCTTGTTCTATACCGACCGGCTCGAAGAGGTCTCCGAAACCGGTCATGTCATCGGCAAGAACCTGCGGCTTCTCCGATTAGCCGGGATCAGCGAAGACAAATATGAATTTCCTCTCGTTATTCCCGAGGCCCTCCGGAATTCCGTGAAGGAAAAAATCGCGGAGGCTATCGGCCCCGCGAGCAAAAAGCTCGGCCTGTTCAATGTCGGCGCGGCCTGGCCGACGAAGCGGTGGTTTCCCGAGAGTTGGATCGCCGTCTTGAGCGACCTGAAAAACGAGCCTATCTCGTCCCTCCTCCTGTGGGGAACCCCGGAGGAGGAAACCCTGGCCCGGCGCGTGAGCCAGGCCACGGGCGTCCCTCTGGCCCCGTTCCTCTCGGTCCAGGAAAGTCTGGCCCTGATCGAGGCGTCGTCGCTTGTCGTGAGCGGCGACACCTTCGCCATGCAGGCCGCCTGCGCCCTGGATGTTCCGGTCGTCGGGATCTTCGGCCCGACGACGCCGAAAAGGAACGGCCCCTTCCATTCCCGGGACAAATTCGTTTATCATGAAATCGCCTGCAGCGCGTGTTATAAACGCTCCTGCGATTCTATGGAATGCCTGAAGCTGGTGAGGCCGGAAGACGCCACGATTTTAATCCGGCAAACCCTTGAGGAAAATGCCTGATTCGAAGATCGCCAAAACGATCTACCGCTGGCGGGTCCGGTCAGGGTTGTTCGTCCTCGTGGCGATCCTCGTCCTGGCCCGGCCGACCTGGCGGTCGATCCTCATCGGCCTCTCCGTCTGCGCCCTCGGCCTGCTCATCCGGGCCTGGGCCTCGGGCCACATCCGGAAAGAGAAAACGCTGGCCGTATCCGGGCCGTATCGATTCACCCGGAATCCTCTCTATCTCGGGAACTTCCTCCTCGGTCTGAGCATCGCCGTCGCCACCCGTTCCTGGTGGTGCGTCGGGCTTTTCGCCGCCTATTTTCTTATCTTCTACCCGCGGGTCATCCTGGAGGAGCGGGAGCGCATGAAACGTCTCTTCCCCAAAGAATACGAGGAATATGGGAAGAACGTGCCGCTGTTCTTGCCTCGGTGGAAGCGGGTCATGGGTCCGGGCGGCCCGAAATTCAACGCGGCGCTCTATCTGAAAAACAAGGAATACCGGGCGCTCACCGGCTCCTTCATCGCCTACGGCATCCTGATCGCTAAATTGCTCCTCCTCCCGTAAAATCAGGCTGAGCGAAGGAAGACGCGACATGGAGATCCTTCACTTCTCAGGATGAACACGTACAGGAAGATTCTGGTCAAGCGATAAAAGGCGAGATTTGACCGTGTTAAAGCGAGTTTGATATATTCAAGACATGCCGACCGACGAACGCATGGCCAAGGTCAGGCGAGTCCTGTCCCTCCGCCAGCCCGACCTGCGGGTCGTCCTCGAAGAGGTCACCAACGCCCATAACGCCAGCGCCGCGCTCCGGACCTGCGACGCGGCCGGGATCATGCATGTGGACGTCATCGGCTCGAGCGAGGATCCCCTGCCCATCAACCAGGCGATCACCACCCGCGCCGACAAATGGCTTGACTTTCATTTTTACCCGTCGACCAAGGACTGCCTGGCCGAACTGAAGAAGCAGGGCTTCATGATCGCCGCCACGCACCTCGGCCCGGACGCCGTTTTCTATACCCAGGTGGACTATACCCAACCGCTCGCCGTCGTCTTCGGCAGTGAATCCGAAGGCATCTCGCTCGAGGCGCTTCGCTATGCCGACTATAAGATCAAGATCCCGATGTTCGGGATGGTTCAGAGCCTGAACCTGTCGGTCTCGGTGGGGATCATCCTCTACGAAGCTTTGCGCCAGAGACTGGGCAAGGGATTGTTCGAGGGCCCTCGGCTTTCGCCCGAGGAATTCGAGGATTATCTCGACAAGTGGCTCGATCTGTAAAAAACGGGCCGGGCTCGAGCCCGGCTCGTTTCTCGCGCATCTGGTTTTATTAATCTGGATTCCCGCCTTTGCGGGAATGACGGATTCCCGCCTTCGCGGGAATGACGGATTCCCGCCTTTGCGGGAATGACGGGGAAAAAGCGCCATGCCCTTGTCATCCCCGCGGTCCCTCTTGTCATCCCCGCGGAGGCGGGGATCCAGGTTACTGGCCGAACGGGCTGGATTCCCGCTCCCCACTTTTGTGGCGACAAGTTTACCCCTGCGGAAGCGGGGGCGGGAATGACGGTTCCAGAATTATTGTAAAGCCGTTATTGAGACGCAACACGAATTGATGTCGCCGGAATCGTTGATGATGCGGATGATCCGTCCGTAGTCGCTCCGGCTCGTCCCCTTTTTTTTCATTTCGTCCTGGAACTTCTTGAACGAATCCTCGTTCTTCTTAAAGAATTCGTCGAGCCGCGTTTTGCTCGAATCGTCGTATTTTTTCATGAGTTCCGGAAGGGTCGTGACATCCTCACGAAGACCGCGAAGAAGAAGGTTCTCCTCCCCGCTTTCCTCTTCGCCGACCTCGACGTCCAGGGTCATCGTCTTCTTGTCCCGAATGAGCTCGATCTTGACCTTGTCGCCTTTTTTCTTGCCCTGGAGCATATCGCTCAGCTCGCTCACGGCTTCGAGGCGCTTGCCATCGGCTTTGAGGATGAGGTCGCCGACCTTGAGGCCGGCTTTGGCGGCCGGGCTTTCGGGGGTGATCTCGGCGATGAGAAGCCCGATCCCGTCCTTGATCCCGAACAACGCCCCGACCGAATCCTTGTTCAGTTCCTGGAGGGTCACGCCGATGAATTTTCTTGATTCCCAGGCGAAGGGACGGAGGCCCGAATTGGACTTGGGTTTGACAAGGATTCTAGGCTCGGTTTGAAGCCCCTTCCAGCCGGGAGGCGGAGTTTCCTGAGGGAAGAGCCTCGGGAAGGCCAGGGCCAGTTCCCGTTTGGCTTCCATTTCCGTGTATTCGCCCAGTTTGACCTTGATGTCCTGGGGTTTTCCGTCCCGTTCGATCCTGACCATGATGTCCTGGCCGGGTTTGCGGCTTCGGATCTCCGACTGCATCGCTTCGCTCGAGGAGATGTCCTTGCCGTCGACCCTGACGATGATATCGCCTTCTTTGAGCTTGGCCAGCTCGGCCGGGCTTTTGGGCTCGACCGTAGCGATCTCGACCTTGCCGTCCGGACGTTCGCCGGCCTGGACGCCCAGCCATCCGCGCTCGACCTTGCCTTTCTTTTCGAGGTCCGAGGCGATGGATTGGACGATGTCGATGGGAACGGCCAAGGCCATGCCGGAGGAGGGCGCCTCGGCCCGGCTGATCACCGTCCCGGAGCCGACGACCTGCTGCTCCCGGAACTCGAAGACGACGGGCTGCTCGTCCGTGTATGCGCCGCGGAGCAGACCGACCATCTGGCCGGACCCGTTGACCACGGGGCTTCCGCTCATGCCCGGGACGACCCAGACGTTCAGGCGCAGCTTGTCGGCCGCGACCGAGCTGACGATGCCCTGGGTCACGGCCGCCGTGTTCTCCGGCGACAGGCCGACGACGCCGATCCAGGCGCCCGGCTTCATCTCGGCCGCCTTGCCCATGGCGATCGGCGCTAGTCCCTTTTCCTTCACTTGGATCAATCCGATATGGGTCTGCGTGTCGAGGCCCTTGAACTCGGCCTTGAGCCGCTTTCCGTCCGTGGTCACGACGCTGATCTCCTCGTCGCGCGGAGAGATGAGGGCGGTCGTGACGATATAGCCGTCCTTGTTGATGACGACGCCCGTGGCGACCTTGCGCATGCCGTTGCGCGCCTCGACCCGGACGACGGACGGCGCGACCATCTTGGTGATCTCTTCTATTTTTTGCTCGCCGATCCCCGGCTTCGCCGGATCAATCGACGCGGCCTGCCCGCCGAGGGCCGAGAGCATCACGGCGACGGCCAGGATAGCGATGGTTCTTATCGTTCTTGTCATCATGGGCTAAAATCCTCCTTAATAACGGATATATTTATTGGAAGCGTTGGAGACCTGTTCCAAAATATAGACGGTCTGAGGCCCATAGGAGACGCCGCGGACCTCGTTCCTGTAGCTCACCGGTTCGGTGATGGAGATGACGCCGCCGGCGGGCGCCGATTCCAGCATGTCCCGGCCGGCCATCATCGGCCGGTCCGGGCCGCTCCGCAGGACGAACACGTTGAGGGCCAGGAAACAGACGAGGAGCGCGGCCGCGGCTCCCGCCAGCGAATACCGGAAGACCTGGGCCCGGCGGGCCTGCGGAAGTTCCGCCCGCCTCCGCGCCAGCTGGGCCATCACCCGCCGTTCAAAATCCGGCGGAGCGGCGACCCGGTCGAGCTTCCTCAAAAAATTAGTATCGTCCATCGAGGATCTCCCTTTTTTGGAAGGTCAGGTTCTCTTTCGTCGCTTTTTCCAATTGTCGTTTGAGCATGGCCCGGCCCCGGCTGATCCTGGCCTTGACCGTCCCGATGGGCCGGTGGATGATCCGGGCGATCTCCTCCTGGGAATAGCCCTCCATGTCCTTGAGGACGACGGGGATGCGGTACCGCGGGCTGAGCCCATCGAGCGCCTCGCGGAGGTTCCGGGCCAATCCGGAATCCGCCGTCTCATCGCTCGGCGTGCTGACCTCCACGCTGTACTGGACGTCGTCGAGGGAGACCTGGTTCATCCGGTACCTTTTCTTAAGATCGGTCTTGGCCAGGTTCGAGGCGATCGCGTAGACCCAGGACGAGAACGGGGCGAAGGGCCTGTATTTATCGGCCTTGAAGTAGACCCGGAGAAAGGTCTCCTGGGAGAGGTCCACGGCCCTCTGATAATCGCCCGTCATCTGATATAAGAAGTTCACGATCTTGTCCTTGTAAATATGGACGATCTCGGCGAAGGCGGACTCGTCGCCCGCCTGAATCCGGCCGATCAGTTCTTGCTCGTCCATCTTCATAGTTAAAAACCTCAAGGAACAATAAATCGTTGCGTTCCAGGGTAAAAATACAGCGAAAATCGGGCCAATTCAAGCCGAAACGGGAATTCCGGTTTCAATTTCGGTCGATTTTCAATAAAATAGCCGGGAAATCGAGTCGGCTGAAACCCTCAGGCCGGGCTACTAAAACGGGTTATGAGGGGGAGCATTCAGAAGGCGAGGAAAGAAGAGGCCCATGTCGCAGGAACATTCCGTTCTTTTAGCGCCGATTAAAGTCGGCGGGCTGGAGATCCCGAACAGGTTCGTCCGTTCGGCCACGCACGAGTTCATGGCCGAAGAGGACGGGACGGTAACCGATCGCCTTGGCGAGCTCTACAGGCGCCTGGCCGAAGGCGAGGTCGGGCTGATCATCACCGGACACGCCTATGTGAATCCGAACGGCAAGGCCAGCCCAAAGCAGACCGGGATCTACGACGACCGGTTCGTCGAAGGACTACGGAAGATCACCGCAGCCGTCCGCCCCTTCCAGACCAGGATCTTCCTCCAGATCGCCCACGCCGGCCGCCAGACCAAGGAAAAGCTGTGCGGGTGCACCCCCATAGCCCCTTCCGCCGTCCATGAGCCAACGGTCAAGACCACGCCGCGCGAGATGTCGGACGCGGACATCCGGGTGACCATCCGGGATTTTGTCCAGGCGGGGCGGCGGGCGAAAGAGGCGGGATTCGACGGCGCGCAGCTCCACATCGCCCACGGTTATCTTCTCAGCAGCTTCATCTCGCCGCACACCAACCGGCGGACAGACGAATGGGGCGGATCCACGGCCGGCCGCGCCCGGATCGTCGTCGAGATCGTCCGGGGGATCAAACGGATCGCCGGACCGGATTTCCCGCTGATCGTCAAGCTCAATTCGACCGATTTCCTGCCGACCGGCCTTCATCTCGAGGACAGCGTCGAGATCGCCCGGATATTGGAGAGCGAAGGGATCGACGGCATCGAGGTCAGCGGCGGCATGGCCGAGGCCGGCCAAGGCTCGGTCTGGAAGGGATTGCGGTCGGAGGATGAGGAAGGCTATTTCGTGGATAACGCGGCGGCGGTCAAACGCGCCGTCCGCGTCCCGGTCTTCGGTCTCGGCGGGAACCGGACTTTCGCCGCCATGGAAAAATTCGTCCGGGAGGGGAAGGTCGACCTGATCTCCCTGAGCCGGCCGTTCATCCGCGAACCCTATCTGGTCAAGAAATTCCGGGCGGGACTGATCCGGAAATCGGAGTGCATTTCCTGCAACAAGTGTTTCAATCTCCGCGGCATCAGCTGCGCGGAACTGAGGAACAGCTGAAGGTCAGGCCATCGACGGCCGCCGTTGGAAACGGCGGTCAGGCCTCTCCTGCCGCTTTCCGTCACCGCGACCGGATCCGAATCTCTTGCCTCCGTCCTGGCGGCCCCGTTTTTCGGGCGCGTATTCCAGGCTCCGGTCCGTGGCGAACATGTCGATGCCCGCGGTCTTTTCCGGGATCCTCATCTTGATGAAGTTCTCGATGCCGTAGAGGTTCTCCAAATACTTCTCGCAGGCGAGCGAGACGGCCTTGCCGGTGTTCCCGGCCCGGGCCGTCCGGCCGATGCGGTGGACGTAGTTCTCGTAGTCCTGGGGAAGATCGTAGTTGACGACCATCTCCAATCCCTCGATGTGAAGGCCGCGGGCGGCCACGTCGGTGGCGACGAGGATCGAGAACTTGCCGGCCATGAAGTCGTCGATGACTTTCAGCCGCTTGACCTGGGGCAGGTCGCCGGAGATGTGGCGGGCCCGAAAGCCGTTGAGCTCGAGCTTCTTGGCCAGCTTGAAGGCGGAGTGGCGCATGTTGACGAAGATCAGGGCGTTGCGCGGCTTCTCCTTGTCGAGGATGCCGAGGAGCAGGTTGAGCTTGATGTGGCTCTTGACGTGGTAGATCTCTTGGGAGATCGTGTCCACGGTCAGGTTCTCGGGGGTCAGCTCGATGAATTCCGGGCGGTTCAGGTAATCCGCGGCGACCTTGCGGGAAAGCCGGCTCAGGGTCGCGCTGAAAAGCATGCTCTGGCGGACGCGCGGAGAGGTCATCTTCTGCAGCAGTTTCTTGATATCGGGCAGAAAGCCCATGTCGAACAGGCGGTCGGCCTCGTCGATGACGAGGATTCCGACCTCTTTCAACTTCAGAAGGCCTTTTTCGCTGAGGTCGATCAACCGGCCGGGCGTGCCGATGATGACGTTCACGCCCTTGCGGAGGAGGTCCTGCTGCAGCTCGTAGCCCACACCGCCGTAAAAACAGCCGATGGTGAAGCCGAGATGGCGGTTCAAGAGGCGCGCTTCGCCTTCGATCTGGACGGCCAGTTCGCGCGTCGGCACGATGATCAGGGCGCTCCGCCATCTCTGCGCGTCGCCGCTGAGCATGCTCTCGAAGATCGTGATCAGGAAGGCGGCCGTCTTGCCGGTCCCGGTCTGGGACTGGACGGCCGCGTCGCGCCCTCGCAGCGTGACGGCCAGGGTCTGTTCCTGGACGGCCGTCAGGTCGGTGTAACCCCGCTCCGCGATTCCGCGCAGAAGCTTGGGGTTCAAATTCAGTTCATTGAATAACATCGCAAATCCTTTAAGTTTTTAATTCCAGCATAAGGGGGATATTCGTCAGACTCAACTATCTCTCGAGGAGGGAAGAATAAGCGGTTTTGACTATTTCCTACCAGATGTCTAGAGAGGGAGTATAGGCGGAATCCGCCGGTATTGCAAGCTTTATTTTCGCTGAGCCCTCGCTTGCCCACGGAGGCCTTCGTTTCATATAATCGACCATAGGCAACGGATTGAGCAAACGCCCTTATCTTAATGTCATCGCCTCCGCCGTCCTGTTCGGTCTGGGCGCGCCTCTCTCCAAGCTGCTCATCAGGGATCTATCGCCTCTCGCTCTGGCCGGATTGCTCTATCTCGGAGCGTCGCTCGGCCTGACCCTCTATGCCATCGGCCGCAAAGTTCTCCTCAAAAACAAGGAGGATCCAGCCCCGCCGCTGCGAAAAAAAGACTGGCCCTGGCTGGCCGGATCGATCCTTACGGGCGGCATCGTCGGACCCGTCTGTCTTTTGTTCGGTCTGGCCCAGCTGTCCGGATATGCCGCCTCCCTGCTCCTCAACCTGGAGGGGATCGCCACGGCGCTGATCGCCGTGTTTATCTTCAAGGAGAGCGCGGGGCGGAGGATCTGGCTGGCGCTCGCCTCCATGACCTGCGCCGGCGTTTTCCTGAGCTGGGACCCCGGGCGAAGCAGGTTCGCCGTGACGGGGACGCTCCTCGTCCTGGCCGCCATGGCCGGCTGGGGACTCGACAACAATCTCATGCGGAACATCGCGGACAGGAACCCGGTCCAGATCACCCGGATCAAGGGGCTGGTCGCCGGGATCTTCTCCCTGGGGATGGCCCTCGTTCTCGGTTCGAAGGTGTCCTCCGGGATCGCGGTCGCCTCAGGCCTGGTCCTCGGAGCCTTCAGCTACGGGATCAGCCTGGTGCTTTATCTCAAGGCGTTGAGCGGGATCGGAGCGTTCCGGGCGGGGGCCTTCTTCAGTTTTGCCCCTTTCGTCGGAGCGCTGGTTTCGCTCCTCGTTCTGCCCGATCCGGCCCGCTGGGTCCTCGTCCCGGGAGCGATCCTCATGGTTCTCGGCGTCTTCTTAATCGTCGGCGAACGACACGAGCATCACCACCGCCACGAGGCTCTGGTCCACACCCATGTCCATGCACACCGGGATGGGCACCACCTCCACAGCCATGGCGGAACGCTCGCGGAGCCGCATGCCCACGAGCACGTTCATGAGGAGCTGGACCATGTCCACTGCCATTGGCCGGACACCCATCACCGCCACAGGCATGAATAGGAACACATTGAGCAAGATTATATCACCGGATAAGGAGGATGGGGTATGAAATTCCTGAACAGCAAAAGATTTCTTCGGATCGTTCTGTTGTCCGCGTTCGCGATCGGGTCGTCGGCCCTGGCCGGCCAAACGGGCCAAAAAATTTTCAACGTCCGTGACTTCGGCGCGACCGGAACGAAGGCCGGCAGCGCCCAGGCTTCGATCCAAAAGGCGGTGGACGCCTGCGCCGCGGCGGGCGGCGGAATGGTCTACATCCCGCCCGGGGAGTATTCGACCGGGACGATCCATCTTCGCAGCCATGTCCGGTTCTTCGTCGAGGCCGGGGCGACGATCTATTCGATCAAGAACAAGGCGGCCTTCGACAAGGACGCCCTGTTCTACGGCGAGGACCTGGCTCATATCACTCTAGAGGGCCGGGGCACGATCGACGGCCAGGGCGGCTACGTTTACCGGCCGAAAGGCGACTTTCACGACGATTTTATCTATCCCAATCAGGCCGAGATGGAGAAGCTCGGCAAACCGCTCGTCCGCAGTTTCCCCAAGGAGGATCAGTTCGGGAAGCTCGTCCTTTTATTGCGCTGCCGGGACATCCGCATCAGCGGCCTGAATTTCATCGATTCGCCGTCCTGGACGATGCACCTCTACGGCTGTGAACGGACGGTCATCGACGGCGTATTCATCCGCTCCAGCCTCAAGGACGGCGTCTGGGCGGACGGCATCGACCCGGACGGCTGCAAGGACCTCCGCATCTCGAACTGCACGATCGAGACCGGCGACGACGCCCTCGTCTTCTATTCGATGAACTGGTTCGGCCCGGCCCTCCCCTGCGAGAACATCACCGTGACCAACTGCCGTCTGTCGTCCGCGTCGAGCGCCGTCAAGTTCTGCGACGGCAACATGAACGCGATCCGGAACGTCACCATCGACAACTGCGTGATCACCAAGGCCAACCGCGGCATCGCTTTCATGAACTTCGACGGCGGCGTAGTGGAGAACATCGTCCTGTCCAACCTGATCATCGACTGCTCCCGATACGACTGGTTCTGGTGGGGCGACGGCGAGCCGTTCCACTTCAATATCAAGAAACGGAGCGAGGTGCACAAAAACTGGAAGAGGGAGGACGACCGGCCGGCCGGGCGGATCCGGAACGTGAAGATCACCAACGTCATCGCCCGGGGCAAAGGGGCCAGTGTCTGCAACGGGCATCCCGACAGCCGGCTGGAAGGAATCACGATGGACAACGTGACGCTGGCCATCGCCCACGACCCGGCCGCGCCTTACGATAAGGCCGTCCACGCCCTGACCTTCAAATGGGCAAGAAACCTCAAGCTGAGGAACCTCGAGATCGTCTGGGAGGGTCCGGAGTACGCGAAGTGGGAAAGCGCTCTCTTTCTGGACGAGATCCAGGGCCTCGAATTGGACGGGTTTGTGGGGCGCCAGGCTAAACCGGGAAAAACCGAGACCGCGCCCGCTGTTCTCTTCAACCAGGTCGAGGGGGCTCTGGTCCGGAATTGCCGGGCCGCGCCGAGAACGGGTGAGTTCTTCCGGTTCTCGGGCCGGCGGACGATCGACATCGTCCTCAACGGCAACGATTTCCGGCAGGCCCGATCGGCCGTCGGGCTGGACAAAGAGGTCGCATCGGCCGCCGTCCGCGAACTCAACAACATCCTAAAAGCGGATTGACCGCCGCCGTCACTTTTGTTAATGTTCTCCCGCGGATCTGAACGTCATCCACGAAAGGCGGCCGACATGTCGGTGCACGGAAAATCCATCGCCCGTCTCTGGGTCATCGCCGCTCTGATCTCTCCCCTGTTCGGAGATCTCCAGAACGCGGCGAGGCCGGCCATCGTCCACGGGCCCTACCTTCAAAATCCCACCGAGAATTCGGTGACGGTCATCTGGTTCACGAACAAGGCCTGCGCGTCCTGGGTTGAATACGGCACGGGGGAAAGCCCGGCCGCGTTCCCGAAGTTCGGGAGTCTGGTCAGCGTCGCTAAAAGCGGCCGGCACGGCCTCATCGACGCGAACACCGCCCGCCACGAGGTCAAACTCGGCGGCCTCGTCCCGGGCAAGACCTATCGATACCGCGTCGCGTCCAAAGAGATCCTCCAATTCGCTCCCTATGAGGTCGTCTACGGCGACAGCATCGTCAGCGACATCTATCAATTCCGGATCCTGGATCCGAAAAAGGGCGGATTCCGGTTCCAGGTCTTCCAGGACATCCACGGGGACGCGCTCCGGCTCAACGGCCTGTTCCAACAGCCGGGATGGGAGACCGCCGACCTCCTTTTCTTCAACGGCGATACCCTCAGCTCTCTCGACACCGAGGAGACGATTTTCAACGGTTTCCTGGATTTCGCCGCCGGCCGGTTCGCTCACAACCTCCCTTTCATCTACGTCCGGGGCAATCACGACACCCGGGGGGCCTTGGCCAGGCGGCTGGGCGAATTCTTTCCTCCCCGGGAAGGCCTCTATTATTATTCCTTCGATCACGGTCCGGTCCACTTTATCATCCTGGATTCGGGCGAGGACAAACCCGATGATTCCCCCGTCTACGCGGGCCTGGCCGATTTCGACCGCTACCGCGAGGCACAGGCCGAATGGCTCAAAAGCGAGGTTCAGACCGAGGCCTTCAAGAAGGCCGCTTTCAGGGTCGTCCTGGTCCACATGCCTCCCTTCGGCGGCGGCGGAAGAGGGACTCTCGCCCACGGCGTGGACCACCTGACCAAGCTCTGGGGGCCGATCCTGAACGAAGGCGGGACAGACCTGGCCATCTGCGGCCATTATCACCGTCTTTTCAAGTTCGCTCCTGAGCCCGGGAAAAATGCCTTTCCCGTCATCGGCGCTCCCCAGGACGCCTTCATCCGGGCCGACGTGACGGCCGCCTCGATCGATCTGAAAGTCATGGATATAAAAGGGACTACGCTGGAATCACTGACGGTCTCGTCGAAAAAGAAATAATCCCCCCACCCCCCCCTTTAGAAAAGGGGGGAAAGAAGCGGGGACTCCCTTTTAGAAAAGAACGGGATAAAATCTCAGATCCCCCTTTATAATAGGTGGGTCAATTCTCGGAATCCCCCTTTTCTAAAGGGGGATCAAAGGGGATTAGGCGCATTAATGAAACCGAGGGGCATCAGCCGACCAAAGATATATCGGGCTGTTTCTCAGGCCATGACGGAACTCTCGCGTTCGGAATCTCGTCTATCGGGATGCAGTGAATGAATTTGGAAGCGATCATCCGAGACTGCCTGGACGGCAGAGAAGGTGCCTGGAAAATGCTCGTCGACCTCTACTCTAAGAAGGTATTCAATATGTCCTATCAGTTCGCCGGCAGCTTCCAGGAGGCCGAGGACTTGACCCAGGACATCTTCATCAAGCTCCATCGCGCTCTGTCCAAATACGACTTCGGCAAGAATTTCACGGCCTGGTTTCTCACCCTGGCCAAGAACCACCTCATCGACGAATACCGCCGGACGAAATGGGAGAAGAGACAGCGGGATGACTTCGACGAGCAGATCGCGAGCGCCGCGGCCGCCGATGACCCCGAGCACGGGCTGGTCGAGGAAGAAAACCGGCAGATGCTGTGGCGGGGGCTGAACGACCTGCCCAACGAGATGCGGGTGGCCATCATCCTCAAGGAGATTCAGGGCAAGACCTATGAGGAGGTCGCCGAGATCCTGGGCCTTCCGGTCGGCACGGTGAAATCCCGCATCAATCGTGGTCGGCTGCAGCTGGCCAAAATCCTCAAGGACCGCAAGGAGAGCGCCTATGGCCTGTGACAAGATCGAGGAGCTTTTAGCGGCTTACGCAGACCGCGATCTCGGCCCCGGCGAGCGGGCCGTCGTCGAGCGGCACCTCGAGGCCTGCCCGGATTGCGCGGCGCTCCTGGCCTCGCTGAGGACCGCGGACGCGGCCCTGGCCCGGTTCCCCGAAGTCGAGCCGCCCGCGGACCTGCGCGAGAAGCTCTATACCATCCCGGCCCGCCGGAGATTCCGGTTCGGCCTGGATGTTCTGCTCCGTCCCGCGCTCCAGCCCGCCCTCGCCGCCGCGGCCGTTTTCCTCACCCTGTTCACCTTCTACCTCTTCAGCCCGGCCAAGGCCCAGATCAATGAGGCCATCAGCCGCCAATTCCACCTGGGCTACAGCCAGGTCGAAAAACTTTACGCCAAGGCCGGGTCCCTCACGGACAGCCTCGGCGACTTCGCCGACAACGTTTTCGTCTCGCTCAAGAAGATCAATCCCTTGGGCAAGAACGACGAATAAATTTCAACTATGGAGGCATGACATGACCGATCAGATCATCATCCAAAAAAGACCGCCCAAGTCGCCCGCGGCGGCCGGCATTCTCTCCGGGATCTTCCCCGGCGCCGGCCAGCTCTACAACGGCGAACCCACGAAGGCCCTTCTTTTCTTCATCATCTTCGCCGGCACCATTTCCATCATGCCGCACGGCCCGCATCCTTTCCTGCCCCTCGTCTTCGCCGGGTTCTACATCTACCAGATCATCGAGGCCGTCCAGACGGCCAAGTCGATCAATCAAAAGGCCCTCTTGCAGAGCGAGCCCGCTCCCGCCGTGACTCCGACCGCCGCGGCCGACGCGTCGCCGGCCCGGTCCGGGTCGGTTTTTTGGGGCATCGTCCTCATGGCCCTGGGCGCGATCTTTCTCTTGAGCAATTTCGAGATCATCGATTACGAACGGATCTTCGATTTCTGGCCCGTGATCGTGATCATCATCGGACTCAAGATGATCGCCGACTATTTCATCAAAAAGAAAGACTGACGGAGGACCCATGTCACACCATCGCCGTAAAGATCCGCTCGTTTGGGGACTTATCCTGATCGCCGTCGGAGCGCTCTTCTTCCTCGAGAAACTCGACATTCGCATCTGGGACACCGTCTGGAGGCTCTGGCCCCTGATCCTCATCGTCTGGGGAGGGCTCAAGGTCTACAACGGCCTCCTGGAGAAGAAAGAGAGCCGGGACGGGACCGGCCGGGCGCCGCAGGCCAAACCATGAAGGCCCGGGAGATTCTTCTCCTCCTTTTGATCGTCGGCCTCGGCGTTTTCACTTACTACGCCAAAACGGGGAAGCTCAACATCGAATGGGACAGCGGCGATTTCGTCTTCTTCGGCCGGGGTGAGGAGTTCCTCTTCCAGGAATCTCGGGAAATCCCCGCTCCCCTGCCCCGGGAACTCCAGGTGATCAACTCCCATGGCGGCGTCGTGGTCCGCGGAACGGAAACCGACAAGATCACGATCGTGTTCACAAAGACCGTTTATCGCCGGACCCGGGACGCCGCCCAGACGGTCGCGGACCAGCTGAAGATGGCCGTCAACCGGGACGAGTCGAAGCTCGTTCTTTCCACGAACCGGGACACGTTCAAACGCAAGAACTTCGAAACGCATTTCGAGATCACGGTTCCCAAAGGCTTCGAGGTCAAGGTCAAGAATTCCTACCTGTTGGTCAAAGCCGTCGGAACGGGGTTGACGGACATCGCCAATCCTCATGGCCAGGTCGAGGCCATGGACATCGCCGGCCCGCTGGTCGTCAACAACAGCTATGAGGACGTGTCGATCCTCAATGCCGGAGCCGACTGCCGGGTCACGAGCCCGCATGGCAAGGTCACCGCGATCGGCGTCCAAGGCGAGCTCATCATTGACCACAGCTACGGAGACGTGGAGATCGAAAATATCGCCAAAAAGGCCGTCGTCAAGGGATCGCATTCGCGGGTGACGGGGAAAAACCTAAAGGCGGAAGTCGAGATTGAGAGCTCTTATGAACCGATCAGCGTCACCGATTCCGGGCCGACGACGATCCGCGGCCACCACAGCGATATCGAAGCCAGAGGGATCGCCGGTCCCCTTTCGATCACCGACAACTACGCCCGGCTCGTTGTGGACGGCGTCAAAGGAGACCTCAGGATCGACGGGACAAACATGGAGATCCGGGCCGAGTCCGTCGCGGCGGATGAGATCCGCATTGCGACCACCAACCAGAACGTCGAGATCCTGGGATTTACCGGCAAAACCACCGTCCGCCTGGACCACGGCGACCTGGTCCTCGAGCCGGAGGCCGTAACCGGGCCGATCGACGTCCAAGCCTCCTACGCCGCAATCCGCTTCGGCTGGCCGGCGGGCGGGCGGTTTCCCTTCGAAGGCCGGACGCGGTCCGCCAATATCTTATGGAACCTGGCCGAACGGCCCTCGCTTGAGGAGACCAACGGACTCTCCCTGACCAAGGCCTTCCAGGACGAAACGGGAAAGCCCTCGATCACCCTGTCCACGTCCTACGCCGACATCCGCGTCGTAGAGACTAGGCGGCCCATTAAGACGATCTAGTGTTGCGTCTCAATAACGGCTTTACAATAATCCTGGAACTGTCATTCCTATAGCCGTCATTCCCGCGAATGCGGGAATCCAGCCCGTTCGGCCAGTAACCTGGGTCCCCGCCTCCGCGGGGATGACAAGAGGGAACGCGGATGACAAGGGCATGGCGCTTTTTCCCTGTCATTCCCGCAGGGGTAAGCTTGTCCCCACGAAAGTGGGGAGCGGGAATCCAGCTTCTTACTCCCTTTGTTGATTTGACCGGAAACGGCCTATTTATGGCGGAAATGAAAGATGCGTTGGGCGAGGGCGCCGTTGATCTTGATGTTGAAATACGAGATCAGATTGGTCAGGTCCTTTTTATACTTCGTCACGTAGCGGACGAAGTCGATCTCCATCTTGAACCGGAGCAGGTTTTCGAACTCCCCGATCTCGTCGTGGAGCTCGACGAGGTAATGGTTGATGGACCGGTACTGGGCGTTGATGTCGATCAGGTCCTGCTCGCCGAGCTTGGCGAAATCGAGATAGGGCGGCAGCGGCTCGAGGATCGCCAGGTATTCGGCGTTCAGCTCATTGACGGACTCCTTGATCTCTTGGAAGAACGACTTGTAGTCCAGCGGCTTGGTCAGCCTCTCTGAGGCTTTGGCCTCGAGCTTCTCCGACTGGTCCTTGAGCGAAGATATGAGCTCCCGGATGCCGAAATATTTCCGTTTGAAACTGAAGATGTCGACGAAATCGCGCCCGATGTAGATCTTGTCCTCGTAATGGGTCAGGATCTCCATCGGGGCGTGGGTATAGAACTTGATCTCGTAGCGCCGGCCGCCTGAGTTCTTTTCCCGCAGCCGGGCCAGGAGGAGGAAGTTGTTCTGTTCGATGATATAGCTGTTGACCTCGATCAGGACGGAATAGGCGGCCAGGTTCTGGACGATGCATTCCTTAAGGTAATCGAGGAGCTCTTCCTTCCGGGTGATGAGTTCGTTGATCGTCTCGTTGGGTGTGGGATGGAGCACGGAATATGACGGCGAAAGGAGAAAGTTCACACCGCCGGTTCCGAGCTCCAGGTAGAGGTTCTTGAGGGCCTTCTGATGAAGATCGTCGTAGGCCAGGGGCTTAAGGACCGGCAGATCCTTGAGGTCGAGCTTGAGGAGTTCATCGACTTCGTTCATGTTCGTCCCTCATGTGGTCCATCGGCTCGATATTATCACCGAGCGGATCAAGAATCAAGGCCGGTGGTGGCCACGGCGGGGATTCGGCCGCGGAGCGTCCATTCCTCGTCCTCGTATTTGGCCCGCTGGAGGACCCGGATGTGATCGAGGTCGCCGCCGCCGAAGGCCATGGATTCGAAGCGCACTCCGAAAAACGCCTCGAATCCGGCGGCCAGGCGCTCCACCGCCCAACCGAAATCGACCGGCTTCCCCAGGACCTCGGAGAGCGAGGTCATCCTGATCTCGGCCGGGTCCGCTCCGAGGAGGGACACGGATTTTAACAAGCCTTCGTCATGCGACAGAGGGATCGAACCGTGCTGGAGGAAGCGGGTCCCGGTCCTTTTCTGGGCGCTCCCGACGATCTTCTTCCCCTCCACCTCGATCTCGTCCTGGGCCGGGTGGGAAAAACAAGGCAGATCGCTCTTCGCGTAGAACGGCGGCGCCTGATCGGCCGCCGCCGGCCGGATCCCCATTTTTTCCAGGCCGTGGACGAGCGCCCGGGAGATGAGCTTGTACGAGCCAGCCAGGGTCGGTGTGAACGTCGCCGCGTCCGAGGAACAGATCGAATAAGTGATCTCCCGATGGTGAAGCACGAGCTTTCCGCCCGTGATCCGGCGGACGACATCGATCCCATGATTGCGGCAGAAATCGAGGTCGATGACCTTGGCCACGTTCTGCGTCGCTCCGAGGGACGCCGTCGGCCGCTCCCACTGGTAGAACCGAAGAAACGTGCGGCCCGTCGACTCCGCGGAATGGAACAGGAAATCATCGACGGCCATGTTGAAGGCGCCGTTCAAGGGGGCGGGTTCGATGAGCAAGTGCCAGGTCGTCATGGTCGGACAAAAAACGGGGAGATAGAGCGGGCAATGGGACTCGAACCCACAACTCCGGGCTTGGGAAGCCCGTACTCTACCATTGAGCTATGCCCGCTCTTCCTCCCCGTGGCGAGGCGGCTTCGAGAGATAGAATTTAAACGCAAACGCCCCTTTTGTCAACCTTCGACGGTCCTCCGGCCCTCAGACAACCGGCGGCCGTTCGCGCCGCCTCTGCATGAGATAATAGACCGTCGGGGTCGCGATCAAGGACAGCAGCACCGAAATGCACAGCGCGCCGATGACGGCGACCGCCAGCGGCTTGAGCATGTCCGCTCCCGAACCGATCCCATAGGCCAGGGGCAGCATGCCCAAGGCCGCGGCCAAGGACGTCATCAGGACAGGGCGCAGACGCCGGCGGCCCGATCGGACCAGAGCTTCGACCAAATCCAAGCCTTCGGCCCGCAGATGCTTGACGAAATCGAGCATCAGGATCCCGTTTTTGGCGACGATACCGACGCCGATGATGGCGCCCAGCAGCGAGACGACGTTGACCGAGGTCCCCGTGAGCCAAAGCGCCAGGACCGTTCCGAACATGGCCAGGATGGCCCCGAAGACGATGGACACCGGTTCATAAAATGACCCGAATTCAAGAAGCAGGACAGTGAACACGAGAAAGATCGCCATCAGCAGGACGATCATCAAGTTCCGGAAAGACTCTTGCTGCTGCTCAAAGAGGCCTCCGTATTCGATGGTTCCGGGAGGAATGGTCGTGTCCCTGCCCAGAGTCTCTTTGATCTCAGCCATGGCGCTGCCCATGTCGCGACCTTCGAGTCGCGCCGTCACGGCGATGTCCTGCCGCGAATCCTCTCGGCGGAGCTCGAGCTGCCCCGTCTCTTCGACGATATCGACAACTTGAGAGAGCTTGACCAACATTCCTTCCGCGGTCCGCAACGGCAGTTCTTTCAAGACGGCCAGCCGGTCGATGCGTGAAGGATCGACCTTGACCCGTATGTCGACGACCCGGTCCCCTTCCAGAACCGAGGAGGCTGTTTGGCCCAACATGGCCGTGTTGACGGCGGCGGCCACGTCCTCGGCGTTCAGACCGAATCTCCGCGCATCAAGCGGACGGATCCGGAGGCTGAGCGTGGGGCCGGTATAAACCAAGCCATTGAACGTGTCCACGATGCCGGGAATATTTTTGAGCTGCTTCTCGACATCGGGCGCTTTGTTCTCCAGCCAAGCCTGGCTGGTCGAAAAGAGCTTCACTTCGATGGGCTGAGGGGCCCACATCAAGTCGCCGATGAGATCCCCCAAAATCCCTGGAAATTCCCAATTCAAACCGAGCAATTCCGTATTGAATCTTCTCCGCAGCTCGGAAATGACCTCCGCCGTTTTCCGTTTGCGTCCGGTCTTCAATTTGACCAGGAAATCCCCGGTATTCGGCTCGGCGATCGACAGCGCCAGCCGCGCTCCCGTACGGCGCGAATAGCTCTCGAGTTCCGGGATCGTCCGCAGGATTCCTTCCGCCTGCAGCAATTGCCGATGGGTTTCCACAAGGCTCGTCCCCGGCGGCGAGAAATAATCGATGACGAACCCCCCTTCGTCCATGGGCGGAAGGAACTCGCTCTCGAGGTTTTTATAAATGAAAACGCCTAGGATCAGGACCAGGACGCAGGCGCCGATGGTCAGCCAGCGGTGCTCGAGCGCGGCTCGGACGGTTGTTTCATAGAGCCGGATGACCCGGCGGAGCCAGGGGCCTTCCTGCTCGCGAGGGGTCCCCGGTCCCTGGGATTTGCGGGCCCGGATCAACCACGCCGCGAGGGACGGCGTCAAGGTGATGGCCAGGGCCAAGGACGTCAACAAGGACACGACCATGGTCAATGCCAGGGCGCGGAAAAAGACACCGGTGATCCCCCTGAGGAACGCCAAGGGGATGAAGACGACGACGGGCGTCAGCGTCGACCCGACCAGCGGCCGAAAGATCTCGCTGATCGCTTCCTGGATGGCCTCGAATCGGCCCAAGCCGGCCGCCCGCTTGGTGTGGATCGCCTCGACCACGACGATGGCGTCGTCGATGACGAGGCCGATGGCCGCGGCGATGCCTCCCAGGGTCATCAAATTGAAGGTCAGACCCGTCATCTTCATCGAGAGGAGGGTGATCAGCACGGTGACGGGAATGACCATCGTCGCGACGAGTGTCGTGCCCCAATTCTTCAAGAATAAAAAGAGGATGAAGACCGAGAGGATCAACCCGAAGAGGATGGCTTCCCAAACGCTCGCGACCGAAGCCCGGACGATCTCCGACTGGTCGTAGAAGAAGGCCAGCTTCATGTCGGGCGGCAGCTCCCGTTTCAGCTCGTTCAGCTGTATTTTAAGCGCGTTGGCGATATCGAGCGTGCTGCCGTCAGGCTGGCTGCGGACGTTCAAAAGAACCGCGTCGTGCCCGTCGGCGGTGACCACATTGAAGACGGGCTCGGGTCCGCGCCGGACTTCGGCAAAATCCCGAATGCGGACGGGATGGCCCTCGGCGGAGTTGACGACAAAGTCCTCGATGTCCTTGATCGAGTGCACGCGTCCGTCCACGACGGTCAGATAGAGCGTGTGGTTCTCTTCGTGCATGCCGGCCGGCGCGACAAAGGTATTGGCGGTCAGCGCCTCCGTGATCTGGGACAGGGTGAGATGGGCCGCCGCCAGGCGCAGGGGGTCGACGATGACATGATATTCCGGAGTCCTGCCGCCGACCAGGTCGACGCGCGCGACGCCGGGAATCCTCAGGAAACGCAGCTTGAGATTATAGCGCGCCGTTTCCCAAAGCTCGGTGAGCGGGCGCGTTCGGCTGGTCAGGCTGACGCCGACAATGGGAAACGCGGAGAAGGTCAACCGAAAAACCGTCGTCTCGGCCGTGGCGGGCAAAACGCTCCGGATCTGGGAGAGACGGCTGAGCACATAGAGTTCGGACTCGATCATCGGAACGTTCCAAGTGAAAAAGACGCTGATCTCCGCCGCGCCCCGTCCCGTGAACGATCGGACCGTCACAACGCCGCGAATATCCTTCATCGCCTCTTCGATGGGCCGGGTGATGGTAGCCGTCATCTCGTCGGCCGGCATGACCCCGTTGTCGACGAGGACGACTACGCGCGGAAAATTCGTCTGGGGGAAGACCGACGAGGAGATATGGAAGGCCGAATACGCTCCTGCCGAACAAAGGGCCAGACAGATGAAAACGATCGAAACCGAGTGCTGAGTGGCGAATCTTCCGAGAGCGCTATTTTTGCTCATGCGTCGAACCGATGACATGGATTTTCGTGTCGCCGGGAACGGCATAGGCGTCTTCCGTGACGATGGCCATTCCCTCTTTCAGCCCCTCAGCCTGGACTTCGACCAACCCGCCTTCGCGGAGCCCGAATTTGACGGGTTTGCGGACGGCCTTGTCCCCTTCGACCAGCACGATCGCCCCGGTTTCGCCGCCCACGGCGTCCATGATGGCCGCGTTCTCGGGGACGGCCAAACAGCCCGCGCGTTCCTCGCAGACGATCCGTGCGCTGAGGAACTGGCCGGGGTGAAAGGCCGCGCCGGACGGAACCGAGATCCGGACGGGGATGGTATCGGTCTTGTCGTCGACCTGAGAACCGACGTAGACGACGACGCCGGTTTCGGAGGCGCCGCCTTCAAATTGGGCCGGCTGGCCGATCTTCAAAAGCGCCGCTTCGCGGCTGGGAACGTTCACCGCGGCGACGAGGCGGCCGAGGTCGATGATCTTGGCCAGCACGGTGTTGAGCTCCACCGCTTCGCCGGGCTCGGCGTTGATCTTGACCACGGTTCCGGCGAGCGGGGCCTCGATCCGGAGAAGGGCCAGGTCGGTCTCTGCGGCGGCGATCTCGCTCCGGGAGGCGGCGAGCTGCTGCTCGGCTTCCAAGTACGTTTTTTTAGACGTCCCTTCGACCGCCAGCAGTTTCTTCTGCCGGTCGAAATTCTCTTCGGCGAAAGCCAGGGTTTTCTTCGCTTTCTCGTGGGCCACCTCGGCGACGCGGCTGTCCAAGCGGAAAAGGACCGTTCCCTTGGCCACGCGCTGGCCTTCGACGCAGTCGATATGAGCGACGATGCCGGCCACGGGCGAGGCCACTTCGGAATCGGCCGGGACGCGGCCCATGCCCGCCGGCTCGGGTTCCACGACGCCGTAGGCCGTCACGAAGCGATGCAGCGTCGCCCGGGAGATCGTCCCGACGTGGACGGCCATGTCGGCGGCCGCTTCCTCGCCTTCGCCGCCGCTCTTCGGGCCGACGATCTTTAAAAAAACGATGACAACCAGGGCGGCCGCCACCAGCGCGATCACCGAGATCAAGGTCCGTCGTTTACTCATCTTTTCGCTCCTTCGAAGGCCCGGCATTCCTCTGCGGCACGGCCAGGACCCATTCCGTCTTATCCAGCGGGCTTTGCATGGCGCTCTCCAGCCGGCCGACGGCCTCCTGGGCCTTGACCGAGGCGTCCAAACGGGCCAGCGCGCTCGAAGCGAGCTCGATCTGAAGGCCGAGATATTCGAGTTTGGAGATCTCCCCCATCTGCCATCTCGCCTTGGCCGCGGTTTCCTGCTTTTGAAGGTTCGACCTCATCGCTTCGGCCGAGGCGGCGTTCTGGAGGGCCGCGCGGCCCGCCGCGACCGCGACATCGAGATCTCCGAGGACCTTGGCCTGAAGGGCCAGAAATTTGGCCGCGCTTTCGGTCCTCTTGGCTTCCGCTTCGGCGATAGGGCCTTTGTTCCTATTGAGAAGAGGCAAAATGAAGGAGAGCCCCAGGGCCCATTTATAGTCGGATTGATCGAGCTGCCAGTCCGGACCCAGAGCCAGGTCCGGATATTGTTTGGCGATCTCCAGCCGCAGAGCGGATTGGCTGGCTGCGTATTCGGACAGCGCACCGAGGATATCGGACCGATTCAGCAGGGCTTTACGGCGGACTTCGGCCGCGGGGATTTCGGCCGGACGCTTTTCGAAATCCCCAAAAGAGATTTGGAGGCCGTCGAGGGCGACGGCGGGAACGCCCAGCGCGCCGGCCAGGTGGACCCGGGCTTCGGCCTTCTGTTTGGACGCTTCCAAGGCCGCCAAACGGCTGCTGTCGAGCGCGATCCGCGCCTGTGTAACGTCATAGGCCGACGCCTCGCCCACGCCCAATTGGAGCTCGAGCAGACGGACGTTTTCCGCCTGGACGTCCTTCTGTTCGACCAGAAGGGCTTCCATTTCCTGGGCCGCGTAAAGATCGAGAAGACCTTGGCGGACGCCGCTTCGGACGGACCAGGCCACGGACAGGATGTTCCAGCGGGCGACATCGCTGAGATCGCGGGCCTGGGCGATCCGGATGCCGCGTTTGCCGGCGGTCTCGATCGGGATTTCCAGGGCCACCTCGGGGATCCAAGGAGTGACCTCCGAGACGGGCGACGTGCTGTTATAGCCGATCAGAGGGTTGAAGGTCGGATTGGGGCGCTCGCCCGCCGTGATCCGGCCCGCCTCGGCGACTCCCCAGTGGGCCCGGGCGACGTCCAGGTCCGGATGAAAATAGAGCGCGGCCAGGGTGAGAGTTTTGAGGTTCCACACCGGCGGCGGCCAATCCTGGACGACATGATTGGCGACCAGGTGATTCATGAGGTCGGGCGCGTCCAGCCTCCGCTCTTCGAAGTTCTCGAGGACCCGATCGGCCGCAACGGGCTTGGGCTGATACCGGATACAGCTTCCAAGCGCCGCGCATAGAAGTCCCAAACCGGCGATCTTCCAAATGCGGTGGGTCATGTTTTTTTCCTTAACGCCAATGTGAACGCCCAATATACGGTAGCTCCATCAATCAGAGCGACCGAAGGAAGGCAGGAAAATCCCTCCCCCGCCCCCCTTTACTAAAGGGGGGCGGGGGGGGATTATGATCGCCGAAATTCAGAGGACTTTTAGTCTGCGTCACCTCTTCTCTTTACTGCAACTTCAATGTCTTGCTGGCGGATCCTCCCTTGACCGAATCATATTTGACCGTCACCTCCCCCGAACCCTTGACGATGTACATGATCGTCCGGGCCGTTTTGCCGGCCAGCCCGTTCCGGAGCATGATCCGTTTCAGGTTCTTCTGGTCGATGAACTGGGTGATGGTCGGCTTCATCTTGTAGGTTTCCTCGTCGCCGATCCAGCTGGCCGAGATGATCTCGACGTTCTTGCCGTCGAGGGTCAGCAGGTCGGGCCGGATGACGCCGTTCGGGGCGACCCGCTCCAGGATCGTCGGCGCCACCTTGGGGTTGGCGATGTCGACGAAGAGGCGATAGACGTCCCCGCCGATCTTCTCCGCCGTCGCGTCGCCCATCTTGATCATCGGCATCTCGGCGGCCTGGACTAAGGTGAAGGCCATGTTCCGGTGGCAGAGTTCCTCGTTCATGAACCGGGGCGGGACGCGGCTGGTGAATTTCCGCCATGTGCCGCCGATCTCGACCTCGCCGAACTGGGGATGGTTGAACTTCTTCCATTCCATGAACTGGGCCCCGAACTCGACCTTGTCGTTGAAGAAATAGCGCGACTTCTGGGGCGCGATGGGGCTATTGGGGTCCTTCTGCTGTTCTTTGAGCTCGGGGCTGGTGAAGTATTGCTCCCCGCTCCACAACTCGTTGGAAAAGGACAGGATGCCCATGCCATCGTTAGTCCAGTCGATGAACCCTCCATGCACGGTGTAGAGGCCGCTCCAGATGACAATATAGCGATAAAAGGGCAGAATCCGCTCGCCCGTCCGGCCGAGCTCGTCATAGGCCCGGATGTCGCTCGCGGGATAATCGCCCACCGCTTCCGCGCCGGGACCGCGCAGGATCATGCCCCCGTTGTTGTGATAAGACTGGACGCCGGAGATGTTGGGGTGGGAGAAGATGAAATCGACCTCGGCTTTGGCCTCGGGGAGCTGGGTCGGGTAATCCATGGCCCCGCTCTGGATGTAGTTCGGCTGCCAGTCGAAGGGATAGTTCCGGTTCCCGTCGTAGCCGCCGGCGTCGTCCTCGTCCACGCGGCCGTCGTGATCGTTATCGATACCCTCCGAGCCGAGCATGATGTAGTCGCCCTTCTCGCCGAACGGGACGGCTTCCATGACCCGCGGATCGGTCGCGCTCAGCCGGTAGTTGCCCTTGCCGGGAACGTATTTCCGCATTTGCTCGACGACGCCGTTGCCGTTGAGGTCGTCGGGCTTGTCCTCGTCGACCTGGTAATCGCTGTCGTCGTCCACCGGGACGTGGCCGGAACGGGCGCTGCTGCTCGGGCTTTCGAAGAAGTACTGCCGCCCGTCGGGATTGATCGTCGGGATGATGTAGAAGACGCGCTCGTTGACCAGCCGGGTGACCTGATCGAGCCGGCCGTAGTTCTCCATGAGATACCAGACGGTGTAGAGACAGATCTCGCCGCCCTGAATCTCGTTGCCGTGGACGTTGGCCTCGATCAGCATGGCCGCCTTGCTCAGATCCGGCCCGGTGTCGGGGTTGTTGATTGTCACGGCGATGATGTCGCGGCCTTCGAAGCTCTTGCCGATCACGTTGACCTTGACGAACTTCGGCCAGGCCTGCTCCATCCGCCGCATGTCGGCGTACATCTCGGCCGTGTCGTGCCAGCGGTTGAAATCGATCTTGACCTTGAACGGTGGATCCGAAACGAACTTTTGGGTCAAGCCCCCCTGGGGGAGCAGGGCCAGCATGACGAACACGGCAAGGAGACCCTTGGTGAACATGAGCGTTCTTTTCATGGTGTTCTTTCTCCGGTTGTTCATCTCTCGTCTCCTCACTTCAGGACCACCGAACGTTTGTCCGAGCCCGCTTTTTGGGACACGACCTTGAGCTCGACGGTGTCGCCGGCCTTGGCCCTAATCAGCCAGTCGAACTTAACCCGGTCGCCGGAGCCGGCCAGCGTTTGGATGCTATTCGTTTTCGAACTGCCGGAGATGATCGATTCCGGAGCGACCTGCAGCTGGACCATGGTCGCTTTGACCGCGCGGGCCGTGACGGCTTGACCGAGGGCGGTCGGCAGGAATCCGGAGTTCTCGACCTCGGCCTTAACCCGGAACAATCCGCCGCCCTGGCTCACCGCTTCGAACTTGGCGATGCCGACCTTGGGGAAAATCGACGTTAGATACAGGGCGAACTCGGCTTGAGACTTGCCCAGCTCGGCGATCCTGGCCGCCGGCGGATTGATCGCCGCGTAGGGTTTGAACCCGCCGACCTCGACCTCTCCCAGATCCGGATGTTTGACCTTGGTCCAGACGACGAATCCATCAATTTTCTCTTTGTCCATCCACTGGAGGATCTGCCGGTCATAGGACTGGGCTTGTTCTCCGCCCGTCCCGGCGGCGGCGCTCGCCCCGGTCATGCCGGCGGCTCTCTGGCCTCCGCCGGCCCCGCGCTGGGCCATCATCATGGCCGCGCCTTGAGCCTGTCCGCCCGCCGCCGGCGGCGCACCCTGTCCGCCCGTCATCCCAGGCATGCCCATCCCTTGCCCGCGCTGGACTTCAGGCAGTCCCCAACCCGGCGTCGAAAAGGAAGGAACGCCGAACTGATAATATCCATATTGGAAGAAGGCGCCCTCGGGATTGACGACAAGCGGCTGCTGTCGGATACCCGTCAGCTCGATGTATTTAGCGCTGATCAACCTGAAATAATCGATATCGGCCGCGTTGACCGTGGTCGCCGCGGTCCGGGCCGGCTGCTGGGCGCGGGCGCTGGTCGGCTGCTGGGCCGCTGATTGTTGACCACCGCGCCCTCCGCCCCCGCCGCCGCCCATGATGAACTGGCCGCCGCCGGCGGCCATGAGCTGGCTCAGCATCTCCTCGCTGATGACCATTTCGCCTCCGCCTCCGCCGCCTCGGCCGCCGCCCCGGCCGCCGAAACCGCCGGCCGCGGCAAAAATTCCGACTCGGTTGGCCCCGGTCACGGTCGCGTTGGCGAACTCGACGAGGTCGATCTGCTTGGCCGAGGACAGCCGTCCGCCGGTGTTCGGCGGCACGATCAGGTTGTCGCTCTCGCCGAAGGTCAGGATGGCGGCCACGTTGCGGTGGGCGATCATCCATTCCAGGACGGACCGCGTCTCGCTCTCGCTGACCATGTAGCGGCCGGCCTCCGGCTTGAAGTAGGGATATTCATGCATGAAGTTCCGGTTGATGTTGACGCCGCCCGGTCCGTCCTCGCCGATGAAGCCGTCCTTGTCCTGGTCGATCCCTTCGCGGTAGATCGCGAACTCGCCCCGTTCACCCTTCTTGGGATCGGCCTTTCTCAACAGGCGGGGCTCCTCGGGATCAACGATGTAATCCCCGTTGGGGTCCTTGACCCGCATGACGGTGATAAGGCCGTCCTTGTTGAGGTCCACGGGCCCGTCCTCGTCGACGCGCCCGTCGTTGTCGTCGTCGTAGGGCCGGGTGTTTGTTCTCCGCGCCCATTTCAACGGCGTCCACATGAACTCGGCCCCGTCGGGGTTGACCCTGGGCATAATATAAATGACATAATTATCGAGCCGCTGCTTGACGTTGGCGTTCGAGGCGTAGTTCTTGACGAGATAGTCGGCGATGAAGACCGCCAGCTCGCTGCCGATCAGATGGTCGGCCTCGAAGTTGGCCGCGATCAGCAGACCCGGCCGTTCCGCGATCGGAACGCCGCCGGGAGCGGCGATCTGGAGGGCCCAAATGTCCCACTTCCCCAGCGTCTTGCCGATGGATTCCAGCTTGACCAGCGTCTTGTTGGCGCCGGCCAGGTTCTGGAGCATGGCCGACAGCTCCGCGTAGTTGTGATACTTCGTGAAATCCTGGGCCATGCCCGTCGCGCCGAGGCCGAAAAAGGCCAGGGCGGCGAACACGGCCGTGATCGCGCTTGCCATGATTTTGCGCCTCATCTTTCCTCCTCGCTCAGATCCGGAATCGGCCTTGCTCTCGACTCGGGTTCTTATATTCGTCACTTGAACATGGGATCCGGAAAGACATTCAGCTTCTTGGTTTCGACGTCCTTCCCGTCCACGCTCAAGGTGACCTTGTAAATTCCGGCGTCCGCCCGGGCGCCGCCCATGCCGCGCTGACCGCCGCCTCCGCCCGCGCCCCGCTGGCCGGCGGCCTGGCCGCCCGCCGGGGTCCGGGTCAGGTTCCAAGCCACCTTCTGGAGGCCCTTCTTCGCCGCACCCGTGATCTCCTGCATCACGTTGCCTTCGAGGTCTTTGACTGTCAGCTTGACCGACTTGGCCTCCCCTTTCAAATAGTAGTAGATAGTAGAACCGATCGGAGGGTTATCGACCTTGGCGAACTCGCCCAGAGTCTCGCCCCTTCGCTCGAAACGGTTCCAGCGGATCGTGTCCTCGACATTGAACAGATAGGCGTCCTTCTGGAAGACCTCGGGCTTGAACTCCTTGATCGGAGCGATATCGGCGATATAAATGCCGCGGCCATAGCTCCCGATGACGAGATCGCGGTCGCGCTTCTGGATGAAGAGGTCGCGGACGACAACGCTGGGCGCCCCGGTGGAGAAGTTCGTCCAGGTCTTGCCCTGGTCGATCGTCACCTGGATACCGTAATCGCCGGCGATATAAAGGACGTCCGGATTGTCCGGGTCCTCCTCGAGGTCGAAGAGCGGGTTCATCAGTCCGCCGGAAATGTCCGTCCAGGACTTGCCCAGGTCGCGGGTGACATAGACGTAAGTCTTGTCCTCGTTGTGCGTCCTGTAACCGCTGAAAGCGACATAGCACGTTTTTTCGTCGTGCTGAGAAGGCATGACCTTCTTGACCCAGCGGTCGTAGGGAATGAGAGCGCCCTTGACGTCCTTCTTCGGCTTGCCCGCCGCGTCGTAGAATTGGGCGGTGATGTTGACCCAGGTCACTCCCCCGTCGGGCGACATCTGGACGTTGCCGTCGTCCGTGCCCGCCCAATAGAGGCCGGGCTTCTTGGCTGACTCGGCGAAGCTGTAGATCGTCGCGTACTGGAGGTTGGTCTTCCTGGAAAGGGCGATCCGCTCCTTGCCGGCCTTAGTCAGGTCGGGGCTGATCGTGACGAACGTGCCGCGTTCGCCCCGGGTCAGGGAGCGGTGGACGAACTGGGAGCAGATGTAGACGATCCCCGGGTTGTGCGGAGACAGGACGATCGGCGCGTTCCACTGGTAGCGCTGCGCGGGCACGCCAGCGGCCGCTTCCTCCGGCGTCGTCCGTTTGGTCAGGGAGATCGTCTCGCCGTTGGATAGATTCTGCCGGCTCGAAGAACCGAATTGGCTCTCATAATAAACGTATTCGGGGTTCCACCAGTCGCGGACGACATAAAAACCGTCGCCCGTCGGCAGGTAGGTCCAGTCGGCCGCATAAACGCCGTAACTGTTGCGATTCTGCGAAGGACCGAGCCAGGCGCCGTTGTCCTGGGTCCCGCCCATGACGTTATAAGGTTGGAGATTGTCCGCGGAGACATCGTAGAACTGCTGGGCGCTGATCGTCGCCTTCTGGCTCCAGTGCTTGCCCCCGTCCCAGGTCTCCCCCGTCCCGCCGTCGTTCGCGCTCAAAATGTGGCTGCCGTTCTGCGGATCGACCCATATCCCGCGATGGTCGACGTGGAGCTTGTAGTTGCCGCTGTCCCAGCCGGACGCCCTGAACGTCTTACCTCCGTCCGTGGAGACGGTGGCGTTCGTGTCGGCGCAGTACATGACCTGGTCGTTGGTCTGGTCAAAAACGATCCTGCCGTAGTAGCCGCCCTCGGTCTGGTTGACCTGAGCGCTCCCGCCCGACAGCTTGTATTCGGTCATTCGCTTCCAGGTCTCTCCCTGGTCGTCGGTCCGGCAGATGACGCCGGACCGTTTCGTCGTCGCTTGGTTCCGGAGCACCCCTCCGTACAGCATCTCGAGGACATGGCGGTTGATGACCTGGAAGCGGCCTTTCGCCTCGTCCGAATCCGGTTTGGGCGCTTCGGCCTTGAGGAGCTTGTCGATCTCGTTGACCGCGCCGAGGAGGATGTCGTTCTTGGCGTAGACCTTTCTGGCCGCGGCGTTGAGCTTGGCCACGTCCGTCCCGGTCTTGGTCATAAAATCCTTGTCCCCGATGAACTCGTTCAGCTTCTTGACCAGGTCGGCGTCCGTCTCGGCGACGATCGGGGTGAACTTGGGCGCCAGCTTGGCCAACTCGGCGTTGATCTTGAACGTCTTGAACTTGGCCAGGCTGTATTCCTCGGCAAAGAGGCCGGCCCCGCCGCCCATGCCGCCCCCGCCGGGGCCGCCGGCGGCCCGGAAATTGGCCACGCCGTCACGAAGAGGAAAGCCCAGGTTGACTTCCTCATCGACGCGGGCAACCAGGATGTTCGGATTCTTCTCGAAGAGTGCCAGGCCGGTCCGGCCGAGGTCGATGTCCGTGGGCAAGCCGTTGGTCAGCTTTTTCCAGGTCTTGCCGCCGTCGGTCGTCTTGTAAATGTGGTTGCCCGGCTGCCGGTCGATGTACGTCCAAGCCCGGCGGAAGGTCTTATAGGCCGCGGCGATAATGACGTCGGAGTTGCGCGGATCGATGACGAAGTCGGCGACGCCGCGGTCCTTGAGCGGGAAGATATTGGCCCAGGTCTTGCCGCCGTCCGTGCTTTTATAAAGGCCGCGCTCGCAGTCCATCTCGTTGTCGTAGAGCTTTCCCTCGGCCGCGACATAGACGATGTCCGGGTTCTTGGCGTCGACCGCGACCCTGGGGATGAAATAGCTTTTCTCCAGGCCGATCTTGGTCCAGGTCTTGCCGGCATCGGCGGATTTCCACATGCCGTTGCCGTGGGTGCTCGAGCGGGCATGCATCGGCTCGCCCGTGCCCAGATACAGGATGTTCTGGTTGGATGGAGCGATGGCCATGTAGCCCATGCTCATGTTGCCGTACTTATCAAAGATGGGCTCGAAATGCGTCCCGCTGTCCTCGGTCTTCCACAACCCGCCGCTAGCCGTTAAAACATAGTAGGTCGTCGTCTGGCCTCGGGGCACGGCGAACTCGGTGATCCGGCCCGAAAACGTCACCGGGCCGACCCACCGCCAAGCGAACTGGTTGAAGTCGTCCGCCGTGAGCGGGCTCTGGGCATAGCTCGTCAGAGACATGCCTAGAAAACATGCCGCCGCCACAAGAAAGCCGATAGAGACTCTCTTCATCGCTGTGAACATGATTCCTCCTCCCATTAGATTTTGATGATGTCCGTGCCTGATCTCAGGCTGCTGATATAGACCTTCGGCTCGCGGCCGAACATATCCTTATAGGAACGCGCGGTCCTCTCCTGCAGCGCACCGACCGCTGACTCTTCGACGAGGTTGATGGTGCAGCCGCCGAAGCCGGCGCCCATCATCCGGGCGCCGAGAACGCCCGGGACCTCGCCCGCCGCCTCGACGAGAACGTCGAGCTCGCGGCAGCTGACCTGGTAGTCGTCGCGGAGGCCGTCGTGCGAGCCGTTCATCCGGCGGCCGAACGCGGCGAGATCGCCCTTGTTCAGATCGGAGCAGGCCGCCTCGACCCTCGAGTTCTCGCGCACGACGTAATCGCATCTTTTATATATGACGGGATCGAATTCGAAGCGATGGGCTTCCAGAAGCTCCGCCGGGACATCCCGCAGACTGCGTATCCCGGGCACGTGCTTGGACAGAAGTTTCACCCCCGCTTCGCACTGGCTCCGCCGGACGTTGTATTCCGTCGCGGCCAGTTCCCTCTTGACCAGCGTATCGCAGAGGACGATGCGGAGATCGGCCCGTTCAAAGGGAAAATATTGATGGTCCAGGCTCCGGCAGTCGAGCTTGAGGACGGACCTCGGCCGACCGAAGATGTTGATGAACAGGTCCATGATCCCGCAGCGGACGCCGACGAACTCGTTCTCGGCCTTCTGGGCGAGCTTGACGAGCGCCAACGGATCGAGCCCCAGGCCGAAGATCCGGTTCAGGGCGAAGGCCAGACCGGCCTCGATCGCGGCCGATGACGACATGCCAGAGCCGATAGGGATATCGCCCCCGAAGACGCAGGCGAACCCGCCGATTTTGGCCCCGGCCTTGCCGAGCTGGTCGACGACGCCCATCAGATAGTTCGGCCAGCTCTTGTCGCTCCGGACCGGCCGACTGACCTCGAACTCGTGGCTCTGGCCGAGGTCAAAGGCGTGGAGCGTTCCCACGGAGCCTTTTGTCGGGGCGACGGCGAAGATGATCGCCTTGTCGACCGCGGCCGGCAGGACGAAGCCTTCGTTGTAATCGGTGTGCTCGCCGATGAGGTTGACCCTCCCGGGCGAGCGGACGAGCAGGGGTTCGTCCTGGAAAAGGGCTTTGAACCGTGACTGGATTTGGCGAACCGGTCCCCCCTCGTCAGGTGGCGCGCCCGGCTTATTCGACTCTGGCATTTTTATTCGTCAGAACAAAAATCGCTCCGGCCAGGACCATCAGGCCGCCCCACCAGATGTTCGGATGGAGACGGGCCAGGACGGTCTTGGATTCGACGCGCGCGATCAGGTCATACAGCCCGCTGGCCAAGATCACGCCGCCCATGACGAGCAAGACCAGTCCGACAAAAAACCAAATCGGTTTCATCTTTTTGACGTCCTCGGCCATGGATTTCTTCCCTTTCTACCAGAAATAGATGTTCAACAGGGCGAAGATGATCAGGGATAGGACGGCGTAGAACCCCGGGGTCTTGTACCAGGGCACCGCCTCCCCCACCGTCTCCGCGGTCAAGCCTTTGACCAGGCCGACAAGTTCGGCTTCGGGCTTCTTCCTGGTGAACAGGCTGACGCCGATCGTGACCACGAAACAGATGAGCCAGGCCCACCAGGCCCGCCAGAAGTTGGCGGCCATGTCGCTGGCGACCTTGGAGAGGGTGACGGCGCTCATCGGGATCCAGGCGAACTTGACCGCCAGATACATGGTGATCGACGAGCCCATCCCCGCGATCAGGCCCCAAAAAGCGCCGGCCGGGGTGATCCACTTGACGAACATCCCCAGGAGCATGGTCGCGAATAGCGGGGCGTTGACCCAGGAGAAGATGGCCTGCATGTAATCCATGATCGTGGGCATGCTTTTGGCCCAGTAGGCTGTGGCGACGCTGAGGACGATCCCGACGATGGTGGCCATCCGGCCCATCCAGAGCAGGTGTTTGGGCGAGGCCTTTTTATTGATGACCGACTGATAGATGTCATAGGTCCAAACCGTGTTGAAGGCGCTGATATTGCCGGCCTGGCCGGCCATGAACCCGGCCAGGAGGGCGGTGATGCCGAGCCCGACCAGCCCCCGCGGGAAATAGCGGGCAATGAGCATGGGCAGGGCCGAGTCGTAGTTCAGCTTGCCGCCGTCGCTCATCAGGGCGAAGCCGGAGCTGGAATCCTGGGCAAGGACGAGCGCGATCAGGCCGGCGACGATGACGATGAACGGCACGGCCATCTTGAAGAACGAGGCGATGATCGGGGTGAACCGGGCCGAACGGAGGTTCTTGGCCGAGAAGGCCCGCTGGACGACCAGGAAATCCGTCGTCCAATACCCGAAAGACAGGACGAACCCGAGCCCCATGACGATCCCGCCCCAGGTGATCATCATCCCGTTCTGGGTCGGGTCCCCGGACGTGGACCACAGCTTGGAAAAGGCCTCCGGGACGCGGCGCATGATCTCGCCCAGGCTGCCGATCTCGACGATGCCCAGGACGGACACCAGGAACAGCCCGAACCAGATGAGGAAGAACTGGATGATCTCGGTGAAGATGGCCGACATCAGTCCGCTCAGCGTGACGTAGGCGGCCACGGTCACCGCCGAGGCCCACATGCTCACGTCCCAGTTCCAGCCGACGAACGTGTGCAGGACGAGGGCCATGGCGTAGAGGTTGATCCCGGATACGAGGAGGGTCATGATGGCGAAGGTGAAGCCGTTGAGGACGCGCGTCTTCTCGTCGAAGCGCAGCTTGAGATAGCCGGGGACGGATTTGATCCGGCTGCTGTAATAGAACGGCATCATGAAGATGCCCAGGAAGAGCATGGCCGGGATGGCTCCGATCCAGTAGAAGTGGGCCACGTACATCCCGTACTTGTACGTGTTGCCGGTCATGCCGAGGAGCTCGAGGGCGCCGAGATTGGCCGAGAGGAAGGCCAGGCCCGCCACCCAGGCGCTGTTCCGGCGGCCGGCCAGGAAGAAATCCTCCTCGCTTTTGGTATATTTTTTCAGATAGAAGCCCATGCCGATGATGAAAGCGAAGTAAAAAAGGATGATGACCCAATCGACGAATTGGAGACCGATGGCCTGCATTCCCGAGCCTCCTCAAAAAACGTAGGTTGAGAAATATCACAGGCCCAGGGGGAAGTCAATTCACGTCCGGGGTCGCGTCTACATTTTCCACTTCTAGAAGCGGAAAATGTAGACGCGACCCCCGCTTATTGCTTATAATCAATCTCGAACGAACCTGGAAAAAGGATCCGCCGATGCCTGAGACCTCCGACGCCGCTAAATCCAAGAACACCGCGAAACCCGAGCCGGAAGCGACGTCCCTGATCGGCCGGACGTTCGTCTGCACCGGCCAGATCACGGGTCAGGAGGACCTGCGGATCCAGGGGACATTCAAGGGAGTCATCCGGCTTAAGAACCACAGCCTCGTCATCGATAAGAACGCCCACATCGAAGCCGACATCATCGCCGGCAACGTCTCGCTGGCCGGCGACCTGACCGGCAATATCCGGGCTTCGGGAACCGTCTTCGTCTCCGCCGAGGCCAAGATGAAGGGCGACATCACGGCGGCCAAGGTCAGCATCCAGGACGGCGCTCAGTTCCGGGGCAGCATCAAGATGGAAAAGGGCGCCTGAGTCCCGGCCCCTCGTCCGATGAACGCTTTCAGGCTCGAATCCGAATTCACCCCCAAAGGCGATCAATCCGCCGCTATCCGGCAGTTGGCCGAAGGATTAGCCGAGCGTCTCCCCCATCAGGTCTTGATGGGCGTCACCGGGTCGGGCAAAACGTTCACCATGGCCAATCTCATCGATCAGGCCGGCCGATCCGTCCTCGTCATTTCCCACAATAAAACCCTGGCCGCCCAGCTCTACCAGGAGTTCCGGCGATTCTTTCCAAAGAACGCCGTGGAATACTTCGTATCCTATTACGATTATTACCAGCCGGAAGCCTACATCCCGTCCTCGAACACCTATATCGCCAAGGAGGCGACGATCAACGACGAGATCGACCGGATGCGGCTCAACGCCACGAACTCGCTCTTCGCCCGGCGCGACGTCATCATCGTCGCTTCCGTGTCTTGCATCTACGGCATCGGCGCTCCGGAGACCTATTACGAGATGAGCTTTCCTCTCGCCGTCGGACAGGCGCTCCCGCGCAAGGAGATCCTGCGCAAGCTCGTCGAGATTCAATATGGACGGCAGGAAGCCGATTTTGAGCGAGGCGGCTTCCGGGTCCGAGGCGACGTCGTCGAGGTTTTTCCGGCCTACGCCGATTTCGCCTACCGGATCGAGCTCGACGGCGACATGATCAAGAGGATCTCGTCCATCGACCCCCTCCTGGGGACCGTCCGCGAGACGTTCGACCGGATCATGATCCATCCCCGGACGTTCTTCTCCACGCCCAAAGACATCCTCGACGAGTCCGTCCGGGGGATCGAACAGGAGCTGGGGGAGCGCGTCGCCTTTTTCAAGGCCCAAGGCAAAGTCATCGAAGCCGAGCGCATCGAAGAGCGAACTCTCTACGACCTGGACATGCTCCGCGAGTTCGGCTATTGCCCCGGGATCGAGAACTACTCGCGCTATCTCAGCCGGCGCCGGCCCGGCGACCCGCCCTACACCCTGCTCGATTACTTCCCCAAGGACTTCCTGACCATCATCGACGAATCCCACGTCACCGTCCCGCAGATCGGCGGGATGTACTTCGGGGACCGCTCGCGCAAGCAGACGCTCATCGAGCACGGCTTCCGCCTGCCCTCGGCCCTGGACAACCGGCCGCTGAATTTCGAGGAATTCGAAGGCCGCGTCGGCCAAGTCCTCTATGTCTCGGCGACGCCGGGCCCGTTCGAACTCAAGAAGACGGAAGGCCGGGTCGTCGATCAGGTCATCCGGCCGACCGGCCTGACCGATCCGGAGATCGAGATCCGCCCGGTCAAAGGCCAGGTGGACGACCTGAAGAAGGAGATCGAGGACCGCGCGGGAAGGAACGAACGGACGTTGGTCACGACCCTGACCAAGAAGATGGCCGAGGACCTGACCCGCTATTACCACGATCTCGGCCTGCGCGTCCGCTACCTCCATTCCGAGATCGAGACGCTCGACCGGGTCAAGATCCTCCGCGATTTGCGCAAGGGCGTTTTCGACGCGCTCATCGGGATCAACCTCCTCCGCGAGGGTTTGGACCTCCCCGAAGTCTCTCTGGTGGCCGTCCTGGACGCCGATAAGGAAGGCTTTTTGCGTTCGGCTACGGCCCTCATTCAGACGTTCGGGCGGGCGGCGCGGAACGTCAACGGCCGGGCCATCCTCTACGCGGAGACCGTCACGAACTCGATGAAGGCGGCCCTCGCCGAGACCACCCGGCGCCGCCGCATTCAAGAGGAGTTCAACCGGGCGAACGGCATCACCCCTCAATCGATCATCAAAAGGATCGATGAGGTTCTGACCAGCGTCTATGAGCGCGACTATATGGATTACACGCGCGTCGCCGAGGACGAGGAGATCTATCTCTCGCCGCTGAAACGCAAGCAGAAGATCGACCAGTTGGAAAAAGGCATGCGGGAGGCCGCCAAAAACCTCGAATTCGAGAAGGCGGCCAAGCTCCGCGACGAGATCGCCCGGCTGAAAAAGTTCGAATTGGAGCTGGAATAGAGGGGGACAAGTAAATGGGGACATGTACCGGAGGGACATAGACTCTTGCCTGTGTCCCTCCGGTACGTGTCCCCATATTGTGCTGACGAGGCTGAGCGATGGATCACGAGCTTAAGCGAAAAGTCGACGCCCTTCCCAAGAAGCCCGGTATCTATTTTTTCAAGAACGCCGACGGCCAGGTCGTTTACATCGGCAAAGCCCGGCTCCTTCAGGACCGCGTCCGTTCTTATTTTCAGCCGACAGAGGATCCGAAGGTCCGCAACATCCTCGCCGAAACGGCCGACATCGATTTTATTCTGACCGGTTCCGATCGCGAGGCCGCCTTCCTCGAGAACAACTTCATCCAGCAATATCAGCCGAAATTCAACCTGCGCCTCAAAGACGACAAGAGTTTTCCTTATCTCAAACTGACCGCCGGGGACCGTTTTCCCGGCATCTATTTCAGCCGCAAGGTCGGCGAAAAAAAAGCCAAATATTTCGGCCCGTTCAGCCCCGCCCGGGACGCCCGGAAGACCATCCACCTCCTCAGTAAATATTTCCGTATCCGGAACTGTGAGGAAGCGGTCCCCGGCCGCCGGAAGCGGCCCTGCCTCGAGTACGATCTCAAACTGTGCTCGGCGCCATGCGTGGGTTTCATCGACGAGAAGAGCTATCGGGAGAGCGTCGGCAACGCTCTCCTCTTCTTGGAGGGAAAGACCGAGCAACTGGCGGGTGCTTTGAGGGAGTCCATGCGCCGGGCCGCGGCGAACGAGGATTTCGAAGAGGCGGCGCGGCTGAGGGACATCATCCAAACGCTCGATCACATCAGGGTCAAACCGAAGCTGATCTCGGTCCGGCTCGAGAACCAGGACATCTTCGGGACCGCCCGGGACGGCCGGGACACGGCGGTCTATGTTTTCATCATGCGGGCGGGGAAAGTCCGCGAATCCCGGGAGACCGTCTTTGAGAGCGAGGCGGACGGCACGGACGCCGAGATCCTGGGGGAATTCGTCGCGTCTTTCTATGCGGACCGGGAGGTCCCGGCCAAAGTCCTCCTGCCGGTCGAACCGGCCCATAAAAAGGAGCTCGAAGAGACGCTCTCGGCGAAGGCCGGACGAACGATCAAGGTCTTCATCCCCGCCCGTGGCAAAAACAAGGAACTGATCGAGATGGCGGCGAAGAACGCCGAGATTCTCCTTCGGAAAAAGGACGAAGGCCTGGCCCCTCTGGAAGAGGTTAAAAAAGATCTTGGACTGCTCGTCCTGCCTGTCCGGATCGAAGGCTTCGATGTTTCCAATACGGGCGGAACGGAGACCGTGGCTTCGATGGTCACGTTCGTCAACGGGAGGCCGGACACGGACGGATATAGGAAATACAAGATCAAGACGGTCGCCGGACCGAACGATATCGCCAGCCTGGACGAGGTCATCCGCCGGAGATATCGGCGCGTTCTCGAAGAAGGATCGCCTCTGCCCGACCTGGTCCTCGTCGACGGCGGCAAGCCCCAGTTCGGAACCGCCCGGAAAGCTCTGGCTGACTTAGGCCTCGCCAAAATCCCCCTGGCCTCCTTGGCGAAAAAAGAGGAGATCGTTTTTTTGTCCGATCACGGAGACGGCTTGCTGCTCGATCCGACCTCGCCGGCCTTGAAATTATTGCAGCATGTGCGTGACGAAGCACATCGGTTCGCCGTTAAATTCCATCGCCAGCGCCGGGCCAAGCGGAGTTTCGGGTAAAATAAAAGGGGACATGTACCTTGGGGACACAAACTCTTTTATATGTCCCTGAAGTAGGTGTCCCCAAGGTACGTGTCCCCTTTTTATAAGGAGTTCCATATGATCATCGGCATCGGCATTGACATCATTGAAGTCGCCCGTGTCCAGCGGGCGATTGAGCGGAATCCGCGGTTCGTAGACCGGGTTTTTACACCGGGAGAGATCGCCTATGCCGAAGGCAAGAAAAGCCGGTTCCAGCATCTGGCCGCCCGATTCGCCGCCAAAGAAGCTTTCTTCAAAGCCATCGGCCGGCGCCTCCATTGGACCGATATTGAGACGGTCAATCTCCCCTCCGGCCAACCCCAGCTCATCGTTCATTCCACGGAGGAGCTCGGCTTCACCCGGAGCCACGTTTCGATTTCCCACCTGGCCGACCACGCTCTGGCCGTCGTCATTCTGGAAAAATAATTCGCAGAATTATTCTCCCCTGAATCTATTTGATCGTCAGGGGAGTCTGGGCGTAGCCAAGCGGTTTCGCCGCCGCGTCCTCGGCATGGAAATAGAGTGAATATTTCCCGGGCGCAATAGCGTCCAGTGACAATTCCAGGACATGGATTTCTAAACCGTTCTTCTGAAATTTGTTTAAAACAGTCAGAGGCAACCGAACGTTTTTGCCGCTCGCGGAATCGACGAGGGTCGCGGAGAAAGTGATCATCGCCGGGAGGATCCCCGCAAAAGAAAAGGGGATAACAGCGAAGATCTTCGCAGTGCCTTGAGCCAACCCCCCCGTCAGAGGAGAATAAATTCTTCGGTCATAAGTATAGAGATCCATCCAAGGCGCGGTGTTCTTCTTCGTCCCCATGTCCCAATAGGCGAAGTTGCTCTCGGCTATTAATAGCAAGGGCGAAAACAAACTCAAGCCGCTGTCGGCCTTCACGGGAACGGTGGCTAGAGCGAAAGCCAGGGCGGCTTCCCCCGTATCGAGATCGCGGATAATAAAGCGGCATCTGTAGGCGCCGGGTTTGAGCGAGGCCTCCGAAGAATAAAAAAGGTCCGCTCCCTTGTATTTCGCCAGATCGGGCTTGATCTGTTTGCGGTCGACCGGATTGTCCTGCTCGTCAAAGATCAGGGAGACAAGCTCGATCTTCTTTTTAGCGAATTTGTCCATCACCTCGGCCGGGAGCTTGGAGAGCATCAGGACGCGGCCCGCCTCCTTGTTTTCGAAATGGAGGGCGCGCATCGCGAAGATTACGGGCATAGGAGACTCGGTCTTTTCGGACATGGCCAGATCGAAAAGATGGAGATCTTTCTCGAGATCGGAATACTCGCGGAAAGGCTTCGGGTTGAAATATCCGGGCTGGGACCGCACGCGATAATCGCCGGAGCTCATCTCGACCTTGATCTTGTGGTACTTCCCGTCCCATGTTTCCCGGACGGGATAGCCCAGAACATAGTAATTTCGCGTCAAGTCCTGGATATCCCGTGCTATATCGGCGAAATGGGTCACCGCTCCGATGTCCTTATAAGCTTTCCCTCCGGACCTTTCGGCGACGAAGGCCAGCAGTGCTTCGCCCTTGGTTCCGCCCGGATTGAAGGGATCCGGAGTTTCCGTATTAACGGCAAAGAACGGAGCATTGGAAGCCGCGAATTCCCGGCTCATTTCATCCAAGCGGTCACGGGAAGCGCGGTCGTTTATGGACCCTCCTTGGGAGAAATAGAGGATATTCTTATATCCCGGAATATAGCGAAGGGCCTTGGCCAAGGCGATCATTCTGTCCGTGGATGGTCCACCGCCGCTGCTGACTGGACTTCGGATTACGATCCCGGAGTCTTGGCCGGACACGACGATCGTCGGCGTAGAAGCGTCTCCCGTCCCACCACTCTTCCTACCTGGAACCTCCCGGATTCTCTGAATGGCTTCCCGCACCTTAACGTGGTCCGTCGTCAGGTAGGTGTGGAGGACAATCCCCCGCATGAACGAAGATGAAAAGACGCCGATCTCATCCGAGGGAAGGGTTTGCGTGTCCAGGAAATGGAACGCGGCCTCTCGGGATTTAGCGATCCCTTCCAGGTCGTTGGAATCCAAGTCGATGAAAACAAAGAATTTCCGGCCCATCCGCGGCGCGGCAATCTCGGTCGGAGCGATGGCTTCCTTGATCGGCGGTTCTTTAGCCGGCTTCGGAGGCGACGCCATGTGCCGCTCGAACTCGGTGATCGTCTGAAGTTGGCCGTTGTCGAATACCCGGAACTCGGATTTATCGAGGTTCGTGACCGGCTTCCCGTTCTTATCCGTCACATAGACCTGGATGAGCTTCAAGGTGACCGCGACCTCGTGTTGGAGAGGATTCTGGGGTCGGGCTGCCTCTTGGGAAGCTGAGCCTGCGTGAGAGGATGGTCCTAGGATAAAGCACAAACCGGCCGCGAGAAATAAAAAGGAGAATTTCTTCATATTTAGCTCAACTGCCTTTCCTTAAAACCGCAGCATAAAATGTGCCAGGAACTGAACGGAATATTAAGGCGGAAAATATTATAGAATCTGTGCGTTATGTCCTCATTTGATGACATTAAACTGTTTTTTTCTCGGATCGGATTGTCAAGAAAGTTATCAAGTGCCCTCGCCGTGATAATTTGACATAATTTATCAACCCCGGTCGGTGGAGAACGGAAGATAGGGGATCGATCCATGAGTTGATGTCCAATTTCGGCTCATCTCCTTCGAGGCGCCGAGAAGACATCCAGGATGGAATCCGGAGAACTTCGCAGGACGCGAAATCTGATCTCTTTGTTCGCCTCATCGATCGCGAAATCCTTGGGAACGTAAATTTCTTCCAAATCCTTCCAATATATGTTGTTAATTTTGCCGCTATTCCCGATTTCGTAGATCATCAATAACGGATAGCCGCTGATCGCATAGAACAAGCCGTCGAAAACCGAAGCGGAGATGATAATTTCTAAATAACCGAAGCGTTTGGCCGGATCGGCGATCCCCTCCCCCAATTTTCTCAGGTTGAATTCCTCTTTGATTCGGATGAAGTTATCTTCGATTCGGAATTCCTCGATGAATTCTCCCTTTTTGTTGTATTTGCGGATGATCGGAAAAAATCTGAAAACGACGTAAATCATGTCTCCGTTGAGAAGCAAAGATCTCCTGTTCAATTCGCCGAGACTATGGCGGAAATTCATCGGAGACCCGAATGAATTCACTTTCTTGCCCTGCAAGGAATACGTCTCGACGAGGGGAGTATCCGGGCCCAAGATGGACGGCGAGACGAAGATGGTGTCATTCTCGTCGATCGCCATGTCATCGGCATTTGGAATCTTTATCGAACTGACGAATATTCCATTGAGATCGAAGACGATGATTCTCAATTGATCCAAGACCAAAAGCATGTCTTTGTGGATAGATAAGACGCGCGGATTCGCTAATCGCTTTTTTTTCGCGATGTTTCCGGCGAACTCTTCATCTGGACTGCCTTCGGGGTTGAGCTTAACTACGGTGGCTTTTCTTGCTTCGGAGAGGTAGATATTCCCGGCGGAGTCTGTCGCCATCCGCCGCGGCGCCGGAGCGCCGGTGATATTGAGAGACGGTCCTTTTGCCAATTCGACGGCGTTTTTCGGCATGACCAGGTTTTTCAGCTCATTGAAAAAAAGATCGTCCAAAGTCGTGACGTCGGTTTTTACCTTCTGCCCGAAAAGTGCCGATGCTGAAGTCAAAAATGCCACGACGATCCAGAAGCCCAAAACGGCCTCTCTCACGAATCGAGAGGCATCAGCGGGAGAATGATCATCGCCATTACGCGGGCTCATCTGTCTCTTCGCTCGAGGGTCGGCATTTTTTCGGGCATGCGCCTCTCCGTCAGCTCTTGGTAGACCGTCTCGGCCAGCCTCGGCCAGACCCAATTTCCGGCGCCCTTCGGCGCCTCAAGAATTTGAAACGCCTTTTTCACGTCTTCCAGGGTTTTCCCTTCATCGACCATGGCCAGAACTTTGGCCTGGATTTCCTCGATGGATCGGACAATGGCTGCGAGCTCGTCCCGGTCGATAGGATCCGCGTGGCTGGGGATGAACGTCCGGATCTCGGGCCGAGTCTTGAGGAAGCTGCTCAGCGTCGTCACAAGTCCGAAGGAATATCCACCCTTATGGCGCTGGATGAGCGGATCATGATGGACGAAGACGAGATCACCGATGAAAGCGACTCCTCGGGCCGGAAACCAGATGACGACGTCTCCGCTGGTATGGGCTGAGCCATATTGAAACAGCTTGATCGTCTCGGACCCGAACCGGAGATTCAGTTGCCCTCCGAAAGAAACCGCCGGATGGAAATCCGACATCGGCATCGATGTCGGTCCCGACGAATAAATGTCCGACGGCGCGTTCATCTCTAAAAAAGTCCACCGGCCCTCCGCCAGTTCTTGGCGGCACTTCAAGCTGCAGATGATCTCGGCCGTGGCGGGATAAACGTCATATCCATTGAAACAATCCGAATCGCTATGCGTGAACGCGACTTTGGTGATGGGCTTGGAGGTTATTTTGCGGATTTCTTGGACGACCTTTTTTGTCGCGCCGGCTGTCGTTTTGGAGTCGATCACAAAGACTCCGTCATCCCCCACGAAAAAGCCGACATTGGCCCCCCATTCGCCCTTGGCCAGATAAAGTCCGCCGCCCATCTTCACGATCTCGAGGTCGGGCTTCCGGCCTCCCTCAAAATAATTGAAAACCTGCGGGGAGTCGCCCGGGGAACCGAAAGAGAGCGACACAGCCGCGCACAGAAGCAGAAACCCGATCGTCGTTTTCCTCACTTTATGACCCGGTTTTCGATCTCCACGGTGAAAAAAACGGTAGTCACTTCCTTCTCACATCGTCCGGCACCGCGCCGGTCTTCTCTTTTTTATTTTCCCCGCTTCCGGCCGGAGCCGCCGACACGGGCAATTTGTAGTCGACCGTCATGAAAAAAGACCCCGCGGCGGGCTTATCCTTTCCGATGAAAGGATCGAAGGTCCATTGGCGGAGCGCTTCGAGGGCGGCTTTGTCAAGGTCGGGATGCGCCTTTTGCCAAATACGGACGGTCCTCACTTTTCCCGATTCATCCGTTTGAACGAAAAGAGTGACCGTTCCTTCGACGCCTTTGAGCTTGCAGTTCTCCGGATAGAGAGGCGTGACTTGTAAGCGGGGTTTGGGAGGGACATACGAATCGGCGATCATGGGAACCGCCTCTTCGGGAGCGATCTTGATCGATCTCTCGCGGACATCGCTCCCGTCCTGTTTTTTCACCTGGATCGAGAGAAAGAAGGCGTGACTGTTGACCGGAAAGCCAAAGACGACCGAATCGTCCAGGCGGGTGGCGATTTCGGTATTCAAGATCTTTTCGCCGGCCCCCCACGCGGATTCTATTTTTTCGGATTCCGTCAGCGACAAGATGCGCCGTCCTCCGTCCCATGTTTCATGATAATCCGTAAGTTTCCTGAGTCCCTCATAACGCCAAACCTCGATCCGCAAAGCCAGTTTCGACGCTTCGCGCTTTTGAGGATAGTAAAAGATCGCATAGAGCATGCCGTCGAGGACGATCGCTTCATTCAAGACGTCTTTCTTTCCGTCCCAGGCGATCCGGCCCGAAGTCAGATAATCGACCTGGTTCAGCCTATAAACTCCGGAGAGTTCCGCCCTCATCGCCGAGACGTACGTTAGATTGGCTTCGGCGGCGTAGGATGCCCGCGGAGCGGGTAAGAAGACAGGATCGGAAAAAGACGTGACGATCACCGCCGGCGCAGATGGCGCCGCGGCATCGGCCATCATCGCTCTGAAGAACCGGGATTCGATGACCAGGTCCTCGCCGGCAAAAGCCCCTGAGGCGCCGAAAAACAGGATTCCCGCGAACATCAAAATCTTTTTTTGTGAATTTCTCATTTCAGCCTCCGATGTCTTTCGAAGGACCGATCCAGATGAACGAGGCCTTCGGCGTTTGAAAGATGTAAGGCTTGGCCGGCTTTCCCTTAAGCTCAACGGAGATCACCTGGACTCGCGGATCCGTTTCCTTCAACTCCAGCCGCTTCGACGCTTCGAATCCGACAGCTTTGTCGGCGGGACGCCGAAGAAGAAGAAATCCCGAAATGCCGAGAATTATCAGGGCTGCCCCGAACGCGATCCTCCATAGGCGATAACGAAAGCGGGCAGCTCTGATATTTGGCGCCCATCCCGGAGGGAAAAGAAGATATCTTCGGGGGGTTCTCTTGGGCCTAGATTCGGACAAGGGATCATGATCCGATGTCACGGAAGGGACGTCCCCCCGATAATGGAAGGCCCGAAGCAAAAGCGAATTTTGAATGAGCCCGGCCAGCCTCTTTTCGTCTTCATGGAACTTCCGGCATTTCTCGCAGCCGGCGAGATGGCGCCGAACCCGGTCGAGGTCATCGGCCGAAAGCGAATCGTCGCGAAACTCGGGCAAGTGCGACCGGCATATCTTACATTTCATGAGAGTTCTCCTTTTCCAGAAGACGGCCTAAGCCGGGCGTCCGGAAAACATTCCTTTTCAATTTTCGAAGGGCATGATAGAGCCGGGATTTTACGGTCCCGGGCGAGACGCCCAGGATCTCCCCGATCTCATGGATTTTGTAACCATCCATATAGCGGAGAAGGAGAATTTCGCGGTGCTTGAAAGGCAATCTTGAGATCGCCTCCGCCAGCTCGATTCCTATCCGATCCGCGGCATCTCGGCCGGCGACATCGGGATCGAGCCACGATGCGCGGCGATTCGCTAACAGGGAAAAGAATTTCCGTTTTCGGCGGGTCTGATTAAGGTAAATATTTCTGAGAATGCGATAGAGCCAAAAATACAACGAGGAATCACCGTTGAAATTCCTGATGGACAGGAACGCTTGATAGAACGTATCTTGAACCAGGTCCTGAGCTTCGGGCTCGTTCCGGCATAGGAAAAAAGCCCCTCTCAAAAGGCGGTTCGCATAGGTCGCAACCATTTTTTCCAGGGTGGCGGGATCCTCCCCCTTGAGAAGGCGATAAAAAGCGGTTTCGTCTTCGCTCATGGCCCCTTCTAATCATTAAGTAACACAGAGGGCTTAAAAGGTTCAATTTTCTTGGATGGGACGGGCGAACCTTCAGTCTGGCCTCTGTGGTTGAATTCAGGAGTGAAATGAGGAAAGGAGTTTGGTGTCCCCCTAAATCATCAGCCGGACGAGGACGCTGAGGGCGATCGCGACCGAGACGCTCAGCGCCGCGGAGAGGAAGGCGATCCTTTTGCCGACCTCCTTCCAGAGGATGGCGAAGGTCGAAAGACAAGGGATGAAGAAACTGACGAAGACGGTAAAGACGATCATCTGCTCTCGCGTGATCACGGTCAGCAGGTCACGGTAGCCGACCCCCAGGGCTTGGAGCATCATCAGCAGAGACAATTCTTTCCGCAGGAAGCCAAAGATGAGCGTCACCCCGAGCTCCCGCGGCAGGCCCAGGGCGCCGGCGACGAGCGGCGAGAGGACCGTGTTGATGATCGCGTCCCAGTGAAAGGATTGGATCAGTCCCAGCACGATGCTCCCGCCGATCAAGAGCGGCCAGGCGAAGCGGACGAACGACTTGAGCTGGACATAGATCTTGAGCAGGACGTTCTTCAAAGCAGGGACCTTCAAGGTCGGGATCTCCAGGATCAGGCCGGGCGAAGAGGTCCGAAAAAAAAAGGTCAGGACGCGGCCCAGGAACGCTACGAGCATGATGTTGAAGACATAGAATCCGAGCGCCCACCATGGGCCGAGAAAAAAAGCGATCAGGGCCAGGATGATCGTCGTCCGCGCCGAGCACGGGATGAACGGGATGAGGAGCGCCGTCAGGATCCGGTCACGGCGGGATTCCAGGATCCGGGTGGCGACGATGGCCGGGACGTTGCACCCGAAACCCAGGATGAAGGGCGAGACGGACTTGCCGTGGAGCCCGATGCGGTGCATGAACGTGTCGAGCAGAAAGCCCGCCCGGGCCAGATATCCGACGTCCTCGAGCAGGGCCATCAGGAAAAGCAGCGGGATGAAATAGGGCAGGACGATGGCTACGCCGCCGCCGATGCCTTGGAGCAGACCATCGGCCAGGTGGAACAGCAGTCGGTTGTCCAGCCGCGCATCGAGAACAAGCTTTAGGTTCGCGAACGGTTTCAGCAGAAGAGTTTCGAGCGGTCCGCCCACCTTGAAAATGACAAAGAAAAAGCCTAAAAGGACCAGGATCAGGACCGGATAGCCGAGCCAGGGATGCATGAGGACATCGTCCAGCCGCTCGCTCCACCCGCGCCGGATCCGGTGCGCGACCCGGCCGCTCTCCTCGAAAATCTTTTGGGACAGATGATGGCGCTCGGCGGCCAAGACCTCGTACGCGGGCAGACCCCGCTTGGCGCTCAGCTCGGTCCGGACCTCATCCAGGCACGTTTTCAAGTCCGGGGCGATGTCGCTCAGGAAGTCGGCGCAGAAGAGGTGCCCCGATTCGATCATCTGAATGGCCGTGAAGCGCGGATTGGCCACGCAGGAAAAGTCCGGCGGAATAGCCTCGCTCAATCTTTCGATGGCCTTCTCGACATCATTCGTCCAGCGCGGCCGCGTTCCCCGGCAGTTCGCGGCCAGGCAGCGGAAAGTCGCCTCCAGGAGCTCCTTGACGCCCCGGCCGTGGGCGGCGATGGTCGGGATCACGGGGACGCCCAAACGCGTCTCGAGCTGTGCCGCGTCGATCGCGATCCCCTTTTTCTCCGCCAGATCGGTCATGTTCAAGGCCACGACCATGGGCAGACCCATCTCGATGAGCTCGAGGGTCAGTTCGAGACTCCGCCCCAGGATCGAGGCGTCCACGACGTTGATGATGGCGTCCGGCTTCTCTAAAAAAAGATGCCGCAGGGCCACTTTCTCCGCCGGGTCCGCCGGATGAAGCGAATAGGTGCCGGGAAGGTCGATGACGTTGAGGAGCCGGCCTTCGATGGAGACCAGGCTGTGGGTATGCTTGACCGTCGTCCCGGGGAAGTTGGAGGTTTGGGCCTTCGGCCCGGCGATGGCATTGAACAGCGTGCTCTTGCCGCAGTTGGGCTGGCCGATGAAAATGACGACCGGGGCGTCAGACCGTTCCATCGACGGCCTCGATCATGATCTTCTGGGCGATCCCCCGGCCGACGGCGACCGTCACGCCCAGATCGATGTTCCGGACCAGCACGGGGCCGCGCAAGATGCTTTGGCCGCCCAAGGCGATCCTGTCGCCGATGTTGAAACCCAGCGAGAATAGGCGCCGGCGGACGCTCTCCCCGCCGGCGATATCGACGATCCTCAGAGGCGCGTCCTGAGGGGCCTGAAGCAAGGTCATGGTCATGTCCCGATTTTTAAGCCTTCGTTCTAATTGAGAATTATTCTCATTATGAGAATTCATCATACGCTCTTGCCGGCCAAAAAGCAATAGCCCGCATCTCAGCGAATCTCGGTCTTCCCCCGATCATTCATCGGAAAATGCTCCTTGGAAGGTTGGCAGGGAACGAAGCGACCGTTGGAAGGAAACCCCCTGGATGGGTTTCCTTCCAAGAGTGACCACCATTCAAATTCCCCGGCTTTTATGGTAGGATGACGATTCTCGATCAGGAGGTCCCATGAGACACATCAAAGGCAAGCTCATCATCCTTGTCTTCGTCCTTTCTCTCCTCACCCCGGTCTTCGCCGATGAAGGCATGTGGCTGTTCAACATGCCGCCGGCCGGTTTTTTAAAGGCCAAATACAATTTTGATATCTCGACCGAATGGCTCCAGCACGTCCAGCTCGCCTCGATCCGTTTCGGCGGTGCCTCGGGCTCGTTCGTTTCGCCCGACGGGCTGGTCCTGACCAATCATCATGTCGGCCAGGGCGCCATCCAGAACCTCAGCACCAAGGATCGCGACTTGATGAGGACTGGCTTCTACGCTCGGACCCGGGCCGAGGAGCTCAAAGCCCCCGGCATGGAGCTCTCGGTCCTTCAAGAGATCGAGGACGTCACGGCTAAGGTCCTTGGGGCCGAGCGTCCCGAGATGACCGCAGTTCAGGCCGCCGCAGCCCGGGACAAGGTCATCTCCGCCCTGGAGAAGGAGAGCACGGAGAAGACGGGGCTCCGTTCGACGATCGTCAACCTCTACTCGGGAAGCATGTACCACCTTTACCGATACAAGGTGTACACCGACGTCCGTCTCGTCTTCGCCCCGGAATCCATCATCGCCTTTTTCGGCGGCGATCCGGATAACTTCACCTATCCTCGCTTCGATTTCGACATCAGCCTCTTTCGGATCTACGAGAACGACAAGCCGATCAACTCCAAGCATTATCTCAAATGGAACACGAGCGGCTTGAAAGAGAACGAGCTCGTTTTCGCCTCCGGCCATCCCGGCTCGACGGGCCGCCTCCTGACCTTGGCCCAGATGGAATTTCTCCGCGACGTGAGCTATCCCACCACGATCGCGAATTACGAGCGGCGGCGGGCCCTGCTCCAGGAATACGGAAAGCGCGGCCCCGAATACGCCCGCCAGGCCCAAGGTCCCCTGTTCGGCATCGAAAACAGTCTGAAAGCGACCATCGGCTATCAGTCCGGCCTCCTCGACAAGGCCTTGATGGCCAAGAAGGCCAAAGAAGAACAGGCCTTCCGCGAGGCCGTCCGGAAGGATCCCGCCATGGACAAAGAATTCGGGAAAGCCTGGGACGAGCTGGCCCTCGCCGAGAAGACGTTCGCCGAATTCTTCAAGGCCTACCGCTTCTTCGAAGGCAGCGCCGGATTCAGCACCGGCTACTTCGGCACGGCCCGGACGCTCATCCGCCTGGCCGCCGAAAGAAGCAAACCCAACGGCGAACGGCTGCGCGAATACCGCGACGCCGGCCTGCCCTCGGTCACCCGGCGGATGCTGGCCGTGACTCCTATTTATGACGAACTCGAGGTCTTCAATCTGACCGATTCGCTCCTCCAGCTCCAGAAGGAGTTCGGGACTATGCAGGAGGTGAAGTGGCTGTTCGGCGGCAAGCGGGCCGAGGACGTGGCCAAGGAGCTGGTCGCGGGGACCAAGCTCAAGGACCCCGATATCAGGAAAAAATACATGGACGGCGGATTGGACTCCGTCAACCTGTCCGAGGATCCGATGATCAAGCTGGCCCTGCTCGTCGACCCGGTCTCCCGCGGCCTGCGGAAAAAATACGAGACCGAGGTCGAATCCGTCGAAACCCGCAACGGCGCCCTCATCGCCCGAGCGATGTTCAAGCTCAAGGGCACGTCCATCCCGCCGGACGCGACCTCCACCCTGCGGCTCAGCTACGGCACGGTCAAGACGTACATGGAAAACGGCAAGACGATTCCCTTCACCACGACCTTCCGGGGATTATTCGACAAGTCCGGGAAGGCCGCCAACAAAACGCCCTACGAGCTCCCTCCGAGCTTTCTCCAGGCCAAGGCCAAGATCAAACTCGACACGCCCCTCAATTTCATCGCCACCTGCGATTCGATCGGCGGCAACTCCGGCTCGCCGGTCATCAACCGGAAGGGGGAGTTCTCCGGCGTCCTGTTCGACGGGAACATCCAATCGCTGCCGGCCCGCTTCGTCTATTCGGACGAGCAGAACCGCTCGGTCATGGTCCACAGCCAGGGCATCCTCGAAGCGCTGACGAAGATCTATAACGCCCAACCGCTCGTAGACGAACTGTTGGGCAAGAAGTGAGCCCGGCCGTGAGGGACTCGCGCAAGCTCGCCGCGATCGGCTCATTGGGCCTGCTCCTTCTGGCCGTGGCCTTCCCCTCCCCGTCGCGCGGCTCGGAAAAAGGCCAGATCTACGCCGGCCTGTTGTTTACCTTTTCCAAGATCAGCGGCAGCAGCTTCGACGGCCATTCCGGCACCGAGACGTCCGGCGTCTACGCCTCCATCCCCAAACTCGATCGCGCTCCCGGATACGGAGCCGTCATCGGCGTCCGCGGCGAGATCTTCGGCGTCGAGCTCGGTTATATCTATTCCTCGATGAAGGGGAGCGTGTTCGATCCGACGCCCGAGGTTCGCGGTTCCCGGCCGGCGACGTCCGCGATGCACGCCTTCAACGTTGATTTCAAATTCCATTTTTGGCCGCAACAAACGGTCGGAGCCTATGCCTTCGGCGGCCTGTCCATCGTCCTGCTGAACGTTAAAAATGATTTCTTCGGGCAGGAGGCCACGGGACTCAAGCCGGGTTCATCGACCGAGTACAATTATGAATGGAAGGCGTTCGGCGACGTCGATTTCTTCGGCATGGGCGTCAACCTGGGGGCCGGCCTAGAAGTGGCGTTAGGCTCGAGACTCGTGCTGACCGGGGGAGTTCTCTTCCGCCCCACGTTCTTTACCTCCATCAACTTGAAGCCCTTCGACCCGGCCTTCGAAACCACCGCTTACGACTTCAGCGTCTCGGGCATGACAGGGATCAACTTCGGGCTGACCGTCGGCCTTCAGTATTATTTTTCGAAATAATTGCGGGGGGCGCGCCGAGACGGTCCGATGATCGGAGACCCGGGCTTCAGAGACCGGTTTTCCTGTCCCAGCGCGCGTAGGCGAGAGCGGCCAGGACAATCAGATAATTGACGACGACGAGGGATTTCCGTGTGTAGAAATGGAAAAGGTCCTTCCCGAGGACCTCTCTCAGCGTGGCCCCGATGATGATCAGGTCGGCGATGAGGGCATATTTCCAGAGAGGCGGGAACTTCGGCAGCGCCTGGATCAGAAGGATGATCGCCAGGACCGAGTAGAGATAATTATAGAACCAGCCCAGCGGTGAAAACAGAGGGATCAGGATCATCAGAAAGGACGTCTCCAGGACCTCGGGCACTTCCAGGGCCAACTTTTTCCCTTGTCTCATCATGCCTAAAAACAGGAGGCCGACGGCCAGCCCGGCGACAAGCCACAGGATCTTGATCCAGAGATCGGGATGACCCGGGAGGACCTTCCATAAGAACGCGTAGAGCGAGGACGTGTCGCCCGCGGCCATCAGTTCGGGGGTCGAATGGGACAGCGTTGAAACCCATTCTCGGAGCACAATCCAATTGCCTTGGAAGCCGAAATTCAAGGCGGGAAGGAGCAGGCCGGCGAGGACGACGGCGCCGCCCGCCAAGACGATCTTGAACCGCTTTTTGAGAATGAAGTAAGGCAGGAAGACGAGCGCGTACGGCTTGAAAAACAGGGAGATTCCCCACAGCACGCCGGCAGTCGCGTCCTTCCTTCGGATGACCTCGGCGATCATCAAGATCAGGATAAAGAGAATCAGGATGTTGACCTGGCCCAGTTCCAATTCGCGGCCGATGAACTTGAGAAGAACCAATGTCGCCGGCAAAAGGACCAACACCGGCCCCCTCCGCGGCGACGGCAGGAGCTTGTAGGAAATCCACAAAACGGAGAAGAGCAGGATGAGCTCCAGATAATACCAGATGATCTTGGCGACCTCCCACGGCAGGAGGGCCAGCGACGCGTAGAACAGGGCCGAGATGGGGGCGTATTTGAATTGAAGGTGGCCGTCGGAGATCCGGTAGAGCGTTTCCCCGTCGAGGATGCGCCGTCCGTTCTTGTAACAGACGCCGAAATCGCTCATGTCATGTTTGATCCAGCCGAGGTAGATGCCATAGAACGCCGCTGTCAACAGAACGGCGCCGAGGGCAATCCAGAGCGTTTTATTTTTGGTGAACACAGCCCTTCAAAACTATTCGATTTCTCGTTTCAAGTCAATTCGGGGTATATGGTCGACGCGACGGCAGGGTTGGCCCCAAGGCCCCCATAGCGGAGGGGGGTCCCATCGGCTTGGCCGATGGGGGGAACCGACGGGACAGGTTCCCCAGGGGGCCGGGGGCCAACCCTGTCGCCGCGTCGGCTTGTGTCTTCGCCGTCGAAAAAACTGAAACGTGCAGGCGTCAAGATTTCCGCCGGGGGAGCGAGCTTCTTCACCGAGCCCTCTAAATTGACAAACTTCTCTCCTTTCTGATAATAATAGGTAATGTTACAGTTCTTTATCGACAAAATCTTCGGGACGAAGACCGAACGCGACCTCAAAAAGCTGTGGCCGTTCGTCGCCGAGATCAACGCTTTTGAATCCCGAATCAAGGACCTTTCCGATCCTCAGCTCCAGGCCAAGACCGCCGAGTTCAAGGACAAACTGAGCCAGGGCGCAAGCCTGGGCGACATCCTCCCCGAGGCGTTCGCCGTCGTCCGCGAAGCCGGCCGGCGCAAAGTGGCCATGCGCCATTTCGACGTCCAGCTCATCGGCGGCGTCGTCCTCCACCAGGGGCGCATTTCCGAAATGAAGACGGGCGAGGGAAAAACCCTTGTGGCCACCCTCCCCGCCTACCTCAACGCTCTCGAAGGCAAGGGCGTCCACATCGTCACGGTCAACGACTACCTGGCCAAGCGGGACACCGAATGGATGGGTCCCATCTACAGTTTCCTCGGGCTGAGCGTGGGCACGATCCAGCACGACTTGAACGATCAGGAGCGCCAGCGCGCCTACCGCTGCGACATCACCTTCGGCACCAACAACGAGTTCGGCTTCGACTACCTCCGCGACAACATGAAGTTCCGCCGCTCCGACCTCGTCCAGCGCGAATTCAACTTCGGCATCGTCGACGAAGTCGACAGCATCCTCATCGACGAGGCTCGGACGCCCCTCATCATCTCCGGGGCGACCGACGAGTCGACCGATCTCTACTACAAGGTCGACCAGCTCATCCGCCGCTTTAACAAGGACAAACATTTCACGGTGGACGAAAAGACGCGGACGGTCTCCATTCAGGAAGAGGGCGTGTCCGAGGCCGAACGGTTCCTCAACGTCACGAACCTCTATGACCTGGCCCATATGGACCTCGTCCACCACATCAACCAGGCCCTGAAAGCCCATCATCTCTTTAAGCGCGACGTCGATTACATGCTCAAGGAAGGCCAGGTCATCATCGTCGACGAGTTCACCGGCCGGCTGATGCCCGGCCGCCGCTACAGCGACGGGCTGCACCAGGCCCTCGAAGCCAAGGAGCGGGTCCGCATCGAGCAGGAGAACCAGACGCTGGCCTCGATCACCTTCCAGAATTACTTCCGCATGTACAAGAAGCTGGCCGGCATGACCGGCACGGCCGCCACCGAGGCCACCGAATTCCAGCACATCTACGGTCTCGACGTCGTCGAGATCCCGACCAACCAGACCCTCATCCGGCTCGAGAATCCCGACGTCATCTACCGCACGGTCAAGGAAAAATGGGAGGCGGTGGCCGCCGAGATCCTCGAAAGCAACAAGATCGGGCGTCCGGTCCTGGTCGGGACGATCTCGATCGAAAAATCCGAGCACCTCAGCTCCCTGCTCCGGAAAAAGAACCTGAAGCACGTCGTGCTCAACGCCAAATATCACGAGATGGAGGCCTCCATCATCGCCCAGGCGGGCCGGATCGGCGCCGTGACCATCGCCACCAACATGGCCGGCCGCGGCGTGGACATCCTTCTCGGCGGCAATCCCGAATACATGGCCCGGGAACAGCTCAAGCGGGCCGGCGTCGAGCCGGCCAAGATGACGCCCGAGCAGTGGGACAGGGCCCTGGCCGAAGCGGTCAGGATCACCAAGGACGAACACGAAAAAGTAATCGCCCAGGGCGGGCTGCACATCACCGGTACGGAACGTCACGAGGCCCGCCGCATCGACAACCAGCTGCGAGGCCGTGCCGGCAGGCAGGGCGACCCGGGGTCGTCGCGCTTTTTCCTCTGCCTCGAGGACGACCTCATGCGCATCTTCGGCAGCGAGCGGATCTCGGGGCTGATGGCCCGGATCGGCATGAGCGAGGGCGTCCCCATCGAGCACCGGATGGTCAGCAAGGCGATCGAGCGGGCCCAGAAACAGGTCGAAGGCCAGAACTTCTCCATCCGCAAACACCTCCTCGAGTACGACGACGTCATGAACAAGCAGCGGACGACGATCTACACCCAGCGCCGCGAGATCCTCCACGGCAAGGACATGAAAGGTTACGTCTTGGAGATCGTCGAACAGATCCTGGACTGGCTCGTGGACAACCATGTCAACAAGGACAAACCGGCCGATGATTGGGACGTCGAGGCCTTCCGCAAGGCCGTCGGCGCCCAGTTCGGCGTGACCCTCGACGAGCTCGGCATCAAATGGGACGAGATCGGTTCCGAGGAGGTCCGGGAGATCGTCCTCAAGCACTTGATCGGCGTCTATGAGCGGAAGGAAGCGCAGCTCGGCCCGGAGGCCATGCGCGAGTTCGAGCGCATCATCCTCCTCCAGGTCATCGACACCCAGTGGAAGGACCATCTCCTCGGCATGGACTATCTCAAGGAAGGCATCGGGCTGCGCGGCTACGGGCAGCGCGACCCGCTCGTCGAATACAAGAAGGAGAGCTTCGACATGTTCCAGGCCATGCTGGACCGGATCGAGGACGACACGGTCCGCTACCTGTTCCTCATCCAGCCCGTGGCGGAGCGCCCCCAGGAGATGGAGATGGCCCAGCGGCGGCCGAAGCCGGTCTACTACCAGCAGCCGCACAGCGCGCCGGCGCCCAAAGCCCGGCAGGCCCGGTCGATGATCCCGTCCAAACGGAAAAAAAGATGACAAGGAGGCGCCATGTTGGATGAACCGATCAAAGAAGGGCTCACCTTCGACGACGTTCTGATCCTTCCGGCCAAATCCGACGTCATCCCCTCCGACGCGGTCGTTGGCACCCGGCTCAGTCAGAACCTCCCTCTCCACGTTCCCCTCATCAGCGCCGCCATGGACACCGTGACGAAATCGAAGATGGCCATCGCCCTCGCCCAGCAGGGCGGCATCGGCATCATCCACCGCAACATGCCGATCGAGGCCCAGGCCGACGAGGTGGACAAGGTCAAGCGCCACGAGAGCGGGATGATCCACGACCCGATCAGCATGCGGCCTCAGGACAAGATCTTCCAGGCCAAGGACGCGATGCAGAAATACCGGATCTCCGGCCTGCCCATCACCGACGAGGCCAACAAGCTCGTCGGGATCCTGACCAACCGCGACATCCGCTTCGAGACCCGGCTCAACCTGGCCATCGAAAAGGTCATGACCAAGGATTTGATCACGGTCCCGGTGGGGACCTCGCTCGAAGAAGCCGAAAAGCTTTTCCATAAGCACAAGATCGAGAAGATCCTGATCGTGGACGACCATCACCATCTCAAGGGGATGATCACCTACAAGGACATCCTGAAGAGGATCCAATATCCCAATTCCGCCAAGGACGGATTGGGCCGGCTGCGCGTCGGGGCGGCGGTCGGCGTCGGCGAGGAGACGATGGACCGGGCCCGGGCGCTCATCAACGCAAACGTCGACGTGATCATTGTCGACACCGCCCACGGGCACCAGCAGAACGTGCTGAAAACGGTCCAAATGCTGCGGAAGGAATTTCCGGGGCTGGAACTGATCGCCGGGAACATCAGCACGGCCGAGGCCGCCGCCGATCTCATCGACTTGGGGGTCAACGCCGTCAAGGTCGGGGTCGGCCCCGGTTCGATCTGCACGACGCGCATCGTCAGCGGCGCCGGGATCCCCCAGATCACGGCCATCGCCGACGTCTATAAGGTCGCCCGGGCCAAGGACGTCCCGATCATCGCCGACGGCGGGATCAAGTTCTCCGGAGACATCACCAAGGCCATCGCCGCGGGCGCCAGCTCGGTCATGGTCGGCAACATCCTGGCCGGAACGGACGAGGCCCCGGGAGAGGCCGTCATGTACCAGGGCCGCTCCTACAAGATCTACCGGGGCATGGGTTCGATGGAGGTCATGAAAGAAGGCAAAAGCAGTCGCGACCGCTATTTCCAGGACTCGGCGGCGCCGGAGACGAAGCTCGTCCCCGAGGGGATCGAGGGGATGGTCCCGTACAAGGGTAACGTGGCCTCGATCATCCAGATGCTCATCGGCGGGCTCAAATCGGGCATGGGCTACGCGGGCTGCCGGACGCTCGAAGAACTGCAGACCCGGGCCCGGTTCATCAAGATCTCGGCCGCGGGGCTCAAGGAAAGCCACGTCCACGACGTGACCATCACCAAGGAAGCGCCCAACTACCGGCTGGACTAAAAGGGCTCGAAAGGTTCAGCGATGTCGCCTTTTCTGATCAAAACCATCCTCGCCTTGTTTTTTTTGATGGCCGCCCTCGCCTCCTCGTTCTCCATGTTCGTCCTTTTGGGCAAGACCGAGAAAAAGGCGGATCCGGCGACCCTCCGGAGAATCCACAGGATCGCCGGCTGGTTTTTCGGCTTACTTCTCCTCGTCCTGGCCGCCTTCGGCGCCGATATTCTATCGGATGCGGGCGACGGCCTCTCGCCGCGGACCGTCATCCATTACACGCTGGCCCTCGGCCTTCTCGCCATCTTCCTCCTGAAGCTTCTCAGCGTTCGGTTCTTCAAGCAGTTCCTCCGGATCGTCCCGACCCTGGGGATGACGGTTTTCGTCCTGTCGCTGGTCATCGTCCTCGGATCGGCCGGGTATTATGCCCTGAGGAGCGGAAAGATCTCTCCTCCCGACACGGCCGCCGCGCCGGCGAAACCGACGGAGCTTCAAGGGAATCTGGAGACCGGATCGCGGCTCTTCGCCGGCCGCTGCGCGGGCTGTCATTACGCCGACCGAGAGGACCAAAAAACGGGCCCCGGGCTGAAAGGCCTGTTCCGGCGCTCATCCCTGCCCGTTAGCGGGCGGCCCGTCACTGTCGGCAGCGTTCTCCAACAATTAAAGTCCCCGTTCAGGTCCATGCCGGCCATGACCGGCCTGACAGAACAGGACCTGGCCGATCTTCTCGCCTACCTCAAGACGATCTGAAGGTCCGCGCCCGTCGCCGATCCCGAGCCAGTCCCTTTTATTCCGATGTCGACCCATTGACTTCTCCATTTTACAGTATTACTATAGGAATTGTATTATATTTCGAGAGAGTCCCGGACTTGAATCCGTGAGAAGGGCTGTCGTAGAATATCCGGATTAAGGGAGTTTCCTATGAATCGAATGACGCTGAAGATCCTGTCGATCGCCGTCCTTTGGGCCGGGGTCGCCCTGCCCGCGGCCTGGGCTCAGAAACCGGCGGCACTGCCCGACCCGGTCAAAAAAGCAGTGCTCAAGAACTGCGCCGTGTCCGGTTGTCACCAGGGTTCGTATCCGGCTATGAACCTGAGCTTCGAGCCGGACAAGCTCCCCGGCTCCGCCCTCAACGTCCCCAGCCGGGAAAAACCCGAACTGAAGATCATTGACGCGGCCGCTCCCGAAAAGAGCTACCTGCTGATGAAGATCCGCGGTGACAAGGAGATCGACGGGCGGCGGATGCCTCTGAACGGCGCGCCCCTCAAAGAGACCGAATTCAAGGCCTTCCAGGACTGGATCATGAGCCTGAAGGATCGAACCGAGGACGGGCCCCGCCAGCCGGCCGGCGAATCGCAAAAAAAAAACTTTCTTAAGCCCGCCTTCTGGGGCACGCGGCTGATCAACCTCTCCACGCCGCAGCCGATCGAAAAGGGCCGCTTCCTGTTCCGCATCTCGCACCGGTTCAGCGAACCGATCGGGAGCGGCTACCGCTCCTTTTACGGCCTGGATTCGGCTTCGATCATCCTCCTCGGCTTCGGCTACGGCCTCAGCGATGATCTGGGGATCTCGATAGGACGGACGAACGCCGATCAGGAGATGGAGGCCGGGTTTCATTGGCGGATGCTCGGTCAAAACGGCCCCGCCGGTATGCCCTTCTCCGCCTCTCTCTATGCCGGGGCCGGCCTCGTGACCCGGTCCCGGTCCGACCGGAGTCTTTTCTCTTCCGGGAACATCAGCCTTAACCTCCAACTCAGCCTTTCCTATCAGTTCAGCGACCATTTCTCGCTGATGCTGGTCCCCTGTTATTCGACGAACACGACCCACGGCGATCCAAGCAACAGGGGGACGTTCTCTCTCGGATTCGGCGGCCGGTGGATGGTCCTCGATGACATCTCCCTGATCGCGGAATACATGCCGGCGATCTCGGGAAATAAGGCCCCAGCGAACGGCTGGGGCTTCGGCCTCGAAAAGAAGATCGGCGGCCATGTCTTCCAGGTCTTCGTCCTGAACTCGATGGGCCTCGTCGCCGATCAGTTCGTTCCCGGCGGCGACCTCAAAAGCGACGTCCGTCTGGGCTTCAACATTTTCCGCACGTTCTAGGGAGGACGCGATCATGAAGAAAACCTTTTGGCGTTGTTTCGTCTGCAACGATATCCATTACGGGATCAAACCGCCCGAGATCTGTCCGACTTGCAAGGTCAAAAACGCTTACGCCGAGATCTCGGCCTCGGAAGCGAAGATTATCACGGGCGCGGCGGCCGAGGGCGCGTATACCAAAGAGGATTTTCTCCGGGCGATCCAAAAACTAGCCGAGGGCCAGGAGTTCAAGGTCAATCCCGACCGGGCCCGGCTCGAAACGCTGTTCGAGGGCATTTTCAACAACGAACGGAATCACGGGCTCAAATACTGCCCCTGCCGGCTGATCTGCAAGGAATTCGAGGAAGACCTGAAGCTCGTCTGCCCCTGCAACTTCCTCGTCCACGAGACGTATAAGGGCGTCGACAAGGGAGAATGCTGGTGCGGGATGTTTATCAAACGATAACGATTCTTAAGGAGAGGTGATCCATGGCCAAGCTTAGCATGTTCCACGGACGCGAATGTCCCCACTGCCGGGCGATGATGCCCCTGGTGGACCAACTGGAAAAAGAAGCGGGCATCGTCCTCGAGAAGCACGAGGTCTGGCATGATGAAAAGAACGCCGACCTGATGAGGTCGTACCGGCCGGTCCTGACCCCCCAGTGCGGCGGCCAGCTTCGGGTCCCGACCTTTCTGAATACCGAAACCAACGCCGCCGTGTGCGGCGAAATTCCTTATGAGAAGCTCAAGGAGTGGGCCTTAAAATAAGGGGAGGTAGGACATGTTGCAGATCCTCGATGACGAGGGACGGGTCCGGAAAGACCTGGAACCGGCGCTGACGCCGGACGAATTAAAGAGAATCTACGGCTTGATGGTCATGACCCGGGCCGCGGACGGGAAGGCCCTGAAGCTTCAGCGGCAAGGCCGCCTGGGCACGTACGCCTCGAGCCTGGGCCACGAGGCCTGCCAGGTGGGAACGGCCTTCTCCCTTCGCAAGGAGGACTGGATCTTCCCCTATTTCCGGGACCTGGGTCTTTACATCACCGCCGGCTATCCGCTGGCTCTTTACTTCCATTACTGGATGGGCAACGAGGCCGGCCTGAGGACTCCCGAAGGGCTGAATCTTTTTCCCTTCGCCATACCCGTCGCTTCGCAGATCCTGCACGCCGTGGGCGCGGGAATGGCCGCCAACTATCGGAAGATCCCGCTGGCCGTGGTCACGACGTTCGGCGACGGAGCGACCTCGGAAGGCGATTTTCACGAAGGATTGAACTACGCCGGGGTTTTTAAGACACCGACCGTCTTCGTCTGCTACAACAATCAATGGGCCATCTCGACGCCGCGAAGACGGCAGACGGCCGCGGAAACCATCGCCCAAAAGGCGTTCGCTTACGGTTTCAGCGGCGTGGCCGTGGACGGGAACGACGTCCTGGCCGTGCTTTCGGCCGTGCGCGAAGCCGCGGACCGGGCCCGTCAGGGACAAGGCCCGACGCTCATCGAGGCCGTGACGTACAGGATGGGACATCACACGACGTCGGACGACGCGACAAAGTACCGGGAGGCAGACGAGGTCAAGGAATGGGAGGCTAAGGACCCGCTCCGCCGCTTCCAGATCTATCTCAAAGGCAAAGGCCTGTGGGATGACGCGTTCGAAAAGGAACTCCAGGAGAGGACCGCCGAAGACGTCGAGAAGGCCGTCGCCGATGCGGAAAGCCGGCCGGCCGCGACGCCCGAGGAGGTTTTTGCCCATACGTACGCGACCATGACGCCTCAGCTCGCCGAACAGCTGGCCGGACTCGGGGGATCCTTCAGGGAGGGCTGGCGATGAAGATCAATATGGTCCAGGCATTGAACCAGGCCCTGGCCCAGGAGCTGGAGCGCGATCCGCGTGTCGTCGTCCTGGGCGAGGATGTCGGTCTGGACGGCGGCGTCTTCCGGGTCACGGACGGACTGTTCCAGAAGTTCGGCGGCGAACGGGTGATGGACACGCCGCTGGCCGAATCCGGCATCATCGGTGTCTCCATCGGAATGGCCGCCTTCGGCCTCCGCCCCGTCCCCGAGATCCAGTTCCTGGGATTCATTTATCCGGCCTTCAACCAGATCATTTCCCATGTCGCCCGGCTTAGAAATCGGACGAGGGGCCGCTTCACAGCGCCCATGGTCATCCGCACCCCCTACGGGGCCGGCGTCCGCGCCCTCGAGCACCACAGCGAAAGCACCGAGGCGCTCTTCTGCCAGATCCCCGGCCTGACCGTGGTTGTGCCCTCCACTCCCTTCGACGCCAAAGGTCTCCTGATCGCCGCCATCCGCGGCGAAGACCCGGTCATTTTTCTCGAGCCATCCCGGCTATATAGAGCCGAAAAACAGGAAGTCCCGGAGGATCCCTACGAAGTGCCTTTGAGACGCGCCCGCCTGGTCAGGGAAGGAAAGGATCTGACCATCATCGCCTGGGGGGCGATGGTCCCCGTCGTCGAGAAGGCGGCGGATACGGCCGCCCAGAACGGCGTCTCGGCGGAGATCCTCGACCTGAGGACGCTCTCGCCCATGGACCAGGAGGCTATCCTTGCTTCGGTGAAGAAGACGGGCCGGGCCCTGGTCGTCCACGAGGCGCCGAAAACGTGCGGTTTGGGCGCCGAGATCGCCGCCTTGATCGGAGAAAAGGCTCTGCTACAGCTCGAAGCGCCGGTCCTCCGCGTGACCGGCCCGGATATCACCATCCCTCTCCCTAAGACCGAAGATTATTATTACCTCAACGCCGACCGCGTCGCCGGCGGGATCCGCGAAGTGATGGAGTTTTAACCATGGCCAAGACATTCAGATTTCCCGATGTGGGCGAAGGGATCACCGAAGGCGAGATCGTCCGCTGGCTGGTCCAGGAAGGCGATGAGGTCAAGGCCGATCAATCCTTCGTCGAAATCGAGACCGATAAAGCGATCGTCGAGATGCCGTCCCCCTACGCGGGGACCGTGCTCAAGCTCTTTGTCAAGGAAAAGGACATCGTCAAGGTCGGTCAGCCGTTGATTTCGATCGGGGCCAAGGGCGAGTCGCCCGTGGAAGAGGCCGGAGCGGCGCCGGCCACGGCGGGCACCGATGCCGCGCCGATAAGGACGAGAACCGAGGCGGCCGGTCTGGCCGCGACTCCGAAAGTCCGAAAGCTGGCTGCCGACCTCGGTGTCGACCTGGCCGGCGTCCTGGGAACGGGTCCTCAGGGGCGGATTACCGAGGACGACGTCCGGGCGGCCAAGGACAAGGCCGCGGCCGCACCCTTCCCCAAGGCCGTTCCCAAGGTCAAAGCGAAGTTCGACCTCTATGGTCCGCTGGAACGGATCCCTCTCCGCGGTATCCGGCGGGCGACGGCCAAGCGAATGCGGGAATCCGTGTCCACGGCCGCCCACGTCACCCACTTCGACGAGGCCGACGCGACCGCGCTCGTCCGGCTCCGCGAGACGATGCTCCCGGAAGCGGAAGCGAAGGGCGTCAAGCTCACCTACCTGCCGTTCATCGTCAAGGCGCTCATCGCCGCCCTCAGGCTCCACCCGACGCTCAACGCCTCGCTCGACGACGAAGAGGAGGAGATCGTCGTCAAGAGATACTACAATATCGGGATCGCCGTGGACGTTCCGGACGGATTGATCGTCCCCGTCGTCAAGATGGCCGATCAGAAGACGGTCTTCGACATCGCCGCGGAGATCAAGACTCTGGCCGAGGCGGCCAGAGCGCGATCTCTCGACCTGGCCGATCTCAAGGGCGGGACGTTCTCGATCACGAACGTGGGGGTGCTCGGCGGCGACGCCGCCACGCCCATCATCAACTATCCCGAGGTGGCCATCCTGGCCACGATGCGGATCGCCGAGCGGGTCCGGGCCGAGAACGGGGGGATCATCGTTAAAAAGACGCTCCCCCTCTGCCTGTCGTTCGACCACCGCGTCGTCGACGGGGCGGAGGCGGCCCGGTTCACGAATGATCTGAAGAAATTCCTCGAGGACGGGGCGGCGCTGGAGGCCTCGCTCAAGGTCGAGGACTGATCAGATCCGTCAGCTCTCCAACCGCACGATCAGGTTGTCGATCAGGCGGATCTTGCAGATATAGACCGCCAGGGCGATCAGGGTCCCGTCGGCGATCTCCTGAACCGGATCGAGGCGATCCATATCAACGGCTTCGATATAGTCGATCCGGGCCAAGGATTCTCGTCCGACCATCTCGCGCATCGCCGCGAGAACGGTTTCCGCCCTCCGCTCACCCTTTCCGATTTTCACTTCCGCGGCTCGCAGGCTCTGCGACAGGACCCGCGCGGCCTGGCGCTCGGCCGGCGAGAGATACGAGTTCCGGGAGCTCATGGCCAGCCCGTCCGCTTCGCGGACGATGGGCAGGATCTCGAGGCGGACGTCGAGGTCCAAGTCGCGGACCATCCGCTGCAGGATGATCGCCTGCTGGGCGTCCTTCTGCCCGAAGAAGGCGACGTCCGGCCGGATGATCTCGAACAGCTTGAGGACGACGGTGCAGACGCCGCGGAAATGGTCCGGCCGCGACCGGCCGCAGAGCTTGTCATGGAGGTCAGGGACTTGGACATAGGTCCGGCAGCCTTTGGGATACATCTCCTCGGCGAACGGATGGAAAAGGAAATCAACCCCCTCCCGGTCGAGCGTCTCCGCGTCGCGCTCAAGGTCCCGGGGATAAGCCTTAAAGTCCTCGTGCGGACCGAATTGGGTCGGATTGACGAAGATGCTGGCCGCCGCGACATCTGTTCTTTGCCTCGCGGCACGGACAAGGCTGAGATGGCCTTCATGGAGGCAGCCCATGGTCGGGACGAAACCGATGGTCCCCTCGCGGTCCTTGACGACCCTGACCGCCGCCTTCATCTCGCCGATCGTCGTGATGATCTTCATCGGCTCCGGCTTAGAGGACCGACATCATTTTATCCGGTCCAGTTTTTTAAGCTCTTTGGCCGCCTCGGGTTTCATGTGATAGGAATGCTCATCGGCCGGGAATGATCCGGCCCGGACGTCCCGGATATAGGCGTTCACGGCCCCGGTTAAGATGTTTTGAAGGTCGGCGTATTTCTTGACGAACTTCGGCAGATAGCCGTGCTCGCAACCGGCCATGTCGTGGAAGACGAGGATCTGGCCGTCGCACCACGGTCCGGCGCCGATGCCGATGGTCGGGACGGCCAGCCTCCCGGTGATGATCCGGGCCACCTCCATCGGGATGCATTCCAGGACGACGGCGAAGACACCGGCCGCTTCCAGGGCTGTGGCGTCCCGGATCAGTTTATCGGCCTCTTTGGCCGCGCCGCCCCGAACCTTGAACTGCCCCAAGTGATGGATTGATTGAGGGGTTAAGCCGACATGGCCCATGACCGGGATCTCGGCCTCGACCAAACCCTCGATCAACCGCAGCCGTTTTTTCGAGGCGCCCTCGACCTTGACGGCGCGGGCTCCCGCCTCCTTCAGGAAGCGGGAGGCGTTGCGGATGGTCTCCCTTTCCGACAGATGAAAGGAGAAGTAGGGCATGTCGCCGACGACCAGGGCCCGTTTGGCCGCCCGGACGACGGGCTTCGTATGATGGATCATCTCGTCCATCGTGACGGGAATGGTGTTTTCATAGCCGAGGACCACCATCCCAAGGGAGTCGCCGACCAGAATGATATCGATGCCCGCCTCATCCAGGATCCGGGCGACCGGATAGTCGTAGGCCGTCAGGGCCGTGATCTTCTCGCCCGCGGCCTTCTTGGCCCGGAGCGAAGGGATGGTGACTTTCGGGATCGCTGTGTCCGCCATGGCCCGTCCTTTCTCCCCATCCCGCCGTAGACCACGGGATTGGGGTAAAGTCATGTTGGCTACTTTCTCCGGGCGTCCTTTCCCGCGTAGCTGGGCGGGACGTAAAACAAGGACGCCTTCTTCATCAACCGGATCTGATCGATGATATCTTCGAGGTCCGCCTCTCGGGCCAGGTCCACTTCGTCGGACTTGACGACGAGCAGCGGCGTCGCCTGATAATTGAAAAAGAAATAATCGTAGGCTTCGATCAGGTCCTGCAGGTATTTTTCCGAGATGTTCTTCTCCAGGGCGCTGCCCTCTTTGGCCAAGCGCCGAACGAGGGTCGGCACCGCGATCTGGAGGTAGATGACAAGGTCGGGTTTCGGAATGCGCTCCGACAGCACGCCGAAGATCTTCTCGTAGACGACGAGCTCGTCGTCCGAGAGCGTCTGGAAAGCGTAGATCTTGTCCTTTTCGAAGATGTAGTCGCAGAAGATCCGCTCCTCGAACAGGTCCCTCTGGACGAGGCGGGCCTGCTGGTGGTAGCGGTTGACGAGGAAGACGAGCTGGGACAGGAAGGCGGCCCCTTCCTTCTCATCGTAGAAGTCCTTGAGGTAAGGATTGTCCGTCTTGTCGAGGACGATCTTTCCCCCGAGCCTCTGGGCGAGCAGACCGGCGAGCCTGGTCTTTCCGGATTTGAACACGCCTTCGACGGCGATGTGATTGAACTCAATGTCGTGTTTTTCGGGCATGATGGCAGACCTTGGAAAACGTTTATTTTATAGCGGATATTTCCTTTGAAGTCAATCGAATATCCGGAATCTCGGCGCCGCCTAAATATTGATCCGGATGGGCAGGATCACGGCCGTGATCCCCTTCCAGCGGAGCTCCTGCTGGATGGCGAAGGCCGTCTCGTTGTGCATGAGACGGTGGATTAGACTCGGCTGCCGGAACACCGATTGTCCGGCGAACACGGTCGAATCCGGATACTTCTTGATGACGGTTTCGATCAAGTGACTCGCCGTATCGACGATGTCCGTCCCAAGCTCATATTTAAAGCCCGCCGTGTATCCCAACCGGCGGGCCAGATCGGCATACTTCGCGAGCGCATCCCTCACCGACTGTCTCAAGTGGGTAACCGCCTCCGATCCTCTGAACGATCCGACATCGACTTCGGCGACGGAGACGAAAATGAAGTTCTTGTACAGCCCGTGGAAGCTGCGGATGATGGAGAGGAAGGTGTGGACGCCGAATCCATTGTAGCCGTTGACCAGTTGGATCGCCGTCGTCGATTTCGGGCTGGGCGGCTTGGTGTTGACCGGGCCTTTGGTCGGGATCGACAGCAGAAGGTCATCCAACTCCCGAACCCCGCCCCGGACCTTTTTGTAGTGCGCGCGCGTCAGATAGCAGACGGCGATGACGACAGAGGTGATGAGGAACGTCAGCCATCCGCCCAGGGCGAACTTTTCGATCGAGGTGATGATCAGGATGGTCAGACAAACGGTCAGGCCGATGAGATGGACGGGCAGATATTTCTTCCATTTCGCCTCTGTCGCCCGATTTTTAATGAAAAAGCGGGACATGCCCAATTGGGACAGGGAGAACGTCAAGAAGACGTTGATCGAATACATGACGACGAGAGTCGTGATTTTGCCGTTCGAATAGAGCAGAAGAATGACCGCCGCTCCGCCCATGAGAAGAACGCCGTTCTGAATGGTGAAACGGCTGGATAACGAGGCGAACCGGTGGGGGAACCAATAATCGACGGCCATGTTGGCCATGACCCGCGGGCCGTCGACGAAACCAGTCTGGGCCGCGACGAGCAGGAGAGCTCCTTCCGAAAAGATGGTGATGAGGGCGAGGATGCCGCCGATCTTCCATCCTCCGAAGACCTTTCCGGCCAGGACCGCGTTGAGCGTCTGGCCCTGAACTGGAGACACCCGGAGCAATAGATAGCAGATCAAGATGCCGCCGGCCGTAATCGCCAAGGAAAAGGCCATGTAGACCATCGTTTTCTTGCCGGTCTGGGCCCGGGGTTCGCGCAGGATCTGCATCCCGTTCGAGACCGCCTCGATCCCCGTGTACGTTCCTCCGCCCATCGAAAAGGCCTTCAGAAAGAGCAGGACCATCCCCCCGGCGCCGAGCGTGGCCAGCCCCATTTTGAAATCGCCCCCGATCTTTTGCGTGACCGGTCCGATCTGGGGGATGTGAGAGAGGATGCCGTAGCCGATCATCAGGATATGGGTGACGACGAAAACGATGAAAATGGGGGCGAGCATCGACACCGACTCTTTGACCCCGCGCAGGTTCAGGACGACGAGCAAAATAATGGCGCAGATGTCAAAGGGAATCTTATAAGGCTGGGCGGAGGCCGGGAAGAAGCTGAAGATGGCGTCGCCGCAGCTGACGATCGAGACGGTGATCGTCAGGATATAATCGACGAGCAGGGCCGCGCCGGAAACGACGCCGGCTTTCTCCCCGAGCGTTTGTGTCGCCACGACATACCCTCCGCCCCCCTGCGGATAGTATTCGATGATGCGCTTGTAAGCGGAGGAGATGATGAGGACCGTGGCCGCGGTGGCCAAGGCCAGGAACAGAGCGAGGTAGGTGTGAGAACCGAGCGTCTTGAACGCTTCTTCAGGACCGTAGGAGGACGACGACAGGCCGTCCGCTCCCAGGCCGATCCAGGCCAGGATCGGGATCAAGGCCAGCTTATGAAAGAGCGTCGGATCCTTGATGTTCCGCGGCTTCCCGATCAGCGTCTGCTTGATCTTGTCCGTAAAATGATGGCCGTTTTCATCGCTCATGTTCGTTCTTCTTTACACTTCTATATGCGGATGATCATCGCCCTCGTCGGAAAATCAGGGAATTGGTTCCGGCAGGAATGTTTCGTCGTCTTTAAGCGGTGCGAACCTCTTTACGGGCGCTATTTTAGCAAAAAATCGTTTGTCAAGCCATATCGGGAGAGGACCACCTGCCCGGCGCGTGCGGCACCGTTAAATATTGATCCGGATGGGAAGGATGACGGCCGTGATCCCCTTCCAGCGGAGCTCCTGCTGGATGGCGAAGGCCGTCTCGTTGTGCATGATGCGGTGGATCAGACTCGGCTGTTGAAAGACGGATTGTCCCGCGAAGACCGTCGATTTAGGGAATTTCTTGGCGATCGATTCCACCAGATCGCTGGCGGTCTTGACGATGTCGGTCCCCAGATCATATCTAAAGTCCGCCGCGAATCCGAGCTTCCGGGCCAGCTCGACGTATTGGCGGAGCGATGCGCTGACCGTCCCTTCCATGTCCGACACGGCGTCCGAGTCCTTGAAGGAACCGACGTCGACCTCGGCCACGGAAACGAAAATGAAATTCTTATAGAGGCCGGGGAAGCTGCGGATGACGGTCAGGAAGGTATGGACGCCGAAGCCGTTATAGCCGTTGACCAGTTGGATGGCGGTCTGGGACTTGGGGTCCACCGGCGCGGTGTTCATAGGACCTTTGGTCGGAATCGTCAGCAGCAGATCATCCAGCTCCCGGACGCCGCCCCGGACCCTGTTGTAATGAGAGCGCGTCAGATAGCAAACGACGATGACGAGGAAGGTGATGAGGAAGGTCAGCCATCCCCCCAGGGCGAACTTTTCGATCGAGGTGATGACGAGGACCGTCAGGCAAACGACCAGGGCGAGGAGATGGATCGGAAGGTGTTTCTTCCACTTCGGCTCTTTCGCCCGGTTCTTGATGAAGAACCGGGACATTCCCAGTTGGGACAGGGAGAAGGTCAGGAAGACGTTGATCGAATACATGACGACCAGGGTCGTGATGTTGCCGTGCGAATAGAGCAGCAGGATGACCGCCGCTCCCCCCATGAGGAAAACGCCGTTCTGGATGGTAAAACGGTTCGATAACGAAGCGAACCGGTGCGGGAACCAATAATCGACGGCCATGTTGGCCATGACCCGCGGGCCGGCCAAGAAACCCGCCTGGGCCGCGACGAGAAGGAGCGCTCCTTCCGAAAAGATGGTAATGAGAGCAAGAACGCCGCCGATCTTCCATCCTCCGAAGACCTTTCCAGCGAGAACCGCGTTGAGCGTCTGGCCCTGGACCGGAGAGACCCGGAGCAGCAGATAGCAGATCAGGATGCCGCCGGCCGTGATCGCCAGGGAGGCAGCCATGTAGGACATCGTCTTCTTGCCGGTCTGAGCCCGGGGCTCGCGCAGGATCTGCATGCTGTTCGAGACCGCCTCGATCCCCGTATAGGTTCCTCCGCCCATCGAAAAGGCCTTCATAAAGAGAAGGGCCATCCCTCCCGCCCCGAGCGTGGCCAGCCCCATTTTGAAATCGCCCCGGATCTGCTGAGTCACCGGCCCGATTTGAGGGATGCTGGAGAGAATGCCATAACCGATCATCAGAACATGGGTGATGACAAAAACGATGAAAATGGGGGCGAGCATCGACACCGACTCCTTGACCCCCCGCAGGTTTAGGACGACAAGAAAAAGAATGGCGCAGATGTCAAAGGGGATCTTATAACCCTGGAAGGACGCCGGAAAGAAGCTGAAGATGGCGGCTCCGCAGCTGACGATCGAGACCGTGATCGTCAGGATATAATCGACGAGAAGGGCCGCGCCGGAAACGACGCCGGCTTTCTCCCCGAGCGTATGTGTCGCCACGACATACCCACCCCCCCCGTGCGGATAGTATTCGATGATGCGTTTATAAGCGGAGGAAATGATGAGGACGGTCGCCGCGGTGGCGAAGGCCAGGAACAGCGCCAGGTAGGTATGGGAGCCGAGCGTCTTGAATGCTTCTTCAGGACCGTAGGAGGACGACGACAGGCCGTCCGCTCCCAGGCCGATCCAGGCCAGTAGCGGGATCAAGGCCAGCTTATGAAAGAGCGTCGGGTCCTTGATGTTCCGCGGTTTCCCGATCAGCGTCCGCTTGATCTTGTCCGTGAAGGTATTGTTGTTTTCTTCGGTCATGATAGAAAAAGGTTCAAGCGCGTTTTTTCATCGGGAAGCATGGGAGAATATATCCAGGCCGCGGACGGCTGTCAAGGCGGTTTTGCCTGACTTAGCCTTGACACTACACGTCCCCGGCGATATATTCCTTTCATGATGGGTTGCCTTGATATCGAAAGGAAAGAAGGGAGATTTCGATAAAATAAGGAGACGAATTTTTTCCCCCTGATTTAGTCGTTATAACGGGATTTACGAATCGAATCTGAGGCCATCAAATGCCGCGCATTTTCGACAATATTGAAACCGACCTTTTACCCGCGCTTCAAGAAACGCTCGCCTTATCGGACCGAGCCGACTTTTGCGTGGGCTATTTCAACCTGCGCGGTTGGAAGACGCTGGACACAAATATCGAACGCTGGTCAGGCGATGAGGGCCAATGCTGCCGATTGCTTGTCGGCATGCAGCGAGTACCCCAGGAGGAAATCCAGACTTTGTTCGGGCTGGTGAAGGACGACGGAGAGATCGATCAAGCGTCCGCTCTACGGATTAAAAAAGAAATCGTCGAGAAGTTCAGAGAGCAGTTGACGGTCGGCGCGCCTACGAACGAAGACGAGTCCGGACTCCGGCGGCTAGCCGCGCAGATCAAGGCCAAGAAAGTAGTCGTCAAGTTGTTCCTGCGCCACCCGTTACACGCAAAGTTATATCTCCTTTTTCGTCCCGATCCCAATAGTCCGACCGTCGGCTTCCTGGGGAGCAGCAACCTGACGCTTTCCGGGCTTTCCCACCAAGGCGAATTGAACATTGATGTGCTCGACCATGACGCCTGCAACAAACTTGCGAAGTGGTTTGAGGCCCGATGGAACGACCGCTGGTCGATCGACATTTCCGCTGACCTTGTGAAAGTCGTCGAGGAGAGTTGGGCGCGGGAAGAACTCATTCCGCCATATCTCATTTACGTCAAGATGGCCTACCACCTCTCGCGCGAGGCCCGCGAGGGCATCTCTGATTTCCATTTACCGCCGGAGCTGAAAAACAAGCTATTCGGTTTTCAAGAAGCTGCCGTGAAGATCGCCGCTCATCACCTCAACAAGCGCGGCGGCGTGCTGATCGGCGATGTCGTCGGCCTCGGCAAAACGCTGATGGCGACGGCGCTGGCGCGCATCTTTGAGGACGATTACGACCTCGAAACCCTCATCATCTGTCCCAAAAATCTACTTCGCATGTGGAACGATTATCGCGAACGCTACCATCTGCGCGGCAAAGTGCTATCTTTGAGCATGGTCGGGCGAGAATTGCCGGAATTGCGCCGCTATCGCCTTATTGTGATTGACGAAAGCCACAATCTCCGCAACCGCGAGGGAAAGCGCTACAGCGTCATTCGCGATTACATCAAGAAAAATGACAGCAAGTGCGTCTTGTTGTCCGCCACGCCCTACAACAAGACATATCTCGATTTGTCGAACCAACTGCGTCTCTTCTTGCCGGAAGACCAGGAGCTCTCTATCCGGCCGGAGAGGCTTCTCGCCGACTTAGGGGAAACCGAATTCATTCGCCGCCACCAATGCGCTCCGCGCTCCTTGGCCGCCTTTGAAAAAAGCGACTACGCCGACGACTGGCGTGAGCTCATGCGCCTGTATCTGGTCCGGCGGACACGCAGTTTCATCATGGAGAACTATGCCGAGACGGATCCGCGAGACGGCCGCAAATTCCTACCGCTCGAAGAAGGACGGCCTTATTATTTTCCGATCCGTGTTCCGAAGACCGCCGAGTTCGCGATCAATGAGAAGAGTCCCAACGATCAATACGCTCGCCTTTTCTCAGCCGACGTCGTGAGCACGATCAACGCCCTGCATCTGCCGCGCTACGGTCTAGGCAACTATGTCGCTCCTTCGCCGGATGCTCCGCCAACACCGACCGAGACGAAAGCCCTTCAGAATCTCTCCCGCGCCGGCAAGCGTCTTATGGGCTTCTGCCGGACGAACCTATTCAAGCGCCTTGAGTCGAGCGGCCAGGCCTTTATTCAGTCCGTAGAAAGGCATATCTTGCGCAATTTCGTCTATCTCCACGCGATAGAGACCGGGAAGGCTTTGCCTATCGGAACGCAGGATTCCGGATGGCTCGATACCCGAATCTGCGATGAAGATGCCGATGCGGCCGATACTATATTTGAGAATGATGAAGGTACCACTTACGGCGATGAGGATGTCTCAGTATTGCGGACGCCCGAGGATTTCAAGCGCCACGCCGCCCACGTCTTCGGCAGGTATACAACTCAAGGAAAAAATCGCTTCGATTGGCTTCGCTCCGACCTGTTCGATAAGGCTCTGGGGGAAAACCTGCGCGCTGACGCCGAAGCGCTTATCAGAGTTCTCGAGAAGTGCGGAAAATGGGATTCCGAGCGGGATGCCAAATTGAACACGCTCTACGACCTCATTATCAACAAACACTCCAGGAAGAAGGTGATCGTCTTCTCGCAATTCGCCGATACGGTGCGATATCTGGAACAACAACTCAAGGAAAGAGGCGTCAACAAAATCGCTGGCGTTTCGGGGGAATCATCCGATCCGACCGGCCTCGCTTGGCGATTCAGCCCCGAGAGCAACGAGAAACTCGACCAGGTCAGACCGGAAGATGAGCTTCGCGTCCTCATCGCGACGGACGTCCTTTCCGAAGGCCAAAACCTCCAGGACTGTGCCATCGTCGTCAACTACGACCTCCCATGGGCCATCATTCGTCTGGTTCAGCGGGTCGGCCGCGTGGATCGCATCGGCCAGCATGCCGAGAAGATCATTTGCTACTCGTTTCTGCCAGCCGACGGCGTCGAGCGCATCATCCGTCTGCGCGCCCGCGTCCGTCAACGTTTGCAGGAAAACGCCGAGGTCGTCGGCACGGACGAGGCTTTCTTCGAGGACGATCGTAACGACCAGTCCGTCCGCGATCTCTTCACGGAGAAAGCGGGCATCCTCGACGGCGACGCCGATATGGAAGTGGATCTCGGATCCTACGCCTACCAAATCTGGAAGAACGCCGTCGCCGCCGACCCTAAACTGGAGAAAACAGTCACCGAACTTCCTCAGGTCGTCTATTCCACAAAGCCCCACCGTCCGACTGCGAGCTCACCCGCCGGCGTGGTCGTTTATTTGCGCACCGCGGAGGACAATGACGCCTTGGTCTGGATGGATTCGAATGGCCGGGTAGTCACAGAGTCTCAGAAGACCATTTTAGACGAGGCCAAATGCGCCCCGAAAACACCAGCATTGCCGCGACTTGAGATACACCACGACCTCGTTCGCCGGGGTGTGGACCAGGTTCTGACAGAAGAGAGCTCTGTAGGAGGGCAGCTCGGCCGGCCGTCGGGAGCACGATATCGTTCATATGAACGTCTCAAGCAGTACGCCGAAGAAGTCAAGAACACGCTTTTCGACCAGCAGGAACTGCATCGGGCTATTGAGGAAATTTACCGCTTTCCCCTTTGCGAAGCAGCCAAGGAGGCCTTGAACCGGCTACTCAGGTCCCATGCATCGAATGATGAAATTGCCCAAAAGGTCATAGCCTTGCGCGACGCGGACGCGCTTTGCGTCAAGGGCGCGGAATCCAAATCCCGGGAGCCGCGCATCATCTGCTCTTTGGGCCTCTCTGCTCCACTTTTCGATGCCCCAGCCCGGCCGGACGCGCAGGGAGCGAAATAATCCATGCCCCTCGGAATTGCGGAAGGCCGGAATCTTCTAACCGGCTATGAGTTCAAGACACTATTCATTGAAAAGCTCGGCTGGAATCGCAATAATGCGCGGCTCGTAATTTCGGTCGACGGCCGGACCTTTGCCCTGTCCGCGATCGCCGAGAAATGCGGCATGGCGGCGTTTGCTTGCGATCCTGGATCTGACGGCCGATTCCCGGACTACCCGACTCGTCGCAAAATTGAGCGCCAGGTAGAAAAAAGCGCTCACGAGCATCTCATCATCTTCACCGATGCAAAACAGATTCTGCAAGTCTGGCAGTGGGTTCGGCGTGATCGGGGCAAGCCGGCGGCTTGCCGAGAGTATTCTTATCACGCCGGGCAAGCCGGTGAATGGCTTATCCAGAAGATACGGTTGTTGACTATCAGTCTGGAAGAGGAAGAGAATCTCACGCTCCCCGATGTGACCGGCCGCGCTCGAAAAGCATTCGACATCGAGCGCACCACGAAAAAATTCTACGACCGTTTTAAAACTGAACACGCTGAATTCCTCGAATTCCTAGACGGCATCCCGGACGAGGAGATGGAACGCTGGTACGTTTCGGTGATGCTCAACCGCCTTATGTTCATCTACTTCATCCAAAAGAAAGGCTTTCTTGGCGGTGGGGATATAGATTACCTCAAGCACAAGCTGACCCAGTGTCGGACCGAACTCGGCAAGGATCACTATTACAGTGAATTCCTTTGCCCGCTCTTCTTCGAGGGTTTCGCCAAGAAAAAAGAGGATCGTTCCGACAAGGCCAAAAGACTGCTGGGCGAAGTCCCTTATTTAAATGGCGGGATTTTTTTGCCTCACCAAATCGAACAAGCGCACGGCAAGACAATTGCCATCTCGGACAAAGCATTTGAGAAGCTGTTCGAGTTCTTTGACACCTACCACTGGCATCTCGACGAGCGTCCCCTTAAGAAGGCCGACGAGATCAATCCCGATGTCCTCGGCTACATCTTCGAGAAATACATCAACCAGAAACAAATGGGCGCGTACTACACCAAGGAAGATATCACCGAGTATATAGGCAAGAACACGGTCATTCCGTTCCTTTTCGACTCGGCCCGCGAGAAATATAAAGTTGCTTTCGAAGGCGAACGAAGTGTATGGCGACTTCTTCAGGAAGATCCCGATCGCTACATATACAAAGTCGTGCGTCACGGGATGACATGGGACTATCGCCCCAAGATTATCGACAAGAATGAAGGATGTCCGTTGCCGAGGCCGATTCCCTTGCCCCCGGCAATCGAAGAAGGCGTCGATCCAGTCAAACCCAACCTCATCGAGCGCCGCAGGCCGTGGAATAAACCTGCGCCCCCCAATTATGCTCTTCCCACCGAGATTTGGCGCGAGGTCGTCGCCCGCCGACAACGTTACGAGGAAGTCAAAGCTAAACTCGAAAGTGGGGAAGCCAGCTCCATCAACGATCTCATCACTTATAATCTCGACATCCGTCAGTTCGCTCAGGATGTCATAGAAAACGCTGAAGTCCCAGAACTCCTAGCCGCTTTTTGGAAGGCTGTTGGATCGATTACGATCCTCGACCCGACCTGCGGCTCCGGCGCGTTCCTCTTCGCCGCCCTGAATATCTTAGATCCGCTCTATGAAGCCTGTCTTGAGCGGATGCGCTTTTTTCTTGAGGAATGGGGAGAAAACGGAAAGAAAAACCAGCCCGACTATTACAAGCTATTCACTGATACCCTGAAGCGCGTGGAGGAACACCCCAACCATCGTTACTTCGTTCTTAAGTCCAGCATCGTGAACAACCTCTACGGCGTGGACATTATGGAGGAAGCGGTAGAAATCTGCAAATTGCGCCTTTTCTTAAAGCTCGTGGCACAGATCGAGCATGTCAAGGACATCGAGCCCTTGCCGGACATCGATTTCAACATCCGCGCAGGGAACACTCTCGTCGGCTTCGCCAAACTTGAGGAAGTGAAAGCCGCCGCGGAAAGAGAATCAACGGGACAAGCGCGATTTGTCTTTGAGGATATAGAAGCGAATCTTAAGCGCATCGAGCGAGATGCTGAGACCGCCGACCTTGCATTTTGCAAATTCCGGAAAATGCAGACTGAACAAGGTATATCCCCAAGAGACTTTTTCAAAGCCAAGGACGATCTGCGCTCCCGACTTAAAAAACTAACCGACGAGCTCGACCGGTTCCTAGAAAACGAATATCGCTCCAGTAAAGCCGACTTATCAAGTAAGAGCGATATCTCGCGGACGAAGAAACCCGAGGACCGCTTTGAGGAGTGGAAGAAATCCCACCAGCCGTTCCATTGGTTCGCTGAATTCTACGGCATCCTCAAGAGCGGCGGTTTTGACGTAATTATCGGGAACCCGCCATATGTAGTCTACGCAGAATCCAAGGTTGGCTACGGCATAAAGCAAGATTTATTTAGGACATATGAATCAAAGAATCTCTTCTCCTATGTTTTCGAGCGTTCGATTCTGCTGGCCGCTAAATATGGACGTGTAAGTTTAATCGTACAATTGACTGCCTTGAGCGCTGAGAGGATGAGTACTCTCCAGGCACTTCTTCTTAAACGCGGCTGGCTTTGGACTCCTGCATTTCCTCGACGTCCCGAATCCATGTTTGATGGTGTCGAGATGCCGGTCACTATTCTTTTGTCCTCGACTTTCGGAAACGGCTTAGCCTCGACTAAGATTAACCGTTTCTATACTGAGGAGCGTCCATCCGCACTAAGTCTCATGGTGCTACAACCGCATAATCTTCACATCGAGCGCCATCGAATCGCAAAACTCGGGACAAAAGATGCAGTGGCAATTTTTAAAAAGCTTATAGAATATTCCGAGACTCTCGAATCGCTGGCGGTAAGCAGTTCGAAGTATCTGTTATATTACCAGGAGGCTTGTCGATACTGGGTAAAGGCCTGTGTAGATTTCCCGTATTTCAAACGGAATGGGCAGAAGATGGTTCCCCCACATGGTCGCACCCTCGCCATGATCAATAGCGAATCATGTACCTTTGCTGCTTGTTTGTTGAATTCATCTCTATTCTACTGGTTTTATAGCGCTCTTTCCGATTGCGAACACATCAATGATTCTCTCATCCGAAAGTTTCCCCTTCCGACCGATTGGGAACGAGTACAGTGGTCTAAACACTGGGGTAAATTGAGCGCTAGTTTGGAGAAAAATGCCACCAAGAAGATCATCCAGACCAAACAGGGCCATAGGATTGAATATAATGAGATGAACGCGTCATTGTCCAAGCCTATCATTGATGAGATCGACATCGTCCTGGCGCGGCATTACGGCTTCACGGATGAGGAATTGGACTTCATTATCAACTACGACATCAAGTACCGCATGGGTCAAGAAGCAGTAAGTGCGGACACGGAATGATAATTTCGCGGCTGACAAAAATTCTTTTTTTCTGATGATGCAATAGGTAAGGTTGCGTCGTCATATAAAGAGAAGGAAATCAAAGCGTGAGTAGCTTGGATCACGATCTTTCTCTCAAGGACGAAACATGAACAAGAACAATAAAAACCTTTCTGTTCAAGGAAATATATCCCCTTTTGAACGTATCCGTCGCATGACGGCGGCCGGGGTGGAACATTGGTCGAGCCGCGACTTCGCTCAAGTGCTCGGCTATAGCGATTACCGTAACTTCGAACAAGTTATCGGCAAGGCTCGCCTGGCCTGCTTCAATAGCGGCCACCGGATAGAGGATCATTTCGTTGACATTACCGAAATGATCGAAATCGGCAAAGGAGGACAACGCGAGGTAAAAGTGATCCTGCTCTCCCGCTATGCCTGCTACCTCATTGTGCAGAACGCCGATCCATCGAAGGAGATCGTAGCCCTCGGCCAGACCTACTTTGCAGTTCAAACGCGCCGGCAGGAACTGGCGGATCGGGCGACGGAGGATGACCGCCGTCTCCTGTTGCGAGCGGAAATGAAAATGCATAATATCCGGCTCGCTGGTACGGCCAAAGAAGCGGGAGTGATCGAGCCAAGGGACTATGCCATCTTCCAGGACCACGGATACCGAGGTCTCTATGGCGGCCTAGGCGCCCGCGACATTCAGCGTCGCAAGGGATTGAAGCAAGGTCAACAGATTCTCAACCACATGGGCAGCACAGAACTTGCAGCCAACCTTTTCCGGGCAACGCAGACAGAGGAAAAGCTGAAACGCGACAAGGTCGGCAACAAGGAGCAAGCTCATCGCACGCATCATGAAGTCGGAGCCAAAGTGCGCCAAACGATTAAGGAACTCGGTGGGACTATGCCGGAGAACTTGCCGCCGTCGGAGAGCATAAAAAGACTTGAAATGAAAAAAAGGAAGCAAATCAAAGCGCACGAACAACCATCGGATGGAAAACGCATCGACAAGAATCCTAACGACTAACGAATCAAGCTTAAATTCACTCCCTTACCCTGACCGCCGTTTGACTAAAACTTGGGGCTGTGGTATCCAATATTGGCCATCGTTTCTCATCCTCGATCATACGGAGGCAACCTATCATGTACGGCTGGACCGGCAATATTCTGAGGGTCAACCTCACCACGAAAGCCTATGGGAAGGAAGCCTATAGCGAGGAATTCGCCCAAACATGGGTCGGCGGCCGCGGCTTCGCCGCGAAGATCCTTTATGACGAACTCAAGCCGGGGACCGACCCCCTCGGTCCGGACAACAAGTTCATCGTCGCCCTCGGCCCGATCGCCGGCATTCCGGCCCCCAATACCGGAAAAGCGGTCGTCGCCGCCAAATCGCCCCTGACAGGGTTTTATGGCGACGGAAATCTGGGCACGCGCGTCTCCGAACACTTGCGAAAAGCCGGCTACGACGCCCTGATCGTTGAGGGCAAAGCCGACCGGCCGACCATGCTCTATATCGAGGACGACAAGATCGAGTTCCTTCCGGCTGACGCAGTCTGGGGACAAGGAACCTACGCGACCAACGATTGGATCTACGCCAAATACGGCAAGGGCGTCGGCGTTCTGAATATCGGCCAGGGCGGCGAGAACCTCAATCGCTACGCCGTCGTCCGCAGCCTCGAAGGCCGGGCCGGCGGCCGGCCGGGCATGGGCGCGGTCATGGGCTCCAAGCTCCTCAAGGCCATCGTGGTCAAAGGGAGCCGGCCTATCCCGCAGGCCGACCCCGTGAATATGAAAGCCCTGGGCCAAGGGGACCTGAAGAAGGTCGGCCAGATCGACAAGGAGACGGGCTGGTCCGTCCAGAGTACGACCGGAGTCCTCTCCTTCTGCAACGAGGTGGCCGGTCTGCCCGTCCGGAATTTCCGCAAGACCCACCATCCCGACGCCTGGAAGATCGACGGCGAACGCCTGAACAATGCCCGTATCGCCACCTACGGCTGTCCCAACTGCACCATGCGCTGCGGCATCACCATCCATGACAAGGAAGGGCGCGAGTCCGAGCTCGATTACGAGAACATCGGACTGCTCGGGGCGAACCTGGAGATTTTCGATCTCCCCCAGGTCGGCTCGCTGAACTACCTCTGCGATGAATACGGTTTGGATACGATGTCGGCCGGCTGCGTCCTCAGTTTCTACGCCGACGCCATAGACCACGGCGCTACTAGCGGCGATTTCAAGTTCGGCGACGCCGAACGGGCCAAGGAGTTGCTTCGCATGGCCGCCCATCGGGAGGGCAAGGTCGGGAATCTCCTGGCCGACGGGTCGCTGCGCATGGCCCGGGAATTCGGGCATGGCTCCGAGGCCTACGCCATGCAGGTCAAGGGCCTCGACGTGGCGGCCTATAACTGCAAGTTCATCCCCGGCCAGGCTCTGGCCTTCGGCGTGGCGCCCATCGGCGCCCACCACCGGGAGGCGTGGATCATCACCTTCGAGATCAAGCACACCACCCGGGAATCCTATGGCCCCGAAAAAGCGGCCAAGGTCATCGAGCTTCAGCGCATCCGGGGCGGAATGTTCGAGTTCCTCGTCGCCTGCCGCTTCCCCTGGATCGAGCTGGGCTGGAGCCTGGACAACTATCCCAAGTATTTCAAAGCGAGCACCGGCCTCGACTGGACGCTCGACGACATGTGGACCAGGGCCGACCGGATCTACGGCCTGATCAAGCTCCATTTCCTCCGCGAGTTCCCGGACGCGACCCGCAAAGCGGATTATCCTCCGGCCGTCTGGTTCGACCCGGCCAACGCCGACACCGAAGGCCCGATCGCCGGCAAGGTCCTCGACGCGGAGAAGTACGACGGGCTCCTCCAGCATTATTACGATCAGCGCGGCTACGACCGACGGGGCATCCCGACCAAGGCGACCTTGGACAAGCTCGGTCTGGGCCGGGAAGCGGCTTCGGTGGAGAAATACGCCAGGCTGTATTGAGACGTGGGGACAAGTTCGACATGAAGATCCAGGTCAAAATGATCGGCCCTCTTATGTACGAGGCCGGTTTCAGCGAAAAGGAGATCGAGGTCCCGGCCGCGACCACGGCCGATTCCCTGCTCGACCTGATCAAGGTCTCGCGCCAGCGGCCGAAGATCGTGACCCGGAACGGCCGGGCCGTCGCGCCCGATGAGCACCTGGCCGAGGGCGACCGGATCGCGATCTCGCCGATATACTCGGGCGGATGAAGAACATCCTCATCGACGGCGAATGGCGGCCGGCCCGGCATCCCGCCGGTTCGTTCCAGGCCGTCAATCCCGCCGACGGGACCGAACTTCAGGACATCTACCCCATCTCTAATTTTCCCGAGATCAAGGAAGCGCTCCTCGCGGCGCACCGCGACGCTCCCGAACTGGCCAAGACTCGGTCGGAGATCCTGGCTGAATTCTTGGAAGGATTCGCCACTGGCATTGAAGCGCGCGCCGAAGAGCTTGTCGAAACCGCCCATCGGGAGACCGCCCTGCCCAAAGAGCCGCGTCTGCGCTCGGTTGAGCTTCCCCGGACGACGTTCCAGCTCCGCCAGGCCGCCGCGGCCGCGCGGGACCATTCATGGTGCCGGGCGACGATCGATACCAAAGCCGATATCCGTTCCAAGTACGGTCCGCTCGGCGGGCCGGTGGCCGTCTTCGGTCCGAACAATTTTCCTTTTGCTTACAACTCGGCGGCCGGGACGGACTTCGCTGCGGTGATCGCCGCCGGCAATCCGGTCATCGCCAAGGCTCATCCCTGTCATCCGGGAACGACGAGGATATTCGCCGAGATCGCGAAGGATGTCGTCGCCCGGTGCAGCTTGCCCCCCGCGACATTTCAACTGATTTATCACATGGAGCCGGAGAGCGGCACCAAGCTCGTCGGTCATCCGCTCTTGGGCGCTTCGACATTCACCGGAAGCCGCCCGGCGGGATTGCGACTTAAAGAGGCTGCGGACAGGGCCGGCAAGCCGATCTATATCGAGACCTCAAGCGTCAATCCGATCTTTATCCTGCCTGGAGCTCTGGCGGAACGCCGGGACAAGATCGCCGATGAGGTCTTCGCCTCCTGCACTCTCGGCGCCGGCCAGTTCTGCACCAAACCGGGGCTGATCGTTCTTATTCAAGATCGGGAGGGCCAGGCGTTCTTCGATGCCGTCAGGCAAAGCTTCGAACGCTCGCCGGCGGCGATCCTGGTGGCTCGGAGCGTTCTCGCCGGCATCCGAACGGCCCTCGAGATGATGACGAGCGCAGGCGCGGAGATCGTCGCGGGAGGCCAGGTGATCGACACCCCGGGTTTCCGCCATGAGAACACGCTTCTCCGCTTATCGGGGGACGTTTTTCTTAAGAACCCGAAAGACCTTCAACAGGAAGCGTTCGGCCCCGTTTCCCTGTGCGTCTTCGCCCGCGATCCCGGCCAGATCGTGGACATCGCCGCGGCTCTCGAAGGCAATTTGACGGGAAGCATCTACAGCCACGCGGCGGGGCAGGATGATGAGATCTACGAGAAGATCGCCGCCATCCTCCGTTTCAAGGTCGGCCGCTTTCTCAACGACAAAGTGCCTACGGGCGTGACGGTCACGCCGGCCATGGTCCATGGCGGTCCTTATCCCGCCGCCGGGCATCCGGGTTTCACCGCAGTCGGATTTCCGGCGGCCATGCTGCGCTTCGCCGCTCTCCACGGCTATGACCATGTCCGCCATGACCGGCTTCCGCCGGAGCTTCGGGACAAGAACCCCACTGGAACGATGTGGCGGCTGATCAATGGAGAATGGACACAGCGCGACGTCTGAGTCGCCGCTTATTTCTTCGCTCTCTTGACCAAGAGCTCGATGGCCAGGTTGGCCTGCATGTTGGCCACGATCCCGACGCGCGGGGCCATGGGCGAGATCCCCGCCCGGGATTCGCTGGCTTCATCCCCGCAGATATAGAGATCCCCGATCCTTCTCTGGCGGATCTTCCGATTCTCCCCGAACCCCGACAGTCCCGACGCGGCGATGATCGGCCGGTCCGGAAAACGGGCGATCCAGGTCTCGATCAGCATCTGTTTTTGGTCCGCCCGGTCGAAGGCTTCGATGAGGATATCGGCCTCGGCGAAGATCTCGGCCGCGTTCTTCTTTGTGATTCGGCGGTGGATCCCCACATAGTCCGAGAAAGGATTGACCTTCCTCAGGTTCGCGACAAGCGCTTCGATCTTGATCTTTCCAATTTGGGACCAGGTGTACTGCTGCCGGTTCAAGTTGGTGATCTCGATCCGGTCGGAGTCGGCGATGATGAGCTTCCCGATCCCGGCCCGGGCCAGGGCGAGGGCGGCGTTCGATCCCAATCCTCCGGCGCCGGCGATCCCGACGACGCTCGCCCGGAGGATCGGCAGGATGTCCGGATCGTGCTTGGCGAAAAAATCTTTCTCGAGTTTCTTCACGCTTCTATTCGAGCCCGGGAAGGCCGATCCTTATTTGCTCCACGGGGCTCCGGCGTCCCTCTTCGTGGGCGCGGCTCGGATCGATTCAGCTGATGATCCGGCCCAGGGTCCAGAGGACTGCCAGGACGACCAGGGCTCCGGCCGTCGCCCATCTCGACTGACGCCCGAAGGCTGGCTCGCTGCCCAGACCGATCCTGAGCCCCAGCGGAACGACGACGAGCGACGCCAGCGCGGCCAGGCTCCCTCCTACGAAAATATGATCGAGGACCTTGGGCGTCCCTCCGCTGACCCACGGTCCGTATTTCGCGATATAGGTGATGGTGACGGCGAAGAGGGCATAGGCCCCATAGGTCGTCACGACGCCGGTCAGGAAGGCCGGGAGAAGGGCCTTCTTCTCCTTTTGCAGCCAGGCCGTGGCGGCGGCGTCGAAGACGAGGCCGATGAAGAAGATGCCGAGGAGGTGGCAGAAATAGGGCGCGGCGTAGGCCAGCTTGAAGAGGGTGGCCGTCGCGCCGATGACCGTGGATGAACCCGGCCTGTTGACGAGCCCGCGGGCGACGGCCAGCATGAAGATCGCCCAGACGGTCAGCCAGACCGAAGCCCGAAGCACGTTGTTCTTGAAGAAGGCCTCTCCGCCGACGACCTCCATGATCCCCCAGGCGGAGCCGAAGACCAGGAGCCAGAGCCAGTTCCTCGGGTTTTTCATCGTTCGCCCTCCTTCTTGATCGAGATGCGGATTTCCTTGGGATCGGTCTTGATCCCATCCAGCGCCCGGAGCATGCCGTCGATGGTCTGGATGAAGATCTTCTGGACAAACGGATTCATGGGCACCCGTTCGCCGTCGACGTCCAGAACGATGTCGGTCGATTCCATGCGTCTTTCCTCCATCTTGAAAAAAATTTATAACACAGGAATCCCTTGAAGTCAAAATGCGGAAGTGATATAAATTCTCCGACTCCGAGCTGAAGGGCGCTAAAGCCGTGCCGCCGGGGCCGGCCATGATCTTCAGCCGATAGGGCCGGACAGGAAACGGTCTGGCCTTCCGTGTTTGAAAAGGAGCGTTCATGACCCTGCGTTTGATAGGATCCCGGCGCATGGCCCTCATCGGGTCCTTCTCTCTTATGCTCGTCCTCTTCGTCGGCCTCTCCCTGCCCGCTTCGGCCCGGCAGGAGATCAGGAAGGACCAGGAGAAGGAAAAACCGGTCAGGATCACGGAAGAAATCCTGGTCGTCGGCCGCGCGCCCAAAGAACAGCCGATCGCCACGGTCACCAGGATCGACCTCACCAGGATCGAGCGGAACAAGCCCCTCGACCTGTCCGAGGCCATCCGCTACGCGCCGGGGGTCACCGTCACCTACGGCAATAAATACGAGTTCATCCTGAAACTGCGCGGCATGGATTCGCGGCGGATCGCCCTGCTCATCGACGGCGTGCCGAGCTACGAACCTTACTACGGCTCGTTCGACCTCAAGACAGTCTCGGCCGCGGGGCTCGACTCGCTCCAGATCACCAAAGGCCCTTCGTCCGTCCTCTACGGCCCGAACACGCTGGCCGGCATCGTCAACGTCATCACCCGCCGTCCGGGTCCCGATCCTTATCTATCGCTCACGGCGAGCTGCGGCGAGAGGAAGACCCGCTCGGTCGGCCTCGACTCCGGGTTCCAGACGGGCAAGTTCGGCTTCACCGGGACTTTAGCCTATCAAGATTCGGACGGTTTCTCTTATCCCGACCCATCGACCGGCGACAAGACCCATTGGATGAACTCCGACTACAAGCGATTCAATCTCAACGCCAAAGCTTATTACGGGCCCTCACGGAATGCCGAGCTCATGCTCAACGGCGGCATATACACGTCGGATTACGGCCTGCCGCCGGCCGTGGGCGTCCAAAAGGCCCGCTACTGGCACTTCAAGAACTGGGACCGCTATACGCTGAACGCCGGCGGCTTTACGGCCCTCGGAGAGAGCTCCACCCTCCGCTTCCGGGCCTTCTATGTGAACTACAACAACACCTTGGACCAGTACAAGGACATGGCCATGACCGTTCGACAGTTCGAGAGCGCCTTCGATAATTCGGTTTTTGGCGCGTTCGCCCTGGCCGATCTCGGCCTGTCCTCTTGGAACGCCCTCAAAGTCAGCCTCAATTATCAGAGGGACGTTGCCCGGAGCCAGGACGACGTCGGCCTTCCCTGGGTCAAATACGACCAGGGTACGTTTTCCGCGGCCGTCGAGGACCATCTCTCTCTCGGCGAGCAATGGAAGCTCATCGGCGGCCTGAGCCTCGACGTCATCGCCAAGTTCGGCGGAGGGAACGCCTCCCGACTCCATCCCCTTCTCGGCCTCAAATTCACGCCCTCGAACAATCTGGATCTCCACCTTTCGGTCGCGCAGAAGTCACGCTTCCCGAACATGCGGGCGATGTACTCCCCCTCCAGCGGGAACCCGGACCTGTTGAGCGAAACGGGGACGAACGGAGAGCTCGGCTTCAGCTGGAATGAAGATGTTTATGTCTCGGGCGCCGTGTTCATTTACCAGTTCAGGAACATGATCGACACGATGACGCTCCCCGACGGCACGAAGAGGAATTGGAACGTCGGGAGCGCCCACATCAACGGCCTGGAGTTCCAGGTCCAGAAATCCCTGGGCCGGCTGGAAGGAACGCTCAATTATACCTGGCTCGACCACAGGAATGAGACCAACGACCGTCCTTTGGATTCGCTCTCCGCTCACAACCTCAATTTCGAGGTTTCGTTGAATCCCCTATCGGCTTTACGATTCAGCTTTTTCGGTCTGTACGCGTCGAAGTCGAACTGGTTCGATTTCAACGCGAACAAGCTCCTCGACATTCCGTCCTATTTCAACCTGGACGCCATCGCTTCGTACACATTCGACGGGTTCGAGGTCTTTCTCAAGGCGACCAACCTTTTCAATGATTATATCTACGCCGAGCCGATCTTCCCCTGGCGGGCGCGGTTCTTTGAGGTCGGAGCGAAGGTCAGGGTCTTTTAAGAAACCGGTGACACACACCGATTTCAAATAATCGGTGTGTGTCACCGATTATCTCTATAGCCCCAGGTCCTGATCGATCCCCTGCATCGCTCCGATGCAAATCGAGATGAACTCGTCGAGCTCGAGGCCGAGGTTCCAGCACTGCTCGATTTCCTCCCGGCGGGCGCCCCGGGCGAAGCTCTTTTCCTTGTAGCGCCGCTTGACGAACTCGAGGTCGATGCTCTTGAGCTTCTTGTCGGGATGCATGAGCGTCGCGGCGATGATCAGGCCGGTGAGGGGGTCGATGGAAAAGATGGCCCAGTCCATGGCGTTCTCGCAGGGGACCTTGGCCGCGTGGGCTTCGACGGCGTGGATGACGGCCGGATCGATAGAAAGCCCCTTCAGGATCTTGACCGTCTCCGTGGTGTGCATCTCCGGGCTCTTTTCGGTCTGCTCATAATCCAGGTCGTGGACGAGCCCGGCCAATCCCCACGGCTCGGGATCGTGGCCGAGCCGCGCCGCGGCCGCTTTCATGCAGGCCTCCACGGCAAGGCAATGTTTCATGAGGTTCTTGTTCTTCAGATAGGTCTTGACCAGCTCCAAGGCATCGTTTCTATTCATCTCCGTCTCTCCTTTTCCCTCATTTTTTCTTGGCCGGCTCCGGCGGCGGTGTTCCTTTCAGGAATATCAATGCCGCTTTGGCCGTTTCCTGGGCATACGCATGGATTACGATATTGTCGCCGATCCGGACCGGCGCGGAGCGGAGCTCCTCTCCCGCGCTATAGCCGCCGGCGTACTCGCCCGTCGCCTTTTTAAGGACGGTCATGACGGATGATAGGGAGGCGACGAACACCTGTTCCGCCCCGAAGGCCGGGCTGAACGGGGATCTGGCGGGCAGCATCCGCCACCAGTCGAGATTGCCGTTCCACTTATTGAAGCCATAGAGGACGTTGTTCGAGGTCACGACATAAACCCTTCGTTCATCGACGGCCGGCCGCGAGGCCGGGAAGCCGCCCGTTTTGACCGTCCAGAGATCCCTCAGGATCGCCACATCCAAACAGCGGAACGAGCCCTCGGCCAGACCAAAGTAAAGCCGGTTCTTCTCGATCGCCAGTGGACCGGCAACGGCCGATCCGGTCTCCACGGCCGCGCCCAGGCGCCCCTGCGGATCGAGGATATATATTTTGCCTTCGTCCGTCCCGAAGATCACCTGGAGATTCCAGATGATAGGCCCCGTCCGGATCGCGCCGCCGGCCTTGAACCGCCAAGCCTCCGTCCCGTCGGCGGCGTTGAACGCGAGAAGATCGCTATCATCGGCGCTCAGATAGATTCTCCCGGAATCGAGGACGACCTCCCCCGAGAGCTTGGCCGGGATCTTCCTGGCCCACAGCGCTTTGCCGTCGAGCGCGAGACAGACGAGCCCATTGTCCTTATCCGCGAAGACGAGACGGTCGACGCCGACCGACGGCGGGGATGCGGCGGGAGGCTTCGCCTCCAACTTCCAAAGGACCTTTTTCGACGCGGCGTCCAAGGCATAGATCGTCCCTATTCTCGTCGAGAAATAGACCTTCCCCGCCCGGATTTGCGGGTTTCCGATCAACTCGCCGTCGAGATCGAGCCGCACCTCTTCCTGAAGAGGAAGGACAAAGCCACGGGGAGGGACCGCTGTCTTCGTCTTGAAAAGCGAGCAGGCCGCCGGCGAGAGGAGGGCGGCGCCGATCATCAGAATACGGCCGATCGTTCTCATGGTCCCGGAGAGGCATCATAGCACGTTTCGATTTTCGGGCTCAATCTTTACAGCTTCGAAGGACCATGCTATTCTTTCTATCGACCGACGATGGTAAACTACATTTTGCTCTACAAGATCAAGAAAAAAGTCAAAACGATGCTGAAAGACAGGATCGCCATGGGCGAGCTGGCGACGACACCCAGCTCCTGCCTGGACTGCCTGGCGACCGACCTGAGCTGGGAGATGTACTATATCCTCAAGGAGAAGGACGAGAGCTGATCACCCCGGTTTTTCTTTTTTTCCGTCCCGGATCTTGGCCTTCACCGAGGCCCACCATTCGATCCGCTTTTTGATGTCCTTTTCGAATCCCAGGACGCCGGGCTCGTAATATCTCCTCCCCTTGAGCTTTTCCGGGAACGTTTCCATGTCCGTCGTCCCGAACTCGAAGTCATGGGCATAGGCGTAACCCTGGCCGTAGCCGATCTCCTTCATCAGCCCGGTCACGGCGTTCCGGATCAACAGGGGGACAGGCTCGTACGGGCTCGCCTCGACGTCCTTCATGGCCTTGGTGAAGGCCCCGTAAGCCCGGTTGCTCTTCGGCGCCGAGCCAAGGTAGATCACGGCTTCGGCCAGGGCCAGCTCGCCCTCCGGCGTCCCCAGGAAATCGTAGGCTTCTTTGGCGTGAAGGGTCACGGCCAAGGCCTGGGGATCGGCCAGCCCCACGTCCTCCGAGGCGAAGCGGACCAGCCGCCGGGCGATATAAAGAGGGTCTTCGCCGGCCGCCAGCATCCGGGCCAACCAATAGAGGGCGGCGTCCACGTCGCTGTTCCTAAGGCTCTTGTGCAAGGCGGAGATGAGATTGAAATGCTCCTCGCCGTCCTTGTCATACAACAAAGTCCGCTTCTGGAGCGCTTCCTGGACGTCATCGACCGTGATCGTTCCGGTCCGGGCCAGGTTTGCCGCGAGTTCGAGGGTATTGAGCGCGCGCCGCGCGTCGCCATTGGAGAAATCGATGATCATCTTCCCGGCCGTTTCCTCCAGGTTCAGCCTCCGCTCCCCCAGCCCGCGCTCCGTGTCGGCCAGGGCATCGTTCATGATCCGGGCTAAAGCGGCTTCCGTCAGCGGATTCAGGACCAGGACCTTCGTCCTCGAGAGCAACGGAGCGATGATCTCGAAGGATGGATTTTCCGTGGTCGAACCGAAGAGGTTGACGTCCCCCCGCTCGACGTAGGGCAGGAACGCGCCCTGCTGGGCTTTGTTGAAGCGGTGGATCTCGTCGATAAAGATGATCATCGGCTTGCCGTAAAGCTTTCTGTGGCTTTCGGCTTTGGCCATGACCTCCTTGACCTCCTTGATGCCGGACAGGACCGCGCTGAAGAACGTGTAGGGAAGATCGAAATGCCTGGCCAGCATGTAGGCCAGCGTGGTTTTGCCCGAACCCGGCGGCCCCCATAAGATCAACGAGACAAGCTGGCCGGTTTCGATCAGCTGGCTCAGGATCTTGCCCTTGCCGAGGAGATGGTCCTGGCCGTACAAGCGGTCGAAGGACCGCGGCCTCATCCGCTCGGCTAAGGGGATGTGTTTCTGGCCCGCGTCCATGGGGCCATTATAACAAAAAAAAGGGCTCGGGGAAGAAGCTCGCTCGAAGCTGGCGAACGCTCTCCTCGTTGCGGGTTGGATAGACAAGATCAGAAACGGCTTCGCTCCCGACTCGGGTTCTTAACGCCGTTTCCTCCCCGTCCTTCTCGGCGGCTCAGAACTCCGTCCCGGCTTTTTAATTACGGGGGTTAGCCGGGACGTCAAACATGCTTCGCCGGCCGGCCACTTCCGGGCCGGCTACCCTCGAAGGACGGCTCGGAAAGGCTGAACCCTCCATGGTCGCTCAGCTGTCTTCCGATCTTGTCTGTCAGTTCAATCCGTAAATAGAGCGTTCGCCCGCTTCTTCGCTCGCCGATGGCTAAAAATGCTCCCCCAAATAATGAACCGCTTTTTCCTCAACCTAGGCGAGGGGAAGAAGGCGAAGTGACCATAAGGAAAACTCGCTCTGCGGTTCGGATTTTCCGGCGGACGATTCAAGGACGCGACGGCAGGGTTGGCCCTAAGGCCCCCATAGCGGAGGGGGGTCCCATCGGCTTGGCCGATGGGGGGAACCGACGGGACTGGTTCCCCAGGGGGCCGGGGGCCACCCTGTCGCCGCGTCGGCTCATATCTTCGCCGCCGAAAAACCGAACCATGCAGGCGTCAAGATTTCCGTCAGGGAGCGCGCTTCTTCCCCGAGCCCTCCTTCTTGACCTTTGGCGGGGGTCATGTTATTTTAACCATCGCCTCAAGCGCGGCCCCATGAGCAATCCGAAACCTCAACAAAAGCTCTTCTATAAGATCGAGGAGGTCAGCCGCCTGGCCAAGCTCGACAAGGAAACCATCGAAAGCTGGGAAAAGGAATTTCCTTTCCTCCAGCCCGGAACGACGGGAAGCGGCCAAAAGATCTTCCGGGCCAAGGACGTCGAGATGATCCAGCGCATCAAGGAGTTGCTGGACACGAAGAGCGTCACCTTGGCCGGAGCCCGGCGGAAGATCGAGGAGGAGTTCGGCCTCAAGCCGCCGCCCGCCGTCCATCCGGACCGCCTCATTAAGGCCCTCTGGCAGGTCCGCGACCAGCTCCAGGACCTGGCTCAAACGCTGGAGAAGCGCCAAAAAAAAACCTGAAACCGGACCCGCTTTTCTGTTATAATTCGGCTCCCTGACGTCGGGACGTGGCGCAGCCTGGTAGCGCACATGCTTGGGGTGCATGGGGTCGTCGGTTCAAATCCGACCGTCCCGACCATCTTCTTCTCCGAGGACAATCCATGGACATGATCAAAAAACAAAAAGGCACGGTCGATTTGAAGGCCCGGGCCCTGAAGCTGGCCGATCTGGCCCAATTCCAACCGGGGGCCATCGTCAGCCGAGAGATTCTCCGCAAAAAGTCGGGCACGGTCACCGTCTTCGCCTTCGACGAGGGCGAAGAACTGAGTGAGCACACAGCTCCCTTTGACGCCCTCGTCTTCGGGTTGGACGGGCGGGCCGACATCACCATCTCCGGCCAGCCCCATCGCCTCCAGGCCGGCGACATGATCATCATGCCGGCCGACGAGCCGCACGCCGTGAAAGCCGTCGGCAAGTTCAAGATGGCCCTCATCATGATCCGCTCCTGAGCGCGCCGGGCGACATGACCGCGAAACCCCTCATCCTGCTGACCAACGACGACGGCTTCTTCGCCGAAGGCATCCAAGCCCTCTTCCGGGGACTGAAAGACCTCGGCCGTCTGTTCATCGTCGCTCCCGACAGGGAAAAGAGCGCCAGCTCGCTGTCCCTGTCCCTCCGCCAGCCGCTGCGCGTCCAACGGATCAGGTCCAATATCTACAGCGTCGAGGGGACGCCCGCCGATTGTATCTATCTGGCGATGAAGAAGTTCCTGCCCCGGGCGCCCGACCTCCTCGTCTCGGGCATGAACCCGGGACCGAACCTCGGGCAGCAGGACGTGTCCTACTCCGGCACGGTCTCGGCCGCCGTCCAGGGGACCTTCTTCCAGGTCCCGTCCATGGCCGTGTCGCTCATCGCCGACCAGGACGGGGATTTCCATTTCCGCGAAGCGGCGCGCGTCGTCCACCGCCTGGCCAAATTCCTCCTCCAGCGGCGGCTCCCCGAGGGGATCACTCTCAACGTCAACATCCCTCCCCCGCCTATGAAGGGGGTGAAGGTGACTAAGGTCGGCGTCAAGCGCTACGAACCGGAGATCATCGAGAAAAAGGACCCCCGGGAGAATTCCTATTACTGGATCGGGCGGGGCAATCCCACGATCGTCGGCGACGACGAGACCGACGTGCGGGCCGCCCAGAAAGGGTTCATCACGGTCACCCCCCTCCGCATCGACCTGACGGACTACGAGGCCATGCGGCTGACCGTCATGAAAAAGCTGACGAAGACCGTCAGCTCCCAATAGCGGGGCTCACCCCTTCCTTTTCCGGTGCTTCAGGAACTCCAGGAGGACCGGCACGAGCGAAATCAGGATGATGGCGATGATGACCAGGGAGAAATTCTTCTTGACGAAGGGGATGTTGCCGAAGAAATAGCCGCCGAAGGTGAAGAGCGCCACCCAGCCGACGCCGCCGATGATATTGTAGCTGAGGAATTTCCCGTAGGTCATCCGGCCGATGCCGGCCACGAACGGGGCGAACGTCCGGACGATGGGCACGAACCGGGCGATGATGATGGTCTCGGCTCCATACTTCTCGTAGAATTCGTGGGTCCGGTCGAGGTACTGCTTTTTGAAGATGCGCGAATTCTCTTTTTGAAAAACCTTGGGTCCGATGATCTTGCCGATCCAATAGTTGACGGTGTCGCCGATGACGGCGGCCGCGGCCAGGAGAAGGAAGAGGACGACGACTTTGAGGTCGCCGCGGGCGGCGAACGTCCCGGCGGCGAAGAGCAGCGAATCGCCGGGGAGGAACGGCGTCACCACTAGGCCGGTCTCGCAGAAGATGACGGCGAACAGGATGAGATAGGTCCACAGGCCGTAGGTTTGGATCAGCTCGCTGAGGTGAACGTCCAGATGGAGAACGAAATCGATGACGCTTTTGATGAATTCCATCGGGGCTCCTATTCTCGGGTGAAACAGGCTTATATACTATCCTCCGCCGGCCTGTCAATGCTAAAATGAGCCTCCATGATGAGCCGGAAGATCTCCCGGATCGAACGGGCCTTGGAGGCCCTTGAACCGCTCGAAGCGAGTTGTACGTTGTGTCCGCGGGAATGCCGGATCGATCGGCGGCGGAGCAAGGCCGGGATCTGCCGGAGCAGTTCCCGCGCCGCCTACTCGAGCGCCCTGCTTCACTATGGGGAAGAGCCCGTTCTCAGCGGGCGCCATGACTGCGCCGGGGGCGGCCCCGAGGGGGAAGGATCGCGCCGCGGATCAGGGACGATCTTTTTCACGGGCTGCAACCTGAAATGCCTGTTCTGCCAGAACTACCAGATCAGCTGGCTCGGTCAAGGACAGGAGGCCGGCGACGAGGAGCTGGCTGAGATCATGCTCGAGCTTCAGCGCCGGGGCGCCTATAACATCAACCTCGTTTCGCCGACCCATCTCCTCACGCCCATTTTGAGAGCCTTGAGGATCGCCTTCGGCCGCGGCTTGAAGATCCCGTTGGTTTACAATTCCAACGGCTACGAGAAGGCCGAGGTCGTCGAAAAGCTGGCCGGAATCATCGACATCTATCTTCCCGACCTGAAATATCGTTCGTCCCGAGTGTCTCGACGATACTCCGACGCCGAGGATTATTTCCGCCACGCCGGCCCGGCCGTCCAGGAGATGTACCTCCAACAGCCCGATCTGGTCCTGGATAAGGGCGGCCTCGCCCGCCAGGGTCTCATCATCCGCCATCTCATCCTCCCCGGACACGCCGATGATTCGCTGGCCGTTCTGGATTGGATCGCCCGAAAATTGCCCCTCACGACGGCCTTGAGCCTGATGAGCCAATACCGGCCCTGTCACCTGGCGCCCGAGGACCTTCAGCGGTCGCTATCGGCCGAAGAATACCGTCTGGTCGTGGCGGGGGCAAAGCGCCTCGGGTTCGAGAACCTTTTCATCCAGCCGGAGGCCTTCCGGCCCGACGAGCATCTCGTCCCGGACTTTGACCGGCCCGAACCCTTTCGGTGGAAAAAGTGAGGCCCTCCTCCCCTCCGCGACGAACGGCGGGCGGGGGGACCTGGACCTATCGTTTGCCCGTCTCGTAGGCGATCGGCTTGGGAAGCTGGCTTTCGGCGAAACCGAGGGTCAGGGCCAGTTCCTTCAGCTTGGCCTGGATCAATTGGAGGTTTTCCGGCCCCATTCTCAAAAGATGTTTCTGAGCTGGATTCAATTCTTCGAGTTTCGGATCCACCATCGCATAGCTCATAATCTTCTTCTCGAGCACGATGGGCCCCTCGACGATGGGTGTCCTGAGGACCTCGACGATCGCCCGGAGCAGCGTCTGATGGAAATCCGCCTTGGGATAGCCGAGTTCGCGGTAGGCCTGCTGAAAGAGAGTTTTGAAACCGGCGTACAGCCGGGCGCATCCCGCCGGGCTGACCGAATCGAAGACGTCGGCCACGATGTTGTACCGGTCATAACCGGCCGGATCGAGAAGCGTCTTCCCGTCCTTGGACGCCACTTTGAAGGGACCGGCCAGGTTGAAGAAATCCATCTGAGGCCGAGGGCTCTGGCCGTTGGCGATATTGTCCACGGCCGCCACGAACTTGCGGATGAGCTCCCTGCTTTTCAGCCATTGGGCGAAGATCGGATTGGAGGACAGCTCGGCGATGAGCTTGCGGACGGAGTCATCGCTCTTGTCCAGATCGACGTTGAGGGCCGGCAGGTCCATTCCCTCCTTGACGCGCGACGCGTCACCGGCCGGATTCGGCGGCTGGAGGGCAGGCTCGATCCCGCCCTTGGTCCTGTCCTTTCCGGCGATGAAAAAGTAGTAGGCGGCGACAGCCACGATCAGGACGAAGACGACGATGATCCCGGTCCTGATGATCTTCTTATTCTCGTCCATGGGACCTCCTCCCCGCCCTTCACTTGACCTTGTTCAGGCGGATATTGCCGTTGAGAGCGGTCACCGAGACGGCCGCGGCTTCGGTCTTGGCCCCGATCAGCCCGCTGACCTTTTTGGCCGGCAGCGGCTGCCCGAGATCGAACTCCGCCGTGACGGTGCCGTTGATGGCGGACGCTTCGATCCGGGCGTTCACCTCGGGCTGGAGAAAGAGAGTGACCGGGCCTTCCCTGACGGTGATCCTGATGTCGTCGTCCGGCCGGAGGTCAAGGATCTCGGTTTCGACCGTCCCGCTGCCCAGGGACAGATCGAGCGAACCGGAGAAGTTCTCGATCTTGATGTTGCCGTCCTCGAGGTCCGCGCGGACCTTCCCGTACAGATCGGCGATGAGGATATCGCCCACCTTGCCCCGAATATCCCGCAGATTCACGGACCGCGGCACATTGAGATAAAAATGGACGGACCGGATTTCGTCCTCGCGGCCCGAGATCCGGGTCCGGATCTTGACGAAATTTTCGATTTTATCGACCTCGATCTTGGGCCCGGACACCCCGCCCCAGCCGGTGGACCAGGTCCGCCGGCTGTAAGCCCGGCTCCAGTCGTCTTCCGCCGTGATCTCCACCTCGTTCTTATCCCAGCCGCGGATCTCGATATCCCCGTTGGAGCTGTCCAGGGAGATCGTGCCGCCGGGGTCTAAGGCGACCACCTGATGAAATTCGTTCCGGGGCGGATAGTCCCCGGAATCCGGAAGGTAGATGGGGATGAGACAGGCCGACGAGATCAACATCGCGGCCGCAGCGATCATTCCGACAACCGTCGTTTTCTTCATGAGATTACCTCCCCGCCATCCTCTCACGAGGGCTGGCGCATCATTTTCGCCGTCATTGGTTTCGACGCGCCCAGGGCGAACGACCCGACGACGAACAGTTGGACGCGATTGTTGTCCTTTTCCACGACATAGACCGAACCCGCCTCGTCGACGGCGATGCCGCAGGGCCCCTCGAGCATCCCCCGCTCCTGTCCCTTCACCCCCCAGGAGCAAATGATCTTGCCCTGGGTGTCGAATTTTTGAATGCGGTGGTTGCCCGTATCGGCGACATAGATGGAACCGGCTGCGTCGAGACAGAGGCCTGTCGGATTATTGAACTCCCCCTCGCCTGTCCCTTGGCGCCCCCATCCGCCCAGCCAGACTCCCTGCGGGCTGAATCGCTGGACGCGTTCGCTGTCCAGGACGAAGACCTCGCCCGCGGCGTTCACGGCCACGGCCCACGGCGACAGGAAAGCGCCGTTCTCCGCTCCGGCCTTCCCCCAGGCCTTGAGGAATCCGCCCTGGGCCGAATGCTTCTTGATTCGGCTGTTCCCCGAATCCACGATATAAAGCTGGCCGGCCGCGTCGATCGCGATCCCCGTCGGCGTGTTGAACTCTTTATCTCCGCTCCCGAAATCCCCCCAGCGGAGCTCGACTGCCGACGAACGGTTCAGCACCCAGACGCAGTGCGACTCGGCATCGGTGAGGAAGATGTTTCCCTGGGCGTCCGCGGCCACGCCCGCCGGCCGGACAAGGTCTTTCAACTCAATGCCCGCGGCGCCGCCGCTGACCGCGAATTCGCCCGCGGCGGACAGGATCTTGAGCTTGGCCGGGCTTTCGTCGACGACGAGGACCCGTCGATCCTTATCCACGGCGATGGCCGCCGGCCTGACGAACAAGGAGCTCTCCGGATCTCCCCATGTCCTCGAGGGCGCGTAGCTGACGCCCACCAATCGGGCGGATATGGGATCCGGAGGCATTCCGCTCTTGATGATCACCCGCATTTCCCAATCCGCATAATAATCCTTTACGAGCCTGATGAGGTGCTCTCCGGGAAGGACCTCGGCCAATTCGGCGCTCGTGACCTGACCCATATCCTGGCCGTCATAAAAAATCCTGGCGCCGGAAGGTTCGGACCGGACCGCCAGCTTGAGGACGCCGGCTTCCAGCCGATATTCCTTCTTGATGTCCTTCCGGCCAAGGACCAGCTCTTCCCGGACCGGCTTATATCCCTCTTTCTCAACCTCGACGAGCGCTTTGGAGGATTGTGTTTTGTAAGTGACGGGCGCAAGGCCGAGATCCCGGCCGTCGATGCGGACCTTCGCTCCCGGCGGAACGGAGGAGATTTCGATCGAATATTCAAGGATGACGCCGAGATATCCCATCTCCGCCTGCTTCATGAGCGTCACGATCTTGGCGTCGTAGATGTTCTTCGTCAGCGTCTTGGCGATCTGAACGTCGACCTCGAACATGTTCCGAAATTCCGCGCGCGCGGCCGCTTCATCTCCCCGGCCGGCCTGGGCCAGCCCCTTCATCAAGAATATCTCCGACGTCATCTCCAACTGTTTCTCGCGGCTGGTGATCCGGAGCGAACGGGCCGCGAGCGGCGAGAGGAGACTCAGGGCCTCGTCGAATCTCTGCTCTTCGCGGATGAGGATCCTGCATTTTTCGAGCTGGATCTCGAGATCCGTGAGGATCTCGGCCTGGGCCTTGTCGAGGCCCTGGGGCGGCTCTTTCACGGGCTTGGCTTTCGCCGCCCCTTCCTTCGTTTCGGCCGTTTTCGGCCGAGCGTCTTTCGCCGGCGGAGCGGCCTCGTTCTCCGCGATGACCGAGACGAGCATTTCGTGAATGTAGCCGGAGACGCGGCGGCCTTCCCGTTCCAAGGAGACTTTATACCATTCGCCCCGTTTCTCCTCGACCTGGAGGATCGTATGGAGGGGGAGTTTGGCCAGCGTTTTGGCCCCGATCTCCGGTGTCTCCTTCAAGTTCGCGTCCTCGGTGATCACCTTGACCCGGATGAGATCGGCCCCGGACATCAGGATGACGAAGAGACAGACGGTCATGATCCAATGTTTTTTCAGCACCATCTTTGTTCTCCTCATGGACCGAACCCTAAGTTCCATCGCCCGGATCTCACTTTATTCCTTATAAAGCGCATCGATGAGGTCCTTGTGCTTCTCCTCGACCTTGTTCCGTTTGACCTTGAGCGTCGGAGTGAGCTCCTCCCTCTCGATCTCGAAATCCTTCTCTAACAGGATGATCTTCTTGATCTTCTCATAAGGCGCCAGGTTCGGAGTGCTCCGGTCGATCTCCTCCAGCAGAAAGGCTTTGATCTCCTCTCTGGCGATGAGCTCTTTGGCCCCGGCATAAGCGATCGATTTCAGCTTGGCGTATTCCTCGAGCTTGTCCATGTTCGGGACGATGATCGCCGAGACGAATTTCCGCCGGGCCCCGATCACGACGATGTTGGCGATATACGGATTTCTCTTAAGCGTGTTCTCGATGGGCTGGGGAGCGATGTTCTTCCCGCCGGCGGTGATGATCAGGTCCTTCTTCCGGTCGGTGATGGCCAGAAATCCGGCCTCGTCCAGGTGTCCGACATCTCCGGTATGGAACCAGCCGTCCGCGTCGAAGACCTCGCGCGTCTCGTCCGCCTTTTTGTAATACCCCTTCATGACGTTTGGGCCCTTGACCAGGATCTCTCCATCCCCGGCGATCTTGACCTGAAGGCCGGGTATGGGTTTGCCGACGGTGCCGAATTTCAAGTCCTCGAAGGTATTCACGGCGATGACCGGTGAGGTTTCGGTCAGTCCGTAGCCTTCGAGGACGACCAGGCCGATGGCGTGGAAGAATTCGGCGATATCCTTGCTCAAGGGCGCGCCGCCGGAGACGAAGAAGCGGACGCGGCCGCCCGTCTTGTCCAGGACCTTGGAAAAGACGAGCTTGTGGGCCAGATCTCTTTTCAATCGAAGGAGCCCGGAGATCTTCTGACGGCCGAGAGAGCGGCGGCTGTGTTCCATCCCGACCCGGACCGCCCAGAAAAAGATCTTCTTTTTGAGCGCCGATCCGAGGAGGACATTGTCCATGACCTTGGCGTACAGCTTTTCGAAGAGGCGCGGGACGCTGACCATGATCTGGGGCCTGATTTCGAGGAGGTTCTGGGCCACGGTCTCCACGCTGTCGGCATAAGCGATCGAGCAGCCTTTCGACAGGAAAGCGAACGTCACCATCCGTTCCAAGACATGGGAGAGGGGAAGGAAGGACAGGACGTAATCCGGATGGCCGAACTTGACCAGTTCCGCCAGCGTTTCCGTGTTGCTGACGAAATTGCCATGGGTCAGCATCACGCCTTTCGGGACGCCGGTCGTGCCGGATGTGTAAATGATGGAGGCCAGGTCCTCCGCCTTCACGGCGAGGGCGGTCCTTTCGAACAGGGCCGGATCTTCCGCATCGAGCCGGCGGCCCTTGTCCATGAGATCGGCGAGGCCGAGCGCGCCCGCGGGCGGGTCGGGTTGGAAGGAGACGAAATGAGCGACCTTCTTAAGGTCCGCTTTTATGGCTTCGATCTTCCGCCAGAGCGCCGGCGAAGAGCAAAGAACGACGGACGCGTCCGAATCGTCGATGATATAGCGGATCTGCTCCGGGACGAGCGTCGGGTAGATCGGGACGGTCACCGCGCCCAGACAGAGGTTGGCCATATCCGAGATGATCCATGAAGGACCGTTCTCGGCCAGGATGATGATCTTATCGCCGGGCCGACAGCCCAAGTTCCTGAGCCCCAGGGCCAGGGCTCTGACGCGGCGGCCGAATTCTTCGGCGGAGATAGGCACATATGTCCCTTGCTCTTTGTAAAGCAGGATGTCCGGCTTAGGATATTTCTGGATCGTGTTCAGGAAAAGGCGGCTGATGGTTTTGGCCATGAAACCCTCCTCTGTTCGGGTGGACAGCGCTCAGGATGAAAAAATCTTTACACGGGCAGACGCGACCACGCGAAATATTTTATAACACAACACGAATTCCCAGGCAAATCATGAATTTGTCAAGGGGAAAAAAAGGCCGGGCATCTTGGCATACAAATTGCACTAAAATCCTTGCGGATCGAGGGGAAGGGAGTGGAATGGAGCAAGTGACACGAAGGAGGCCGCCATGTTTCAGGATTCCTTCATCCGGACACAAAAGAATCTGGCCGTGAAAGCCTGGGTTTTTCCATTGTCCTTCGCCACCCACGCCATCCTTGCCGCCGTTCTCATCGTCATCCCTCTCCTTAACACCGCCAATCTCCCGACGATCGAGATCACGAGCGCGTTCCTCGCGCCTCCCCCGCCGCCGCCTCCTCCCCCGCCGCCGCCGGCCAAGAAGGCGGCCACCTCCCAGACCAAGCGCATCAAGCCCGTCCAGACCCAATCCTCCTTTGAGGCCGGCAAGCTCGTCGCCCCCGTCGAGATCCCCGACCAGATCGCCGAAGAGCAGATCTCCGACGTCGGCATCGAGGGCGGGGTCGAAGGCGGCGTCGAGGGCGGCGTCATCGGCGGCGTGCTCGGCGGCGTCGTGGGCGGGGTTTTGGGCGGCGTCGTCGGCGAGGTCGAAGCGCCCGTCCGGGCCATCGGCGACGTCAAGCCCCCGAAGCTCTTGAATCAGGTCGATCCCCTGTATCCCGAGATCGCCCGCCAGGCGCGGGTGGAAGGCATCGTCATCATCGAGGCCACGACCGACATCTACGGCCGGGTTCAGGGCTACAAAGTGCTGAGATCGCTCCCCCTGCTCGACCAGGCGGCCATCGACGCCGTGCGGCAGTGGGTCTATGAGCCGATGATCATCAACGGCCGCCCCCGCGGCGTCATTTTCACGGTGACGGTGACGTTCACGTTGAAGAAATGACGCCCCTCCGTTTCATTTTCGCTTCGAAAAGATGCTATTCTTGGGCTTCCCTCCCCTCCTGAGGAGGAGAGGGGCACTCGGCTAAGAAAGGAGTCATCCATGCCGCTCATTGAAGTTCACCTGCTGACGGGCCGGACGGACGAACAGAAGAAAGCCCTGTTGACGGCCATCACCAAGGCCGTCAACGAATCGATCGGCGCGCCGCTCGAAACGATCCGGGTTTGGATCGAGGAATTTTCGCCCAAGGAATACATGGCCGCCGGCGTCTGGTACGGCGACAAGAAAAAATAAGCCCTAGACGGGCTCCTTGGCCGCTAGATCTTCGAGCTTTTTGTCGAAATCCGCTTTCCGGCTCTCGAAGTCCTGAAGAACGGGCTCCAGCTCCTCGAGATAGGCGTCGATCATCTTCCGGAGCTGATGGACGGTCTTCGACATCTCTCCGATCTTCGCCCCCGCTCCGGACCGGGAGGCCTCGACGATCTCCTGGGTCAGGCGGTTGGCCTCATTCTCCGTCGCCTGCAAGGCCTGCTCGAGCTCGCGCATCTTGTTTTCCAGCGGCTTGAGTACGGCCGCCCGTTCGGCGAGGAGATCGGTCCTCGCTTTGCGGAGTTCTTTTTTGCCGAGTTTTTCGGCGACGTCCGGGACCTCTTTTTTCTCGGGCCTTTCCCGCTCCTCCTCCCCCTCCCAGCCGACCTTCTCCAGGAAACGCTGGTACGTGCCTTCGAACATCGACACGCCGTCGCCCTGAAAAACGATCAAACGCTCGGCGAGCGCGTCGAGGAACAGTTCATTGTGCGTGACCATGACCACGGCGCCCTCAAAGTTGTCGATGGCGCTGAGCAGGGCGTCGCTCGCCTCCATGTCCAAGTGGTTGGTCGGCTCGTCGAGAAGGATCAGGTTGAGCGGCGTGGCGATGAGCTTCCCGAGCAGGACCCGGCTTTTTTCGCCTCCGGACAGGACGCTGATCCTTTTGAGGGCGTTGTTCCCTTCGAACATCATCAGGCCGCTGAGATAGCGGGCCTTGGACGGCTCGATGTCGGGAGCGGCCGAGCCGATCTCTTCGAGGACGGTGTTATGATCCCCGAGGCTTTGGACGTTGGTCTGCTCGAAATAGCCCGGGGCCACGGCCATGGGCTTCGTGATCTCCCCCCGGTCCGGCTCGAGGACGCCGGCCATGAGCTTCAACAGCGTCGTTTTTCCGCGGCCGTTCTTGCCGATGACGAAGACACGGTCGCGGGCGCCGATGGTGATGCCGAAATCCTTGATCAGCGGCCGGCCCGGCTCGTAGCCGAAGCCCAGGTCCTGGACGCTCAACACGTACTTGCCGTGGAAGGGCTTGTAGCCGAATCCGAACTCGAGGGATTTGAGCTTCTCCAGCTTCTCCTTTTTGACCATTTTGGACAGCGTCTTTTTCCGCGATTGGACGAGCCCGGTAAGCTGGGCGCTGGCGTGGAACTTGTCGATGAACTCCTGGATCTCCTTGCGCTTCCGTTCGTCGTTGATCCGGGTCTTTTCGTAGGTTTCTTCCTCCAGCGCGATCTGGTCGTAGAGCTTGCTCGTGTCGCCCCCGATCTTCTTGATCTTCCGCCGGTGGATGGCCAGGGTGTGGGTGACGACCTTGTCCATGAAGCTCCGGTCGTGGGTGATCAACATCAGTTCGCCCGGCCAGGACAGGAGGAATCGTTCGAGCCAGCGGATGGAGGTAATGTCGAGGTAGTTGTTCGGCTCATCGAGCAGCAGCATGTTGTAGTCGGCGAGGAGGATCTTGGTCAGGTTCAGCCGGACCTGGTAGCCGCCCGAGAGTTCGGCCGGATGCTTGTCCAGGTCCTTCGGTCCGAAGCCCAGTCCGGCCAGGATCTTCTCCACCCGCCAGATCTGGTCATGCCCGTCCGGCGGCAGCCCGCGGCACGCTTCCGCGAATACCGTTTCTTCGGCGAAATCGATGGTTTGCTCGACATAGCCGATGCGGTAATGGCGGGGAATGGCGATCGAGCCGGCGTCAGGTTCCTCGAGGCCCATGATCAGCCGGAAAAGGGTCGTCTTGCCGTGGCCGTTGCGGCCGACGAGGCCGACCCGCTCCCTGCGGTTGATTTTGAAGCTGATGTTCTCAAAGAGAACCTGTTCACCATAGCTTTTGGAGAGGCTGTCGACGGAGATCATGATCGATGACTCATCGGACTTCAGGTTTCGGAGATGAAGCGAACCCGCTGATTGGCCAGTTTGGCGATCTCCATGGCCCACAGCGGCAGCGACGAGAGGATTATCATGACCGCCATATCGATCAAGCTCAGCGCATCCACCCGGAAGATTCTCTGGGTGAACGGCAGGAAAATGATGAGGACCTGCAGCAAAAAGGACGCTGCGCTGGCGAAGAGGAGCTTCATGTTCGTGAAAAGCCCTAACTTGAACAGGGACCGGGATTGGCTCCGGCAGTTCAGGGCGTGGAAGAGCTGGCTGCAGGTCATGGTGAACAGCGCGGCCGTCCGGGCCCGGACGATCCCTTCCTTTTCGACCAGGAGGACAAAACAGAAAGCCGCCAGGCCGCAGAGGGCGATGAGAAATCCCTGGGCCAGGATCAACCCCATCCGGGCGCGCGTGATGACGGCCTCGTCCGTCGGACGGGGCGGGCGGTCCATGATGTCCTTCTCGACGGGGTCCATGCCCAAGGCCAAGGCCGGCAGGCCGTCCGTCACGAGGTTGACCCAGAGGATCTGGATCGGGAGCAGCGGGACGGGCAGGCCGAAGAGCGAGGCGGCGAACATGACCAGGATCTCGCCGCTGTTGCAGGAGAGAAGATAGTGGATGAACTTCTTGATGTTGTCGTAGATCCCCCGGCCCTCTTCGACCGCGGCGACGATCGAGGCGAAATTGTCGTCGGTGATGATCATGTCCGAGACTTCCTTGGTGACGTCCGTCCCGGTCACGCCCATGGCCACCCCGATATCGGCCTCTTTGACGGCCGGCGCGTCATTGACGCCGTCGCCCGTCATGGCCACGACATCCCCTCTCTTGCGCCAGGCGCGGACCACCCGCAGCTTATGCTCGGGCGAAACGCGCGCGTAAACGCTTGTCCGGCCGATATCCCGATCAAAATCGGCCTCGCTCAGCGCGTCCAGTTCCCGGCCGGTCAAGGCCAGCGAGTCTTCGCCGAAGAAACCGAGCTCGCGAGCGATGGCCACGGCCGTGTTCTTGTGATCGCCCGTGATCATCACCGTTTTGATGCCCGAATGGCGGCATTTGCCGACCGCCTCCTTGACCTCTTCGCGCGGCGGATCGATCATCGCCATCAGGCCGGCGAAGGTCAGGTCCGTCTCGATATGGGCGGCGTGATACTCGTCCGGCTCGCGGTCGAAGGTCCGGACGGCCACAGCCAACACCCGCAAGGCCTGGTCCGAAAGCCGGCCGTTCATGTCGAGGATCCGGGCCAGGTCCGCGTCCGTCCTCGGACGCTCGACGCCGTGATCGAGAACCTTGGCGCAGCGGCCGAGAAGGATATCGGGAGCCCCTTTGACATAGGCGATGAACGTCCTCCGCTCGGGGTCGCGGCGGACGATCGTCATCTGCTTCCGCTCGGAGTCGAAGGGGATCTCCTCGATGAACGGGAATCTCTCCGCCAGCGGGCCTTTCCGGATCCCGGCTTTGGCCGCGACGGTCAGGATCGCTCCTTCGGTCGGGTCGCCGAGGATCTTATAACCTCCCCCGTTCTCGACGAGCTCGGAATCGTTGCACAGAACGCCGGCCTCGAGACAGGCGGTGAGGTCTGGTCTCCCCTTCGGATCGACGGCCGCGCCTTCCCGTAGGAATTCTCCCTTGGGCTCATACCCCGTCCCGGTCACCTCATACGCTCCGCTCATGGTGAAGACCGCTCGGACGGTCATTTCGTTCTTGGTCAGCGTCCCGGTCTTGTCCGAGCAGATGACCGTCGCGCAGCCGAGCGTTTCCACGGACGGCAGCTTTCGGATGAGGACGTGCCGGCGGATCATGCGCTGCACGCCCAGGGCCAGGGCGATGGTGACGACGGCCGGCAGGCCTTCGGGGATCGCGGCCACGGCCAGGCTGACCGCGGTCATGAACATGTCGAGGACCTTGCCGCCGCGGAGGAGGCCCATGACGAAGACGATCGCCACCAGGGCAAAACAGAGGTAGACGATCCATTTCCCGAACTGCTCGAGCCGTTTCTGGAGGGGGGTCGTTTCGCCGGTGATGGACTGGATCATGCCGGCGATTCGGCCCAGCTCGGTCTGCATCCCCGTCTCCGCGACCAGCGCCCGGGCTTTGCCTGCGACGACCGCTGTCCCCAAGTAGACGATGTTGGCCCGTTCGGCGAGAGGGATCTCCTGCTCCTCGAGCTCGAGGGCCGTTTTCAACACCGGCGTGGACTCGCCCGTCAGGCTCGCTTCCTGGACGGCGAAGTTGGGCGTGTGCCAGACGATCCGGCTGTCGGCGGGAACGTGGTCGCCGGCCTCGAGTTCGATGAGGTCCCCGGGCACGAGATCGGCGGAAGGGACCGAGGCCCGGAGACCGCTCCGCACCACTTTCGAGAACGGCGCCGCCATTCGCTTCAGCGCCAGCAGGGATCTCTCAGCCCGGTTCTCCTGGATGAAGCCCAGAATCGCGTTGAGGACGATAATGGCGATGATGGCCAGAGCGTCCACCCATTCCTGAAGAAAACCGGAGACGAGGGCCGCGCCGATGAGGACCCAGATGATGAAGCCGGCGAATTGATCGAGGAAGATCTTCAGCCGGCCGCGGCCTTTCTCCTCCCGGAGGGCGTTCGGGCCATAGCAGGCCAACCGAGTTTGGACTTGGGCTTCAGAAAGGCCGCCCGCAAGATCGGTCTCCAGGGTTCGGGCCGCCTCTTGAATATCCAGATGCCACCAACTTTTCATCGTTATATCCGCCTTCGGAGGATTGCCGTCATTCGACGGCCTCATATTATACATAAATCGAAGGTGAGTTGCGCATCCTCATCGGTAGGCCGCTTCTCTCTCTTTTTCGCCGAAGGGCGAGTGGAGGGCGCGGCCTTTTCCGAGAACATCATCCGGACGACTTAGGGCGAATCGGCCCGGACCCAATGCCGATCCGGTCATCTCTCGAGCTTGACCGTGTCGGAGGAGGCCGTCTTCGGACGCGGGTCGTCCTTTTTCAGATAAGCGACGACGGTCGTGATGTTATCGCGCCCGCCATGAAGATTGGCCTTCTCGATCAACTTGCGACAGATTTTTTCCGGCGTCTTCTTTCTCTTGATGATCTTCAGGACGAGAGGTTCGTCGACTTCGCCGTGAAGGCCATCCGTGCAGAGCAGAAGATAATCGTCCTCGAGCAGGACCATCTCGAATGTATCGATCACGATCTTCGATTCGAAGCCCAAGGACCGCGTGATCATGTTCTTGAACGGCGAGCTCCGGATCTCCCGTTCGGTCAGGATGTTCAGACGCAGCTGCTCGGCCGACCAGGAATGGTCCTGGCTGAGCTGATGGAGAGCGCTGTCGCGCACCAGATACACACGGCTGTCCCCAACGTTCGAGACGGCCGCCCGATCGCCGGCGACGAGAGCCGCCGCGAGGGTGGTTCCCATGCCCTTGCAGTCGTCGTTTTCCGAGGCCGCGCCGAAGATTTTCGCATTGGCCTTCTCATTCGCGTCCCTCAGAATCTCCTGAAAGTCCGCCGGCGGACCGCCGTTTCCGAGATGGGACAGAACGCTCTCTTGGAGAATTTCGATGGCCAAGGAACTGGCCAGCTCCCCGCCGGCGTGTCCGCCGATCCCGTCGGCCACGGCCAAAAGATGAAGGGGATGCCAGCGAAAGAGGCCCCGCTCGGAGAGGTCAATACAGAGATAGTTGTCTTCGTTCCACGCCCGGGATCTGCCTACATGCGTAAGGCCGAACGCTTCGATCCGCATTTTGAGCGTTTTCTCCCCCGTGCTGAGACGGGCCAAAGGACAAGCCACGATCCTCTCATGGATTTCCACCCTCTCGGATCACGCGTCAATTTATTCATATGGAAGGGGATTTGTCAAATCGGATGGCGGCGGCCGCGGATGCGCGAGGATGGAGGTCCGTGCTATAATAACGCCTTCCGTTCGATCAGGAGAGCTCATGCAACCCTTGCCCCCAGCCTGGTATCAGGCGATCTTCCTCCGGCATTCGCGCCGCAGTTTCATGTCGCGGCGGCCCGAAGAGGAGAAGGTCGCCCGCCTCGAAGCGCTCTGCCGCGAGTTCCACCCCTTTCCCGGAGCGCGGGCGGAGTTCGTCCGGCGGTCGCCGGATGTCGTCTTCAAAGGCCTCCTCGGAGTCTACGGCAGGATCACTGGGGCTTGTTTTTATGTCGCCTTCATCGGCTCCGGGGACGGTTTGAACGTCGAGGAGGGGATCGGCTACACCGGGGAAGGCGTCATCCTGGAGGCCACGGCCCTCGGGCTGGGGACGTGCTGGGTCAGCGGCTTTTTCCGGCCGGAGGCAGTCAAGGCTCACCTCTCCCTCGCGGAAAGCGAACGGGTTTTCGCCGTCACCCCCATCGGCTACGCCGAACGGGACTACACCTTCAAAGACAAGATCTATCGAAGCTTGGCCGGCTCGCGTAAGCGAAAACTTCTCCCACAGATCTGCGAAGGTCCGGGGACAGAGCTTTGGCAGGATAAAGCCCTCGAAGCGGCCCGCCTCGCGCCCTCGGCGTCCAACCGGCAGCCCTGGCGCTTCGGCCTCGGCGGCGGTTCCATCACCGTCCGGACGGACGGCCCGAAAGACAGCGGGCGCTATCCCAAGCGCCTCGATTGCGGCATCGCCATGCTCCATCTCGAGCTGGGCGCCGCGGCGGAGGGCGTGTCAGGACGATGGGTGCCGCTCCGGCCGCCCGAAGTCGCCCGATTCGAGGCCCAAAAATAGGCCTTTCAAATCGAACCGGTTCCGATTATAATATCCTTCCTTATTCGGGGAGTAGCGCAGCCTGGCTAGCGCACAGCGTTCGGGACGCTGGGGTCGTGGGTTCAAATCCCACCTCCCCGACCATGTTCTCCAAATTTCCCGCGAGTGAACCATCGCCCAGGACTGTTCGATCAAATGATCCGACAAATCAAAACCCGAATCAACGGTCGCATCGACTGGCGGCAGACCTTCACCGCTCTCAGATACCCGAACTATCGGCTTTGGTTTTGGGGCCAGATGATATCGATGTTCGGGACCTGGATGCAAGCTACGGCCCAGGGCTTCCTGATCTTTGAGCTGACCCAATCGCCGGCCTATCTCGGGCTCGTCGGCTTCGCCAACGGCGTCCCAACCTGGTTCTTCATGCTCTACGCGGGCGTCGTGGCCGACCGCATGTCCCGCCGCAGGCTGATGATCATCACCCAGACGGCGATGATGATTCTGGCCTTCGTTACGGCCGGGCTCACTTTCTTCCATCTGATCCGGTCCTGGCACATCATCGTCCTCGCCTTCGGCTTCGGCGTGACCAACGCCTTCGACGCGCCGGCCCGGCAGGCGATCGTCAACGAACTGGTCGAACACGAAGACATGACCAACGCCATCGCCTTGAATTCGGCCATGTTCAACACGTCGGTGGCCCTCGGCCCCGCCGTCGGCGGCGTCACCTACGCCCTGTTCGGTCCGGCCTGGTGTTTCACCATCAACGGCCTGTCGTTCATCGCCGTCATCGCCGCCCTCATGGCCATGCGGCTCGAGCCCTTCGTCCCGAAGATCCATCTCAATTCCGTCCTCAGCGATCTCAAGGAGGGGTTGCGTTATGTGGTCACCCATTCGATGATCCGGACGATCGTCAGTCTCGTCGGCGTGATCAGCCTGTTCGGGTTCGCCTTCGTCACGCTGATGCCGGCCTGGGCCGTAAAGATGCTCCACGGCAACGCGACGACAAACGGCTTTCTCCAATCGGCTCGCGGCTTCGGCGCCCTGGCCGCCGCCCTCCTGATCGCCTCTCTCGGGCGGTTCAAGTTCCGGGGGAAGCTCCTCACTTTCGGCTCCTTCGCCTTTCCGGTCCTACTCGTCGTCTTCGCCTTCATCCGCTGGGAACCTCTCTCGCTGCTGGTCCTTTTCGGGATCGGGTTCGCCCTGATCCTCATCTTCAACCTGGCCAACGCGGCCGTTCAGACGCTGACTCCCGACGCGCTGCGGGGGCGGGTGATGAGCATCTACTCGCTGGTCTTCTTCGGGTCCCTCCCCATCGGCTCCCTGTTCATCGGCTGGATGGCCACAAAGACCAGCGAGCCGACGACGGTCGTCATCAATTCCCTGATCGTCCTGGCCTACGCGGTCGTCCTCTTCGTCTTCATGCCGAAGCTGCGGAAGCTGGAATAAAAAGAGGGCGCAGGGGACATCCCTACGAAAGACGCGGATTTTCCCCCGCGAGGAAAATCCGCTCCATGGGCTCGCTCCGCTCTCCTCTCCCTGCGGTCGAGGATCCATGCCCGCTTCGCTGCGCAGGCTTTCTCCGGGATATCCCCTGCGCCCTTTTTTGGGGCGGGAAGATGATTGAATTACGAAAATTCGTAACTACTCAGGTAGACAGGAGTCAGAATTCAGGAGACAGAATGAGAATGCCGGAGACGAGAGCGGACAAACTCCGCTTTTACAACATCGCCCCAGGTTCCCTCGAAGAATCTCGATACTATTCGATTCTCGCCAAGGATCTTGAGTACGGCGATGTTTCCGAGTTACGCCGGTTGATTGAAGAGATCAGAAAGCTGTTGGAGACCTATTCTCAGGCCATTCTGAATTCTGACTCCTGAATACTGTCTACCTGAGTAGTTACGAAAATTCGAGCTCGAACGACTCCGCGTAGGGCTCCGGAATGCCCAGCCGGACGGCGTTGTCGCGGTTGAGGCGGAGGATGCGCTCGTCGAACCCATGCCCCCGCCTGTTCAAGTTGCGCTGGTGTTGGGACCTGTGGAACCTCAGAAGCTCGGCTTTCCAGGCGGCCGCCTCTTCGTCGAACGGCAGGAAGAGGTCGTCCCGCATGGCGATCGTTTTGGGATCGCGCACGAGGAGGGCCGCGGCCGGTTTCGACATCTGCCGAGCCAGCCTCGTCCACCATTGATAGGTCAGCCGATGGTCCGGATTCGTATCGTTGCCGTGTGGGAGGAGGACGAGATCCGGAGAGAAGCGGACGGAACGAACCGCCCACTGACGGTAAGTGGACGGGCCATCGACCAGAAAACCGCCCGGCGCATCCACCGGCAGGCGCAAGAATTCCAGGTCTTCGGCCGGAAGCCCGAAGAACCGGCAGCTTTCCCGCTGTTCGGCTTCCCGCAGCGCGGCTTTGGCCTCGGCCGTCGGCGGATCGCAAAAGGAATCCTCGACGCCGTTGGCGCTCGAGCTGAGGACGTGAAGGCGGAGGGGGTGGCCGCGGTCCCGGAAGTGGCGCAGGGTCATCCCCATCGCGTCGAAGTCGTCGGGGTGCGGGGCGGCGACGAGGAGCCGCCATTCTCCGGGGAGATCGAGATCCGTCAGCCGGAGCGGCCTGGGACCGGCGAAAAATTCCTTCATTCAGGAAGCTCGACGAGTTCGTAGTCCATCGAACCGAGCCCGATCTCGGCGCCGTGCCGGAGCTGGCTCGACCATTCGATATCGTAGCCGGCCCGAAAAACGTCCCGGCCGCCGCCTCGGTTTAGGACGAGATCGGCCGAGGCTTTATCGACGGCGACCGGATCGGCGGAAGCCAGGATCCCGATATCGTCCACGATCCGGGGCTGGTCCTTGGCCATGCAGTCGCAGTCCTTGGTAACCTTGATCAGGTAATTGAGGAACCCGATCTTGTCCTTGAAGAGGCGCCGGACGTGGAGGGCGTACTCGGCCACTTTCTCCTGGATGCGCTTGTAATCCTCGTCCCAGCGGAGCTTGACGGCGCCGTATTTGCAGACGATGAGGCACTCGCCGCAGCCGGTGCATCGCTTGTCGTCGATGACGACGTGGCCTTCCGCCTGGACGATGGCCTGGGCGTCGCAATAATCGAAGCATAGGCCGCAGTTGCGGCAGGCCTTGGGCGTGACGCGGGGATGGGCGACGGAATGCTGGTCGAGTTTTCCGGCTCGCGCGGCGCAGCCCATCCCGAGGTTTTTGAGCGCCGCGGCGAGGCCGGTCTGGACGTGACCGGTGACATGGGTCAGACAGAGCAGGGCGTCCGAATTCAGGAAGGCGCTGCCGATCTTGGGAGATTCGATGCGCCCATGGATTCCCTTGCCTTCATGTTTGTCGCGGCCGATGAGGCCGTCGGCGATGATGACCGGGACATCGATGACGTCCGGCCGGAATCCATGGCTCCAGGCCAGGCGGATATGGTCAACGGAGTTCGAACGGTTGCCGACATAGAGAGTGTTGGAATCCGTGAGGAATACGCGCGGGCTCTTTTTTTGGAGCTCATTGACGAGGTCCCGAAGCCAGTGCGGCTGGATGTGGCCGGTATTGTGCTTTTCACCGAAATGGATCTTCAGGGCGACGAAATCCTCCTTGTCGAGCTTCTCATGAAATCCGAGGTGGAGAAAAACGTCGCGGGTCTTCCGGGAGAGGATATCCGGGCCTTCGCCGGATTCCGCCGGGATGAAAAAAACTCGGCTCTTCATACGCGTCCTCTAAGACGGGGACACGTCCCGAATGAAGTCATTCGGGACATGTCCCCATTAAAATTATATCGCTTCGGCCGCTTTGACGCCGGTCCCGGAGGAGAACGAATGGCCGAGGGCGCGCAGCGTTTTTTCCACGGCCTCGACGGCGAACATGACTTGGTCGAAAGACAGATTGCCCATATGCCCGAGCCGGAAGACCTTGCCCGACGTTTCGGCCAGGCCGCCGGCCACGACCACGCCGTTCTGACCGAGCGTCGAACGGAAAGCCTTATCTTCGATCCCGGCCGGATACCGGACGACCGAAAGGGTGTCGGCGAAATAGGTCTCCTCGGTAAAGAACGTGAATCCAAGCGCGGCGAGAGCGGCCCGGAAGGCGCGGGCGATCTTCGCGTGACGTACGAACCGCGCTTCCATGCCTTCCTCGAGCATCATCCGGGTCGCCTCGGCGAAGGCGCGGACTTCATTGACACAGGGCGTCGAGAAATATTTGAGGGGGTCTTTCATGATCGGCAGCCAGCGCAGGATATCCGAATAGTAGGCCGGCACGCTGGGCAGGCCGCGCCGCTTGGTCATGGCCCGCTCCGAAAAAACGTCGATGGCCAATCCGGGCGGGGCGCCGTAACATTTTTGAGCGGCGGTGAGGATGACGTCGATCCCCCAATCATCCATGCGCTCTTCCACGCCTCCCGTGGCGCAGACGCCGTCGACGATATAGAGAATGCCGGTGCCTTTCAAAAGATCGGAATATTTCTTGATGGGAGCGCAGGCGCCCGTGCTCGTATCGACATGCGTCACGGAAACAACGCCATAGGCCTTCCGGGCGAGGAGCGAGGCCAGCTCGCCGGGCGGCACCGCCTTCCCCCACGGACTCTGGACCAGGTCATGAGGGATCCCGAAGCTGTCGCAGATCTGCCCCATCCGGTCGCCGAAATAACCCTGGGAAAGGACGAGGACCCGCTCGCCTTTCGCCACGACGTTGAGCAGGGCGATCTCCATCGCCAGCGTTCCGGCACCGGCGATAATGAACGGTTCGCCGCCGGCGCAGAAGACCGTTTTTTTCAGGTTCTCGAGCGCCGCGTTCAGGTCGGCGGCCATCTCCGCGCTGACGTGCGATACGGTCGGCTCGGCCAAGGTGTCCAAGATGCGGGGATGGACCGGGCTGGGGCCCGGGATCAAAAGCAGTTTTTCCATCGGCAGGCTCCTCATACTTCGATCGGAAGCCCCATTCTCACCGAAACGGGAGGACAAATCAACCCATTCGACTCCCCGGGCTGAAGCCCGGGGTATGCTCAGGGTTGATACTGAGCGGCGCTTTTTACCCCGATTTAAAAATCGGGGTTTGGCGCCGTCGAACGTATCAAGGTTGATCGGGGATTCTGAAA
>Ga0315288_10000052_pt1 | contig 118211 bp, 131 predicted proteins | sample YL17G11_20_MG_FD_203454 | JGI IMG/M metagenome (GOLD analysis project Ga0315288, IMG submission 203454) | Sediment microbial communities from Yellowstone Lake, YNP, Wyoming, USA - YL17G11_20 | ecosystem: Environmental > Aquatic > Freshwater > Lake > Sediment | place: USA: Wyoming | collected... | reverse complement strand
ATGTATGGAGATGGAAAGCAGGTTTCTAAAAAATTTAATTTTCAGGTTTATAAAGACAAAAAAGGGATTCTTACTCTTGTTACAAATGACTTTAACACACTCGACCGACTGCTTGCAGGGGAAAAAAGAGTCAGCGAAGAAGGAAAGCGTGTTATCCTCATAGATGATAGTGGTTGGGGTTTTCCATTAGGTGGTGTGCTTTGCGGAGCATACGACCTCATGGCAAAAAGATTTTACTGGCGCGAGGTCGAAACAAAGTATTTTCAAGGAACTGAGTTCCAGGAAAAGTGCTACCTAGAACGTTTCAAAGAAAGAGCACTTGAGCTTATAGATGAAATAAACCCAAATAAAAAAGAAACAATAATCAAAATCTGCACAGGTTACATAAATTCGAAGGCAAAAGAAGAGCTGCGAAAACACGATTTCTTGGTTGTCGAGGTGGACGAGATTGGCGAACCTCTGCAGTCACTTCTTGAGACACAGCATAGGGAATACATAAAAAATTTAGTCGGTAAAGACCGTTATTATGACCCAAAAACTGTCACAAGTTCAAAAATAGCGAAAAAGTTCGATTATACTGTCAATTTTGCAAAAGAAAATAACCTTATGCATCTTGTAAAAACGGGTTGGAAATGCTTTTCTGACGTCGAAATCGAACCGAAAAGTGCTCTTTAAAAGGTAAAGTTACTTCAAAAAAGTTACTTTTGTCACTACCGCAAAGTTTATAAAATATAAAAGTGATATTAGTTACTATATAATAGTAAAAATCAATACCGGAAAAGTTATGACTCGTGAGGGAAACTTTATTAATAATAAAAAACTTAGGTGAGTAACAAACAAGGGGGATGACAAGATGGTTTTAAAGGAAGAAATGCTCGCAAGGCTAAGACGCGTGTTCGATCTTAATCTCTATGAGGTTAAAATTTGGGTAGCACTACTTTCACGAGGAATTTCTACGGCAGGTGAATTAAGCAACATGGCAAGTGTGCCACGTTCAAGGACATATGATGTTCTCGAATCACTTGAGAGAAAAGGCTTTGTAATAATGAAGCTTGGAAAGCCAATTCAATACATTGCGGTTGCACCAAAAGATGTAGTTGAACGCTCAAAGAAAAACGTCAGGGTTGTTGCAGATGAAAAGGTAAAAAAGCTTGAAACAATGAAAGCAGGCGAAATGATAAAAACACTTGACGGACTCTACAAAAAGGGAATTAATTTTATTGAACCAAGCGAACTTTCAGGTGCACTTAAGGGAAGAGCAAATATCTATTCCCACATTGAGTCACTTATAAAGAACGCAAAACAAAATGTCTCAATCGTGACTTCTGAAGAAGGTCTTACAAGAAAGATTGATTCCTTGAAGTCAGCATTGGAAGTAGCAAAGAAAAAGGGAATTACTGTAAAGATTGCTGCACCACTGACTGAGAAAAACGAGGAAGCAGTCAAGAAAATAAAGGGCCTAGCAGAAATTAAGTCAATTAAAGGCATTGATGCAAGATTCGCTATCATTGACGGCAAGCATGCTGTCATGATGGTATTGAACGATAAAGAATTGCATCCAAATTATGACATTGGTATATGGCTTAATTCACAGCCAATTGCAACAGCAATGAACAACATGTTCGAAAACATGTGGTATGCCAACAAGAAATAAACCTTTAAAAAACAAACCGTCCCCCGGTTTCTTTCTTTTTATTTTATTTTTTCTTTAAGCTATAGCTCTATCCAGAAAACTAACCCCATCAGACCTGAATTTTCATATTTTGTGAAACAAAATATTTCGCAAGCGATTCTCCGAAGAACATTGACGCAAGTTGTGAAAGTGAGACTTCTTTTTTGTATTCAAGAACTTTAACTTCAGTAATGTTTGCAAGTTCTTTGGCAATATCAAGTGCTTCCTGTTTTCCTCCAAGCTTGTCAACTAAACCAAGCTCTAATGCCTTGTTTCCAAGGAAGATTGAACCATTTGCTATCTGCCTGACACGTTCCACCGAAATGTTCCTGTTTTTTGCTACATCCGCAATAAAAGCATCATGGATTTCATCAATCATTGCCTGAAGTTCTGCCTTTTCTACGGCAGTTGGCTCACGGAAAGGTGTTCCAATATCCTTTTCTCCTCCGCTTACAATTCTCACATAGCTTACGCCATATTTTTCAAATAAACCAGAAAATTCAAGATAACTGCCAGTTACTCCAAGCGAACCTGTCATCGTAAATTCGTCTGCAACAATTTTATCACAAGCAGAAGCGACCCAGTATGCCCCAGAAGCTGCGCTTTCTCTTAACCAGCATACTGTTGGTTTATTTGCATTTTTTACCGCATTTACAATTTCTTTTGTTGCAACAATTGTTCCTCCGGGCGAGTTTATTCCAAAAACAATTGCTTGTATATCAGGATTTGCATCTGCATCTTCAACAGCGTTTACTATTTCATCGCTTGTCACACCTGCTGAAAGGATATCTCCGCTCGTTGTTATTTCGCCTTCAATTTTTATCAGTGCAACATTTCCTGTTTCTCCGCCATAAATCGAGCCCAGGACTAATGCAGCAACAACAGTGAATAAGAGAACGAATCCAAAAACATAAAGTGTCTTAAAAAATCCCTGACCTTTTGAGTTCATTCATACACCTCGTATTCTAAGACTAGTTTTGGCTCGTATATAACCTTAGTGCCGGCAAAAATCTCACTGAACCTTTGTTTATTTTTTGTAATAAACATCCAGATTATATCAAAAACAAGCAATGGAAACAATATGCTCTTTGTCAAATTCCTGATTATTGCTTGCACGTAGTTTATCCTATTATGATGCAAACTAACTACTCTTAAGTTCAGCAATTTCTTTCCTACTGTTGAACCTATCATCCTTTCCATTATTATAAAATAAAACAATAGTATAAATGCGCCTGCAACAGGTGTAACAAAAACTTTTTCTGAAATTTCTGGTTTTAACTGCATATAACTCTGCAAGGCATCAACATCGCCTCCAATTGGGAGTCCTGTCATTGAAGAATAAATCATCACAAAAAGCTGGAAAAATACAAAGTAAACTATTGCGAAATCAATAACAAAAGCAAGCGTTCTTTTCCAGAAAGGAGCTGGTGTTATTTCAACTTCCTGCTGCGGCAAATGGATAGAAAAGCTTTCAGGTTCCGGAGCTTCTGTTTCAGGAATGTCTTCTATCCTTTGTTTTTTTTGTCTTGGCATATAATTCCAGAGAATAAGACATATTAAATTAATTGCGTTTTAATTTCGGCGGCCATTCCATGTCCACTGGTGTACTATCGCCTCTCTTTTTCGGAGCAGGATCCATCACAACAAGGTTCCTTACTGTATGGTTCCTCGTGTTTGCAATCGCATGGGCAACACCTGGTTCTTTTTTTGAAAGATTATCAAGATTAAGATACCTTATTTTTCCAGCTACAAGTTCGACTGACTCTCCAAAAAGTCCCATATGGGTCTCGCTAATTTTGGTTGTATCTGGATGTTGTTCATTCGGCATATGCATGTGTGGTTTGCTCTGGTACCCTGGTTTTATTGTCTGCACAAGGAATGACACATCGCCTTTTCCGGCATTTTTTGTTAACATCACATAGGACACCAAATCTTCTTTTATTATATTGGCTGGCTCTTCAAAAACCAATAATGCGTCAATTGAACGTCCTGTTTCAATCGTAAAGTCGTTTTTAACGCAAGGTAAACCAAGAACTGTGTCTTTCATGTCAGGTGTTACCGAAACTGTCATTGCATATGCATCATCTCTCACTACATCCACATAAGACTTTAGCCCAGAAAACCACTGGTCAAAATTAGGATCAGTTATCTGCATCTTCTTGAAGCTCACAGACCGGATTGGTGCTGCAGATTCTGCTATCGGATATGAACAGCCATTGCCAATGCAGCTCATATCAAAATGATCGTAAATGTGTACGTTATCGTCCTTTTTTGGTATTACGTGTATTCTCATTACTATAAAGTGACAAATTTATCTTTATAAACTTTGTTGCTTTGGTTTAATCATGGATGTTCTAAAACAGCTCCTTGAAGAAATAAAATCAGGGAAAATAAAAACGAAAAAAGAACTGGCGAGGCAAAAGCGCCAGCTCTCACACGGCAAAAAACAAATTCCAGATAATTCAGCAATACTTGCGCTAGCAAAAGGAAAACTGCGTGAGAATGTGCGAAAGCTTTTGCAGATAAAACCAACCCGCACAATTTCAGGCGTTGCAGTTGTTGCAGTGATGTCAAAACCAGCTCCATGCCCACACGGAAAATGTACTTATTGCCCGCATATTGAAAATGTTCCTGAATCATATACTGGAAAAGAACCTGCAACACGAAGAGGAATCGCAAACAAATTTGATCCATACAAACAAGTACAAAATCGCTTGCAGCAACTTTATGCCACAGGACATCTCCCTGAAAAAGTTGAGTTAATAATAATGGGCGGAACATTTCCTTCGCAACCAGAAGATTATCAGGAAGAATTTGTGCGCGACTGCATTCTTGCAATGAATCTCTTTCCAGCAGACAAGCCTAAAATTGCTCCGAAGTTAGAAGAAACTCAACATGCCAATGAACACGCAAAAATACGTTGTGTTGGCATGACCTTTGAAACACGTCCTGATTTCGCAAAAGAAAAACATGCGGACTTCATGCTTGGTCTTGGCGGGACTCGCGTTGAGCTTGGCGTTCAGACAATCTCTGATGAAATTTACAAAAAAGTAAATCGCGGACACACAGTTGCTGATGTAATCAGCGCAACAAAGATTCTGAAAGACAAAGGTTTCAAAATACTTTTTCACATGATGCTCGGCTTACCTGGAAGCAATCCAGAAAAAGATATCAAGGCTTTTGAAGAAATTTTTGCGAATCCTGATTTTAGGCCAGACATGTTAAAAATTTACCCGTGTCTTGTAATTAAGGGAAGCGAAATCTACAATGACTGGAAAGCTGGAAAATATCAGCCTTATGATGAAAAAACGGCAATTGAAATTATCAAAGCAGTTAAAATGCTCTGCCCTGAATGGATAAGAATCATGCGAATTGAACGCGACATTCCCGGAACAGAAATTGCCGCTGGGATTAAGAGTACAAATCTTCGCCAATTGCTCGGAAAAACAGATTGCCAGTGCATACGCTGCAGGGAAGTTGGGCATCGCGCAGCAAAAGGAATTTTACTTGAAAAAAAATCTGTTAAGCTAAGTAAAATATATTACAATGCTTCAGGTGGAGAAGAAATATTTTTACAATTCAAAGACAAGAACCAGACACTGGTTGGTTTCCTGCGGCTGCGATTGAACAATACGGATACAGCCATTATCCGCGAACTTCATGTTTATGGTGAACAGATCCCAATTGGAAAAAAAGGAAAAATTCAGCATATCGGTTTTGGTAAAAAACTTTTGAAAGAAGCTGAAAAAATTGCAACAGCTGCTGGTAAGAAAAAGATCTCAGTTATATCAGGAATTGGCGTTCGTGAGTATTACAAGAAACTGGGCTACAAATTTGACGGAACATACATGTCAAAACTGATTTAGAAATGCCGGCAGATACAATTCAAAGTATTCCTGGAGTTTCGCTTCGCAAGCTTCCCAATTACGCTTTTGATGCTCAGTCGCAGCCTCGACGATTATACCTGCACATCTCCTGGCAACATCTGTATCACTAACACAGTTAAGCTGGCACACGTGCTCCTTAACAAGATTTTCAAGAACAGCTTTTCTATCTTTATGCCTGTATGATATCCACCAGTCAATTGTAAATCCAACTGATTTGGTTTCCAAACCAACAAGCTCTCTAGACATTTTTAGATTACTACCCGCTTGGGAATATAACTGGTTTTCTTCGGTTAAGCTTCGTCCTTGCCAGCTTTCAGCTTCATCGGCCAACCAAAATGCTTTCATAACAAGCTCTGCTGCTTGAGCTTTGTTGAAGCCCAGCGCAGAAGGAGCTAATATATCATACAAACCAAATGCTCCGCTCTCACACATTTCTTTTGACTGCTCATCATGCCCCTGCCATATCATACGCAGATAATGAGCTGCATCTGTTGTAGATTTCATATGATTTTTGCATCATACATGGTTTAAATCTTTATTGAAACTTAAATTCTAAAAGAAAAAGGATAAATAAAAATAAAAAAATTAAATGCATTTTACTTGTGTTATTGCTAATCCTTGATTAGTAGCTGTTCCTTTAACAGCGCATGGATAATTATCATTGACAATAACAGTTGTGTTGATAGTCCATGTCCATCGCTGATTTTTCCATTCTTCATAGCATGCACCTGTGCCATTGTTGTAAACTCCTTTAAATCCTTTGCATTTACAGAATGCAAGAACATTGGACAATCCGCCGCCAGTTGTACAATTGCCCCAACCTGTGCTTCCCCACGCATCAACTGGGAATGGTGTTAAAACAATAGTTCCATTTAGGTTTATAGGACCTACCCCGCCAATGGATGAATTTGTAGCCCAGCATCTGACTGTGGTTACACCATATCCAGCATAAGTAGCAGCGCCTTTCTGAGCGCATCCAGAATAAGATGAACCAACAGTCCATTTGTATCGGTCTGCTACCGACTCTTTATAACATGAATTAGCCCCATTGTTAGAGACTCCCCAAATGTAACCTTTACATTTACAATACGCATCATAACGTGCAGTACCGCCATCAGAATCAGCACAGCTTCCCCAGCCAAGACTTCCCCAAGCGTCTACTGCAAATGGTGTTACTATTGTTGCTATGCTCTTGTTTAAACCTAATCCACTAGCAGCCTGACCTAGATTAGCTCCATAAAACAGAGCTAAAATTATCAAAGCTCCAATAGCCAAACCGAATATCATAAATTTTTGTTCCATTTGAAACCACCTTTAACAGTATATTCATCTAAACTTCAAATAGTCTTTGTTTAGCAAAAATATTACTTCATCAAATGCTTCATGTGTTTAAGTAAAGCTTTATCCTGTTTTGTTTTAAATGCCATGTAAGGCAGTAAGTCAAGCTCTTTTGGGACTTTATTCAGTTTTTCATGTCCTGCTCTTTTTATCCATCTGCCACAATATTTTCTGTAGAACTTTAATGGAATTCCTGTAGCTTTTACTGCGTCATACTCAGCTTTCCTTGCAATTTTATGCGCTGCTTTGTACCCGAGTTTAAGTTCAATTATCACAGCTTTCTCCACAGATTCGTGTCGCAGTAGAAATTTGTGGAAATGGTAACGTTTATTGTTGTAAGAAAAAAAAGTTGGAACGTGTCTGTCTATGTAAAGGGTTTTCGCGTCCTTGCTATACCCAGCTAGATAAGGAATATCATAATTGTAGTTTCGCTTTGCTTTTTGTATTAGCTGCATTGCCCGCGTTTCTACCCTTCTATCCATGTAATTACTAAAACTACAAACATTTTTAATTATTAGCTTATTGATATATTCAGCACGAGGTGAAGAAAATGGCTAAAACTGTAAAAGAAATAATGACAAAAAAGCTTGTAACTGTATCCTATAATGATGATATCAAAAACGCAATTGCGAAAATGGACCAGTTCGACGTAAAAGAACTACCGCTTGTAGATGAACATGGAAATCTTAAGGGAATGATAACATATTATGACATTCTTGATGCAATAAAGGCAGACCCAAACGAAAAAGTGCATACAATTGCGATAATGCCTCCTACTGTAACGCTTGAAACACCAATAGAAGAAGTTGCCACGAAGATGCTGCACTCAGGTGTTGAAGCATTGCCAGTTCTTGAAGGACAGAAAATTATTGGAATTATTTCGGATTATGACATGGTAAAAGAGATAGTTAACTACGAAACTGTGCGTAAGCTTAAGGTAAAAGATGTGATGCGCCCAGCTGAAAATATAATCAAGAAGAATGAACCGCTTTCTGCTGCTCGAAGATTGATGAGATTCCATGGCATAGACAGGATTCCTGTTGTTGACGAAGAAGGGCGAAGTATAGGATTGGTTATCTCCATAGATATTTTACGTAAATTCTTAAAGGCGCCAAAAGAGAAAATGGGCGAATATGATGCAGCTGGAGCGCAATCAAGTATGTTTGCTATGCCAGTCGAAGCTGTCATGCGTACTGATATCCCAGAAATATACCTTGAAGACACAGTCCCAGCTGCGCTTGAAAAACTCATGGAAGTTAATCTCAAAGGAGCGCAAGTCGTTGATAAAGAAGGAAAAGTTGTTGGATTGTTCCATCGATGGGATTTACTTAACAAAATATCAGAACAAAAGTTTGAGGATGGAGTCTGGCTTAATTTTTCCGGACTTCAACTTAAGGTTGATACTTTGGAAGTGCTGAAAAATTATCTTGCTTCAGATATCAAGAAAATTAAGAGACTGGCGCCAGACGCAAAAAGCATTGACGTACACATCAGAAAGCTTCACGGTGCTTCTGAAGACAAGTGGAACTTTGAAGTAAACGTTTCACTAACCAAGAATTCCGGAAACAGGGAAATTGTAAGTAAGGGCCCGCAAACACACTACGGTTACAACCTGATGTTTACTCTTTCCGATGCTCTTAACAAGCTTTCAGGACAACTTGAGAAAAAGCACCAAAAAAGTGAAGGAAAGCAGAATTACGCAAAGGGCACGAAAGGCAGGCGTTAATATAAACTTTTAAATAAAGTAGACTTTATTCTTAAATAGTGATAGCCCCATGGTCTAGTGGTCAAGGATAGCGGCCTTTGGCAGCCCTTTTCGCTTTCGCAAAAGCGCTGGCGGAAAACTGAGGAAAGCCGTTGACGGCGGTTCGAATCCGCCTGGGGCTATAAATCTATAATGTACAGGATTAGATTTCTTCAAGGGTCTTTTTTTCGCCTTCAAGCTTGTTGATTTCTGCGGTAATTCTATTCTTTATATCAACCGAGTTCATTGTCTTTAACTGCCCACCACAATTATCACAGAAGAACATAGTTTCCATTGCTTTTCCATAATCAAATGTCCTATTGCAGACATCACAATAAAAGCTGTCTTTTGTTGCTTCAAGTTCTTGTTTTAGTTTTTCCACATGGTCTTCCTTCTTTTTTATTAGGACATACTTTAATCGGTCAGGATGTGACTGCCACGAATAGATGAACCAGCCTTTTTTCTTATCGCGTTCTCGAGAAAATGAAACGAGCTTCAGGTCGTACAGCTTGTACAATAAAGAGCGTACGAAATTAATTTGTAAATCAACCCTGTCTGCAAGTGTAAACTCATCAACTTCTTTAAAAAGATTGACAAGATACTTGTAAATCTTCAGTCCTTCTTCGCCAGCACCTGTCTGGTTCATTACAACATCTTCTGCTTCAGGAAATTTCAGGAGCTTTAGTGCCTGCACCTTATTTAATGGAGGTATTATTTTCTCAAATTTTTCTTTTTCCTTTTCTTTTTTTGGTTTTTTTGAAATTTTTGTGATTTTCCTGAGTATTTTCTTGACTCGCTTCTCTTTGATGTGTTTTACTCGCTCTTTTTTAAGTTTTACAAATTTCTTTGACAACAGTTTTGCTGGCTTTTTGAATACTTTTTTTGGTTTAAACGTCTTTTTGGGTTTATGAACCGGTTTAGGAACAGTTTTAACACTCGTTGGAATAGAAGACTGCTTTTTGAGCGCCTCCTCCTTTACACCTACGCCAACCCATTTTTTTACGCTGTTTAATAATCCCACTGTAATACCCTATTTTATACATTTTCTAACACTCACTTGAATATATATTTTCTTAGAACAACGAAACAAGAGCTGGCCCAATTATATTGAAAACAAGTAACGCAAGATAAAAGGCACAGATTATGTTCATTATCGCAAGCACGATTTTTTCGTTTTTTGTTAAAGTTCCAAGTAAGTCATAGGCAATCCTTCCTCCGTCAAGCGCCCAGATTGGAAGGAAGTTCATTATTCCAATCATGAAGTTTAAATTAGCAACCCATATCAAAAGTCCATAAATCCAAAGCAATGGTTCAAGCAAGATTCCATAACTTTGTTTTGCGGCATCTGTAGTCGATGAAGATTGCTGTAAATAGATTCCTATGTAGGATCTTGAATTATTGTTTGGGTCTGCAACAGTACTGAATGCAAAATTACCCTTATCAGTCGAGAGAGTCAAATTGTCACCAGGATTTACCGTGTTCATCTCTGTAACAAAATCTGCCAACTGCGTTATTTCGACGCCATTTACCCCGCTTACTATTGTTCCTTCTGTTATCCCTGCTGTTTTTGCTGGAAATCCATCAACAAGACTTGTTATTTCAATACCATCAAAATGCGTAACTGAAGCAACCAATGGTGAAAACACAGTTACAATAAGGAACATAAGGATTACGAAAAGCATTACATTACCGAATGAACCTGCTGAAAGGATTCGCAATCTTGTCAAGCGGGGCATCGTCTTTAATTGTTCCTCGTCCAGTTCAACAAAAGCAAGAGGGAGTATCGCAAGAAAACCAAAACCTACTGATTTTAGTCTTACGCCTTCCATTGCAGCAACAATTCCATGACTAAATTCATGGACTATCGCAAGAATCGCGATTGAAATTATCCCATACCAGAACGGAATAAAAATTGGTGAACCTGGAATCTTTACTCCAGGAATTGCAATTGCAACACCTGCTCCTGCTGTTCCAGCAACAATATTCCCCAGATTTGTGAAAAGCAGTTCTCCGACCCTGAGCATGAAATAAACCGCGACTGGAATTGCAATTGTCGAAAATATCTTCCAGAAAAACTCATATCTTGCGAGCCGGCGCATCAAGTTTAATCCGCGTTTTGTCTTGTATGCAAAAATTATTTTTGAAATTACTGTAAACTTTTTCCTGTACTTGTAAATCAACAATGCAACAATCGTGTAAAACACTATTGCAGTTAATAGTTCGCCATCAATCATAATAATTATCCATTACATAATGGTTTATAATGATATCCTAAAAACGGGCATTAAAGCTAAATTTAATAAGTTAAGTGCTGTTTGGTGAGCTTATGGCTGAAGAACCAGAAAGCCTTTATTGGGCTGACCAGATTGCTGAAAACATAATAAAGGAACGCAAGAAAAAACCTGAATATGTTATAGCGAGCGGTATTTCTACAAGCGGTTCAGTCCACATAGGAAGACTACGCGAAGAAATGACAGTTGATATCGTACGCAGGGCATTAATCTCCAAGGGAGTAAAGGTAAAATATATCCATTCATGGGATGACCTTGACAGGTTCAGGAAAGTTCCAACTAATGTCCCTCCAGCATGGCAGGACCACATTGGCAAGGCTACTACAAAAGTACCAGATCCCTGGGGCTGCCACAAATCTTATGGTGAACATTTCAAATCAGAATTTCTGGAGTCTGCAGCAAAGCTCGGACTTAAACCGGAATATCAGAGCCAGACCGAACTTTATGAAAAGTGTGTTTACAAGGACGAAATAAAGACTGCACTTCTGAAAAACGAACTCATAAAGCAGATACTAAACAAGTTCAGGGAAGAGAACCTTGGCGAGCACTGGTATCCTGTTGAAATTTATTGCGAGAAATGCGGGACAGATGCAACAAAAATCACAGGTTACGACGGAGATTACACGTTAGGCTATGAATGTGCCTGCGGAAACGCGGACAAAGTTGACTTCTCAAAAAAAGGAATTGTAAAACTCAGATGGAGAATTGACTGGGCAATGCGCTGGAGCTTTTATGGTGTTGATTTTGAGCCAGCTGGCAAAGAACACTCAACTCCAGGTGGAAGCAGGGATACCTCCAAACTTGTTTGTGAACAGGTTTACAACAGCCAGTCACCAACCTACCAAATGTATGATTTTGTTATCTTAAAAGGTGAAGGCGGAAAGATGTCTGCCTCTACAGGAAATGTAATTCTTCCTAAGGACCTGCTTGAAGTTTACCTGCCAGAGATTGTGCGGTTCTTTTATGCAGGAGCACGTCCAAAAACAGAATTTGCAGTTCCGCTTGATACCGATGTTTTCAAGGAATATGAGGACTTTTACGTTACAGAAAGGGTTTATTACAAAAAAGAAGAAGGTGTTGACAAGAAAAAAGCAGCTCACCTGAAGCGTGTTTATGAGATGTCCGTAGTTGACAAACCTGAAAAAAAGCTGCCGGTACAGATTCCTTTCAAATATCTTGTTATATTGTCCCAGTTTTATCCAGATGATGAAAAAATAATTGAAAAACTAATTGGAAGCGGGCATATCACAAAGACCCAGAAAAAAGACTCACGAATAAAACAACTTATTGCCTGCGCACGTAACTGGGTAAATAATTATGCTCCTGAAGAATACATCTACAAAGTTCAGGAAGAAAAATTTGGCGACCTGGAAACAAAAGAAAAGGATGTTCTTGAAATATTGATGGAAACATTAAACAAGAATTTCACAGAAAGCGATTTGTATGCGATAGACAAGGTCTCTGGACTTGGCGGACACTTCTTTAAGCTCTGCTACAGGATACTTCTTAACAAAGAACGCGGTCCGCGACTGGTCGAATTAATCGACATAATCGGAAAAGAGAAAGTAAAAGAAATCATCAAGAAATATCTTTAATCCAAGGAGTGCTCATGACAACAGATGTTAAACTAGTACTGATAGATTTAAATAACACAAGTTTCAGGCTAGGTCGAACGTTGTTCAACATAATTGACATCGAAAATGAATACCACACTGTAAAAAAGACGTTCGACGACGCACTTTCAAGCGACTTCGATGACCAGACAAAGCGGTACATAAGACAGTCATACATCAGCGTGCTAACCAAACTCTCAAAAGCTGCAAAATATCAGCACAAACACAGCATTGGTTTCGAAATAAAAAAGGAAGAAACGAACGAACTTGAGCTGTTATTGATAGCAGAAGACGATGAAGATTCAAAGATACGAAAAAACTGGGCGCTCGGAGAAAATTTTGCCACAATTGCCAATTTTATGGACAAGACTGGCAAGGATGACACAATTGCACTGCTACTCTCATACATAAGACAGTCTATTGTGTTCAGACATGCCCTTAAGAATTCAATCGAGTTTAATGCAAACTCGTTTGAGAGAGTAACGTACATGCTTACAAAGTATGATTCAAAAAAGGATTGGCCAAACAGAATCGACGAACTCATAGAAAAGATACCCAGCCTAATAACTGTGGACAAAAGCCAGAAATTCTATCAGCTGAGGTTAAAGGAGATTGATCCTGAAATGGTAATGGTGGACCGAGGACACATTACAAACATAGCAAAAAATTATGATGACTATCCGCACATTTTACTGCACTGCAGAGTGTTAGAACATCTGAGATAGAGTTTACTTCTTTGCAGCTGCTGGTGCTGGTGCTCCTGTTCCGCCTGCTGCTGTGCCTGTTCCGCGGATTTCCTTATGTTTGACCCGCAATTGTTTTGAGTAGCATTTCCTGCATTTTACTTTGCCGAGTTTTACCTTTATAGGATCTGCTCTAATCTTGCTCTTGCACCTTCGGCATACAAAAACATTTGTGAAAAGGCGTGCCATTGCCTCTTTGAACTTTGGCATATGTCTCTACAAATAAAGAGGGTTTTTAAAGTTTTCTTTCCTTTTGATAATTATGTTTTACGATTTTTTAAACGAAACAAATGACGAAGCACTCCTTAAGAAGCTGGGATTTGAACCGATTAAATTGAGCACTTTTGTTGTTAGCGCAAAGAACGTGCCTGACTTCAAAAGGATAATGGCTAAAGCTCCGGCTGCTGATTTGATTATACTTAACAGGCCAGATGAAAAAGTTTCGAAAGTTGCTATTGATAACTGCTCAGTTGATGCAATTGACGGCTTTGTAAATTATCCGTTAATCGCAAAAATGGCTGAACGTAACATAGCACTGATCGTGAATTTTAATGAATTGCTCAATGCGACATACAGGCCAAAAGTATTATACTTAATGCAAAAAACAGTCAGACTTGCCAAAAAGTATAAGACGCCAATAATCATTGTATCAGGAGCTAAAAACAAATTTGAGTTGCGTTCAGCAAGCGAACTTATTGCCTTTGCAGAAGTGCTTGGTTTAAGTGCCGGTGACGCAAAAAAAGCTCTTTATATCCATCAGGAAAAACTGCTTGAAAAGATAAAATTGATTAAGTCTGGGAAATATGTACGCCCTGGAGTTAAAATTATTTAGTCAAAGTGATAAAAATGGCTGTGAAAGCAAACAGAAAACGTTATATACTGTTCGAAATTATTTCAGATAAGGAATTAAGCTTGAAATCGGTAAATGAGGCTATTTTTTCGAGTTCCCAGCAATTATTAGGCGAACTCGAGACAAGTAAGGCCCATTTGATTGTATTATCCGATTTTTACAAAAATAACAAGGGCGTGATTCAGGTCAATCACAACTATGTGCAAAAAACAAAACTTGCGCTCGCCCTGATCAAAACAATAAACAATCATGATATTATTGTTAAGACAAAAAAAGTGTTTGGGACACTGAAAAAAATAAAATCATACTTTTAAAGGAGGTAATATAAATGGAAGCTCTGCCTCATGACATAATGGGCTATGATCGGGCAATTACCGTCTTCTCGCCTGATGGCAGGTTACTGCAGGTTGAGTACGCGAGGAAAAGCGTCTCACAGGGAGCAACCGCCATTGGAATCGTTTGTAAAGATGGTGTAGTACTGGTCGCAGACAAAAGAATTCTGGAAAAATTAATCGTTCCAGAGAGCGTAGAAAAAGTATTTCAGGTTGACAAGCACATTGGTGCAACATTGTCAGGACTGTTATCAGACGCTAGAGTTTTGATTGAACGGGCACAAACAAAAGCCCAGAGTCACAAAGTGACTTATGACGAACCAATTGATGTAGTATCATTGGTTAAAGACATAGCGAACCAAAAACAGCTGTACACGCAATACGGCGGCGCAAGACCTTATGGTGTTTCTCTTCTTATCGCAGGAGTAGACAACAGTGGTCCACGGTTATATATGACAGAACCAAGCGGAATATTTTTCGAATACAAGGCAACAAGTATGGGAGAAGGAGCAACTGTTGTTACAAAGTTATTGAACGCAAATTACAAGGAAACAATGACGATGGACCAAGGACTTAAACTTGGACTTGATGCTTTGAAAGAAGTGCTTGGACAGAAATTCAACAAAGACAGGATTGATGTTGCAATCATCCCGACTTCAACCAAAGAATACAAGAAGCTCTCAAAAGTGGAGCTCGAAAAGTACCTCAAGAAATAAGCAGGTGAACTTAACTGATGGTCAGAGTCGAAGATGCTGTAATAGCAAAACTGAAGAAGGAAAACCAGAATTTTGAGATTCTTGTTGATTGCGAGCTAGCCTTAAAATTCCGTAGAGGGGAGATTAAAGATATTCGCGATGTTCTTGCAGCACCAAATATTTTCAAGGATGCACGTAAAGGAGACATTGCACCAGACCTGCAAAAAATGTTTGGCACCGAAAATATCGATGAAGTTGCTGCACAGATAGTAAGGAAGGGCGAAATACATCTGACTACAGCTTACAAGAAAAAGCTTATCGACGAAAAGAAGAGCAGAATAATTGCGATGATTGCGCGCAATGCAATGGACCCAGTCAGGCGGATTCCAATACCACGCACCCGGATTGAACTTGCAATGGAGAAGATATCCACTTCAATTGATCCGTTCAGGAGTGTTGAAGAACAGATGGAAGACGTCGTTGCAAAGCTCCGCGTAATGATGCCGATAACATTTGAAAACCGTAAATTTGAGGTTTTGATTCCGGCAAATTATGCTTCTGCTTGTTATGGAATACTAAAAAAATATGGAAAAATAATAAAAGAAGAATGGCTTCACACTGGCTCGTTAAAGGCAACTGTTGAAATGCCGGCCGGCGTCTCTGAAGATTTTGTTAATGATTTAAACAAAAAAACAAGCGGTGACATACAACTAACTGAAATTAAATAGGTGATTAAAAAATGGGAAACTTACTAGTTGAAGAAAAAAAGATTGTTATCCCAGGCGAAGAAATCGCAGATGGTATGGATTTCTTACCATCAGTGGGAACATTTAGAGAAGGCGAAAAAATATTCGCAAATAGATTAGGTGTTGTTTCTGTATACAACAGAGTAATCAAGGTAATTCCTCTTGCAGGTAAATACCGCCCAGTGCAAGGAGACATCGTAATAGGAATGATAATGGATGTTGGGTTTTCTGGATGGTCGGTTAACATAGGTTCAGAAAACACAGTTAACCTGCCTGTAGGAGAAGCAGTACGCGAAAGAGTTGAAATGCTTAAATCTGATTTGAGCAAATTCTTTGACATTGGTGACATAATTGTAACAAAAATACTAAACGTTACCAAATCAAGGATAATCCAGCTTACCATGCGTGACTTTGGATTAAAGAAAATGCGCGGTGGAAGAATGATTAAGATTTCACCGAACAAAGTTCCACGATTGATTGGAAAGAACGGCAGCATGGTCGGAATGATAAAAGATGCGACAAAGTGTGAGATTGCTGTCGGACAAAACGGATACATCTGGGTAGATGGACCAGTTGAACAACAAATCAAAGTTGAGGAAGTAATCAAAATGATTGAAGAAAAAGCTCACACCTCAGGTTTAACAGACAAGGTTAAAGAAATGTTAGAAAAAGGTGTTCAAACATGAAAAGACCAGACGGAAGAAAAATTGACGAAACCCGCGAACTAGAAGCTAAGGTCGGCATATTCAGCAAGGCAGATGGTTCTGCTATGTTTAGGATTGGAAAAACAACTGCAATAGCTGGTGTCTACGGTCCAACTAACATGTATCCAAGGTGGCTCGAGGACCCAGAAAAGGCAGTACTAAAATGTTATTATGACATGTATTCCTTTTCAGTTCCAGAGCGAAAACGCCCTGGACCAGACAGGCGAAGCATCGAACTTAGCAGAGTGATAAAATATGCACTGATGCCTGCAATTGTTCTGAAAGAGTATCCTCGTTCAGCAATTAAGGTTTTTGTAAGCATAACCCAGGCAGATGCTGGAACAAGATGTGCTTGTATCTCAGCAGCTGCGATGGCACTCGCAGATGCAGGAATCGTAATGAAAGACATGGTTTCCTCTGTTGCAGCAGGGCTTGTGAATGGAGAACCTGTTGTTGACCTTAGCAAGGAAGAAGAGGACATTGAAGGAACAACAGATATACCAATCGCTTACATGCCACGCTTGCAAAAGATAACATTGCTACAGCTTGATGGAAAAATAAATCCGAAACATTTCAGGGAAGCAATTAAGCTTGGCATCGAAGGCTGCAAAAAAATCTACGATGTGCAAAAGCGCGCGCTCAAAGAGAAATATGCAACAGATTCAATTGGGATAGATGGTGAATAATTTGAAAGTAAGGATACGGGGCATATATTCAACTGCCCTCACCAAACTTCTTGGAGAAAGAGGATTTGACATAGCGAGCCCGACAAAGATAATAAACCAGCGTACAGGAACTGAAGAGAACAATGACAGTGCCGATGTATTGATTTATGACAAAGAAGACATGAATGGGGTGACTATAAGTGGGATTGGGGCTGATAGGATAGTCAATGAATTGCGTAATATTTTCTTTGACATTGCAACACGAAAAATAGAGAACGGCACGATTTATGTTGGAACGATTAAGAAGATTGACAATGAAACAAAGAATATAATCATTGATCTTGGAAACAATGACGAAGGAATCCTTAGCCTTCACAGCTACTGGGGTTTTCTCAGAGAAAACGAAAAAATACTTGTTCAAGTAAAAGGGGTAATCAAAGGGATAAAATTGCTTTCAACAAAATTACGACTTTTTGGAAATGATCTGATACTGATCAAAGATGGTTTTACAAAGATATCAAAACACATACGCACCATCGAAGAACAGCAGCGATTAAGACGGCTTGGCGAAAATCTTAAGCTGAACGAATGGGGAATCCTTTGGAAAGCACTTGCAGAAGGAAAACCAGATGCAGAACTTATTGATGAAATAAAGAAACTTGAAACTGAAGAAAAACAGATTAAGGAAAAATTTGACAATTCTACTGAACCATGCTTACTTAAGGAAGGTTTCTGCACATATTTCGTGGAGTTTAGCGCAATATCAAAACAACAGATGGACAAAATAAGGAACGATACTACACACACAATAGTCGGGCACCATTTCCTTAAATCAGGTGGCTACACATTGTTAACTGAATTTGCAGAAGCATTTGATGGAATTGATAACAACATTGTTGTGGACAGGCTTAACAAAGTCCTGCGAAATGCAGGACCAAGGTCCCAGGCATCTTATGAGATAATACACAAAAAACCTGGCGGAAAGGACATCATAATGAAAGGAATCGTTGAAAAGGCAGATGAAAACGAGATTGTAATAAAACGAAGACTTACAGCGGGAAAACGATTGGACGGGCTTGGCGGACAAATCAATGAAGGCGATTACGCTATCACAAAATTTAAACCAAACGATTGGAAAGTGATACACAAATATTTTGACGCAAATGGTTATCCAAAAGGTGTTTACATAAACATAAACACACCAGTTGAGGTCTATCCAAATTTTGCCAGATACACCGACCTCGAAGTCGACGTGATAGAAAAGGATGACAAGCGTGAAATCATAGATCTGGAAAAACTTGACCGAACTGTCAAGGAAGGCCTAATCAAAAAAGAACTTGCTGATAAAGCAATTGAAATTGCAAATCAGATAATCAAAGGTGAAAAACAATGGTAGAAGATATAAATTTTAAAAGATATGTCCTCGAACTTGCAAAAAAAGGAATGAGGGCAGATGGAAGAAAATTCACGGATTTTCGTGAACCTATAACAATTGAGTATGATATCTCAAAAAACGCAGAAGGGAGCGCAAGAGTAACAATTGGTAAGACACTAGTTGTTTGCGGAGTCAAGATGGCCATAGGGGAACCTTACCCAGACCAGCCAGACAAAGGAAGTCTTATTGTTAGCGCAGAATTTGCACCAATATCTTCGCCGGATTTTGAACCAGGTGCTCCTGGAGAAGAATCAATTGAACTAGCAAGGATTGTAGACAGGGGTATACGTGAAAGCGGTGCAATTGACCTAAAAAGGTTATGCATAAAGGAAGGAGAAAAAATGTGGATGGCTATGATAGACATTTACATCCAGAACCATGACGGTAACCTGATAGACGCTGCAGCTTTGGCAGCAATTGCGGCATTGCTTAAGGCAAAGTTCCCGAAATACAATGCAGAAAAAGAGTGTGCTGATTACTCTGAACATACGAATGAAAAAGTACCAATGTTACACAAGCCAATAGCAATAAGTTTCTCAAAAGTGGGCGAATACACATTTGTAGACTCAACTGATGAAGAAGAAAAAGTTGAAGATGCAAAAATAACAATAATCACTGATGAAGAAGGCAATATAAACGGAATACAGAAAAGCGGTTATGGTGGAATGTCAGAGGAAGAAATAAACAATTGTGTTGAAATTGCGTTACATAAAGCCGCTGAACTCAGGAAACATTTGAAATAGGTGGTTAATGATGAACTTTACAAAATATGAACAGGCAAGGATAATTGGTGCCCGCGCATTACAGATTGCAATGGGAGCGCCAATACTTGTTGACCGTGGAACTGAATTAAACCCAATTGAGATTGCAAAAAAGGAGTTTAATGCAGGAGTATTACCAATAACAATAAGAAGAATTATGCCTGAAAAGCGAGAAGTAGCCTAGGTGAGGCAAATAATAACAAAAGATGTAAAAGCAAGGAAAATACTGAATTCTGCAGGTATATTTTCAGTAGAAGTCGAGCTTTTCACAGACGATGAAAGTTTTGTTGCTTCAGTACCAGAAGGCACTTCGAAAGGAAAACATGAAGCAAAACGGTTACCACCTGAAGTTGCCATAACAAAGATTAATGGGGACGTTTCTAAAAAACTTAAAAAAACAAAAATAGAATCTCTTTCTGATATCCTCAAATTTGAAAAACAGATTAAAAAGTTCGGAAGCAATGTGACTCTTGCGATATCATTTGCTCTATTAAAAGCACTGGCAAAATCAAAACGATGTGAACCATGGCAGCTTTTTACAAAAAAGAAAAAGATACCAAAACCTCTTAATGTGATACTTGGCGGCGGAAAACATGCTGGTGAAGACTCTCCAACTTTCCAAGAATTCCTTCTTTTGGGAACACACGCTGATTTCAAAAAGAATATCGAACAAAATCTCCAGGCTCATGAACAAGTAAACAAGGAGTATAGCCCATCTGGAAAAGACCTCGAAGGTGGCTGGGTGATGGATGTTGATAATGAAACCGCATTAAAAATATTGAGCCATGCAAACAAAAACAGCAAAATTGGTATTGATTGCGCAGCTTCCTCGTTTTATAACACAAAAACAAAGTTTTACGAATATAAGAACGGCCACAAATTAAGCAGGGAAGCCCAGATTGATTTTGTAATTAAGCTGCAAAAGGAGTTTTGTTTATGTTATATCGAAGACCCATTACATGAAGAAGATTTTGAGGGCTTTGCAATTTTAACAAAGAAGCTTGGCAAAAGTGTGCTTATCATAGGAGATGATCTTTTTACTACAAATCCCGAAAGGCTTAAAAAAGGCATATCCATAGGTGCATGTAACGGTTGTATTGTCAAACCAGACCAAATTGGCTCGCTTACAGATGTAATAAAATTCGTGGAGCTCGCCAAAAAACATAAGTATACACCAGTGATTTCGCACAGGTCTGGAGAAACAGATGATGATATACTCGCTGACCTTGCAGTCGGGCTTGAAATACCGATAATAAAGATTGGCATTGTCGGCGGAGAACGTATATCAAAAATTAACAGGTTATTGAAAATAAGCGGTGAATAAAATGGCTGAAGAAAACTTTTTGGTGCCAATTGATAGTTACTTACAATCAGGTATACACATAGGTGCAAAATTTAAGACGGGCTTTATGGAACCATATATCTACAGGATAAGACCAGATGGACTTTGTGTATTGAACATATCAAAAATTGACGAGAAATTACGTTTAGCTGCAAAGTTGCTTTCTCATTATGAACCACACGAAATTCTTGTTGTATGCCGAAGGGAAAACGGGCACAAGTCAGCAAAATTATTTGCAAAGGTAACTGGCGCAAAAGTGATTGCAGGAAGATACCTCCCTGGCTCTTTAACAAATCCCGCTTTCGAATACTACATCGAACCAAAGTTAGTAATCGTATCTGACCCATGGCTTGACAGACAGGTTGTAAATGATGCAATCAAAGCAAACATACCAATAATTGGATTTTGTGATACTAACAATACAACCGAGAACTTGGATTTGGTGATTCCATGTAACAACAAAGGAAACAAGTCACTAGGTTTGATATTTTATGTCCTTGCACGTGAATATCTCCGGGCAAAAGGAACAATCCAGAAGACTGCAGAGCTTGACATACCGTTAAATGATTTCTAATCATTACCGTTATCTGCCAGCTAACAAAAAATTATAAAGTGACGTTTTCTTGATTTTAACATGTCAAGAACTCCAGCTGTAGCAGGTCAATTCTACGAATCAAGCGAAGACAGGTTAGAGGAACAGATAAAAAACTGCTTTAAAATCAGCAATGGACCAAAGAAAGTTCCAGGCAAGCCTAAAGGTAAAAAACCTATTATTGCAGCAGTTGTTCCTCATGCAGGTTACCAGTATTCAGGAGCTTGTGCTGCACATGCTTACAAAAAGATAGCTGAAGCAGCTAAGCCAGATGTTTTTGTAATTATTGGTCCGAACCATAGTGGAATGGGTCCTTCAGTTGCTGTTTACCCAAAAGGCGCATGGTTAACGCCACTCGGCGAAGCAAAAATTGATGAAGACTTTGTAACTGAACTTCTTAAGAATTCAAAATTCGCACAACCTGATGAATTTGCGCACCGCTATGAACACTCAGTTGAGGTCCAGATTCCGTTCCTTCAGTTTATCTACAAAAATGACTTCAAGATTGTACCTATTGCAATGAAAAGCTTGCAAGTAATCCAGGAAAGTGAAGATCTGATTAATGCAATTGTTATTGCTGCAAAAAAATTAAACAAAACAGTTACAATAATTGCTTCCTCTGATTTCACGCACTACGGCTCTTCATACATGTATACACCGTTCAAGGGAACAAAGGCTTTCATTAAAGAGAAGTTATACAAGATGGACAAAAAGTCAATAAAACTTATTGAAAAACTCGACGGGCTCGCGTTCCTGAAAAATTTGGTCCAGACAAATGCCACAATCTGTGGCTATGGCCCGATAACTGCGGCAATCATCTACGCAAGATTCATGAAAGCAAAAAAAGGAAAACTTCTGAAGTTTTACACTTCAGGCGACATAACAAAGGATTACACAAGTTCAGTCTCATATGCCAGTATAATATTTGAGTAGATTAAGATGAAAACAATAAAAATCAACGCAAAAATTCTAAAAACGCCAAGTGAAAAAGGTTTTGGCCTGATGTTCGCAAAAAAAGGAAACGTACTTCTTGAAGCAGATTGGGAGGGACGATACATCTCTTCAATCCATACTTTTTTCTGCAAACCGCTTCTTATCGCATGGCTAGATAGCAAAATGAAAGTTGTTGATGTTAAACTTACAAAACCATGGAGATTTTATCTCCCACAAAAGCCGGCAAAATACGTCTTTGAAACAACTGATTTAAAAACAAAAATAAAAGTTGGTAACAAGATAATTATAAAAGACTGAGGATATCCTTGAACATTTTTGGGTGTTTAATCCCGAACTTGATTATAAATCCGAACATCTTTGGGTGTAAGATTGCTTTTTTAAGGAATTTTGAATACATTTCCATATCAACATTTTTTTCCAAATTGTTCTTAAAACTTGTACTTCGCAGGACTTTGCCGAACTCAACAAATTCTTTATCAGTAAATATATCAAATGCCTTCCTGATGTAATACGCCTTTTTCAGTTCTTTACCCATTTTTTTATAACAAACGTTATTGTAATGTTTATCAAGGAATCCTTTTGATAAGTTCTCTTCATCCAGACCTTCCTTTAAAGCATCTGCTGCGATTTCTGAACAGATAAGTCCCGTCGTCAATCCGCCGCCTGTTGTTGCTTTTGTTTGACTTGCTGCATCCCCTACCAGCAATGCCCGATATGCAACAACATCATAATGATAATCAACAGGTATTAACCCTCCTTGTCTGTCAATGAACTTTGTAACTCCTTTTTCCTTGAGAAAATCTCTTAGCCTATCTGGCAGGTTTTCTTTTCCGGCTAAACCTACTCTGCAAATCCCTTTTCCTTCAGGTATCACCCACGCAAAAAATTCCTTGAAACGTTGCCCAAAATGCAGTTCTACAGTATCTTGGGGGCATTCCATCTTGCATCTAACCTGTATTGCGGGTATAACATTATTTGAGACGCCAATCTGTTTTCCCACAAGAGAAGACGGGCCATCTGCTCCGACAATTGCGTCTGCCTGAACATCTCTTTTGTTTGTACTTACAATAACACCAGAACGCTGCGCAAATGACTCGAATTTTTCATCCAAAAGGAACTTTACTCCGGATTCCTTTGCCTTTTCAAAAAGGTATTTGTCAAAACCAACCCTGTCAAGCACAAATGCCTTGCCATTGAATTCAACTGAAACCTCTTCTGGAAAATGGAGTACTGCCCTGTTTATCGTGTTCAGGATTAATTGTTCTGGAAGTTTTATTACATTGAAGAAATTGTTTGAAACAAGTCCAGCGCATTGGAACGGCAAACCAGGAACTTTGTGTTCTTCAATAATTGTTGAACTAATACCTTTCTCAGCAAGTTTTATTGCTGTATTACACCCGACAGGTCCTGCGCCGACAATAACTATCATGTTACTTCCTCCAATTTAATTATCCTGTGTGCTGGTATAAATATTTCTTCATTCTGCAGGTTGATGTACCAAAATCCGTCTTTCTGTACATTACTTATTCTACTGCCGTCAATCTTTTTCTCATCATTCGGAGCTCCTCTGTGTCTTATTGTTATGACAAAATTACTTAACTTCTTATATCCAGGATCATGTGCTGCACGCAAGAGCGTGTCCATTACATTTCTTTCCATTAAATTGATAAAAGGTTCTGCACTTAAAAATTTGATGAATCAAAAAGAAGAACTGAAAAATGTTCTTACAAAAGCCATAAAAGAAGGTGTTAACGGGCACAAAAAAGTAGCACTTGCTCTTTCTGGAGGAATTGATTCTTCTGTAATTGCAAAAATACTACAAGACTTGGGGATTAACTTCACAGCTTACTCAGTCTCTTTTGAAAAGGAAAACTCAGACATAAAAATTGCGGAAAAGCTTGCAAATGACATGAAAATTAATTTTAAAAAAATTGTTTTTATTGAGGGTTATGAAGGGTTGGTCAGTGATTTAATAAGAATCACAAAAAGACATGATTCTATAACAATTGGTGTTGGAATGCCGCTTCTGGTTATTTGCCAGCAAGCTAAACACGATAATGCAGATCTCATATTAACTGGCCTTGGCAGCGATGAATCTCTTGCAGGTTATGATAGCCATGCAAAAGCACTTGAAAGCGGATTTATGGCAGTGGCTGCCGAATGTAAAAAGCGTGTAAAAGAAGTATCTGGAGATGTTGAAAGGGACAAAGCAATATGCAAAAACTACAAAATTGCTGTTTCTACACCGTTTCTTGATGAAAATGTCATAAAAATTGCATTAAGCATACCTCCTGAACAAAAAATATCAAAAAATGAGAAAAAAATAGTATTGCGTGAAATAGCAAAAGAGCTTGGACTTCCAGACTATGTCTACAACCGCCCCAAAAAAGCGGCACAGTACGGCTCTGGTTCGCAAAAAATACTAAAAAAGCTTTCAAATGAAAATGGTTTCAAGACAACAAATGAGTACCTTATGTCGGTCTACAAGCAGGTTTATAAAAAATAATGTTTTTGTGAAGTATAATGGAAACGATGTTCAGGGCATATGACATAAGAGGTGTTTACGGCCAGGAATTAACAGATAGTGTTTGCGAGCTTATCGGCAAAGCAATAGGCACGATGCTCGATGTAGACGAATATATCGTCGGCTATGATACCCGCACCCATTCTCCAAAAATCTTTGAACAGTTTTTGAAAGGAATTACATCCACAGGTATTGATGTCTTGTCGATGGGCATGTTACCAAACCCTGTTATTTATTTTAATGGTTTCATAAACAAGTTACCAGGTTTGATGATAACTGCAAGCCATAACCCACCTGAGTATAACGGTTTCAAGTTTTTCAGGGCAAATGGTTCTTCTTACACAGACGAAATTCCGAAAATCAAGGAAATCGTCAAAGGCGGCGTATTCAAGGCATCAAGTTATGGAAACCGCGTTGATATCGATTATGGCATAAACGATTACAGAGAGTTCCTTGATGAAAAAATAAAAGTTGAAAAACCGATAAAGGTTGTTGCAGAATGTTTCCATGGAGTTGCTTCAACAATTGTCCCTTACATATTCGAAACATTTGGAATGGAATGTATACCATTGCATCACGACATAAAAGGGGATTTTGGTGGACTTCGTCCTGAACCTAAAGGTGAAAACCTTAACGAACTTCGAAAAAAGGTCGTCCAGGAAAAAGCCGATTTTGGGATCGCATTTGACGGCGATGCAGACAGGAGTGTTTTTATTGACAATGAAGGAAAAGAATACATGGCATCTGTTCCAGGAACGCTTTTCATAAAAGACATCTTGTCAAAAACAAAAGGCGAAATAATTGCAACAATTGACTGTCCCAGCGCAATATCAAAAGCTGTCGAAGAAAATGGAGGAAAAATATTCTGGAACAGGATTGGCCACGGCTTTATCGAAGAGAACCTTATCAAGAGAAAAGCTCTGTTCGCGGTTGAACAGTCCTCACACTTTTATTTTAACCAGTTTTACCCGTTCTCAGATGGATTTTTAGCTGGATTAAAGATGGCAGAGATACTTTCAAAATCTGACAAAAAGTTCAGTGAACTTGCAGCTGAGATGACATATAACCCAACTGAAAAAATATACATAAATGCTGTCACTGATGCAAAAAAGGTAAAAGTTGTTGAAAATCTTAAAAAACAGTTCTCTGATGTAATTGATGCAGTTGACGGCTTTAAGATATTCCTTAATGAAACCGAATGGGTGATGATACGAACAAGTCAGAACCTCCCTGAGGTTAACCTTGTAATTGAAGCAAAAGATGAAAAGCGGCTCAAGGAGATTCTGGAAAAATATACAAAACTAATTAAAGAAGAAATAAGGAATGCATAATTATGATTGAAATCTGGGCAATTGGTGGTTATTCTGAAATTGGTAAAAATATGACCGCACTGAGATACAAGGATGATGTTGTTATCCTTGACATGGGCGTCCATATGGACAAAATAGTCCAGCTCGAAATAGAAGAAGGAGAACCAATGAAGATGCCGGCAAAACAGCTCATTGAAATGGGTGCATTGCCAGATGATGAAGAATTTTTTGCACATTGGGGAAAACATGTCAAGGGAATAGTAATTACTCACGCACACCTCGACCATGTTGGCGGCGTCGTAAAATTAGCTGACAAATACAACACGAAGTTGATAGCAACACCTTATACTATAGAAGTACTAAAGAACATAACAACCAACGAAGGACTCCAACTAAAAACAAAGGTAGTACCAATGAATGCTGGCTGCAGATACAAGCTTTCACATAACTTAGAGATAGAATTCATTTATATGACACATTCTATCCCGCAAACAGTTGCGGTTTGTGTCCATACCCCAGAAGGTCCTGTTCTGTATGCTTTGGACTGGAAATTTGATGAATATCCAACCCTAGGAAAGCGCACTGATTATGACAGACTCAGAGAACTTGGCAACAAGGGGATTCTTGCACTGATCTGCGATTCCACGCGAATCGAACGCGAAATGCGGACATACTCTGAATCCTATGTCAAGGAAATGTTCAAAGACATTCTTTTCTGGACAGAAAATACAGATAATGCAATATTTGTCACAACATTTGCTTCACACATAGCAAGAGTTAACATGCTTGTTTCAATGGCAAAAGAAATGCACCGCGAACCTGTAATACTTGGCAGAAGCATGCGAAACTATATTACCGCAGCTGATGCGATAGGACTAACAAGTATAGCAAAAACTACAAGGGTTTTGAGTTTCAAGAAGCAGATTGCAAAATCTCTTAAGGACATTGAAAGGAACCGTAAAAAATATTTTGTTATCTGCACAGGCGGACAGGGAGAACCTGGCTCAGTAATGCAACGAATTGCAAATGATGAGTACAGGTTTAAGTTCCAGCCAGATGACCAAGTAATTTTCTCATGTTCAATCATACCAACCACAACAAACATGGCAAACCGCCAGATACTTGAAAGGAACTTAAAAAACAAGCACGTAAGGATATTCAAAGAAGTGCACCAGTCAGGCCATGGTTCTCGCGAAGACATTCGTGATATGCTTAAAATGACAAAACCCAAGTATTACATCCCAACACATGGTGGAATCCAGAAGCTTGCCTCCGCAATTGAACTTGCGCGAGAAATGAATTACCAGCTTGGAAAAACTGTACATCTCATCCAGAACGGGCAGCGGTTAACAATTACTTAATATTTCTGATATATGTCTGTTACAATCCTCTTTTTGAAATGTAAAAACTGCAAAATTGCATATGGTATCAGTGAGAGCAGTGAGACAAGTCCGATTAACCAAAAATAACCGCTAAAATCAAAAGTATTTATGAATATGTAAACTGGCACAAGATTAGCTAACCTACCAAACATAAGTAACGTTTCCCAAATCACAACAAGAGATGCGTGATACTTGCGTTTAAAAAAGTCTCCATACAGTGAGAATAATCCAACTGCAAAAACCATTGCTAGACCTGAAAATACTGAAACAATAATCAACGCTGGTATCGATCTTACAAAAACCAAAGCAAACAGATATGCTGTGGCCATGAGTGCGCTAAATACCATAAAATTAATTTTGTGCACTTCTATTTCTGAGAATTTCCCCACAAAAAATGATATTATTGCAAATAACACAGACAAAATAGCGGCTACAATACCCATTTGTAAGAAATCACTGCTCAAAGATTGCAGAAATAACGGATAAACAATCCATCCAATGTCTATAGCTCCTGCCATTACAATAATTAATGCGAACAATAAAAATATATTTTTCCTTGGTAATGTAAACCCTCCCGTTACAGGCTTATACCCAATTTTAAATGAAAATATCAAAGCGACAGATAGAAATATTATTCCCAAAATAAAAATTGAGTTAAAATTAAAAAAATGTATGAATGCTCCGCCAATAACCGGGCCTATTATTCCTACGAGTGTCGGTATTATAATATAAAGCAAGCTAGCAACCATTCCCCTGTGCTTTGCTCCCGTGAGCCTATAAATCAGGAGATTAAACGCTGGCCAAAAAGTCGCCATTGAAATGCCATCAACTAACCCAAGGATAAGTGGATCCTTAACAAACATCAGTAGTACAAAGAAGATAACATTAAAGAATATCCCAACCATCAACAGCTTTTCGAATAGTTTCGGAAAAAATTTGAGTGTTAAAATAGGCAAAAGACCAATCACAGATACAACACATGCAATCAATATTATTATCTGATTAATGCTAAGTCCGAGCTCAAGATAATAACTTGGAAGAAAAATTCCTATTACAGAACTTGCGAGAAAATAAAATGCTGCGGCTATTGAAAGGTATATCAACGATTTATTTTGCTTTTTAAGTTTCCACATAATTACACCGAAGCTGATAAGTTTAAAAATACTTGTGGTTTTCTATAACCCATGAAAGATTTAATCCTTAAGTGGGCTCTTAAAAATGCAGTAGACCACAATGGTCAAGCAGTAGTTGGGGCTGTAATTTCTAAGGTTATCGGCGAAAATCCTGAAGCAAGAAAAGATATGAAAAAACTTGTTGAGGAGATTAGGATAACTGTTGAGGAAATAAACAAGCTCGACCCAGCTGAACAACTGGCAAAACTTGAAAAATTTGCTCCAGAGCTGCTTGAAAAGAAAGTAATCCAGCAAGGGTTACCTGAGCTTCCTGACACAAAAGAAGGAAAAGTTGTAATGATGTTCCCGCCTGAGCCAAGCAAATATGCAACAATCGGGCATGCAAAAGCTTCAACTATTAATTTTTATTATGCAACAAAATACAAAGGAAAGTTCATAATTAGATTTGAGGACACAAATGTAAACAAGATAAAAAAGGAATATTACGATCACATGCTTGAAGACTTGAAATGGCTTGGAATAAAATGGGATAAAGTTGACTACATCTCAAAACATGTTCCAAAAATGTACAAAGCAGCTGAAAAGTTGATTAAAACTGGAAATGCCTACATGTGCAACTGCCCAACAGAAAAGGTACATGAACTGCGTGGCAAAGGCGAAGCATGCTTATGCAGAGAAAACCCGAAAACAGAAAATATCAGTCTGTGGAAAAAAATGCTCGAAAACCAGTTTAAGAAAGGCGAATACTCGCTTCGTGCAAAAATTGACATGCAACATAAGAATGCTGCAATGCGTGATCCGGCAATAATGCGGACTGTTATTGGAACTCATCCGATTGTTGGCGATAACTATCTTGTCTGGCCGACATATGATCTTGCAACAGCAATAATGGATGGTATAGAACATATTACTCACAGATTACGTTCAAAGGAGTTCGAGATGCGTGCAGAAATCCAGCAATGGATACAAAACAAGCTCGGAATCCAGTCACCTTATATCACTGAATTTGCGCGCTTTAATCTAGAGGGAGTTCCTGCTTCAGGAAGAATCATCCGCGAAAAACTCGAAAGCGGTGAGCTTAAGGGCTGGGACGATCCAAGAATTCCGACATTGATATCCTTACGAAAGAGAGGGTTCAAACCAGAAGCAATCAGGAACTTTGCGATTAATACAGGACTTTCAAAACATGAATCAATCCTAACGTGGGATGTACTTGAAGCTGAAAACCGCAAGATAATTGAACCTATTGCAAAACGTTACTTTATGGTCCAAGACTATGTAAAGATGATTGTTCGACATGTTCCCAAAAAATATAAAACCGAGATTAAGTTACATCCCAACAAACTAGAGATGGGAACAAAAAGATACGGTTTCCCTGGAGATGAAGTCCATGTTTTGGTTAACAAGCGGGACATGCTCGAAAAGAAACAAAATGATGAATTACGTCTGATGGATCTGATGAATATTAAGTTAGACGTAATTGGTAGCGAAGAAGTAATCGCTGAATTTACTGGGAAAGAAATGAAACATGGACCAAAAATAATCCATTGGGTTGACCCAAGAGAAGCAATTGACATTGAGATATTGATGGCAAATGGAGAGATTTTCTACGGATTAGCTGAAAAAGCTGCGAACAAAATAAAGGTTGATGACGTAATCCAGTTTATACGATTCGGTTTTTGCAGACTTGACGAAAAGGGGGAAGAAGTGTTAAAGTTCCGCTTTACACACACATAATCATGAAAATTTTGGCTGCAGCAGATTTACATGGCGATAAGATTAAGACAGAAAAACTGGCAGAAAAAGCTAGAAAAGAAAATGTAGACTTAGTCATCCTTTGCGGGGATTTGACTTATGCTGAAGCAGATTTAACAGGAATTATCGGCCCATTCAAGAAAATAAACAAGAAGACAATAATAATCCCTGGAAACCATGAAACTTTTGCGACAGCTGAATTTCTTGCAAAGCAGTATGCACCTGGTGTCTATAATTTACACGGACGCTCAATCATGTTTTATAATGAAATTGGTTTTTTTGGTTGTGGTTCTGCGAATGTCGGGTTATTTGAGCTTCCTGAAAAAGAAGTTGAAGATCTACTTACCAAAGCACATAAACCAATTAAAGATGCCCGCGTAAAAATAATTGTAGCTCACGCTCCACCGTATAACACAAAACTTGATGCTCTCTGGGCCCATGTTGGCTCAAAGGGTCTGAGGAAAGTTATCGAAACAATAAAGCCAGATGTGGTTGTTTGTGGACATGTGCACGAAACATTTGGGCTTCATGACAAGATTGGGAAAACAGAAATAATTAATGTTGGTCCAAACGGTGTTGTGATAGACATACCAAAAAAGAAAAGCTAAGCTGTTTCTCTGAGTTCGAACGAAACAAATTCACCTTTTGATTTCAAAAATTTTGTTGCTATGTTCTCAACTTTTGCGTGGTCATATCCTTTTTTAATCGCATCCAAAAAATCTTTTAGAATTTTTTCTTCTCCTTCTGCAACGATTTCTACTCGTCCATCCCGCAAATTGCGTACCCAACCAACCAGACCCAGTTTTCGGGCTGTTTCGACGGTAAATTGTCTGAAAAAAACACCTTGGACAATACCAGAAACAAATGCATGAAGCTGTTTCATAATTTCATTGCTTTAATTACTTCTTTTTCTATTTCAGGAAGTTTTTCCTTAACACTTAAATCGACCCAGTAATCGTGAAGTTTGATTGCTTTTACTTTTCCGGCTTTTGCGAGTGCAGTTATTGCATCAGTTACTTCATACTCTCCACGTTCTGATTTCTTTAGTTTTTTTAATTCATGGAATATTTCTGGAGCAAACTTGTACAAACCAGTGTTGACTAAATCACTTTTTGGTGCTTGTGGCTTTTCTTCTATTCCTACTAACATACCAGTTTTTGTCTCAAGCACGCCATAATCTTTTGGATGGCTACTCCTGGATGCTCCGACATAACAAAGCTCATCATCAACTGCAATCCGTCTTATGTCTTCTGGAGAGTAAAGATTATCTCCTTGGATGACCACAAAATTCTCTTTTATGAAGGGCGCAGCTTGCATAACCGCATGTCCCGTTCCCAAAGTACCTTCCTGATCAATTAATGTAACATTAAACCCGTTTTCATTCACGAAATTTTCAATCAATTCTTTCTTGTGATAAACCATTATGTAAACGTCTTCATCAGCAAAACCCGCCTTCCTGATGTTTTGTAGTACATAATATAGGAAAGGTTTACCTGCAACAGGTATGAGGACCTTTGGTTTGTCAATTGTCAATGGCATCATCCTTATGCCTTTTCCAGCTGCAAGCACTAATACTTTCATAAAAAGGATTATAAATGTAGGTTATTAAAAGATTTTGGTATGGACGAAACAGAATTTTATACATGTTTTTGTGAAGTGATGCGCAGAAGAGGGCAAGTTAAACTTAAGAACATTGCAGCAATTGCTGGGACTTCTATTCCAAAAGCACGCACACTTCTGGATAAGTTAATTGCTTCTGGAAAAATAAAGAAAATCGGCAATGGTCGTTCCACTGCCTATGTTTTTAATTAAGTAAGACAGAATCCAACATAATCTATATTACCCTTTGATATGACTGGAATACCCTGTGATATGGCCCTCACATCAATGGTTACTCCATCTGTCAATTTATACGACTGCCCTACCGCAAGTAAGTCTGTTGTTTCTCCATTTACTTTAAATTTAGCTGTTGCTGGATTTGCGTTATCTGGTATCAAAACGACCTCAACAGTATAACCATTCCCTTTGTAATTGTATTTGTTTGTTGTATACTCTGCTTGTGATGCGTTTAACCCACACAGCGCAATCTGTGCAAACTGCGTCTTAGGTGTAGTTACTGGTGTTGTCCTTCCTAGGCTCATCCAGGCCTGGCCCATGTTAGACCCATAAAACAGAGCTAAAATCAATATAACTCCAATAACCAAACCAAAGATTATCATTTTATTTTGTTCCATAAAATCCCTCCATGTACATTAACAACACCAGAATTTAAAGACTTTACTTAAGGTTTAGCGCTTTTCCAAATTATATCAAAATAGTTCCTGAAAGACTCTGCTGCTGTTTTGTTCTTGATTATGACTGCTTCTGGCGGATCTGTCCAGATTATTATCGCAACCTTGTCCCCATAAATGTTTATTACTGACTGTGACTCAACTTTTTTTGGTATAAATCTAACCTCAGTTGTTCTCGTGGGATGTATATCAATACCCCGCCTTACAATATGCTTTATTGTTATCCCCTTTTTCTCAACTTCTTTTATAAAGTGCGGGGCATAGTAAGGCATCCTTTCAGTGAACTGCCCTTCTGAATCAATAACAAAATTTGGCTTTCCTTCCCGCAAGATGTTCTGAAAAACTGATTTTACACCTTTAAGACCGTAATAAAGCGTAACCTGATGCTCTTCCTTTGGCGCACGGTACAGCGCAGTAAGTTTTGGTATTATTTTTTGAGCTTCTTCCTCCTTTTCTTTTAAGAGCTCAAGAAGTATCTCTGGAGTGGTTGCCTTGAACCATTTACGATTTGCCTGGATCACATAACTTGCCAGTCCTTTATCGATAAGGCTCTTCAATGCATAATAAGTAGTTGTCCTGTTTAGCTGTGCTTCCTTGCTTATCTTACCAGCAAGACTAGCACCACGTTTTAACAATGCAAGATAAACTTTAGCTTCTACCTTTGTAAGCCCAAGAAACTTTAGTTTTTCCACAACATCTTCCATATGGTGTTATAGAAAATCATTCTTTATAAAACTGTTGTAAACTTTTTGACAACAATAGTTTATGTGGCTTCATTGGCTTTATTCTGGAGGTGAAACGATGGAAACAATTGAAGATGGCTGCGACGGCAACATGAAGCGGCACTGGTACAATGTAGCAAGCGACCTGAACAAAGCGCTTGGAGCTGAGTCTGTATCAGTTGATCCATTTTCAGTTGGACAACACGGCTGTGGAGGCACATACAATGGAGGCAACAAGTGGTTCATAACCTGGGTAAAAGACACATTTTTGCTTGTCTCGATGCAGCAATATGAACAACAACTTGTGAATGCGTTCTCAAAAGTAGTGGATTACAATCCATTCTGCAAATATGTAGAACCAGACAGCAAACTGATAACAGTTGAATGGGACAAAAAAGACCCAAAAGGAAGATTTGCTGAATTACAAAATGCTGGGGAGAAAGAAGGACTGGAAACATTAGTATAACAAAACGGGGGTGAACAAAATGAAAGAAATCAACAGGTTCGGGGAGTTAACCTTATACAAACAAGGTAACACGTACATAGCCAAACTAAACCCGAGCTTCTACATTAAAGAACGTGTATTTGACGGTATACAATCCGACTGTAACGTGCTTAGTCGTACGTCATATGGACCATACGATGAATACACACATGAAAATTGTAAGATTACTGAAGGAGCATGTCACGTTGACTGTTGTCCAAAGATAAAAACAGGGGACAAGAAACCAGAAAACGAAATAAGAGAAGCACTGGAAGACTTAATTGAAATTGAGATCAAAAGTTACAAACGTGATAAACTGAAAATCAAGAATGAACTGCGTTTGGAAAAATTCGATGGCAGAGATACCGGAGATTTGGAGAAAAAACTTTCGAGAATCGAAGCAATGATTACTGAACTTAATAAAATCAATCCAAAAACTATAGAATTGGTATACAAACCAACGCCAAGACTTGTTTGTTATAAATGAAATCCTGAGGCAGGAGAGGTGAACGAATGGAGAGATATGTAATAACTGGCGGGCCCGGAACAGGGAAAAGCACTGTGATAAAGCTGCTTTCCAGACTTGGATACGTCACAGTGCCTGAAACCGCACGAAAAATCATAAGGGCAAACCTGAAAAAAGGAGGTAGCTCTTTGCCATGGAAAGACTGGAAACATTTCCAGAAAGAGATTTTTGCCGAACAATTAAGGATTTACAGCAAATTACCTAAGCAAAAAACAATATTCCTTGACCGGGGCATAAGAGACGGGCTCGCTTACTTCTGGTTAAACAATGAAAAACCATTTGACAAATTGCTAAAATGTCAGCCAAATTACAAAAAAATATTCATTCTCGAACCTGTTGGGAAATATGAAACTGACAAATGCAGGAAAGAAGACAAAGCAACTGCCCTGAAAATTCACGATCTAATTGAAAAAGCATATTCTAAATACAAAATTGTCAAAATACCTAATGTTTCTCCTGAAAAACGGGTTGAAATAATCTTAAAACATATTGGGGGTGAACAAAATGAGTAAACTGAAAGAGTTTGAAGCTCTTTTAAACAAGAACGTGACCGAGGGGCTTGAAGAGGATGACTGTAGAGCGAACGAACGCGCTGCAGAAGCTCTTTATAATGCACATATGCGAAATGAACTGACAGACCAGGACTACACTACTGCTATAGAGATATTCTTGATGTCAGATTACATTAAGGGTGCACAACTTACAGTAAACCGTAACATAGTGCACATGGGCTTTGAACATGCAAACATGATTTATGTTACAGAAGCAGATTTGGTCATGCGGAGCGTGAAGCCGCTGCTGAAGGCAGATTTGGAAAAGCTAGCTGATGAAATCTACAGAGGTGGACAAAATGGCGGACAATGAAGAGTTAACAGCACACATGGACGAATTATACCGAACCGCATTCAAAGTAGCCAAGAGTTTTGAATTGGGAGCAAAAAATGAGGTTGATGCACTTGAAAAAATACTGATAAGTCCTTGGGTGTCAGATGACTATAAATCCACAGTTAGGGATGATGCGAAAAGACTCTATAACGATGCAAAGGGAAAGATAGAGAACTTGATACCAAAACGCGTGTATGAAAAAATTGACGACCCTATATGTGCTGCAGCACAGGACGAAAGCCTGAAAAGATATGAGCTAAAAGCAAAACGAATCAAACATTTGGCTTTGGTGAGGTGAATTAACATTAGAAAACACATCACAAAAGAATCGCATAAACCTAGGATAAACAGATTCATCAAAAAAAGTCTAGAAGAAATTGTCCAGGACAAAAAGGGTAAGGTTGTTGTTGACTGGAAGCGTTTTAACGAATACGAAGAACCTAGAGCATGCACACTAGCTGCTGATGTCTACAGGGCTGCCGTAGACAAATTAGAAGAATTGGAGATATTGTCCCTGAAAATGGCTGGAAACTATTTCCTAAGTGGCTGTGAGGTACTATTAAACCCAAGGCATTACTTCTCACCGCTCTACTTCACGCGAGAAGAGGACGCAGTAGCATACAAAAAAGCTGTCTATAGCAATGCGCAGTATCATGTAAGCATAGTAAAAGTAGCGTCTGTAAAATAAAGCAAAAACCTTTTAAATGCTCCAATTTCTTAACATCTTAACCAAATGACTTAGATGTGGACGAAAGTCCGAAAAGGAGGTTATGAATATGGCTGATACTTTCGAGGTACCGAAGGAACATTCAGATAAGGCTCTCGAGATTGTTGAAATAGCGCGTAATTCTGGAAAATTAAGAAAGGGTATGAATGAAACAACAAAAGTTGCAGAAAGAGGACAAGCAAAACTTGTTTTAATCGCATCAGATATAGCACCACCTGAGATTGCATTACACTTACCAGCGTTATGCAACGAAAAAAAAGTGCACTATGTTTTTGTTTCAAGCAAACAAGAGCTAGGAACTGCTGCCGGATTGGAAGTTCCCACCGCAGCTGTTGCTGTCTTGGATGAAGGAAATGCAAAGAACCAATTAAAAGAACTCATCGGCGGAAAAAAGAAGTGATAAAACATGCCTGAACGCGAACGAAGAGGACCACCAATGCAACGGGGAAGACCACGTAGACGAGTCGAGATAGTGGAAATCTCTGAAGCAGAAAAGATGGAAATGTACAAAGATGCTGCTCCAGCAAAAGTGATTGAATGGGTGGCGCGCACCGGTGTAAGAGGAGAAGTTATACAGGTTCGATGCAAGGTCCTTGCAGGAAGAGACATAGGAAAAGTCTTGCGAAGAAATGTCAAAGGTCCAATAAGGATAAACGACATAATAATGCTGCGAGACACAGAGCTAGAAGCTCCACCATTAATCAAGAAAGGTGGCGGAGCAAGGCGAAAGGTGTAAACATGCCAGTTTGTTCATTTTGTGGGGGACATATATCTGATAACGAAGGACTTATGTATGTCCAGAATGATGGCAAAATCAAATGGTTTTGCAAATCAAAATGCGAGAAGAATATGATTAAATTAAAAAGGCTTCCAAGAAATGTAAGGTGGGTTAAGTCATAATGATAGAAAAAACTTTTGTTGCAATTAAACCAGACGGATTACAAAGGGGTCTGGTCGGAGAAATAATCAAAAGATTTGAAAGAGCCGGATTAAAGATTGTTGCAATCAAAATGGCACAAGCAGACGAAGACTTTGCAGAAGAACATTACAGTGCTCACAAAGGAAAAATGTTCTTTGGTCCACTGGTGGAGTTCATACAAGAGAGTCCGGTAATCGCAATGGTAATAGAAGGCGTTGATGCAATAGCAAATGTAAGAAAAATTGTAGGTTCAACAGAACCTGCTACATCAGCTCCAGGTACAATACGCGGAGATTTTGCACACGTTTCATACAAGCATGCTGACCAGAACAAAAAGGTAGTCAAGAACATTATCCACGCATCAAGCGATGCAAAGGATGCGAAAAAAGAAATAGACCTTTGGTTCAAATCAGACGAAATATTCCAGTACGGAAGGACCGACGAAGTCCATACATTTTAAGGGTGAAACTCTGAAGGGATTAGTTATATTGCTTGGATTGATTATTGTTGTTTTTTCCCTAGGCTGTGTAACCCAAGACCCAAAAACTACAGCTATTGATCTCAGCCAAAAATTCTTGTACTCTCAACTTAACGCAACATATGGTACTTACGATTCCATAAACAACATCACAGGAATAACAACGATTGTTAAATTATCAGGTAAAAGTGCAAATACCGCTTTGAAAGATGTTGGAGTTATGATTTACGATTCATACAATGGTTCTACCATTACAATGGAGACAAACAATAGCGGCTTTGCAGGACGAGAATGTTACTTGTTCCACATAAAATCTGTGCCAGTTAATGAAACTTACAATTCAATTGATTTATGTTTAGACGCAGGATATGGATTCCCGCACTACAGAACAGAATCCAAAATATCTGGCGACAATAGTTCAGCAGTAGGAAGTTATTTCATAATATCATTCTCAATAAACGCGAACGCCTCAGTGGTGCCTCAAAATGTTACACAAAATGTCACAAACCAGACAACAGTCACCCAAAACCAGACTTCACAACAGAACCAAACACAACAACAGAACCAGACCCAAAACCAAACAAATGAAACGAACACAAAAACAGCTTTGATTAGCACAACTACAGGTTACGAATATTATTTTGACCCATGTACAAAGTTCAGCTCAGCTTCAATGGTTTGGAGATCATTCATGTTACCAATCAGCTCATTACAAAAAGGGACTAACAACATAACAATAACAGACAAACTTTCTGACAGTTCAAAGAACAATCTCATTGTCGGATACCAAGGCACCAACCTTATGGCGTACATAGAATATTACATAAACGGTGCAAAATCAAAAATGAAGATAGTTAACGTCGACGGAGATTATGACACAGCTACAATGTCAGATTCAAATGGAATTGCCTCATTTGAATTTTATATGTCTAGTGTTGACGGAATAAGCGGAATAACATTCTATTTACTAGGACAAAACGACAAGTGTTAGAAGGATTAACCAATATAAATCATGTTTTGTTTGTTTTTTTCAGTTAATTTCTTGAAATATTTCTTCTGCTCAGGCGTAAGTAGCTCCCAAACTGAGTCCATTGCGGCAGCTTCATCTGGTTCTTCAAAATCCTGTTGTTCTTCATTTATTTTGTCTGCCATTTTTATCAAACCATCTAGTTTTTTTCGATTTATTAACTTTTAGATTAATAAAAAACTCAAATTATTTAAAATGACTGACAGTTAGATTTCATTATGGCAGTCCGACAACCAATCATAGCAGTAGTTGGTCACATTGATCACGGAAAAACAACGCTGTTAGACAAGATTAGAGGCACGACTGTAGCTAAAAGAGAAGCTGGAGCAATAACACAGCACATTGGAGCAACAGAAATCCCGATTGATGCCGTAAAAAAGGTTGTTGGAAAGCTGCTTGACACACTTAAGATAAAACTTACAATTCCTGGTTTCTTGATGATTGATACACCAGGGCATGCAGCATTCGCTAATCTGCGAAAACGTGGCGGAAGCATAAGTGATATAGCGATTTTAGTTGTCGACATCAACGAAGGATTCAAGGCGCAAACCCGCGAAGCACTTGAGGTTTTGCGTCAGAATAAAGTTCCTTTTATTATTGCTGCAAACAAAGTTGACCTTGTACCTGGATGGCACATACAGAATACCTCATCAGTTCTTGAAAGCATAAAAGCGCAGCCAGATCATGTGATTCAAGAGCTCGATAACCGCTTGTACAGATTAGTAATAGCAATGTCTGATTATGGTTTTGAATCTGAACGTTTTGACAGGATTTCTGATTACACAAAAAATATTGCAATAGTCCCTTGCTCAGGAATGACTGGCGAAGGCGTTGCAGAATTACTGATGGTAATCACAGGTTTAGCTCAGAAATATCTTGAATCAAAATTAAAAATAGAAGTAAAAGGTCCTGGAAAGGGAAGCATAATCGAAATGAAAGAGGAACAAGGACTTGGGAAAACAGCTGATGTAATAATTTATGACGGTTCAATAGCACAGGGTGACACGATTGTTGTTGGCGGAGTAAATGGTCCGTTCATCACAAAAGTACGTACCTTGCTTAAACCTTCTCCTCTAAGAGAACTCCGTGAAAAAGGCCAGTTCCAGACAGTCAAATCAGTTGCTGCAGCAGCAGGAATTAAGGTTTCTGCGCCAAAAATGGATGATGCTGTAGCTGGAATGAGTCTGATTGTTGCAAATACCCCCGAAGAGCAGGAAAAAGCTAAAAAGAAAATAGCTGAAGAGATAGGGGCAGTATTTGTATCAACCCAAAACGAAGGTGTAATACTGAAGACAGATTCGGTTGGCGCACTCGAAGCATTGAACGGTTTATTGCGGCAGATAAATCTACCAATAAGGCGGGCTGGAATCGGGGACCTAACCAAGAGTGATGTGGTTGAAGCAAAACAGATGAGAGACATCAACCCACTCATCGGTGTTGTTTTTGCTTTTAACATAAAGATACAAAAAGGTGTTGAAGATCTTGCACGAGACAACAATATAAAAATTTTCAGCGGAAATGTTGTTTATACATTATTTGAAAACTATCAAGAATGGAAATACCAACAAGACGCTGAAAAGAGAAAACAAGCGCTTGAAAAACTTGTTTGGCCAGCAAAAATAAAGCTGCTTAAAGGCTGTGTGTTCCACCAGTCAAATCCTTGTGTTGTTGGCGTTGAAGTTCTTGCGGGAAGAATAAGGACAAAAGTACGCCTGATTAAAAAAGACGGAAAAGAGATTGGTGAAATAAAAGAGCTGCAGAGCGAAGGAGAAAATGTACCTTCAGCTGAAAAAGGACAGCAGGTTGCAATTGCAATACCAGGTGTTACTGCTGGCAGACAGATAAAAGAAGGAGATGTTCTTTACTCGTTTATGCCAAAAAGCCATCTTGAAATTATCCAAGCTGAATTCATAAACGAACTTGGCGCAGAAGAACTTAAGACAATTGAAGAGTTTAAGAAAATAACTACTAAACAGTAACCTTTTTAAACCGAAGCTAAATCACAATTCATATGGCAAAAACTGACAGAGGAGATCACAACCAAGAAACTGAATTTCAATCATACATACAAGAACGGGCAGAACGAAGAAGACACATGAGTAAACTAGTATCTTATGACCCTATAGTTCAATCAGCAATGCCACCATTGGAAGATGTATTACCTTCGATTGTACCAAGTGTTTATGGCATGATGGCATCGCTAGAACAAGAAGAGTCAAAAAAACCCTAAGCTTTTTAAAGCCTTATTCTGTTGAAATTTTAAACCTATGACTGGTTAGATGACCGGGAGTGTGAAAAGATGGCTGAATTCAAATTAGTTATTTCTGACCCAAAAGCCAAGCGGGCATATCAAATAGAATTAAAATCTCCTGAAGCTGACAAACTTTTAGGACATAAGATCGGCGAAATGGTAAAAGGGGAATTAGTGAATTTACATGGATTTGAACTGACGATTACTGGCGGCAGTGACAAGCAGGGCTTTCCAATGCGAAAAGACATAACAGGCCCAAAAAGAGTTAAGATAATAGTTAGCAGTGGACCTGGTTTTAACCCAAAACAAAAAGGGGAAAGAAAAAGAAAGTCATTACGTGGAAACCAGATTTCTGAAGATATTGCTCAAATAAATATGAAAGTTACAAAAGAAGGCAGTAAAACTCTTGCTGCAGCATTGGGCAAGGAAGAAAAACCTTTGGAGGGAGAAGGTGCCGCGAAAAAAGAGTGAACTTGTAGTTGGAGAACAAGCTGTAAAAGAAGAAAAACCAAAGAGGGTTAGGGCACCACGCAAGAAAAAGCCAGAAGAACCTGTCGTAGAAAAACAACCTGAGAAAAAGATTATTGCAGAAGTTAACATAGGAACAATCGGCCACATAGCTCACGGAAAAACAACGCTTGTTCACGAATTAACTGGAAAATGGACTCAGGAACATTCTGAAGAAATAAAACGTGGCTTAACAATAAGATTAGGTTACGCTGATTTTACGGTAAGGAAATGTCCAAATTGTAATGAACCTGAATGCTACACAACTTCATTAAAATGCAAAAAACATTTTGTTGATACAATTCCTTTGCGAAGGATTTCTTTTGTTGATGCACCAGGGCACGAAACATTGATGGCAACAATGTTAACCGGCGCTGCAACAATGGATGGCGCAATCCTTGTTATAGCGGCAAATGAACTATGTCCACAACCGCAGACAAAAGAACATTTAATCGCATTAGAGATTGGCGGAATAAAAAATATTGTGATTGTGCAGAATAAAGTTGATTTAATTGACGAAAAAGCTGCTCATAACAATTATAACCAGATTAAGGAATTTGTTAAAGGCACAATTGCAGAAAATGCTCCTATAATCCCAGTATCTGCACAATACGGAATGAATATGGATGTACTGTTGCAGGCAATCGAAAAATATATTCCGACCCCAAAACGTGACTTGGAAAGTCCTCCTATTTTCCTTATCGCAAGAAGTTTTGATGTTAACAAACCTGGCACTGACGTCAAGAAAATGCAAGGTGGAGTACTCGGAGGAATTCTTAAACAAGGCAAGATACATCTTAACTCTGAAGTTGAGATATTACCTGGAAGAAAAGTTGAAATCGAAAACAAAACAAAATGGCTTCCTGTATATTCGACAGTTTCAAGTTTGTTCATAAGCGGGACGTATGTCCAGGAACTTGTGCCTGGCGGCTCATCTGGTCTAGGAACAAAACTTGACCCGTTCATCACAAAATCTGATTCATTAGTCGGGCAAGTTGTAGGATTAAAAGGCAAGATGCCCCCAGTCTGGCATGAAATAAAACTGAAAGTAAAATTGCTTGAGAGAGTAGTCGGCTCAAAAGAAGAGCTTAAGGCAGAACCGCTTAAAGTCAATGAACCGCTGATGATTAATGCATGGACGTCCCGTTCAGTTGGTATAATCACAAATGTACAAAAAGATGAGATAAGAATGAAACTAAAACTTCCAATTTGCACAAACAAAAGTGAACGCATAGTACTTTCACGAAGGATTGGACAAAAGTGGAGATTAATTGGTTATGGGATACTGGTGGAATAATGGAAAAAGTAGTTTTTGATACAAACTTTTGTGTCGTGCCATTCCAATTCAAAGTAGACATATTCTCAGAACTTGAAAAAGTACTTGAAGAAAAATGTAAAATAATTGTACCAACAGTCTGTATTGAAGAACTTAAAAATGTGGAGTATGGTATGGCAGCACTTGACCTTCTTGAAAAGAAGAATGCATTTTTTGTTGATATACCAAAAACAGGGAATGTTGATAACTCAATAATAAATTTTGCACTGAATAACGGGGCATTAAAAGCGAAAAAAGAAGGGATTCCAATAGTAACATTACGCCAGAAAAAGCATCTGATAATTGAATACAAATAATCTAAAAGAAAGCTTTAAAAAATTCGTTAATAATCATTAATTTAAACAAAGGGGTGATTTTGAATGGATTTATTGTTTTTAGCACCAGTTGCAGGGATTATTGCTCTCCTGTTTGCCGCATTCTTGGTTTTTTCAATACTTAAGAGAAGTGCTGGCTCAGAGAAGATGCAATCAATCTCAAATGCAATCAAAGAAGGTGCAACAGCATATCTTAACAGACAATACAAAACAATAAGTATCGTAGCAGCTGTTGTTACTGTAATTTTAGCATTCGCAGTTAACATACCAACTGCGGTTGGTTTTGTTGTTGGCGCAGTTTTCTCTGCAGCAGCAGGTTACATTGGCATGAACATGTCAGTACGTGCAAATGTTAGAACTGCAGAAGCGGCAAAGAATGGCTTGTATGATGCGCTAGGTGTTGCAGTCCGTGGAGGCGCAGTAACTGGTATGGCAATTGTTGGGCTTGGCTTGCTTGCAGTAAGTATGTTATATTTCATTTACCAACAACCGCTTCTTATAATCGGGGCGGGTTTTGGAGCTTCTCTGATATCGCTGTTCGCACGTGTCGGCGGAGGAATTTTCACAAAGGCGGCAGATGTTGGCGCAGACCTTGTGGGAAAAATTGAAAAGGGAATCCCAGAAGACGACCCTCGAAACCCAGCCGTTATCGCAGATAATGTCGGTGACAATGTTGGCGATTGCGCAGGCATGGGTGCTGACCTCTTCGAAACATATGTAGTATCCTTAATTGCAGCAATGTTACTTGGAGCAACAGCAGCAATTGGAGGAACAAGCCTCGGACCAAACGCAGTGATTTTCCCGATGTTGATGGGTGCAGCAGGAATTTTTGCATCAATAATAGGACTTATGTTTATACGACTTGGCAGAAAGCAGAACATCTGGGGTGCGCTTAGCTCAGGTGTTTTTGCAACAATGATTATTGCAGCAATTGCTTTTGCATTACTGACAAATTATATGTTCGGAAATCTGACATTGTTCTATGCAGCACTGGCTGGTTTATTCGTAACAGTAGCAATCTGGTACATAACAGAATATTACACTGCAAAAGATAAGAAACCAGTTAAGGAAATAGCAAGGGCAGCACAGACAGGAGCTGGAACAAATATCATTGCAGGACTTGGAGTCGGACTGATGAGTACAGCACTTCCAGTACTTGTTGTTGTCATAGCAATATTCTGGGCATACTTCTTTGCAGGAGTTTACGGGATTGCAATTGCAACAATGGCGATGCTTTCGGTTACGGCTTTGATTATAACACTAGACAGCTATGGTCCAATCACAGACAATGCTGGCGGAATTGCTGAAATGTCAAAGCTTGACAAAAAGATAAGGGGGATTACCGATAACCTTGACGCAGTTGGAAACACAACAAAAGCAGTAACAAAAGGTTTTGCAATCTGTTCTGCAGCTCTTGCAGCACTTTCGCTGTTCGCAGCATTTGCAGCTGAAGCAAAACTCACAGTTATAAACCTGCTCGAACCAACTGTAGTAATCGGGCTTCTAATCGGAGGAATGCTTCCATTTGTGTTTTCAGCATTTTGCATGGGCGCAGTAGGAAGAGCGGCATTTGCAATAGTTAACGAAGTACGAAGGCAGTTTAAATCAATGCCAGGTATCATGAAAGGAACACAGAAACCAGATTACGCAAAAGCAGTTGACATCTCAACCGTCTCTGCATTGAAAGAAATGATTGCACCATGCACACTTGCAGTAATTGCACCAATAGTGGTCGGCTTTGTACTTGGTCCAGCCGCACTTGCAGGACTTCTTGCAGGAGCAATAGTTACAGGATTGCTTATGGCTTTATTCCTTTCAAATGCAGGAGCAGCATGGGACAATGCAAAGAAATACATTGAGTTCGGGAACTTCGGCGGAAAAGGCAGTGATGCACACAAGGCAGCAGTAGTCGGAGACACAGTAGGCGATCCATGCAAGGACACGGCAGGACCAGCATTAAACGCATTAATCAAGGTGCTGAACACAATATCAATCATTTTTGCGGGGCTTTTTGTTGTTTATTCCCTGCTTTGAACATTTTGAGGATAGGGTAAGAGAAAAGTATTTATACCCTCCTCTAACCTTTTTAAATTGAGGGCTAGGAAAATGTATGCACTATTGGAAATCAAGTCAAATATACGCGTTCCACCAAACTTACTTGGAAAAAAGCTGAAAGATGCAGTTGAATCTGCAATCAGGAAAGATTTCATGGGTTATGTTGGAAAAGAAGGGCTTTTCCTAGAAGTAACAAAAGTAAGAGACATTGGCGAAGGAACAATAATCCCGGGTGATGGTGCAATATATTACGAAACAACTTTTGAAATGCTCATTTACAAACCAGTATTACAGGAAGTTGTTGAAGGATTTGTATCTGAAATTACTGAGTTTGGAACATTCATAAGAATAGGCCCAATAGATGGATTAGTACATGTTTCACAGGTAATGGATGATTACGTAAGCTACAGTGATGCTGGGGTCCTTACAGGAAAAGAAAGCAAAAGGGTATTAAAACAAAAAGATGTTGTTCGTACAAGAATCATTGCAATAAGCCTAAAATCAATTAAGGGAGCAAAGATTGGTTTAACGATGCGTCAACCTGGCCTTGGAAAACTAGAATGGATTGATGCAGATAAGAAGAGGGCTGAGGCTCCTGCTGAAAAAGCAAAAGAAGGAAAAGGTAAAGTCGAAAAGAAAGAAGAAAAGAAGGTAGACAAGAAAAAGAAGGCATAATCATGGTAGTTGAAAAAGCTTGTAAAAAATGTAAGATAATTGTTCATGGGAAACAATGTCCACTTTGCAAAGGACAGGAACTTTCAATAAATTGGCGTGGACTTGCAATAATAATTGATCCTGAAAAATCAACTTTGGCAAAACAGTTAGGTATAGAGATTCCAGGCGAATATGCGCTTAAGGTAAGGTAAACGGTGAAAACATGGAGATACATCTTCTTGACCAGAAAGAAAACAAGTTAGTAAAAAGGAAGGAAATAAAATTTGCGGTTGCTTTTCTTCAAGCACCTCCAAAAAAAGCAGAACTAAAAGCAGAGGTTGGAAAAGCATTAAACACAGCACCTGACAATATTGCAATAAGGAGATTGCGAAATGTTTTTGGAATGCGAAAAAGTATTGGATTTGCTTATGTTTATGAAAATGTTGATGACCTGAAAAAGAATGAAACAAAACCTATATTGAAACGAATGGGTTTTACAGTTGCAGAGAAAAAGAAGAAGATAAAAGGTGGAGCAAAGAAAGAGGGTGCTAAATAATGGCAGAAGCAAAAGTTAAGGTAAAGAAAAAAAAGACCACCAAAAAATGGGAAAAGTACGAAGTTTCTGGTAATGTTCTTAAACGAAAAAATAAATCATGTCCAAAATGTGGTAGTGGGGTATTCCTTGCGGAACATAAGGATAGATCAACCTGTGGAAAATGCCACTACACAGAATTCAAGAAATCAGAACACAAAAAGTAATTTCTTAACATTCTTTATTTTTCTATTAGGAACTTTCCTAAGAAGTTCGTAAATCCTTCCAATTTTAGTACGATTCAAAAATGATATTGGATTTTGACATTTTTTCATTAAACAAATGTTCAGGTTTTTTCTCGCGTGTCATGTAAAAAATATGATCAAAACCTGCCCAAACTGCAAACCAGCCCGCAGGCTCAAGTGTAACCATCGCAAAAGTGATTAGCATATTTTTTATTTCAAAATCTGCAAGGAACGTTGCGATGACCATCATCACAAAACCAAATACTACAAAAAGAACTCCTTTTATGAACAGGTCTTTCAGTTCTGCATGTATCCTTACAGTATGGTTTTTAAAGTGTTCATGTAATCTCTTCTTTATCATTGCTTCATGATCCAGGTTACGCATTTTTGCATCAATGAGCAATCTTAACTCCAACGATTCTCCTTTTTCCCTTGATGCTTTTTTAGCTTCGTTAAGAAAATCATCTGAGAGCGCCCGCTGCGCATATGGACGCGGATCAAAGTCTGAGAATATGTCATCATAAGTATCCAGCCATAAACTTATCTCGCTCTTTGCAAGCAGTTTCTTTTCTTTGTCTTCGTCTACCATCTATAAAATAAGTAAAAATATGTTTATATATCATACTGACAATTAAGGTTTTATGATATGTCTTGGTATTGAATCTACAGCCCATACTTTTGGGGTTGGAGTCATAGATTCAAACGGGAACATTTTGGCAAATGAAAAAGAGAGTTTTAAACCAGAATTAGGCTGGGGACTTGATCCTAAAAAAGTTAGAGAACACCATGAAGCATGTGCAGACTCTGTAGTAAAAAGGGCATTATTTGTTTCAAAAATAGAAAAACCAGATTTGATCGCATACTCTGCAGGTCCAGGACTTCCCCCTGCTTTGCTTGTAGGAAAAGGAATGGTTGAAAAACTTTCAAAAAAATGGAAAATCCCGATTGCCGAAGTTAACCATTGTGTAGCTCATCTTGAAATCGGGAGATTAATATCAAAATTTCAAGACCCAATCATGCTTTATGTTTCTGGAGGAAATACACAGGTTATCGCTTTTGAATCTGGAAAATATAGAGTATTTGGCGAAACAGAAGACATAGGCGTTGGAAACCTTCTTGACACTTTTGGACGAAAAGCAGGGCTTGAATTTCCAGCTGGTCCAAAAATAGGTTTGCTGGCAAAACAAGGCAAAAAATACATAGCAATTCCATATTCAGTAAAGGGGATGGATGTTTCTTTTTCTGGAATCTTAACCAAAGCAGAACATCTGTTAAAAACCGAAAAACTTGAAGATATCTGTTACTCACTTACTGAAACCGTTTATGCGATGTTAGTCGAGATTTCAGAACGTGCCCTTGCTCATTGCCAGAAAAATGAATTAATCCTCACAGGTGGTGTTGCTGCTTCTACACGCCTGCAGGAAATGTGTAAGATAATGTGCGATGAACGTGGTGCCAAGTTTTCGACCATCCCAATCGAACTAGCAGGGGATAACGGCGCCATGATTGCCTGGAATGGATTACAAATAAAAAAATATACAAAGAAGCCGGACATTTATCCCAGGTGGAGAACTGATGAAGTGGATATTACTTGGAGAAAGAAAACTATTTGAAACGTGGTTACGTCAGATTAAAAAGGTGAGTTATGGTACTAACAAAAAACGAGATTCTAAAAGTGCTTAAATCAAGAGAGTTAAAGATAATTCCGCTTAAAAAAGACCAGATTGGAGCTGGCTCAATTGACCTTTCATTAAGTGATGAGTTCCGCAAATTCTTGCCTGGAAAAGAAGTAATAGATATTGATGAAAATGTCAATTACAAAAAATACACCGTAAAATTCAGAGCAAACAAAGTAATTATACGGCCAAACGAAATGTTACTTGGAATCACCAAGGAAATGGTCAAGCTTCCTGAAAACATGGTTGGTTGGTTGCAGGGCAGGACAAGGTTCGCTAGAATGGGTCTTAATGTCCATATGACTGCAAGCTATATCCAGCCAGGCTCAGAAAACAGGCAAGTTCTTGAAATGATAAATCTTGGGCCAAAACCATTACGACTAAAAGCAGGAGCAAGGATAGTGCAGCTAATTCTACAACATACTGAAGGAAAAGCAAAGTTCAAAGGAAGGTACAATAAACAGGTATTGTAAATGAAAAATTCAGAAATTGCTAAGATATTCTATGCGATGGCTGACATCCTTGAAATGAAAAACATACAGTGGAAACCAAATGCGTACCGAAAAGCTGCACGTTCAATTGAAATGCTTTCTGAAGCTATCGAAGACATATACAAACGTGGCGGAATAAAAGCTCTCGAAGAAATTCCTGGTGTTGGAATACATCTAGCAACAAAGATAGAGGAGTTCCTCAGGATAGACAAGGTAAAATCATATGAAGAAATGAAAAAGAGCATGCCTGTTAATGTTGAAGAACTTATGCGTGTTGAAGGGCTGGGTCCAAAGAAAATAATGCTTCTTTACAAAAAACTTAGGATAAGGAACATTGCTGAGCTTGAAAAGGCTGCACAGGCTGGAAAATTACGTAAGATCTCCACACTTGGAGAAAAGACTGAAGCTAATATCCTAAAAGCGATTGAATTCACAAAAATGTCCGGAAAACGGAAGCTTCTCGGCGTCGCACTGCCAATAGCAAGGAAAATTGAAGGGGACTTGAAAAAACAAAAGTTCATCGACAAAGTTATTGTGTGTGGATCAATTGCACGTCGTCTTGAAACAATTGGCGACATTGACGTTCTGATAACAACAAAATTCCCTAAAGAAGCAATGGATTTTTTTACTACGATGAAAGGTGCGAACAGAATTGTTGCGAAAGGACCGACAAAATCGACAATAGTCTACGGAAATGTTGAAGTTGATGCAAGGGTTATTGACCCTGAAAGTTTTGGTTCTGCAACACAGTATTTTATAGGTTCTAAAGACCACAACATAGCACTTAGGAGAATTGCAATAAAAAAAGGCTACAAACTAAGTGAATATGGACTGTTCAAAGGCAACAAAAAAATTGCCGGAAAGACTGAAGAAGAGGTTTATAACAAGCTTGGAATGACGTGGATGCCTCCCGAACTCCGTGAAAACCATGGCGAAATCGAAGCAGCACAGAAAAACAAACTGCCAAAACTAATTGAACTAAAAGATATTGTTGGAGATCTCCAGATGCATACGACATACAGCGATGCAGAAAATACAGTCGAGGAAATGGCACAAGCCTGCAAGAGTCTTGGATACAAGTATTGTGCTATAACCGATCATGTTGGCACAACTGGAATAACAAACCCAATGAATCTCAAGCGAACATTGCAGCAGAAAAAAGAAATCGAAAAAGTAAATTCAAAATTAAAGGGGTTTACGGTCTTGCAGGGGGCTGAAGTTGATATTAAACTTAATGGGGAACTTGCTGCAGAGTCTGAACAACTAAAACAATATGATGTCGTGCTTGTGGCAATACACCAGGGTATGAAACGCGATAAAGCACAACAGACCGAACGAATTATCAACGCTATGAAAAACAGATATACAACCATCATCTCTCATCCCACAGGAAGAGAAATTAACGAACGCCCAGGTTACCAGCTTGATTTTGAAAAGGTTTTCAAGGCAGCAAAAGAAAACAATGTCGCTATGGAAATTAATTCATTTCCCGCAAGGCTTGACCTAAACGATGTAAATGCGCGGGCTGCAAAAGATTTTGGCGTTATGCTGTCAATAGGCACAGATGCTCACCAGATAGGACAGCTAAGCCTCATGGAATACGGTGTTTCTGTTGCACGAAGAGCCTGGTGTGAAAAGAAAGATATTATTAACACACTTTCAGTTGAACAACTTCTGAAAAGAATACGGCGTTAACATGGATATCTACTCTGAAAATAAATGGCGACTATGGGAAATTGATTTTCTTAGGGGTTTATCAATAATACTAATGATTGCTTTTCATTCAGCTTGGAGCCTCGATTACTTTAATATTATTGATATCAATTTTGGATATTTTTTGGGAACCGTCTTCCCTAAAACCGTTGCAGGAGTATTTGTCTTGCTAGTCGGCATATCGCTAACCCTAAGCTATTCAAAAATTAAAGCTGCTGGAAAAAGTCATTTTAAAAAGTATCTTAAGCGTGGCTTGACCACATTCGCATACGGTATGATTGTAACTGCGGCATCATATCTCATAATAAACCCAGTTACAGTCTTTTTTGGAATCCTTCACTTTGTAGGTATTGGAATAATCCTTGCGATCCCACTTCTTGAGTTTAAGAAATTGAATCTCGTTATTGGAGCAATATTAATCCTCTTTGGTTTAGCATTAACCCAAATTACAGTTAATTTCCCATGGTTTTTTTGGCTTGGATTAAAATATGCGGGGTTCGCCACAGCAGATTACTTCCCAATATTACCTTGGTTTGGTTTAATCCTCGTAGGAATATTTATTGGTAATACTTTTTATCCGGGTGGTGTAAGAAAAGTAAGAATACCACAAAAACCAACCACAACTGCAGGACTTTTCTGTTTCTTGGGAAGGCACTCACTCTTGATCTATTTTGTTCACATGATGGTGATAATAGGCATAATCAGCAGGTTTAGGCCAATACTTTAATTTTAAAAATGATGACATTCTTTCTTTAACCATGGCGGCTAACCTACCTGCTGAGTACTACACTCTACAAGAAGAATATCAAGGTGCTAAAAGCAGGGAAGAAAAGATAAGACTTCTTGAGCAGATGCTTTCTGCAATCCCCCAACATAAATGCAGCCAGAAAGTTAGAGGGGAACTACGCAGGAGAATATCTTTATTAAAAAAAGAAGTAGAGATTGAAAAGAAAAAGAAAGGAGCAGCTGCACGGATTGGCATCAAAAAAGAAGGTGCAGCGCAAGTTGTTCTGGTCGGCCCAACAAATACTGGAAAATCCTATATTATGAACATGTTGTGTAACAAATGGCTCCCATCTACTGAACTTCCATTTGAGACAAAGGTCCCTGTTGTAGGGATGATGAACTACCATGGCATAAACATACAATTAGTCGAAATCCCCTCAATTTACCCTGGTTTTTACGAAAAAAATGGTGAAGCACGGGGACTAATCTATTCTGCAGACGCACTTGTATTTTGTATAAAAGAAGACAAAGATCTCCAGCTTATAAAATCTGAGATAGAATTACGTAACCGTCCTTTCCTTATACACAGACCTTACAATGATTTGGAACGCTTCAGGGAATCTGTCTGGAAGATGATCGGTATGATAAAAATCTACACAAAAATTCCAGGTAAGGCAGTTGAGAAGCGTCCAGTCGCGTTAAAGAAAGGTGCTGCAATAAAAGATCTTGCAGATGAAATCCACAAGGACTTCATAAAGAAATTCAAATATGCTAAAGTCATCAGGCCTGAAAGCAGGATTAAAGAACGCCATGTAGGATTAAGATTCATCCTTGAAGACAACGATATAGTTGAACTGCATACCAAATAATTAATGTCCACGCATTCTCTCTGCAGCCATTTTCATAACATGGAATACTTCTGTCGGTTTCCAGCCAGCTTGAATCAGTCTTGCCCTTATCTGTTGCGGTGTGAAACCTTTTGCTTCCATCCTGACAACATAGCCAATCAAATCTTCTTCTTTTTCAGGTGGTGTTGTAGCCAAATCAAAAGCTTTCTTTATCTGTTCCGTTTTCCATCCGACTTTATCAAGAACAGCGTATATCTGATGTGGCGTAATCCCTTTTACCAGATTTCTTCTCACATATCCCTCTAGTTGATGTTCTTTTGCTGGCGGCATTTCTACTTCGATGAATGATGGACGTTGTTCCATTTCAATACCTGGCACTTGGGGCAATCCAGCCATTGCTGGTCCGCCCATCTCAAATTGTTTTGCTTCCATCCTTGGTTTGACAACCAGTAAAAACACTGCTACGACAGATATTACTGCCACGATTATTACGCCAATGAGTATCATTACAGGCGCTTCAACTGCCATTATGGGTGGAGCGCCGCAATCTACCGGACAGTTCGTGCTATCTTCTCCAACGCCACAGATACCATTACCGCATGCAGAAATTGACCCCGTAGTTGGCTGAGTAATGACTGTCGGTGTAGTCAAATTAGGCTGTTCGGTTACATTAGCTCCGCCTGAAACAGCTGAACCTGTTATCGCAAAATATGAAAATGCCGTGGTAAACGCATCATAATAGAAATATTTTGAATCTTCCCCCGTCTTTTTGGTTTCAATCACATTCCATGTTGAAGTAAATCTATACATTTTTATTGTATTGTTATCAACGCCAGTTGTGTTTATCCATGATTTCAAAACTCTGAACTTTATCGTTGCTTTATCAATGTTTGAATAAGGTATGTTTGTAGCTGAAAAATAGAAATATTTGTATTGGTTACCTGGCGCATCAGTTGTTGCTGTTGTCTTGTTATTATATTGTAGTATCTGCAATAATCCTCCTGCCTTAAGTGCGGATTTCACACTTATTATAACTGCTCTGATTTCGATTGAGTCTATAGAAATATTCATTGAGGACGAACCATTTTCAGCTATTGCTGGCCAGACAAGTGTTATGCTTGTCGCATTTTGTGTTGACGCGCCTCCAGTTCCTCCTCCGCGGCCCTCTTCTTCTTGTGGTATATAAACCACAAATGAAACTTTCTTGCTCACGTTCCAATTTCCAGCCAAATCTGAACAATAAACTACAACGTCATGGTTACCATTTGCAAGATTATCTGAACCTGTCCAGTTCCGCTTATTCGAAGAATTAGTTAATGTAATGTTCGTCGAGTTATCAAAACTTGCTTTACATGCTGATGCATCCTCGTTAACAGTAGCATTTACATATATGGTTGAGCTTATGTTTAGTGTTTCCCCTTCACGCGGTGCTGTGACATTTATGTAAGGTTTTGCCACATCTACTGTAAAATAAATAATCTTTTGATCAGATGTTAGCCCGGTTGTATGATTACACCAGTAAGTTACATTATGCAATGTTTCTGATAAACCTGTTGTCTGGTTATACCATCTCGTTAATGAACTATTTTGCATCGTTACATTTCCATGTCCATCCAGATTCATCTTACAAGTAAATGCATTGTAATTTGTGGTTATGTTAAACCATAATGTTTGATTGTTGTAGCTTATATTCAACGGGGAAACAACAGTAATGCTTATTGGCGTCGCACCCATCGGCGCAAATACACTGCTGAAATTTGAGATATTAGCATAAACATAGTTTGCCGCTGTGTTAACGCCGCTTACTAATGTACCGCTCTCATTAAGTTTCTGACTCCACTCTCCTGATGAATTCTTCCACAGTCTTAATGATGATTCCGCAATGCCAGCTATGTCGCTATCACTGTAAGACATGTTCAGATAAAGCCACAAATTAACCGAATTCTTTACGATGGCAAGATAATGACCAACACCAGAATAGCCATTTGGTGTGCCATGACTTGGCTCCCAATCAAATGTGACATCGCCGTCTAAAACAAAACTTGTAGCAGTATCGTTAAGTATCTGATTAATTGCCAAAAGACCTACTGCATCAGATAAATCCAAATCATGGTTACCGCTGTTCATGATTGTGTTATTTGTAATGTTATCGTAATCACTGCCAGAAATCAATATACCCACATTGCTGTTATTGACTGTATCTCTGACTAGATTATTGTAACCTGAGTCAACACCTGAAACTACAATACCTACTGTCGTACAGTTGTCAATATTGTTATCTACAACATAACTGTAATTTGTCCTGAAAATGTTTATACAATAATCAAAACTGTTAATATTACAATTTTTGATTGTTACATTTACCTTTCTTGAGACATTAACTCCATAATCAGAACCAGTACCTGTCAGGGAATAACCATTACAATCAAGGGTCTGATTGTCAGCTGCTATAGTCAATGCCGCATTTATTGAAGCATTTAAACAAATTTTGACCCCGGGAGTATTATTATTTTCAACACAGGATTCGCTATCACATACCAATTCACAAGTTGCAGTAATATTCCCAAGCGGTGCAAATGTTGAACTAAAGTTTGTTATGTTTGCATAAACATATTTTCCTGCCGTGTTTATTCCATTAACTGAACCTGTCAGGTTGCTCCAGCTTCCAGAACTATACTTCCATAATCTGATTGTTGAAGTATTGACGCCAGTTACATCCGAATCTGTATATGAAACATTGATAGATATCCATCTGTCGCCTGAAATGTTCAGGAAGTGGTTGATATCACCATAGTTTGTTGGTGGAGCAATATCATCAGCATGAGCAAGCTCAAGTGCACCAGCATAAGTAAAATTAGAACTTGTGTCAGTTGTTGTAAGATTTATTATCACGTTGTTGTTTGAATTATTTGAATAAAAGTCATTGTCACCGCTATTTGTTATAAAATTATCAACAAGTTTGTTGTTATTGCTTTCATCGAGATAAATTCCGTGACTACCATCCCTTATTTGATTGCCTGTAATATTATTTGAATCGCTGTCAATAAAATAAATCCCCGAATAATAACTACTACAATTCATTATGTTTTGTTCAATCACGCTGTTTGAAAGATTATAAGAAAACACGCCTTCTCCATTTGTGACGTTATTCCCTACGATATGAACACCAACGCTATCATAAATATAAAAGTTTTCGCCATTATCCTCAAATGAACTGTCTGATATCGAAACATTATTTGCATTCGTGATATAAACTCCGCTGCTCGAATTGAAGACCTCTGAATCTATCACCGAAGAATCCTTCATGAAATAAAAATAAATTGAGTCCTCAGCTGCTGTAAAGTTTAATGTAACATTAACACAGTCTACAAAACCAACCATCGAATAACTGTCAAGATATGAAACAACTGTGTTGTTCGGGCAGGCAACATGTAAACCATCGATGTATTTTACAGGGAAACCATCTACAGTATTTGTTGTGTCAACATCATTCCTTATAGTTGGCGAACCACCAACCTGTATGCCAGAATAACCTGGCGCTTTTATTACCGAATTGTTCCTTAATTTAACATCATTTGAGATTTGTATGTAAATCCCATATAAGCTATCCAAAGAATTAAGGGAATTATTGAACAGGTATGAACTGTCTGATAAGATTAAGTTAATGCCCATGAAGTAACTGTCGTTAATTATGTTTTCCTCGATTGAAAGATTGTTTGAAAGATGCGAGAATATGCCGTAGTTATCCATCCAAAACAAAGAATCTTTTATTGTCACATTATCTGAATATGCGATATACAAACCGTATTCACTATTCGAAGAATCAACAAACCCAATATAGGAATTTGGAGTCATCCAGAAATATACTCCATCTGTCGCAGTTGTTTGTCCAAACGTAATATTATCACATCCATAAAAAGCGATTAATGAATAATTGTAAACGTAGGAAAGCACTTGATCATTCGGACATGCCTTGTAAAAGCTGTCAAAAAACTGTATTGGCAAACCATCAACGAAATTTGTTTTATTATCAACATCTACTGAATAAAGTTTACCTGTATCACCCAAGGCATATTCTGGTGCCCCAACAAAAAATCCGCGTCCAGCATTGTTTATCGTTGTATTCCTAAACGTTGTGTTATTTGAATCATATACACTAACCCCAAAATGCATAACATCAATTGTATTGTTAAAGAAATAATTATTATTTGAAATATTTAGTACTATCCCATCTGCGTATACGCCACTAATCATATTATTTTTGAAATTTGAATTATTTGTGTATGTAGCATAAATTCCATTATAATAATCGCTGATGTTGCAGTTCTCTATAGTAATGTTCTTGCGTCCTTGCGCATAGATACCGATATCCTCAGAACTGCTGCCAGTTATACTGTAACCACCACAGTCAAGCACAATATTATCTGCTTTAATGTTTATACAAGGATAAAGATGTTGCCAGTCAATTTCAACCCAAAATGACTGATTGCCACCTATACTTTGGTTAAGCTGATAAACACGATTTGAAATTGTGAGGTTAATACATTGAGTAACGTTTACGTCAGCAGCTGCAGTCACAAATTCTGTTTCAGTTAAAACATCAAGTTTTTTATACCCTTGTTCTGGAACTCCTTTTTCTTCTGCTATCTGCTCAGGAATCGAGTCTGAGGCCTCTTTTGGCATTTCTTTAACATTTGAGAAATACCCGACTGTAGGCGCATACAAGGAACCCGCCATTTTTACCGCGGGCATTGAAACTGTAGCTAAAAATGTAATGAAAACAATTGCAAATATAGCTAAGAATATCACCTGCACCTGCCGCATATTAAATCCAATATCCATTGTTCTTAACAAATCAAAAGGGATTTATAACGCTTTTTTATTTATATAGGCATGATCATCGCACGTGGAGCAGAGGCTGTCCTTAAAAAAGAAGGGGAAAAACTGGTAAAAGAACGAATCAGTAAGGGCTACCGAATAAAAGAGATTGACAATTTGCTGCGAAGCGAACGTACCGAACATGAGTCCAGATTAATTAACGAAGCCCGTAGAAATGGCATTAATGTTCCGTTAATCCTTGAAAAGGACCTTAACAAGATGGAATTAGTAATGGAATTCCTTGATGGTCCTGTTTTGCGGGACGAACTTCCAAAACTGCCAAAAACAAAGCAAGACGAAGTCTGTATTACAATTGGAAAGATGATTGGCGAACTCCATAAAGCAGGCATTATCCATGGCGATTTGACAACATCTAACATGATACTGCACAACAAAATGGTCTATTTCATAGATTTTGGGCTTGGATTTTTTTCGAAAAATGTCGAGGACAAAGCAGTTGATCTGCATTTGATTAAAGAAGCCCTTGTTGCAAAACACAACAAAATCTGGAAATCATGTTTTAACAATATTTTGAAGGGATACAAATCCATACTTGGGAGCGAAACAAAAAAGATAATCGAACGCCTTAACGCAGTTGAAAAGCGCGGAAGATACAGCAACAAATAATTTAAACTGCTGATTCTTTGAAAGTTTATGGATTTACGCTCAATAGTATTTGTGATACTTTCGTTAGTTTGTTTTGGAGTATCTGACTTTCTAATGAAAATCGTATCTACAAATCTAAGCTCAGTATCAGAACTATTGCGCGATACAAAGATACTTTTTCCGGCAATTGGGCTTGCTGTAACAGGCATCCTTGGTTTTGCTTTCTGGTTCCTTGCTCTGCGCTATGGCGACGTAAGCAAGCTTGCTCCAATCCAGAAAATGAGCTTGATTATAACAGTCCCATTAGGAATAATGATTCTTCACGAAGCTTTTACCTGGAAAACAATTGCTGCAACGGTGCTTGCAATGCTGGCAATAATCCTTATTGTCATCTAAATTTCCTTTTTGCAGATTTTTTAACAGGTTCTATCTTCACTGTGTGTAAAAGCAGATTCTCAAGTCCTGATTTTAGAACCTTTGCTTTTTTAGGGCTGTCTTCAATAGTAAAATATGGAGAGTCTTTACCTTTCTTTGTAACTCCTCTTGAAAGAATCCATCTGCTGTCAACAATTGTACAATCTTTGTTATCTGGCTCATTCAGTTCATCTAAACCATAAAATTTGCTAACTGCATCCAGAACATAAAATTTGACATTCTTAAAATGAGTGAGTTTAGCCATCCTCCAATACTGGATGTGGTGGCAGGCATATATTGTAACTGGTACCCCGCTCTTTTCAAGTTCAAAAAAAGGCGCATCCAGGTTGACAGCTGACTCATTTGAGAAAAGGTCGCCTGTCATTATTGTGACTTTTGACTCAGCTGCCATCAAGAATTTGGTGTATGCACCTATGTAATCCATTTCCAAATGGCCAACACTGTATTTTCCAGCTACAGGAACATAAACAGTTTTTACAGGAGTCTGAGTTTCTTTCATGCTAAAGCAAAGATTTAAAAGCATATTAACTTTTTCCAATTACAAGACAATACTGGTTTCGGCTCGTATTGATCGGAGGCGATTAAATGGCAAGAATGTATTCAGGTAAACACGGAAAAAGCGGTTCTACAAAACCTGTAAGGAAAATACCACCTTCTTGGTTGAAGTACAAACCTTTTGAAGTTGAAAAACTGGTTGTTAAACTAGCTAAAGAAGGCAAATCTTCTGCAGCGATAGGCCTAATCCTAAGAGACATGTATGGGATTCCCAGCGTTAAATCAGTAACAAACAAACGGGTACTTAAGATACTAAAGGAAAATAATCTTGTTCAGGCTATTCCAGAAGAGATAGCAAACCTAATCAGGAGAGTTCTCCAGATTGGAAAACATGTTCTAACAAACAAGAAGGACGAAACAGCGAAACGCGGACTTCAACTAACTGAATCAAAAATCAGGCGATTGACGAAATACTACAAACGAACGAATGTTTTGCCAAAAGACTGGACATACTCACGTGAACAAGCCAAGTTCTTGTTGAAGTAGTGATGTAATGGATTATTCCAGATTTTTGGAAGAAATCAAAATTGAAGCAAAAAGGATAGTCCCGCTGCTGAACCAAGACACTGTTGTCAGGCTTATTTCACACCTTGACGCAGATGGACTTTGCTCTGCAGGGATTATCTCAAGGCTTCTTCTTGAATACAACAAAAAGTTCCATTTGACAATTGTCAAACAACTTGAAGCTGAAGTTGTCGAATCCCTGAAAAAAGAAAAATATGACTTGTTCTTTTTTACTGATATTGGTAGCGGACAACTTAATGGGATAAAAAAACTCCTTGAGAACTCAAAAGTAATAATTATTGACCATCATCCGCCAGAAATTGAGCTTGAACATCCTAATCTAATCCACATAAATCCGCACAAATACGGAATTGACGGTGGCTCTGAAATATGTGCTTCTACACTGAGTTATTTGGTTGTTAAAAGTTTGGGTGTGAACAATTGTGAACATCTTGCAATTGTAGGTTCAATAGGTGACAGACAAGAAATAAACGGGGAACTTAATGGGGTTAATAAGTACATACTTGATAATATTGACCAAAACATAAAAGTAAAAAAAGGGTTACGTGTTTTTGGAAGGATTTCAAAACCTCTGCATAAAGCAATTGCATATTCAACTGAAACAATACCTGGAATCTCTGGTAATGAAAGTTCAGCAATACAATTTTTATCTGAAATCGGATTGGGTCTAAAGAATGGCGAAATCTGGCGGAATGTAAATGACCTGACAGATGAAGAAGAACAAATCCTTGTTACAAACATAATAATCAAACGACTGGGAAAAACCGAAAATCCTGAGGGTGTGATTGGAAACGTCTACACCTTCAAGAACAAGAAAGGACTTCTCGCAGATGCACATGAGTTTGCTACTCTTTTAAACTCCTGCGGCAGACAAAATATGCAAAGTATTGGTATAATGCTCTGCCTCGGCGAAGAAACCGATGCATTAGAAGCGGCAGAGGAAATAATGGGCAGCTACAAGCGTAAGCTGTTAAAAGCGATTAACTGGGTGCGGAAAAACAAGAACGACATAAACCATGTACTAAAGACTGAGAAAGCCATGTACATCCTCGGAGAAAGCGAGATAGATGACACCATAATAGGGACAATTTGTTCAATCCTTGCAGAATCAGATGATACAGACAAGGACATACTCATTGGCTTTGCAAACTCAACAAATGGCATTAAGGTTTCTGGACGGGTTGCGTCAAAAATTAATTTTGACATTGGAGAAAATATAGAACGTGTAGTCAAATTAATAGGTGGAGAAGGCGGCGGCCATCATAAAGCAGGTGGTGCAAAGATACCGTTTGGCAAAGAGAAAGACTTTATAAATGAATTTGAGAGAATAATTAAAGATATAAAGGGACAAAAAATTGAGGGTTTAGTTGTTTAGGTGAAAACAAATGGTAACTGCGGCAAGAAAAAAAGGTGTAAAGAACTGGTATAACATACTAGCTCCAAAAATATTTAATCAGGCCCAGGTAGGAGAGGCTGCAGCTGGCTCAAACGAAGAACTTGTAGGCAGGATAATTGATACTCATTTTTCAGAACTTACTGGCGACATAACAAAACAATTCATAAAACTTAAATTAAAAGTTGAAAATGTACAGGGAGAAAACGCGCTTACAGATATTATTGAATATGAACTTTCAAAACAATATCTGCAACGTATGATACGAAGAGGGACCTCAAAAATGGAAGAAATTATTGACCTTAACCTCAAAGACAAACCGGTACGCATCAAGATTCTGATTATAACTGCTTCAAAAGCACAATCTTCACAAAGATCTTCATTACGAAATGCGCTTCGTACTGAGGTTGTAAAAACATTCAAGAGTTCTGATCTTAATAATTTGATTATCACACTTGCGTCTGGAAAACTACAGCGTGAAATACTTAAAAAGATAAAAATAGTTTTCCCGGTGCGATTTCTTGAAGTACGAAAAATCGAGATACTTAATCCAAAACAAATAAAAAAGATGGTTGAACCCAAGATTATTGAAGTAATAAAGGAACCTGAAGAAATAGACGAAGGACCTGAAGAAGAAATCAGGGAAATCAAGAAAGCGGTTCCAGAAGAACTTGCTGCTTAATCACCAAGTTCTTTTCGCCATTTGTAATCTTCTTTTGCAATCAAGCAAACCCTGCTTTCTTTTTGCTCGTCAATTATTTTCCAGCCAAGTTCTTTTGCAAGCTTTTTTGAGAATTCAACAATTTCTTCATGCAAAGGCATCCCTTCCATTCCGATCCGCGCTCTTGAAAATCCGACAGCCATGTATGCTTTTGCTTCAACAAAGTGTGGTTTTGCTTTTTTGATTAATTTGGCATATTTTTCAGGTGAATGCAGATTTATTCCGCGTACAAGTGTCAAACGAATCACTTTCCGGGTCTTTAGCTTTGGCAGCAGCTCAAGTGTTTTGTTAAGCTTTTCCCAGCCATTTGGTATTGAAGGTTTACAGAGGTTCAGATAAGTTTCTTTATCTGGCGCTGCAACTGTCACATAAAGCTGTGTTGGCAGCGGCTTTAGCTTTGCTAATCTCTCAGGAAAAGTACCATTTGTAACAAGAAAAGTTGTCATTCCGCGCCTATGGAACTCTGCAATTAGCTCGCCAAGCTTTGGATATATAGTTGGCTCGCCTGAAAGCGAAATTGCTACCTGGCTCGGCATCTGTGCTTCTTTCCATTTTTTCACATTACAGTTTCCACCTGGAAATCCAGTCAAAAGCTTGCGTTGCGCAGTAATCATTTTGTCAACAATTTCCTTTGGTTTTTCCCAGCCAATTAATTTGCCATGGCTGTATCTGCCAATTCTCCAGCAGAACTCACAATTTTGGGTGCACCAGTTAACTGCCGGCGTACATTGCATGCAGCGGTGGCAGCAAATCCCATAAAATCGTTCCTTGTAGCAGACCCCTTTGTCATGCAGGGACTTCTTTGTCCAGCCACAAATCTTGACAGCTGAATGTTCCCCAGCAAGTCCGTAATGCTGCCTAACAAAAAGCTCCTTTTGTTCCTCTGTCAGTTTTGCTGAAACCATAGATTAGAAAAACTTTTATAACCTTAAAAAATTAACCTTCTATCACTGCGGTGATAGTACAGTGGTTAGTATGAGGCGTTGCCAACGCTTTGACCCGGGTCCGAATCCCGGTCACCGCATTTTGCGTTTTCCAAGACAGCAGAGCCGTCATGGTCACCGCATTTAGTGTTATTTTTGTCTCATGTGCCAGTGACAATAGATTTTTAATAGATTCCCCGAACAGAAAGTAATATTAATGGCACAGTTTTATAATGAATTATCAATAATGAGGTGTAATAATGGTAGAAGTTACCGTAAGAGTCTGTGATATTTGCAAAGAACGAATAGCAATAGGGAACTGCCCTATCTGTGGTAAGGATGTAGACAAACCATGTACCCAGGCTTTTAGCTTGGAATTGGGTATGAAATGGAGAGGCCCAGCAATTGAGATATTCAGGGAAAACATCTGCAATGAATGTGCAAAGAATCTTGAAGGACGTTCAAAGGAGATAATAACAAGATTAGCATCAAGGGTCCAGCCAGAAGTCAAAGAAGTGCTTAAATCCTACGCCAAATCGCACGGTTAACAATGGCGCGTAAAAAACTATCAATAGCAGTCATTGCTATTGTAATCCTTGTTTTATTAACTGCAGCTTTTATTTCTGTACTTCCTTACATAAACATAGGAAAACTCGATTTCAGGCAGGCATTTTCTCAGGAAGGTATTGTCTTTACATTACATAACCCGACAGAGAATATCATAATATTTCCAGAAACTGAAGCAAAGGTATATGTTGATGGAACTTATTTTGGGGAATTGGCAATAAAAGAAACTGAGATTATGCCAGGTGAAACAAAAATTGCGAACAGCACATTTATCAAAAATCCGGAATTAAACGCAACAGTGCTTAATCCCTTAAAGGTTGTTTATGATGGGGTTTCAACAATATACTATCTTGGAATCCCGAGCAAAATACCGTTTAAGATAGAAAAACAGGTGGCTGGAAATGAGTGAATTTGCTGACTTTTTTTATTATGCATTGCTGAAACGCGGAAAAATCCTGACAGTGATTCTTGGAATAATAATTTTTATCATGGTTTTCACATATTTTGCAAATTGGGGCACTGGTTTTAAGGAAATTACAAGCAATTCGCTGAAAAACTGTAACAGCGACTCTGAATGCTTCTCCTGGTGTGGAGAATGTGTTTCCTTGGCTTCAACCCAGTATTGCGAGCCAAAATACCAGCCATGCATCTGTAAGGAAGGATTGTGCCAACACGCAGAATAATTTTTATTAAAAACCCTTAAAAAGCAAAAAGTTATATTTAACAACTGCTGGACTGTGTTTATGAATAAACGTTATCGTAATAATTCTAAGCGTATAAAATTGGACGCTAAAACAAGCAAAAAACTGATTTTACAGGTTAAAAACGAACAGATGTGGACGTGGAAACAATTTGCAGATTATCTAAATGTATCCAGCTGTACATTAAGACATGATTGGAAAAATGCAAAGACTACAATTCCTGAAGACACGTTCAAGATGATTAAAAACTTAAGCAAAAAACACATAGATTATGCTGTTAAGGTTCTGCCTGCGTACTGGGGTCAAAAAATCGGAAAAAAATCAAAATATGAATCACAACTTAAACTGCCTTCATTGTCCTCAAATGAATTTGCTGAATTCTACGGTGCAATGATTGGAGATGGATGTGTATACAAAAATATGAATTCTATATGCATAACTTGTAACGGCATAAAGGACAGAGATTATATAACAAATCGTTTAAACAATCTTTGTAAATCTCTTTTTAACATAGAACCTAAGATGTACCAACGTAAGGAAGATAATACCATTCGTTTAGTTTTAAACAATAGAAAAACAGCTAGATTTTTTAAAAATCAAGGATTTCCTTGCGGTAAAAAATATAAAAATTTAAGAATCCCAAAACAATTCTTCAATGACAAGATGTTATTGGCTTCATGTTTAAGAGGGATATTTGATACAGATGGTGGTGTATTCGCGCACCCACATACGAAGATAATGATGGAAATACGAACCTACAGTAAAACACTAGTCAAATCAATAAAGATAGCATTTAAAAAATTAAATTTAACAGTAAGCAAATCCCAAAGGATACAATTGTACGGCATAAACAAAGTTAAAAATTTTTTTGACGTTGTGGGTAGCAACAATCCCAGAAATATAATAAAGTACCAAACTATCACAAAAGAGAATACGCCTAACTCTGTAACATAGGAAAACTTTTAAAACATCAAAAGTTCTGTCTTTGTTAATGGGCCTGTGGCCTAGCGGTTAGCTCTTAAACTTAGTTCAAACTTAGTTTTGAGCCCGCAGATGGCGTCCGCCTTACACGCGGGAGGTCCCCAGTTCGAATCTGGGCAGGCCCATTAGGTGCTTAAAATGTCAAAATATTTGGGAAAATTAAGTTTCAATGCTGTACTGGGATTATTGGACTCTTATAGGACTAGGTATGGCGATGAGATAAAGGTCGTAACTGATCCTAAAGGTCCTGTTGCTGATGCAGATGAGATACATGTCATGGCTGGTAAACTCGACAAAAACATGTACAAACACGCGGCTGTGTGGTTTAAGCATGAAGGGGACTTTGTTAAGGTATATTCTGAGTTTGCGCCTGCTGGCATAAGCGGTAATTACGATTGTTCTAATCTATGTAAGGCACCCTGCAGCACCCTGGAAAGACTCGCTAAAGAGATGATTGTGAATGCCAAAACAGCGGCTAAATCGGCTAAACAATCTGTAAAGGCGTAGTCTTTATAAAGTAGTAAAGATTCTTTAAGTTCATGGCATATCACCGCAAGGGCGTTGAACCACCAAAACTTCTAGAGCTTGTAATGACTATGTCTAAGGTTAACCCCAAACTTGGTGAGATTACTGAACTCGAATATCATACCAAAGCTACACTTAAGAATCACAAAATACAGAATGGTCAGGTATTTGCACGTCCAGACCTTGTAAGGCTGTATTTCAAGGATGATGCTGTCCACGCAGTAGTTACTGCAACAAAACAAGACGATGGATTGTATACAGTCCAAGGCTTCTATTCTGAAACCCAAAAAATCTGCGAGAAATGCGACAAGCGGGACTATTGTCAGTTTATCGAATCACAGCTTACACATATATTGGGGAGACATGAGGATAGCTATTTAGAACGCGAGGTAAAAGATGGTAATAACAATCCCTGAACTTGCTGAACATGAAAAGCCGTATCAGCGTAAAATAAAGACTACTAGGGATTACTACACAGAATTGTGCAAATTTGCTTCACAAAAGTTTAAGATTGGCGCAAAAGAAGATACAGAAATAACTCCAGAACTTAAAGAAGCAATCAAATTCCTAGAATGGGACCTAAAGCCATTTGAGATAATCCGTTTTAGCAGATTTATACTTGTAATATCCCTGATTCTGTCTCTTTCAATAACCTCTGCTTTTGCTGCAATCGGCTATGTTTCATTTATCGCATTCTTTTTCAGCATAACGACCCCATTTTTGATTGCTTTTATGATAACAGAATATCCAAAAACTGAAGCACGATTTGAAAAAGTCGAGGCGTTAGGACTGGCGCCAAATGTTCTTACACAAATGGTCATTTATCTCAAGCAAAATCCAAACCTAGAAAAAGCACTTGAATTTGTCACAAAATATTCTACAGGTAGGATAATCAACGACCTCAGAAGAGCGCTTTGGACTACGTTGATGGGCCACCGGATAAACCTCAAGGTTGAAATGGGAAAAATAGCCCAATACTGGGGACAAACTCTTACTGAATTGAAACGAAGCTTGTATCTTATTATCTCATCTGTCTCTGAGCAGAACGAGGTAAAACGCCACCAGACACTTGACAGGGCAGTACGAATCTCTTTGGATGGTATAATCAGGAAAATAAAAGAATATACAAACAAACTATATCTGCCAACCCTGTTCTTGTTCAGTTTTGGAACTGTATTACCACTAGTCATAATCTCACTTCTTCCAATTTTCTCATTTTTCGGACAGGAGTTCTCTTCACCAGTCCAGATTTTCCTTTTGTTGGTGCTTTCTCTCTCAGCAATTTATTTTTACTCAAACAGCATACTTGCGCAACGTCCGCCCACATTTTCCAGCATAAAAGTGCCAGAAACTCTGGAAAGCTATCCAAAACCAGGTTATATCAAATTTAAGATAGGAAAACACAATCTTGAGGTTAATTCATTGTATTACGTTATTTTGATCTTCCTCGCAATAAGTTTCCCGGGAATATTGTATTTGTTAAGCGAAGTACCAGGAATTGATATTTACCCAAATGTACTTGGCCAGGTATTAAATGGTTTAAACACCCTAACTATAATCTGGGGAGTTGGAATAGCAATAGCAGCATATTGTTATGGAAGTTCATGGTACAAGAAAAAACTTAGGGATAGTATCGAAGGTTTGGAAAATGAGATGGTTGATGGGATTTACCAGTTAGCAAGCCGCATAAACGAAGGGCGTTCACCTGAAGAAACAATCAAGTTCATAAGCAAAACAACACCAGGTACAAAATTTGGAAAACTTATGCGCGAAACTTATGACACCATGAAAAGCCGCCACACGACCCTTGAAGAAGCATTTTTTAACGATAATTTTGGCTCAATGCGTAACGTATTTTCTGTAAACTTGATATTGGTAATAAGGATGTTCATGACATCCTTGAAACGCGGGGTCACAAATTGTGCCCAGACACTTTTCACAATGTCTGACCATTTTGACCAATTAAGAAAAACCGAAGAGGGGCTTAAAGAAACCTTAAGGAACTCAATGTCAATGATGCGCACAACTGCCAGTATTTTTGCTCCAATGATAACTGGGCTTGTAATAACATTACAACAGCTTATCCAGAATGGACTTTCAAACGCGCAGAGCAAATTATCAGAATTAGGTTATGACTTTTTTAATTTGTCTTTTCTAAAAGCACCGGCATTTAGCCCTGAAGTGTTACAGCTCATCACCGGCGTCTACATGTTGCTGCTTGCAGTATTACTTATCAGGTATGTGGTGCTGTTAGAATATGGCAAGGACGAAATCATGCTAAAGACAGAAATAGCTAAAAATATTCCAATAGCACTATTTATATTCACGATTACACTTATTTTATCCAGAATAATGCTTAGTTAAATAGGTTTAAAAAGGGGGTAAACTATGGGCTTTTTAAAAAACAAACGTGCAGTAGAAGCATTGCCACTCAGATACATTATCATAGCGCTCGTGGCGGCTTTAGTTATCGGAATTGCCCTTCAATTCGTGGGTATTCTTAAAAGCGGAACAATCAGTGCCGCAACAAAGATGAACGAATCACTCAGCGAACGAACAGCTTGCGAACTTGACATGGATGAGCCAGTTATAACAATAAACTCAATAGTATGTAATGCAACGACAGACAAAATATCAGTCACCGCAAATGTCAAAGATGACTGTGGCGTAGCAGATGTAGCATTTACAGTTGACAATGACACAGATTTTACCGACATGCAGATGAGCTCAGGGACTGACAAAGATGGAACCTGGAGAGCACTCGATATCGGCGATTACACGTTCGGTTCGCCAATAAAAGTGTTTATCTCAGCATTTGACAAATCAACTGGCGACTATCAGGGAACATACTACAATAATAGTGTATCTTGCAGCTAAATATGATTTGTTCAAAGAAGGGCGTTGAGTCCTTCCCATTTTTTTTATTTTTAACTTTATTGATTGCAGCTTTTGTAATTGTAATAGGGTTTTACCAGATACAGGTCTTTTCGACATTTTCAAACCAAAAACAGCTAAGTGACGATTACAACCAGATGATGAATGCAATGGAAACCCTGCGTTCAACCGCAGATATCGGATCTTATAAACGGGTTAACATGAGGATACCTGCTGGTGGAAAATTAGTCATTTACACAAATGATACGATAATTATTAACACAGGCACGCAACAAATTGAGAACAAGGTGGGGTTTGATATATTGTACACTACAGTTAATGAGCTAACTGCAGGAAATTATGAACTTGTGGTATATTATGGCAATTACACTGGAGAACCTGAGAGATATGCGATTTATTTCGTCTAAACGTGGCGATGCTTTAGTAAGCTTCATTTTCTCAAAATTTGCCTTTCTTGTATTTGGTATCATGATAACGACGGCTTTCTTTTATATCATAACCGTACAAAAGAACATTCAGGAACTTGACGAACTGGCAAGAACAGCAGATGGAATCGCGAATATAATCGGAACTGTAAGTTCTTCTCCGTTTAATGTCACAGTTGATTACGAAACAAAAATAAGCTGCAGCATGAACCTGACAAACAAAAGTTTTGTGCTGGCTTCTGGCGGACGTAACTTGACTCATCCTATTTATTTCCCGATAAATACCACAGGCCCTGTTAATTTCGGTGATTGCCTCAGGATTTCTAAACTTAACAACGTAACTGGGGTGAAAGCTTGCCATTAGGCGAAGACTTGCCAATGCTTGTACCAATCTCGATAGTGATTACAATATTTGTCGTTTTCCTGCTTACTCTTTTTGTTAATATGGCAAACCAAACTGAAATCGTAAAAATGTCGCAGGTTGCTATTGACACGAGCGAATACATAGCTAATATAAAATTTGCTGGAACACTTGGCAATCTTGATTACAAGAAGGTAAACAATACTGGAAAAGAAAGCACCTGCAAGGACCTAGACAACCTGGGCGTTTCTGTGAATTATCAGATGAAAATAAATGTTTCTGACATATCAAAATCAAAATGGTGGTGCTGGGATAACGTCAATTCATATTCAAAAGAACCAACTGATGTAGTGAATTTTATGCTTCCTGTTTTGATAGAAAACCAGAACTTGACTGATTTGGGGAAGGTGACTGTAGTTGTTAGCAAATAAGCGGGCTCAAAAGGGGTTTCCCCGAGGGCTTTTGCGAAGCAAAAGGGCTCAGGGAATGGTAATTGACCTTATCTTGTTAATTTTGGTATCGTCAATGTTCTTCATTTTTCTTAGCTCTCAAACCGGAACCCAGACAATTGAATCAGGCGTCACGCGTGCACAGAGCACATTTATCCAGCGACTGCTTATCACAAATTTGAATTACAAAATTGACTCAGGCAGTTACGCAAATTCGACTGTTGCTGAACTGATTTCAGAATATCATTGTGGGAATTCTGGAACAAAATCAACGATTAACTCAACAATAAAAAATGTAACTGAAACGCTCGCTAAAGAGGACCACCACTTTATTTTCATGTCCGAAACTAGCTCTTTGAGCAGGATAATTGTGTACGATTATGCCGACTGTGTTAAAACAGAAGAAATAACAGTTGCACGTACAATATTGAATCTTCCATGCGGGAAAAACGCAACAATAGTATTTGGTATTTGGCCCGCATCCCAGGAGGTCCAAACATGCGACTAAACAAGAAAGGATACATAATTACTCCAATACTTTTCATAGTTTTCCTGCTCATAGCGATGATTTTTTCATTTTATGTCAGCGATATTGACAAAGCCAATGCAAAATCAATAACTCTCAGCGCATCTGTAGCAAAAGGGGTTACTGATGTCTACAAAGAACAAATCAACCAGTTTACTTATGCAAAAAATCTTGCATATGACTGTTCAGAAATCACACATTACAGCGCAGGAAACGAGAGCACAATAGAAACTTGCGTAAATAACAACATGACATCCAGATTTAATGATACATCCTGGAACAGCAACATAACCAATTCCTCTTCGGTCTACACATTGGGGATAAATCTCACTTCGATGAAATCAACAAATATAAATATGACATCTGACAGAATCTATTTAAGAACGGTGCTCAACAGCCAATTATTTAAAACAGTTTAGGTGTAAAAAATGATGTTCGGTAAAGAAAAAGAAAAACTCGACATGGTTGAAAGGATTGTTGATTCTCTTAGCAGGAGTATTGATGACCTGACAGCTGAGGTAAATGTGCTCAGGAGCGAACTTGATGAACTAAAGAAGACAATTTCTGAAGTTCCTCCAAAGAAGACAAAAAAGAAAAAGCACTAATTAGCTTTCTTGAAAACATTCTTGTAATAATCGCACCATCTGCTTACTGGACATTTATTGCATTCTGGCTTTTTTGCAAAACATGTTTCTCTTCCGTGATCAACAAAAAGACGGTTAAAGTCAAGCCAATACTTTTGTGGGATAATCTTTAACAGAGCAAATTCTGTTTTTTCTGGAGTTTTCTCGTTGACGAGTCCAATGCGGTTTACTACGCGGAATACGTGCGTGTCTACTGCAATACCTACTGCTTTGCCATAACCATAACTCATGATTATGTTTGCTGTCTTTCTTCCTACACCAGGCAGTTCAACCAATTCTTCCATTGTTTTTGGTACTCTCCCGTTATACTTTGAGATGAGCAACTCGCAAAGTTTTTTTATGCTCCTAGCTTTAACTTTGTAGAAAACACCGCGCTTTACCAATTTTTCAAGTACAGGAAGTTCTGCTTTTGAGATTTGTTCTGGTGTCTGATATTTTGAGAAAAGTTCCTTTGCTGCTGCAAGCGCATTTTCATCTGTATTGCGTGCAGCAAGAATTGTTTGTATAAGCATCCTAAAAACCGCAGGATGTCCGCGAACTATTGGCGGGAATTCCTTCCCGTACTTTTTCTTCAGCTCATGCACTATCTCGTCAATTGGTTTTACCACTCTATCCCTTTTTCGTAATGCATTTTCTTGGGGCTTTTCCTATCGACAAATTCTGTAACAAAATCAGAAATTTTCCACATTGATTTTGGAGCATAACGTCCTGTCATCACAACCCATGTCTTTTTTGGAACTTTCTTAAGGAATTTTTTTATTTCATTTGTGGTAATAAGTTTTGCGTAAACTGCAACATTTATCTCATCAAGGATAAGGATATCTGGTTTTTTCCTAAGCAATTTTTCTGTAAAAGCGAGTCCTTTTTTTGCAATGTCAATGTCTTCTTTTGCCGGATTCCTGAGGTTAACAAAGTTTGGCCTTCCAAACTGGTATATTTCATATTTGGGACCTAATTTTTTCTTTACAAGATATTCCCCTGTCCCTTTTCTGCCTTTCATGAACTGTATCACAATTACTTTTTTATTGTGACCTAATGCTCTTAATGCAAGTCCTAATGCTGCAGTTGTTTTTCCGCCGCCATTACCAGTATAAAGATGAACCCTCATTTTTTTACCGCCTTGCCCATTTTACTATGGTAGGCATCAAGTTAATTGCCTCGAAATGTTTTAGTGAACCTTTTATGCACTCAGTCTCATTAAAGCTCTGTACTCCGTCTGGTATTATTCCGGCGCCTGCTATTGTGAGTGGTACAGGATTTTCTGTGTGTGCTTTTAGTACACTTGATGTTGTATGGTCTGATGTTATAACAATTATCGTATTTTCCATATCCAAATCCCCGATAATCGAACCAAAGAAATAATTGTCAATTTCTTCAATTGATTTTATCTTCCCGCTGTAATCCCCGACATGTGCGTAAATATCAGGTCCTTTAAGGTGGATATAAAACGCATCATATAATTCTATGTTTTTAAGCAAAGTAATTGCCCTGATGTACATGTCTTTGCCCATGTCACTTGAAGGTTCTGGTATTGGTATTACCTGCATCCCGGAAAGTTGTGCTATCCCCCGTTCTACGGGCATGTCTGAAAAACACGCCCATTTCATATCATATGTTTTTGGGAAATTGTAAAGTCTTGGAAGCCTGTCTCCGGCATCGCGGGTAAGAACGACATTAGCTGGTGGAAGCCCTTTTTCTATCCTTCCAACATTCACCTGATGTTTATCCAGCAGCTGGTGACTTTTCTCAATGAACTCATTTACAAGATTTGCTGTAAAAGTTGCCTCACTGCTTTTAACTATTGGCATAACCCTTCTGAGAATCATATCCGGGTTCGTTATTGCCCTGCTCAAAAAGACAGTATCAGTAGCGCTTGTCTCCATCATCTGTTGGACATATCCTGGGTGTGTATTTGTTACTCTTGCTGAAAGCTTGTTTCTAGATCTCAAAACCAGCACACCGCGATAACCTGTTGTTATCTTAAACGAAAATGTTGCTCCAGTTAAACTAATCTGTTCATTAATCGCCCATTCAAGCTGTTTTGCTTCTTCTGTTGTTAAACCAGCACGTACATCAACAATTTCTCCATTTTCTAATGTTCCAATATTACATCTTATTGCTACATCCCCGTCTTTGAAAGAAACGCCTCCGCCCACAGCTTCAAGCGGTCCTCTGCCAGTATAAACAGAAAAAACGTCATAACCTAAAAGTGAAATTACAGCTTCATCGCTTTCTGGAGGTATAGGCAGGATTTGCATCTGCCCATTGACGCCAAGCCTTGCTAACCTGTCAATATTCGGCTTGTTTGCAACTTCTAACGGTGTTTTATTGCCTAACCCAGGTACTGGTGTATCTGGCGCACCGTCAAGTACGCAATAAATCAGTTTTTTCATTAAATGTATAAACATTTAAATCCAATTAAAGCTTTTCCTAACGCATGAGAATAACTGTTTTAATGATTGGTATCTGCATACTTGTCTTTATACTGCAGAGTGCAGATATTGTAGGACACGACTTAGCGTTTATGCCAGCAACATTTTCTGAAAAGCCGTACACAATAATAACGTCAATGTTCATGCATTCAGGTTTGTATCATCTTGCAATGAACATGATTGGTTTGCTGATATTTGGCTTGATTGTCGAAGAAATTTTTGGAAAAGCCAGATGGCTCGTCGTATACCTTTGCAGCGGACTTTTTGCAAGTCTTGGTTATGTCTTGTTAAGCAATTCGCCATTTATTTATGCGCTTGGCGCTTCTGGCGCAATATTTGGGCTAATGGGTGCAGCTGCGGTACTGAAACCAAAACAGACAATATACGTGTACTACATCCCAGTCCCAATGGCTGTTGCCGCAATGATCTGGGGCGGAACAGAACTTTTACTGCTTGGAAGCTTTGATAACATAGCTCATTCCGCACATCTTTTCGGATTGATTTGTGGAATAGCACTTACATTTGTATACAAGAAGGGAATCAGCTGGAAAGCAACATTACCTTTGATAATAATTGTAATTGCTGCTATCGTTTTATCAACTGCAAATTTACCAAAAGAGATACCCGATTATCATCTTAGCGTAAACGGGTGCATCGAATCTAATATTTCTGAAATAAATTACAAGGCTCATCTTTATGACTGCAATACAAGCATTAAATTAAGCCGCGTAAGTGTTGCTCCATCAAAGTTCGATATGGCCTATTATGCAGAACTTTTACCTGCCATGGCTGAAGGACTTTATGAACCAAACTACTACGAACAGTGCATTACAAATACAACAATGCTTGACCAGCGCAATGACTCTGCTTTTGTCTCTGGTACGCTTTGTGGTTCTATGTTTGATGCGACAGCCAGAATATGCGGCAATGTTGAGGTCGTAACAATACAAATATCTGACAAAACAAACCAATTAGATGTGATAGATTGCACTAATCTGCAGTAACATAATTTTAAAAATGATAAAATACTACTAGGGAACGGTGATTAATGTATGAAAAGAATGATTTTAACATTGGCATTAACATTTTTAATGTTTAGTGTGGCATTTGCAGTTGAAGCATGTTCAGAACAATGTACTTGTTTAACAATTGCAGACGCAGTGATATTGTTTAACACTTCTTCGATAAACCAGCACTTCTGCAATGGCAACGAAACAATATGTGGTTATGACAACGTAATTGGACAGGAAAACGGCACTGTACCAATGTTTTGCTTTGAAGTATCCGCAACAGTTAATGCAGAAAAAGCAGATAAAAGTCCAGGAAGCCACACATGGTGGTATGACTCAAATTCTACCGATATCTACAACGAAATGCTTTTGATAAAACTTAACTCTTCAAGCGATGAGGACATTTCGTTAACAAACATAACAATCCAGGCAAATGGGACTGGAAACGACTCAGTTGATATAACAAAGATTGAATATTACATAGACAACGATGCAGATGGTGTTCGTGACGCAAACGAATCAAAGATTGGCGCATCACAGCCAGCATTTACTGATGATGATGGTACAACAACTACAGCACTTACCTACAATCTGCTCGCAGGACAAACAAGATACATTTTGGTGACATATGTGATGTCTACAACAGCGCCAGTAGGAAAAACATATTCATTCGCGGTATCAAATATCTATGGTGTTGGAAAAACTACAAACAAGACAGTAAGTATAGAAAACCTGCCAATGGATTCAGCAGTTAAAACAATTGTTGCACCGTCATGTAGAGGAACATTAGCTTTGACTTTAACACCAAACAGCGTAAACCAGAGCAAAACAATAACAGCAAAAATGAATTCGCTCATTGATTGCAGCAATTATTCGATAGTTGTGCAACCAAATCCATGCGCGTCTCCAATACCAATATCAACATGCAGCTGTACTGTTAACGGAACTAGTTGTAACTGTAATTTTAATTCATCAGCCACCACAGGAAATTACACATTTTGGGCTTGCATTGACGCAAACAAAGATGGTGATGAGATAGATGTGGGTGAAAATGCTTCAGCAATCCTGCGTGTGTCTGCTACAGAACCGCAACAACATTTTAACCAGACTAACCAAACCAATCAAACAGAAGAAAACCAACAACCTACCAAAAAGCCACTACCTGGAACTAAAACAAACGTAACTAACACAACACAAAATGCAACACAGACTACAGGTAACGAATCAAAAACAGAGATAAAACCATGGATAACATTCAACGATATTGATGTAACACCATTTGCAATAATTGGAGTTGCAATTGTGTTAGGACTTGGGATAATATTCTGGACCATTAGAAACATGCGTTAATCTATTTTTTTCTTTTTTCTATGTTTTTTCTTTGTTCTTTTTTCTCCCTTAACAACTTTTAACTGTACGAATATTCTTTTTTCTTTCTTCTCTTTTATAACAGGTTTTATAAAATGTGAAACTGAAAGCAAAGCTATACCTATTGATAACATTACTACAAACATAATCAGGAAGATGTTACCTATGCTGTTTGTGATTGGGATAAACACCATGGCAGCTTCATGTGGCAAGTCCTTAAGTGCAAAATTCCTGAAAAATTCTCCGATCAGCAAAGGTAAACCCGCAGTTACCAGTATCCAGCCTAATGACCTTGACATGTAGCTTAGCGAACGGGTTATGCCGTACATCATTATGATGCTTGATGCTATTAACACAATCGAAACATAAACAGAATACTCATAGAACTTGTTTGCTTTTGCTGAAAACAAGGATTGCACATCGAGAGTGCCAGCAAACATGTCAAGGAAACATCTTGGAAATTCGCAAGGAAGCTTCTGGTTATACAATCCATTGAATGACAATTCTGCCATATAATCTGGGAAACCTGTTATCCCCCTTTTGTTTAATTCCGCACAGTCAACATTTAGCGATAAACCAGTGCCCCGCATTGGCAGTTCCAAAAACTCTCCAGTGCATTGTCTGTTTATGCTAGAATACATAGAACTCAATTCGGTTTCATTCAAGTCTTTGAAATTTTGTTCAATTACTATATTTTTAACAACAGGCTCCAATGTTGATGGTGCTGTAATTACCATCAAAGCATAGGATGTTATTGCAAGATACAAAAATGTTATAAAAAGAAAACCGGCAAATCCCTCACCAAACCGTTTCAAAAGACTCATAAGATCACATATCGTTATATTTCACAACCTCATCTTTCCATATTTCAAATTGCACTTCTGCCTGCTTAAAAAGTTCTTCTGTATCTTTGTCCTGGTGATACCTCATTTTTGAGACTACCCTTTTTATGCCAGCGTTCACAAGCATCTTTGCGCATGTGTAACATGGGGACATAAGACCATAAAGTGTTGCCCCTTCGATAGAAACCCCGTTCCTTGCAGCAAGGGCAATAGCATTAATCTCTGCATGTGAGGTTCTTACACAGTGCCTTGAAACCTTGCCATCTTCGTGAGTCGTTGTTTTCATCTGGTGTCCAATATCATCACAATGTTCGATTCCCATCGGAGAACCGACATAACCTGTTGACAAAATACGCTTGTCCCTTACCAAAACGCAGCCCAACCTTCCGCGGTCACATGTTGCTCTCTTTGCAACAGCTTCAGCTATTCCCATAAAATATTCATCCCAGTCTGGTCTCTTGGCTTTTTTTTCTTCTTCCATAAGTAGCATCCCTGTATACATATCACCAGAGATACTATTTAAATTTTAGTATCAATAAATGATTTAAATAACAAAAATGATGATAATCTCAATGAAAACGGATGTTTGCGTAACAACTGTCGTATTATTCCTGGTTCTATTTGTATTAGGCTGTACAAATACAGTTGTTGCAAAGAACGGGGACAACGTCTCAGTACTTTACACAGCCCATGATTCAGAAGGTAAATTGATAGACTCTATGACAAATGCCTCGAACCCGTTCATATTTACGATAGGGGACGGTCAAACAATAGCAGGATTTAATTATGCAGTAATTGGAATGGCGGTTGGAGAGAACAAGACAGTTACACTTCTACCAGCTGAAGCATATGGGGAACATGACCTGAACCTGACGCGTTGGGAAACTCCAGACACCTTAATGCAGGCTAACATAACTCCAAAAGTAGGCAATACATTGTATGTTGTGCTTGGGAAAGACAAGCAAAAAGGAGTTATAACCAGCTTTAATGGCACGCATTACCTTATAGACTTTAATTCCGTGCTTGCTGGAAAAACTTTGATATTTGATATAACATTATTAAAAATAAACTCTAAAACAGGGGATATATTCGGGTGAGGTGAAAAAATGAAAAGTTACATATTTTTAGTTGGGATACTATTGGCGGTAATCTTGGTTCTTGGTTGCACAGGTGGAAGCGAATCAAAAACAACTGTTGTTGATACAACAACACAGCCAACTGTAGAAAACAAAACAACACAGCCAATACCAGTTCAAGAAATTAAAACTGAACCTGTACGCGGTTCAGCAAAAGATTGGTTTGAAGTTGCCAAACTAGAAGCAACAAAATGGCGCACCGATTCACAATTAGTTGAAGTCGAAGGTACTAACAAATTATTGAACGGTTCTGCTGTGCTCCCAATTGATGGATTAGCTGAGCGATGGACTTACACATTCCTTTCTAAACCACTCTTAAAACGATATGTTATAACAGTTGAATTTGGCAAAATAACTAACACCTCAATGTATGACGAATCTTTGGTAGCTCGATATGCTTATGCACCTGACATCTCCAAGTGGGTCATAAACAGCGATTCAGCAGTAAACACCATTAATCTTAAGGCAAAAGGTAACGACTTCATTAAGGACAACCCTGGTGCTCAAGCAGATTACTTGCTTAGACTCGAAGGCGTAAACGAACCATCAATATACTGGACAATTTCTTATTTCCCTAAGTTCATGGGGACACAGATTAGCGAAAAGGTTGATGGAGAAATGGGTACAATAATTTAAGTTGACGGCAGATTAAGGAACCCAAATAAAAATGTTGCCAATCCAAGACTAAACGTAAGTGTTCCTATTATGAAATCTATCGGCATTGAAATAAAGATAGACATCATCATGAAAATAACGCCCATCATGACATAAAATGTTGACCTTGTGAAGCTAAATTTTCGCTTTATTGGTGTTGTTTTCTTTTTCTTATGCATATCAATTACTAAAAGCTGGATATTTAAAAACTAGTGGCTTCACCAACCCGGCGGAAATCCGCCCCATGCTTTCCCGTCCTCTGAAATAGTTTGCGATGTTTCAGCGTTAGGTTCTCCAACTTTAGGCAGCCCAGGTTCTCTTTTCGAAAACCCCATCCAAGAAACATAGCCTTTAGACCAGTGTTTGTTCTTCTTCTTGCCCACTATAATATAGACTACCAGAACAAGTACTGCAACGCCAAGCACTATTGACACCAACATCCAAACCATACTAAACTTAAGCAATTTCTTAATTAAATAACTTGATTTCCCAAAATCTTAGCCAAATCCGCATTTTATGCTGATAGTCACACATAAGCTATTTAAATGCAGTTTGGCTATAGTCTATATATGGTACTCGAAGAGCTGTGGCTAACCTTGATTGAACCAACTAATGTCCCTATAGTCGGACTTGTATTTTCCTTTCTCTTCTTTGGTGGTTTGATGCTTCTCTCAAAACTAATAAAAAAGAAGTTTGAGGAATACATAGAGTATGAGCGGGACAATGTCGTAGAGAACACACGTGAGTTCCTTGGTTCAGTCATACAGGGCGGATTGGCAACCACTGCAATCTCAATAGGTATCTCGTATTATTTCCTTAATCTTATATTCTCAATAAAGCTTCAGCCAGGTACTTTAGCAGGAGACATAGCAAGTTTGGCATTTGTAGGCAATATTTTTGTTATACTCGCTGACATAACCGCAGTTGCAACATTTATTGCAGGCACATTATTGATAACAGCTGGACATCCAAAAAGAGACGAACACAAATCAATACCAGACTTGCTTTGGATAATCCTGTTCTTACTCATCCTTTCAATAACATTGGTATCCCTGTATACGTTTACAGTTATAAACAGAATAGCAGCTATTTAGCATAATCAAATATCATGCCAATAAAAGTTCCTACTATTGCATAAGGAGCTATGAATATCAGAAGAAGTTCTGCACCATTAAAACTTGCGAGGCCTGGCCAATCTGAAAAAAATGGGATTACTATCTGAAAACCAGCCAAGATTCTAAGAAGGATACCAATATACCCTCCTATAGTGAAGCCTTTCATTGAAGCCGGCATATTGTGCCAGACTACAAGTTTTAGTTTCATAATATCTAGAATTTAGTGACGATTAATATAGTTTATGTAACTTAATCTTCTTCAGGACAGTCCTGCCAGCAGTGGCGGTAATCTTCTCCAGCTCTCCATTCACAAATGCCGTTTTCGCATTCGTATCCACAGTCTAGATCTGTGTTGCCATTACAGCCTAATGGGCAACAGCCATCTCCATCTCTGCATACGTTTATTTCAGGATGTCCGCAAAAGGCATTTGATGTACCTTTGTGATAGCAGATATCGTAAGTGCATGCATTGGTATCGTTACAGTCATAATCTGAGCTACAAGCATATGGTGTTCCAACACATACTCCATTTGTACAATTCATCCCAGGTCTGCAATCACAATCAACGCAACAGTTGGTATAATTTTCCCCTGTTTCGCAGATATTGTTTCCACATATCTGTAGGTCGCAAGCATCTCCGATTCCATCATTATCAAAATCTATTTGGTCAGGATTCCAGACACCAGGACAATTATCCTGAATTTTTATTTTTAATGAAAAATCACACTCAGCAGCACCTGTTACGATTATTCGCGGGGAAAAATCTGTCCTGTTGCCATTGTTTATGGGGGTAACGTTGTTCCAGAACAAATTTAATTTTTTAGATGAAAGCGATGTCATTAAAACATCAATTGGCAAACCAGTTAAACTATTTGGAAAACTTTTGCTAGTAAATGAATATTTTCCAGTTTCAAAAACTGAAAATGTAAGGTTAACGTTCAAATTCTGCCCTTCTATAAGTATAACAGTGTCATTAGCCGCCTCAAATTTGCAAGGCACTATCTTTTTTTCAGCTATTTGCTGGCTTATGTCAATTAAAGGGAGTTGATAAACTAAAAGTACAATTATCCCCACCACACTCATTAAACCCAGTAAATATGCAATAGCACCTTTCTTGTTCATATCATCAAAAAATAGTTGGTTATTTATTAGCTTGCTGGAAAAGTATAAATTAAAAGTGTGCATAAAAAAGACATGGATTTCCAGAAGCTCTGCAACAAGATTGACCAAAACAAAAGCACCCGGCTCCACAATTACTACCAAAAAGTTCTCGCGTTTCTGTTCATACAAGATAAGGACCCGTTTGAACGCGAACTCCTAGAGATTGACGCAGAAAAAAGGACAGGCCAGGGACTTACAGATTTATACTTAAAATGGAAAAAAGGAAGGCGAACTTTTACTGAAATAATCGAAGTTGAGCTCCAAGGAAAGAAAAAGACTCTGCTTAACAAGATAAAGCTTTATGAGAAGAAAGCGGACCTTTTCTCGATTTGTATCCCGTCGAAAAATCTTGACCCCTTGATAAAGGTCTTTACTACAATGAAAAAGGATTTGCCAAAGATTAACATTGTTTATCTTGTAGATGATTCGGTTGTTACAAAAAATGGAAGAAAAATTGTAAAAGACAGACAACTTATTGTAGGGGCCCAGTCCCCGTTCATGTTAATCAATCAGAAAAATTTCAAGGATGCAAAAGATTTAGTTAAAGGGCAGGGCAGTTTCCTGTTTGATGCATTTCTTCCGATTTACCTGGAATAACCTCTTTTTTCTTCCGTGGTTTTACTGGAACAAATGTTGCCCCGCATTCTTCCATATTTGGGAACATATACGGGTATTCGAGCGTAACACAGCCCATGCAGTATTTTTTCTTGCCAAGACATTCCTTAAGTGACTTAATGCTAAGGTAACCCACCGAATTTATCTTAACAATGCCACCGTTTGAACCTTCAAAGTTCTTAAGTTTCTCCTCCAGCTCAGTGTGACCCCCAACAAGTTTTTTTGGGTCTAAACCCAGCCTTGCTACGATAGGCCTTGTCGCTGGTATGTATATACCGCCACCGCATGGCCCAATGATAGGAGCACAGCCAATTCTCCAATGGACTTCTTCTGCTTTAGCTGTCCATAACATATTAGTTACGCCCTCACAGTTATTTCCTTCAACAAGTGAATCATCTGTCACAACAATTATTTTTCCTTTACATTCCTGCTCAGTTGTTTCAAATTTTGAAATGGTTTTTTCTCTCCTGATGTCAGAACGCTGACTTGATATGAATGCCCTTGTTTCTTTGCTTAATGGACTCCTGCCAATAATTTCTTCTATGTGCACTCTCGATTTATGCGAATAACCATGTGCATAAGAATTGCCAGATGCTGGAACTGGTGCAACCACAACTTTTTTACCGCGTGGTGGTGGATGCTCTTTTGCAAGACATCTACCGCAGCGTCTCCGATATGCGGCAGTTGTCATTGTCTGGCTCTTAAGAGAATTATAACGTTTAAAATATTGTTCTTCAAAAAAGCAGGCAGGTTTTACCCTGTCCATTCTTATTTCTCTTATCTCTTTTGTTTTTAGGTTCTGAATTTTTATTGTTCCGCCTTCTACCTGCTTGATATCTTTAACATCATGCCTTCCTTGTATCATTAACGTTGTCAGGAAATTTGTCTCTGATATACCCATCAAATAACCATTAATCCGTGCTTCATAAAGCGGTCTGCCGCCATCAGCCATCCAAAAAAGATAATGGTTTTTTGTTTCATCATCAACAAGAACGCCTGATGCGGCAATCATGCCATAATCAAATATTTTTTCATAAACATCTGACAAAACATTTTCCAGCACATCTGACGAAATCTTTTCCAGCACATCTGACGAAATCTTTTCCAGATTTAAATCTGATAAAACCTTTTCCAGATTTTTATTATACCCCTTGACAATCATGCCACCTATCATCGAAGAATCGCTGGTCGCTCCTTTGATATCAATATCCTTTATTTCTTCTTCCCATTCTGGTTGTCTCCATGTTTCTCCATTAACAACTATTGCTAATGTAACTCCTTTTGGTCCTGCGTTTATTTCTTCCAACTGGTTTTCACTTTTTGGATAATGCGCCATCAATGGCTGGACATTTGAAGGATTAACTTCCCCTTTTGTAGAATATCTCACATGCCCAAGCATTGCTTCTGGATAAGTCCCGCTACCTGATGATAGTCTGTTAAACCCGTTCATAAACCGTTCTTGCAACGTTTTGGTTTCCTCAAATTCATTTTCTTCAGTATACGTACTCCTCTCATTATAAGCGCTCCTCTCAGTATGGAGTTTCCAAGTCTGATCTGGGGTATATAACGCAACACCGCTGCCACCGTCTCCACCGCGGTTGTTTATTACCAGAAGTCCTTCGAATGCAAGGGAAAACATCTCGCGTGCATCAGTCTCTGTAAGTGTTCGTTCCAATGGTGATTCCCTTGTGATAAAAAGTATTCCGCACATTCATCCGCACCCTTAAGTATGAATCAACAATCAAAATATATAAATGAATGCCATTATTTGTTAGTTACACGAGCCTATAGTTTAGCCTGGATAGAATACGAGGTTGCGGTCAGCCTTTCTTTAGGAAAGAAAACCTGGGAAAGAAAAAGCTGGCAAACACCTTGCGACCGGGGTTCAAATCCCCGTAGGCTCATTTTTTTGAATTTTATTGGAAATTAACTTTATTTGTTGAAGTTTTTCACTTCAAAAAATATTTTAGGTGAAAATTTTTCTTAGGAAAGATTTATTAAACCTTTAAGAGTTAGTTTAATACCATGGCAAAGAAAAAAGGCCTACACTATTTTTTTCTGAGAAGAAAACCGGTGATGATATTAGTAAATCTCGCGAAAGATGAGAAGCTTAGATATGCTTCCGCACTCGCAAAAGAGGTTGACTGCACTTATTCTCACACAGTGAAGCTTCTTGGTATGATGCAAAAGAATGGGCTTGTTGAATTTAATAAGAAAGGCAGGCTAAAAACTCTTAACTTGACTCCTGTTGGGAGAGAAATTGCTGGAACACTTTCCAAAACAATGGGTCTCTTTGACAAGGTTGATGGTTAAAATTTAGAATCAATTTCTTTGGCATATTCGCTAATTCGTTTAAGCGTAGGCTCAACCAAGAATTGCCTCACATGTTCTTCAAGAATATAAGAAATATCTGAAAATTCTTTTATCCGGTATCCGCCTTGATTCTTTTCAACCAAACCAATATGTTCTAACCTAAGGATTTGTCTGCGCACATTAGAAGAAGCTGTTCCTTCGCTACGGACATTTCTTACTTTCTCTTCAATTTCCTTTGAAGTAAGTACCTGTTTTGTTTTCTTTGATTCAAGAAACAACTTAAAAATGTCAACAATCACGTCTCTCGAATCTCCAGGCTGAAGCAGTCCTAACGAGATTATGAACTTCCGTATCAAATTGTTTTTGTCCTCATTAAAAGGGCGTTCAAACTTACGTAATGTAATCTCGGTTATTGGCTTGTCCTGAAAAACCTTCCCCATAAAATAATTAAAGGTGTGGTATTTTATAAACGATATGCAAAACGAATTACGCAAATCATTTGACACCGAAACGTGGTCTTTAATCTCCACATTAGAACCTTCTTCAATAGGCTGCCCTCTTTGTCCAGAAGCAGAAGAAAAAACTGAAGAAACTGGAAAAATCGAGGACGCAACAAGCAAAACAGGCAAATGGCTTTGCCGTAGCATAGTTGACCCATACCCTGTGACTCATCCGATGATTTTCAAATTAAATGAAACGAACGAGAACGCAACCTCGTTCAAGGCACATGGCTGGAGCGAAGTTGTTATAGAAACCAGAGACCACGCAAGAGAGTTCCATGAGTTAAGCACCGATGAGATGAATGCGGTTTTACAGCTCTATGCTAAACGCATAAAAGACCTAAGAGGGCGTGAAAATGTCGAGCAAATTGGGATTGTTAAGGACAATCTTCGCACCGAATTTGATCATTCTTACTCAAAGATTTTCACTTTACCAATAGTCTCACCCAAATTAAAGGAGAAAGCCCAGAAGTTCAATGAGTTCCAATACAAAAAAGAAGAATGCATGTATTGCAACTTAATTAAACGGGAGGGTGTGAATTCCCCGCAAAAGGGTCCGCGCTTCATATTTGAAAACGACCACTTCATCTGTATTGCACCATTCTCGCAAATGCTTCCTTTCGAATGTTGGATTCTCCCAAAAAAACACTACAGCTGCATCTCAGAGCTAGGTGACTTTGAGGTGTTTACTTTAGCAGAAACAATGAAAAATGTTCTCAGACGGATGGAGGGTTCAATAAAGCCTCTGCGATACACCATATCATACTATATAAAACCAATCAAGGAAAAGGACTTCCATTTCCACATTGTGATTGGACAAAAGACGCTTCACCCTTCAATACAGGAAAGCTATGGCATCAGTTTCTGTAAACTTACACCAGAAGATACTGCAAGGATACTGAGAGGCAATAGTTAGGGTTAAATAGATGCAAGCGGTTGTTTTAAAAATGGACAAAAAGTTTGAAAATACCTTAAGAGTTCTCATGACTGAGTTCAGGAACATAAAAGAGTCCTTAGAACCAATTCTAAAAGAAGTAAAACAAATGGAATCTTTGCGGATTGAGCTTAAGAACCTTAAAGAAGAATTTGACGCAAAAATAAAAAAACTTGAATTCGAGAATCGTAAGTTACAGGGCGAAAAAGCAGGAACTGGTGTTGGAAAAGATTTCGCTCACCGGATTGAACGACTTAATTCTTCATTGACTTCCAGGCTTGATGAAACTACAAAACACGTAAGGGACATAGAAACAAGATTAAAAAAAGAGGTATCACGAAGCGAATCAGAAGACACCCACTTCCAAAAATCAATCAAGGTTGAAGACAAGGAGCTAAAATCAATCGTTAATAAAGAGCTTAAGAAGAACATATCAGAAATTGATGAAAAACATATGAACCTTATTTCAACCACACGCAATAAGACAGCAGACTTGATTTCTGAGTTGGCACAGCTTAAGATTGAATCATCAAAAAATACTGAAGAGTTAAGAAGGATTGAAGGGGAATTAAATAACAAACTAGAAAGCACATCAAACCGATTTAATGATTTCGAAAAATGGTTCCGTGAACAGGATAAGCACAGTACAAAACAGCTTAACCTAAGAAAACGCCATATAAATCAGATTGTTGAAGAAATAAACAGTCTAAGGAAACTTATGTACGAAAATAAAAACTTGACTGTCTTAAACAAAGAAAAATTTGATGAACAGGTAAACAAACATATAGAACTTAGCAATGATGTATCAAAACTTAAGACACTGGACCAGACAAAGGCAGATGTCAAAAAGATAACAGATGTACAGCTTGGATTCAACAGGTTAGAAAAAAAGACAGTTAGCGATGTTGGCGAAACAAAAGCAAGGATGATCGAGCTTGAGAGGAGATTGCTTAGCAAAAAGGATGTTGACAAGATCCAGACATCAATACAAAAACTGCAAGCTGACAAAATCAAACAAATCGAAGATGGTTTGAACAAGTTCCAGGAACTTGACAAGTTAACTGAAAACCTGTCAAGGATGATGAAATACACTGAATTGTTAAAAAAGACCGCTGAACAGCATGGTGTACAGATAGCTGAATTAACAAAAACAGCCAGCACAAAAGAGTTAGAATTTGTAAAACTTAGCGTTGACGGCCTTAAGAAGGAGATTGATAGCATAAATATAAAAGTAGAAAACACGTCTAAAATATTAAAGGAGTTAGAACAGGTGTTGTGATGCCATTAATTGAAAAATTCGGCAATTTTAAAGAGAGAATGGATGAAATTGAAAAACAAACAACCCAGTTCAAGCATGATGCTGAACATAAATTAAACAAACTCCGAGAAGGGATTGAACTTATACAGGAGTTGAATGCAAGGCTTGAAAAGGTAGAAACAAGCCTTAAAGCAAGAGTAGCAGACGATACAAAACATATCGGCGAAGTTGAATCAATAGTTAACAAGAAGATTTCTAGGTTCATATCAGACTCTGAAAATTTCCAAAAATGGTTTAAGGAATCTGAATTAAAACATTACAGTCTTGACAAAAAACTTGACGATGCATCAAAGGATATCAAAAATGAGATAGTTGAATTAAAAAATAAGATTAAAGATGCAGAAGACAGAATGTCAAAATCCGAGAAGAAATATGACACTTCCTTGTCCAAGTTATCCACCGATGTACAACAGGCAAAGAAACTCGAGATGGACATAGACAAGATAGTTGAAGACAACCTCAAGGACATAAGAGTGGAATTTGATGACATAAAAAAGAAGATGATGGGGCTTGTTGGTGTTGAAAAGTTGCATCAGCATTTTGCTGAATTAAAGATGGACGTAACCACAACTGATGCAGGGCTTAGACAAATGATACATGACCTTAAGCAGAAAGTTGAGACAATCAAAGACGACATGGATGCATATCCAAAACTTAACGAACTTGTTGAACAGGATAAAGATTTGTTTGCAAAGATTAAATTACTCGAAGAAAAAACAAACACAGATTTTAATGTCATATTAAAAGAAATTGAAAAACTCGGTGAAATATTCTCAAGTAAACACGAAGCAGATATGCGCTTTAATGAACTCCGCTCAACTATAGACAGGGTACAGCAAACAGTCGCAAACATAGACAAAAAGCACACAATGCTTGAGAAGGATGTTCTTGCGCGTGAAGGTGCAACAGAACAGTCTCTGCAGTCAACAGTGAATCAACTACAGGTGCAGGTACAGAATTTAGCAAGACGGTTCGAACCAACTGAACAGTTACAGGAAGAACTTGAGATACTTAGGGAACAACTTATAATGACCCAAAATGCGCTTGTAGAACTTAATTCAGTATTACATGGACAACGTGGGTACTAATCCTAAAATCATATAAATCATTATATTTTTTATTAGACATATGAATATCAAAGAATCTGTATCACACAAGGGAGATATAACAATACGTGGGTGGGTAAAAGAACTCCGCGATTTGAAAAAGATTAAATTCATAGTTTTGCGTGATGGTTCAGGCGAGCTGCAGATCCTTTTAAAAGATGAGTCAGCCAAATTAAAGAAAATTTTTGAAGAACTTACAAAAGAAAGTTACATAGAAGTTACCGGCAGCCTGGTTGAAAGCAAACAAGCAAAGCTTGGAAAAGAACTTGTTCCTTCTGACCTAAAAATAATTTCAAAGAGTGAACAGCCATTGCCAATTGATATCTCTGGAAAAATAGAAACGAGCCTTGACAAAAGGCTTGACTGGAGATTCCTTGATTTAAGGAGAAGAGAAATAAGTTCTATTTTCAAAATTGAAGCTGAGGTAGGCAGACTATTCAGGGAGTTCTTTGACCAAAAAGGGTTCGTAGAAGTGTGGACTCCGGGCATAATTGCTGCAGCTTCTGAAGGAGGAACTGAACTATTCAAAGTTGATTATTTGGGCAAAAAAGCATATCTGGCACAGAGCCCGCAACTTTACAAACAGCTTCTGACAATGTGTAATCTTGAAAAGGTTTTCTTGATAACACCAATCTGGAGAGCAGAACCACATAACACCACAAAACATCTGAACGAAATACGGCAGATGGATATTGAAATGGCTAATGCTGACGATGAAACAGTAATGAAACTGCTAAAAGAGGTAGTTGAACACATAATCAAAGGTGTAAAAGAAAACTGTAGTGAAGAGTTAAGCGCATTAAATCGTGAATTAAAAATGCCAAAAACAATAATGTTAACGTATCATGAGGCTATCGAAAAATTGCAAAGGTCAGGACTTGCAATAAAGGACGGCGACGACATATCTTCTGAAGCAGAGAAAAAACTTGCTGAACTCTATGGCCCAGAAAATATGATTTTCTTGAGCAAGTGGCCAACAAAGCTCAAACCATTTTACATAATGCCTGAAGAAAAGAACCCAAAACTATCCCGTGGTTTTGATATGGATATGGGAGGTATTGAACTTAGTTCAGGCGGACAGCGGATACATATCCCAGAACTTCTGACAAAACGAATAAAAGAATGCGGATTAAACCCGAAAGATTTCGAGTTTTACATTAATTCTTTCAAGTATGGAGCACCGCCCCATGCTGGCTGGAGTGTCGGATTAGAAAGAATCACAACAGTAATCTGCGGCTTAAACAATGTAAGAGAAGCTTGCTTGTTCCCACGCGACTCTGTCAGATTAACGCCTTAAATTCTTAATCATTGGTTGGTAAGTCACACCTTTCTTGGTTCTTACAAGGCCTTTTGTTTTTTTGTACCCCAATTTCTTATAAAAATAAACAGCGTATGTAGAAGAATTTATTCTTAATTTCTTGGTTTTTTTATAAAAAGCTCTTTCTGCTTTATCCATTAGTTTTCTACCAACGCCCTTCTTGTGGTACCTCGTGTCAACAGCTAACGAGTCTACATAAGCTTTTTTAGCTCGGAATCCGCCACCAACAACACCAATTAGTCTAGAACCAATTAAAGCAACATAATAAACTGCATTTTTTCTGCTCAGCTTCTCTCGCAATCTCTTCACAAGATCCTTTTCAAAAAACTTTCTTCCTTGTTTAGTAAAACTCGGTGCTAAAAATTCATCATAAGATTTAGTAAAAAGTTTAATCGCAGGTTCAATATCGGACTTTCTCAGCGTCCTGATTTTCATTCTATTAACCTTGCATCAGCGATAAATGCGCCTTCTTCATTTACAATCAAAGGGTTTATGTCAAGTTCTTGTATCATGTGTTTTTTATGAAGTTTAGAAAGTATGAAAAGCGTTTCCTTTAATGCCTCGAGATTTGCTGGCTTTGCTCCCCTGACACCTTTGAGAAGAGTATATGCTTTGATGTCTTTTATCATCTCATCTGCATCGCTGAACGATATAGGACATGCCCTGAAAACAACATCTTTCATTGTCTCAACAAATGTTCCGCCACTGCCAAGCATTATTACTGGCCCGAAAACGGGATCCTCTTTCAAGCCCGCAATCAGCTCAACTCCTTTTATCTGCTTTTGTAGCATTATTCCGCCAGAGGTTTCATATTGAATATTATGTTTTTCAAGATTTTCCACCAGCTCTCTCCACGCATTTGTCAAATCAAGTCCATTATGCACATTGGTTATTACCCCACCAATATCGGTCTTATGCATTATCGAAGAAAATTTTAGGACTAATGGATACCCAATCTTGTCTCCAAGCTCAAGCGCTGTCTTGCTCTTGTAAACAACCGCATATTCTGGTATGTTCAAGCCTTCTTGTTTCAACAAATCAAAAATTTCAACCAGATTTTCCATTACTCCCTAAAAGAAAAGCTAAGTTTTAAAATCAATCGGTTTCTTTAAAAATCAATGAAAGAGATAAAGATATTGGGTAGGGGTGGACAAGGAGTTGTTTCTGCATCTGCTGTTCTTGCAAGTGCACTTTTTAAGGACGGTTACTTTAGCCAGGCATTCCCAATGTATGGTGTAGAACGTGCAGGCGGTCCAGCACGGGCATTTGTAAGGGTTGATACAAAACCAATTGAAAGATATGACCAGGTCTATGCCCCGTTTATCATGGTTGTAATAGACCCTTCGACTCTAAAAGAAGAAATTGAAAGCGAACTTGAAACAGCTGGTTTTATGCTTGTTAATACAACAAAGTCTGAAAAAGAATTGCGAAAGGAACTAAATCTTAAACAGACGTGTGTTCTTCGCACAATTGATGCTACAAAAATAGCAATGACTGTAATTGGGAAACCCTTTGCAAACATACCTCTGATTGGAGCTTTGGCTGGTGCTACCGGTATTGTTTCGCTTAAAGCCTTAGATGCGGCGATAGAAGAAACGTGGCAAGATAAAGGCCAAAAAGTTGTAAAGATGAACCAGGCTGCTGTTAAGAAAGGTTATGAACTGTTGTCGAAAGAAAAACATCTGGTGAGGATATGAACAAATCAAAAAAACCTGAGATTGGAGCAGTAGTAACTGAGCCGGGCAGCGCAGCAATAAACAAAACAGGCTCCTGGAAAGTGATGCACCCAGTTGTTGATAACAAAAAATGTACAAGATGTGGAATTTGCTGGCTTTACTGCCCAGAAGGTTGTTTCCAGATAAAAAAAGAAACTGAGCGAAAAGATGTCAAACATCGCTTTGTTCCGAATCTTGATTATTGCAAAGGCTGTTCAATTTGTGCAGTTGAATGCCCATTCAAAGCCATCACAATGGAGAAGGAAAAATGAAACGTATTGCTGAAGCAGGACATGTAATGGCAGAAGCAGTTAAGCTTTGTGAGCCAGAAGTTATCCCAGTCTATCCAATAACGCCCCAGGTCCACATAGTCGAAGCATTAACTGAAGCAGTTAACAATGGCGAACTAAAAGCAAAGATTATCCGGACTGAATCTGAGCATTCAATGGCTTCTGCACTTATTGGTTCGCTATTAACAGGTTCGCGAAGCTTCAGTGCCTCAAGTAGTCAAGGTTTGGCTCTTGCACATGAAGTTCTTCATATCATATCAGGCATGCGGCTTCCAGCTGTGATGGGTATTGCAGCTCGTGCATTGTCTGCTCCAATTAACATCTGGGGCGACCATTCTGATGTAATGGATGCCCGTGACACAGGCTGGATACAATTACACTGCAAGAACTCCCAATCTGTTTTTGACACAACTATCCAGGCATTTGCAATTGCACAGCGAGCAATGCTTCCAGTGATGGTTATACTCGACGGATACTCACTTTCACATTTGTTTGAACCTACAGAACTTCTTACACAACAGGAAGTTAGAAAATATCTCCCTCCCTTCAAGATGCCTTTTACTCTTGACTCAGCCAAACCAATGACATTTGGACCTGTGAGTTTCCCAGACAGTTACATGGAATTCAAACACCAGCAAAAAGAAGCAATGGATGACGCAATTAACATAATAAAAGAAGAGAACCAGAAATTTGCAAAGATGTTCAAAAGGAGTTATGGTGACGGCTTGATAGAGATTCATAACCCTAATGTAAAAGAAGTGATAATAGCGAGCGGAACAGCTGCTGAAACTGCAAAACTTACTGGTGCTTGTGTAATAAATGTACGAAGCTTCCGTCCTTTCCCATACAAGGAAATAGAAAAAGCTTGCAAGGGAAAGAAAAACGTTGTAGTTGTTGACAGAGCTTACTCATATGGTTCAGGAGCGCCGATGCATCTTGAAGTAACACAAGTTGTTCAAAACGCCAGGTCTGCTGTAATGGGGCTTGGGGGAAGGGACATCAAGCTTGAAGATTTAAAGAGGATTCTAAAATCAAAACAACACGAAATTTGGGTTGACAAATATGAAAAATGATAAATTTATGCCAGAGAACATACGCGGATTCCCCTTAGATGAAAATTTTGTAAACGGGCATCTTGCTTGCGCAAGCTGTGGCGCTGCAATAGCGATGCGCATGATAACAAAAGCAGCGGGCCCAAATACAATTGTTACTTGCGCAACTGGATGTATGGAAGTAGTATCAACAAAATATCCAACAACTGCCTGGAAACTTCCATGGGTACATGGCGCTTTTGAAAATGCGGCGCCAATTGCGTCTGGAGTCCATGCTGCTTTGGAAATGCAGGGAAAACGAAACCAATACAATATCATTGCAATTGGCGGAGATGGAGCAACTTACGACATTGGATTTGGAGCACTTTCTGCCGCATTAGAACGCGGCGACAAGTTCACTTACATATGTTACGATAATGAGTCCTATGCAAACACAGGAAACCAGCACAGTAGTGCAACACCATTTGGTTCCTGGACAACAACAACCCCAATTGGAAAAGTAATTAAAGGAAATAAAATATTTGAAAAACCTGTAACAGAAATAATTGCCGCGCACAGAATACCTTATGTTGCAACCGCAACAATTGCTTATCCCAATGACCTGCTTGCAAAAATAAAGAAATCCTTTACATTCGATGGCCCTTCTTTCATTAATATTCTAACACCTTGTATCCTTGGCTGGAAACATGAGCCTGGAATGACAATCAAATTAAGCAAGCTTGCAGTTGACACAGGTATGTGGCTCCTTTATGAGATTGAACATGGAAAATACAAACTAAACATCAAACCAGCGATGGAACCTGTAGAACATTATCTAAGTTTACAGGGCAGATTTAAACATCTGACTCCTGAAGAGATTAAGACTATCCAAAAACATGTTAATGAAAATTATGAACATATTCAAAAATGTATAAGGAACGGTGATATTGATGAAGGATCTGCTTAAAAAATTAAGTGAAGCACATGGCGCACCTGGGCATGAAGAAGCTATTGCAAAAATAGTTGAATCTGAACTAAAGAAAGTTTGTGACGAGATTTATCCTGATAAGTTAGGGAATCTTATTGCAAAAAAGGGAAGTGGCAAACCAGTTTACATGCTGACAGCTCACATGGATGAAATCGGATTTATGGTAAACCACATAGACAAAAATGGTTTTGTTAAGTTCGTATTAATGGGTGGATTTTATGACCCCTCAATTTTTGGCACAAAGGTCTTAATCCATACTGAACAAGGGGACGTACCTGGTGTTGTTGGCGGAAAGCCAGTCCACATAATGGAAGAAGAAGAACGGCAAAAAGTCATCAAATGGAAAGAACTTTTCATTGATATCGGAGCTGAATCAAGAGAAGACGCTGAAAAGCTCGGTATATCAATAGGCAACCCAGTTACGTTTGACCAGCGCTGCGAGTTCCTTATCAAAGGAAACAAGGTTTCAGGAAAAGCGATGGATGACAGGGCAGGACTTGTTACACTAATCGAAACAATGAAACGACTTAAAAAATTTAAAGGGACTGTCTATCTTGTTGGAACTGTCCAGGAAGAAGTTGGTTTGAAAGGTGCTCAGGTTTCTGCTTATCGCTTAAATCCGGATATTGCACTTGCTATTGATGTAACATTTGCAGGTGATCAGCCATCTGTTAAAGAGGAAGAAAGCCCGATAAAGCTTAACAAAGGCCCTGCGATTATCTGCGCTGAATATATGGGCAGGGGATTAATTGCAAACCCAAAAATTAACAAATGGCTTATTGAAACTGCAAAAACAAACAAAATTCCATACCAACTTGAAGCAACCTTTGCAGGAATGACCGATGCTGCAACAATTTATGTCACAAAAGAAGGTATTCCAAGCGGAAGCATCGGAATCCCAACCAGGTACATCCATACTCCTGTTGAAACAGTTGATATGGACGACATCGAAAACACTGTAAAACTTCTTGTAGCGGCAATCGAAAAAGGTATAGACATATAAATCCTTCAATTTTTTACAAATTGCTTCGTAGCTCATCGCACAGTGGTGCGCTGTTGGAGGCATTGCCCTCGTAGCTCAACTTGGATAGAGCACCTGCGTCCTAAGCAGGGGGTTGCGGGTTCAAATCCCGTCGGGGGCATTACTGGACAAACTGGACACCACCCCAACAAAAACAAATACTGTCACCATCCTAAACCATTTATGAACGCATTTCAACTCACTCCAGAATTATCTGAAATCTGCGGGATCCATGCTGGAGATGGACATTTAAGAAAAAATAAAAAAGAATTTGAGCTTAGTGGTGGATTTGAGGAAAAAGAATATTATGACCAAAGAGTAATCCCCTTGTTTAATAAGGTATTTGATACAGGTCTCAAAGGTAGATTCTTCTACAGTAAGAAAACGTATGGTTTTTCTACGTCCAACAAAATAATTCGTAACACCTTAGCCGATCTTGGTTTTCCTTACGGTAAAAAAGGTCTCATCGTAAGTGTTCCTACGCGTATTCTAAACACCGATGACAGAAAAATAAAAAGGGCTTTTTTAAGAGGAATTTTTGATACAGATGGATGCATAACATTTGATAAACGAATCTACAATAAAGACATTTTCAAGAAAAATAGAAATTATTACCCAAGAATTATTTTCACGACTATATCTGAACAATTAGCTAAAGGTATCAAAAGGTTATCCCAACAGGAAGGATTCAACTGTAAAATTTATGTTTACAAATCCAAAAAAGAAACTGAACATCTAAAGTACAAACCACAAATTGTTGGTACCCGTGCTCTTATTGAATGGATTAACAAAGTATCACCAAGGAATACCGCTAAACTTTCTAGAGTTCGTGTTTGGGAAAAATTTGGATTTTGTCCGCCGAATACAACATACGAAGAAAGGTTAAGAATATTAAATGGTAAAGCAGACCCGCATTCATTTTTATGAAGATAAAATTAACATCTAAACAGTATCTTTTAAATAATGGAATAAATAGTAGTATCATGTGGCCCCGTAGCTCAACCTGGATAAAGCACTTGGCTTCGGACCAAGAGACTGCGGGTTCAAATCCCGTCGGGGCCGTTTATGAAGCGGGATACAAAAAAGGCATTTGACTGGATTGTCAAAATACTTAGAAAACATAATATCCGATTCTGGGTTACAGGCGGATTGGCTGCAAGAGTCTATGGCTCACGTCGTCCTCTTGACGACATTGACTTCGAAGTGCGCGACCGTGATGTTTTCGTTGTTGCTAATCTAGTAAAAAAGTACATAATATTTGGACCAAAGCAATATCTAGACAAAAATTTTAATATTATTCTCATGACAATTAGATACAAAGGCCAGGAAATTGATTTTTCTGGCGCAGATTCAACACGTCTTTACGATTCAAAAAACAAAAAATGGGTAAAATGTTATTCAAATCTTTCTAAAGCTGTCCACAAGAAAGTATTTGGCATGATTGTACCAGTAACACCAAAGCAGGACCTTATCGCTTACAAAAGCAAGCTGCTGCGAAAAGTCGATAGGTTGGATATAAAAGCCCTTAAAGAGAACTAACCTAACTGCTTGTCAACAACTTCATGTACGGGTTTATGTTTGACAATCGAATTCTTAGGAATGAATCCGTTTAGAGAACAAAGAGAATAAATCCACACATCTGGTCCTATGAATGTTCCTGGCGCAGTGACTGTGTTACAACCGATGCTTGTGTTGTCTCCAACAATTGCCCCGAACTTTCTCCCAATATTTTTTCCTTCAACAACAATGTCTGCCCCATGTAGCTTGAAGTTTGTGAAAACAACTCCAGCACCAACGTTTACTCCATCGCCTATCACTGAATCGCCAATATATCCGTGATGATGCGCCTTAACATTATTCATTATAACTGAGCCCTTGATTTCGATTCTTCCAATTTCACAATTATCCCCAATTATTGTTCCTTTCCTGATAAAAGCATGCGGACCTATTACGCAGTTTTTTCCTATCCAAACAGGCCCTTCGATTACAACTCCCTCTTTTACCTTCGTGCTCTTGTCAATCACAACAGCTTCGTTTTTGCAAAGTTTTTCAAGAAGTTCTGTCTTTTTCTTGTGTATGTTACAAACATCCTTTACTGCAAATATCTCAGGCAAAGGGAATTCCTTGATTTTTTTAAAATAATATTCTAGTTTAGTTTCCATCATTTCACTTCAATAGTTTTGAAATCGCTACAGGTTTAATTACTCTGCGATTAAAGGTACATATGTTCTTGAACCCGATTTCAGCAAGAAGCTTGATTGCCTCTTCCATCCTGTCCCCTGTCCTAGCCATATCATGCGCATCAGAACCAACTGTAACATTACGTACACCTTCAGAGTATAATCTTTTTATTATATTGATTGATGGATAAAATGATTTTTTATCGGACATGGCATGTGGATTTGTATTTACTTCAAAACAGACTTTGTTCTTAATCAAAAGACTTGCTACCTCTGGTATGAACTTTTCATAAAGCCCCTCTGGAAAGATACCATAATTTGGTGTTGCGCTCTTCTTTATTATGTCCATGTGTGCCATTGAATCAAAAAGTTTTGAATTAATCGCATTTTTTAATTTTTCAAAATAAAATTCTGACACTTCTTCAGGTTTATACTTCTTAAACAAAGGAGCTCCATCTTCAGGGATACTAGCTATAATGACATCTCTTATCCAATGACAGGATCCCAATACAAAATCAAAATTGTACTCCTTAAGATATTTTCCGATTACTTTTTCAAATTCTTCGTGATATTCAACTTCCAGCCCAATTTTTACATTTTGCCCAAATTCTTTGTTGCTTTTTTCAACTTTTTTAAAATATTCATCAAATTGTTCTGGTTTTATTGAGTTTGGTTCCTTGAATATCCCAGGTTTCCCAAACCTAGACGGCTCAAAATGTGCGACAATGCAGGCATCAAAGAAGTTATTTTCTGAGATATGTTTTATAACGTCCCTTATCTCATTTTTATTGTCTGGGGAATAATTACAATGAATATGATAATCAATTAGTTCCATTTATTTCACAGTAACTGATTTAGCTAGATTTCTTGGCTTGTCTGGATTACACCCCCGCAATATTGCGAGCTGGTATGCCAAAATCTGGATTGGAATTATCTGGCAGATTGAGTTTGCTTCTTCTGCTTCCCTGACCTTGATAAAAAAGTCAAATACCTCATTGTTCTTTGGCCCAATCCCTATTATGTAAGCGCCTCTTGCTTTAAGTTCCATTGCATTTGTTATTATTTGTTTTTCGTTTTGCGTTGAGGTAAAAACAATGCATGGTGTTCCAGGCTCAATAAGGGCTATTGTTCCGTGCTTTAATTCTCCACCTGCAAAACCTTCTGCATGTATGTATGAAACCTCTTTTATTTTAAGTGCAGCTTCCAGTGCAGTAGGATATTGTAAATCTCTCCCTATGAGATAAATATCGTTTACATTCTTTAGTTTTTCAGCCAAATTTTTGATGTATCTTCTTGTGTTTGCTGAAGTCAAATAATAGATGTAGTTAACAAGCTCTCTTAGCCTGAACTTTCCTTCATCGAATTTATCGACTAATGCATAAGCAAGTAATGTAAGAATCGCTAATTGTGAAGTATAGCTTTTTGTTGCTAAAACACAGATTTCTGGTCCTGCTCGCTGTAGTAAAGTAATATCTGAGTATCTCGCTAATGAAGAACCGACTACATTAACAATTGAGACTATCTTTGCTTTACGTTCTTTTGCTGCTTTGACTGCTTCAAGAACATCAGCAGTTTCGCCAGATTGTGAAACAGCTATTACTAAGCTTTCAGGTATAAGGAAATCCTTGAAATTCGGGAATTCTGAAGCAAGCGCAACGTTTATGTGCTTGTTTGCTAATTTTGCGAATTTATAACTTGCAGACAAGCAGGCATTATAAGAAGAACCGCATGCCACAAAATAAACTCCTTTTGCTTTTTTTATTGCTTCTACAACTTTCATTATGTCTTCCTTATTTTGTGCTGCTGCAAGTTTTATTATTTCTGCCTGTTCTGATATTTCCTTAAGCATGAAATGGTCAAAGTCCCCCTTTTTTGCCTGTTCAACATCCCATTCGATTGTATCGATTGGCCTTTCAACTTCGACCTCATGACTTTTGCTAAAGTTATAGAATTTTATTTGATTGTTCAGTACAACCATGTCGTCGTCATAAAGGAATATTACCTTCTTTGTATAGTCGAGGAAGGATGGCACATCAGAAGCTACAAAATAGCCGTGATCTGCCACCCCTACGACCAGAGGAGATTCTTTTCGCACTGCAATTAATACATTTTTTTCAGAATTTATTATGGCAAGCGCATAGCTTCCATCCAGTTTTTTGATTGTGAGTTTTACAGCTGTGATAAAATCGTTACCTTGTTTTATGAAATACTCTATGAGGATAGGAATAACTTCTGTATCTGTTTCGCTCTTAAATGTGAAACCTTCTTTCTGAAGGAATTTCCTAAGTTCCTGGAAATTCTCGATTATCCCATTGTGTACCACCGCTATTTTCCCGTCATTAGAAAGGTGTGGGTGTGCATTCTCTTTTGTTACTCCGCCATGTGTTGCCCACCGCGAATGTGCTATACCTATGTTACCTTTTATTTTTGTATCTGCCTCTGAAAAGACTTCTGAAAGCTTGCCAACATCTTTCTTTACAAATATGCCGCCATCATGAGAAATTGCGATTCCAGCACTATCATAACCCCTGTAATCGAGGTTTTTCAGGCATTTCAGCAGTATTGGTGCAGCCTGTTTAGTTCCGATATAACCGACTATTCCACACATTTTTGTCTCCCCTAATGTAATATCCTAAATTATTAAACCTTTATAAATATAATTAAAAAGGTATATAAACCATTACAAATGTATTTATAGTAGTATGGCGCGTAAAACCCTTATTGAAAAGGTAAAGACCGAGTATTTTTCTAAAGATATTGAAATAGTTGACAACCCAAAACAGTTATTGCCCGCTCTCAACAATACAGGACTTAAAATTTTGACTAGCTTGCACGAAAAACCCGCTTATCCGAGCGAACTTGCCAAAAAACTGAAAATAAACGAACAGAACATCTATTACTTTGTCAGGGAATTCCTTAAATTTGGGCTCATTAAGAAGGTCGAGGAAAAAGAGATCCATGGTGCTGTTGCAAAATATTATGCCCCGGTTTCAGGTGCTTTTGGATTTGAACTTGCAAAAGAAAAGAAAAAGATAAAGATTGGCGAATTTGCAAAAGAAGAAAAACTTAAGGACTTTTTACACGAATTTATTGAACATAGTATTTTTGACGCAACAATCGTTGTCGGCTCTCCGGTAAGGCATGGCCCTTATCTTACTGCAGCCAGAGACGGACATTATGCTGTCCAGTTGGGTTTCTTTGTTGGTAATTTCACAAGCTTATCTGAAAAGTTCATTGTTGAACTCGATACTGACATCAAAGCTGAAAAAGGGGAAAAACAAGACATGATGTTGGTTGGCGGTCCTGTCGCAAACATGATATGTTCTGAGATAAACGAACATCTGTCTGTCAAGTTTAATTGGGACAAGTTCTGGACAATTTACTCCAAAATAACTAAAAAGGCTTACTCTGGTGAAAATGTTGGGCTTATTGCAAAGATACAAAATCCTTGGGACAAATCAAAATCAATCATTCTTTTGGCAGGGATTCATTATGTAGGGACCCAGGCCTGTGTGCTTGGTCTAACAAAGAAATATTCTGAAATTTTAAAAGATTATGAAAAAGAAAAAGAATTCTACAGGGTAATCGAAGGCTTAGATAGGGATGGCGATGGCAAGATAGATGACATCAAAATCCTTGAATGATTATTCTATCCTGAAATTCTTGCCCCGCTTGCCAATGTTCTTTAAGACTGATATTACCAAGACCAATCCAAAAAAGCTTGCCAGCCCAACTGTTCCGATAAATCCTAAATCATCATCTCCTAAACCGAGGAATGCGCCAGTAATGCCTGATGAAACTGGTTTTGTGGTTTCAACTTTAGTTTCAGCAACAGGTGTTTCTGACAGTTGTTCTTCAACATTCAATACAGCTTCATTAGAAGATTTCTTCCACTCTGAATACGACATTCCGTCTGTGACTCTTTGCATGCAATAGAATTTATCACCTGATTTGTATGTTGCGGTAATCTCCAGTGTTTGGGAAGTCATGCCCAATACAGCTTCACCATTTGCATACCATCTCCATTCATCTGCAACTTTTGAATCCTTGTCCTCATCACTGTATGTTCCTGGCAAACAAGTTATTTTATCCCCATATTTTGGATTTTCATTATCAATTTTTGGCGCAGTTAACAGTGGTCTATGATTCTCGCCAAGTCCTAAACTGTTATCTGTTGTATTAAAAGATGTTCCTCCGCTTCCGCCACCGCCTCCTCCGCCACCAACATATCTGACTACAACATTTATTGTACCACGACCTGAATTGCCTACTATATCAGAAACTGTAACTGCAAGCAGTTTATTGCCGCTTCCAACACTTGGAACAATTACTGAACCTGAACAAACTCCAGCATCATAAGTCAAAGTCCCGACAGCTGTTCCTCCAATATTCACTGAACAGTTTTCATTAATCCCTGAACCTGTATCCAAAACATTGGCAGTTATGCTAACGCTGCTCCCGACTACAATATCAAAGTCTACAGCTGGTGAAGTTATGGTAACTGTTGGAGGAGTACGGTCAATCCCTATGTTATACCTTTCTTCGCTATCATTAATATTCCCAGCAACATCTGTCGCCCTTACTGAAAGTGTATGGTTTATTTCAGCTAATACCGAAGTATTATAGTTTACAGTCCAATAACTGCCTACTTTGTTCAAGGTTATCCAACTGCCTGTACCGATTTTTGCTTCAACCATGTCAACGCCGTAATTGTCTGTCGCTGTTACATTTACAAAAATAGAATTTTTGTACCATCCAGAAATTGGTGAGTTAATCTTAACTGCAGGGTTTTCATAATCATTCCTGAAAGCGAAATTTCCTGAATTTGAACCGACATTTCCAAATGTATCTTTTATGTTCACATTGATTCCGCAAGTGCCAATAGGCAAACTGGATGTGTTCACCACAAATGTTCTGTAACATGTTTTATTCTGTGGTGCATCTGTACAGGTAACATTGTTAACATAAGAGGGCACAAATCCACTGCAGTTCCCATAAAAGCTATAATTATACGAGTTAACATCAACTGCAACTTCTCCTTCAACAAAAGTAACATTAAATGTTATGTTACCAATCTGTGTCGTATTTTCTATGTTAACAGTTGGGCCTTTTGCGTCCACACCCATAACCAAATCATGAGTTCTAAACTTGTTAGGACCTGTTGCATTATAATCCAAGGTGTTTAATGTCCAATAATAATCAGTTGCGGCATTTGGAGTAACATTCGCAGGGTTAACATAAATAGTCAAATTTACTGTTGTTGAACTACCTGGTTGTAAAAAACTATTATTACAAACTAGTAAAGTACTATTCGGCACACCTGTCCACCCTGATGGACATGTGAGCGCAATAACATCAAAGGGGTCTGTATTCAAATTTATTATTTGCAGCTCAGTAATGTTGTTAACAGAAGAGTTGGAGTTATTTACCAGAAATGTTAGCGACACATTGGTGTTACTAGCTACCCATCTCGGCAAAACATCAGCATCTGAATTGTGGTTTAATACACCAAAATCTCCTCCATAAACAAAGCTGATAGAAAACAATATTGCTAACAGCAAAGCTGGACTTAACATTTTTCTGTACATAACATCTACCTCACATTTTAAATCCAGCGCGCTTGTTATTTCTTAACCGAATCCCAAATAAAAACCTATTGTTACCCACCTAAAGTTAATTCTGTTGTAAAAAATATATCTTGTATCACATAATTGTTTATATAGTAGTTCTGTGTTTTCATATGAACGTGTGAATATGTTGTGTATTCTCGAGTGAGGAACCACAATATATTGTGGGTGGGTGCCTATAACATGAAATGTCCGTTTTGCTCTGCAACTGAAACAAAAGTGGTAGATAAACGAGCAGCAAATGACGGAGAAACCAATCGCAGAAGAAGAGAATGCATCAAATGTAGCAAAAGATTTACCACATATGAACGTATTGAAAATCTTGGACTATCAGTTATCAAAAAAGATGGCAGCATTGAATCCTTTAACGGGGAAAAGATTAGGAATGGAATTCTTAAAGCCTGCGAAAAACGTCCAATAGATGAAGCAACAGTTAATGGAGTCGTAGACTGGATTGAGAAAAAAGTTAAGAGTAAGAGTTCTACAAAAGTCACTACTAAATTTATAGGCGAGTTGGTGATGAAAAAATTAAGGATGCTTGACGATGTAGCTTATTTGAGATTTGCATCTGTTTATAATTCGTTTAATGATATTAGATCTTTTGAAAAAGAACTTAAGCAGATTAAAAATTCGAGGTGAATAAGTTGATTGGTAGGGTTGTAACAAAAATCAGAAAACGCGATGGGAGAATTGTCGACTTTGACAAAGAAAAAATAACAAATGCTATTTTCAAAGCAGCTGTTTCAGTAGGAGGCCACGACAGGAATCTTGCTTCAAAACTTGCAGATAAGGTAGTCGAACTTTCAAACAAGCAGTTTGACGGGACTGTGATTCCTACTGTTGAACAACTCCAAGACATCGTTGAAAAAGTTTTGATTGAAGAAGGACATGCAAAGACAGCAAAAGCTTACATCCTTTACCGACAGAAACGCGCCCAAATACGTGAAATGAAAGCACTGATGGGTGTCGAAGATGAATTAAAATTGAGCATTAATGCTATCCAGGTTCTTATGAAAAGATATCTGATGAAAGACAGAGATGGAAAAGTAGTCGAGACTCCAGGACAGCTGTTCAGAAGAGTTGCAAAAAATATTGTTGAAGCAGAGAAAAATTATGGAACTTCTCCTGACGAAATGCGAAAACTTGAAGAAGATTTTTACCAGATGATGACAAACCTCGAGTTTGTCCCAAATTCTCCCACTCTGATGAATGCAGGGAGAGAATTGCAGCAGCTTTCTGCCTGTTTTGTATTGCCTGTTGAAGACAACATGACAAGCATATTTGATGCAGTTAAGTACACAGCATTAATCCATCAGAGCGGTGGCGGAACTGGATTCTCTTTTTCGCGATTGCGTCCAAAAGGCGATATTGTCAAATCAACAATGGGGATTGCAAGCGGCCCTCTTTCATTCATGAAGGTCTTTAACACCGCAACTGAAGTAGTCAAGCAAGGTGGCACAAGAAGAGGCGCTAACATGGGCATCCTAAGAGTAGACCATCCGGACATCCTTGATTTCATAGTTTCAAAGGAACGCGAAGGTTCACTGAATAACTTTAACATTTCAGTTGCAATAACTGACAAGTTCATGGATGCTGTTGAAAACGATACAGATTATGATTTAGTAAGCCCGAGAAACGGCGAACCTGTAAAGAAGCTCAATGCGCGAAGGGTTTTCAACCTGATAATAACAATGGCATGGAAAAATGGTGAGCCTGGTGTTATCTTTATTGACAAGATTAACAAGGCAAATCCAACTCCAAAGATTGGATTAATTGAAAGCACAAACCCGTGCGTGGCTGCGGGAACTCCTGTGAATACACCCGACGGTTATGTATATGTTGAAGATATCAAAGTTGGAGAAATCATAAGCACAGTACATGGATGCGAACCTGTTACATCGATAGAGCAACATGAGGATACACCCGTATTCAAAGTAAACTTTTCTGATGGTGGTGAACAGTTAGTAACTGCAGCTCATAGATATTATGCAATTAAAAAAGGAAGCGAAAGCAAAAGAGTAATTGACTACCGATTAGATGAGTTGAAAGTTGGGGATTACGTAAGGGTGGAACCAACGCCCATTTTACAATCACAACCAGAAGAGTATTTGGATGGGCTCAAACATGGAATACTTTTAGGCGATGGATGTTACACAAATTACGCGGTTTCCAAAAATGTGGTTAAAATCGCATCAAGTACAGATGACACAGAATTTAATGGTAATGTAAAAAAATTATTTGGCGAAGATAATTTTAGGAAAGACGACATACAGCATGGAAGCAAGAGTATGAACATGATAGTCTCAAATGGTAGACAGATTATGCAAAGTCTGCAATTAAGTCCTGCATATTCGTATGAAAAGACATTTGAAATAACTGACATATGCAGCAGAGAAAAAGCTCTTGGAATAATAGATGGATTATTAGCTACCGACGGGGACATCTTACTAAAATCAAATCATCCCCAAATACGATTTTCAACTTCTTCAGAAAGATTAGCATTGAATATACGAAGATTGTTGTTAATGCTGGGCTGTCATGGCAGGATATTCAAGAGTTTTGCAGATGATGGTGGAAAGATAGGCAACCGAAAAATAATTAGAAAACATCAAAGGTGTAGCATAATAGTTTCCGGGGAAAGTGCTAGAAAGTTGGCATGCATTTCGCAGGTAGAAAATATAAGCCCAGTTAAAGGCAAAAAATTGAAAGAATTAAGAAAAGAGTGGCTTACAACAGGCAACACCTGGAAAGCGAAGATATTGTCAATAGAACCCGCAGGAACCGCAACTGTTTATGATCTATATTGCAAAAATAGTGATACTTGGATTACTGAAGGCTATGTGCAACGAGGATGCGGTGAACAACCTTTGTTGCCATACGAATCATGCAACCTTGGTTCAATAAATCTTGTTAAGATGGTCAGGGAAATAGATGGACGACACGAAATAAATTGGGAAAAAATTCGCAGAATAGTGCGATTATCTGTCCGTTTCTTGGATGACGTCGTTGACATGAACAAATACCCGCTTCCACAAATAGAAAAGATGACAAAAGGAAACCGCAAAATCGGACTTGGAGTCATGGGTTTTGCAGACATGTTGATTAAATTAAGAATTCCGTACAACTCAGATGATAGTGTTGCAGTCGGCGATGAGATAATGCACTTCATCAACAAGGAAGGGCACAAGATGTCGCAGGAACTTGCAGAAAAACGCGGAAACTTCCCTAACTGGAAAGACAGTATATTTGCAGAAAGTGATGTAAAGATGCGGAACGCAACAGTCACAACAATCGCACCAACAGGCACAATCAGCATCATTGCAAACGCATCTAGCGGCATTGAACCTTTGTTTGCTGTTTCATACATACGAAAAGGAGTGCTTGACGGGCAGACCGAACTGCTCGAAGTGAATCCTGTGTTTGAAGATATTGCAAGAAAACGCGGATTTTACAGCGAAGAACTGATGAAAAAAGTTGCGATGCACGGCTCAATCCAGGGAACAGAAGAAATCCCTGAAGATGTACGAAAGGTTTTTGTTACTGCACATGACATCTCACCTGAATGGCATGTAATGATGCAGGCAATATTCCAGAAACACACTGACAACGCAGTCTCAAAGACAGTTAACTTCCCATTTGACGCAACAACAAATGATGTTGAAAAAGTTTACGTGCTTTCATACAAACTAGGATGTAAAGGGATAACAATTTACCGGGACAAAAGCAGGGAAGTCCAGGTTTTGAACATTGCAAGTGAACCCTCAAAAGCTACAGAAGAAGTGTATCAGAACCAGCCGCAACCAAGTATGCTAAAGATTGACGCAGAATATGCTGGCGGTTGTGAAACATGTCATCTATAAAGTGATTTCATTTGGAAGGGCCAGAAAAAGCTAAGTCTATCAACGGTCTTGTGCAGGTTTACACAGGACCTGGAAAAGGAAAAACCACTGCAGCCTTAGGCTTGGCTTTGCGCGCAAGCGGGCACAATAAAAAAGTCTGCTTCATCCAGTTCCTGAAAGGCGGTTCTTATCTTGGAGAAATAGCAGCTGCACGAAATGTTCCTGGTTTGAAGATTCGCCAGTTTGGTGCTGATTGTCCTTGGTCTGAAAAACTTAAATCCGGCGAACTAAAATGCGGGAGCTGCAGATATTGCTTTTCAGTTCTTGCAGAGGACAAGACTAATAGCAAAGAAGCAATGGATTTTGCAAAAGAATCCACAGCATCTGGTGAATATGATTTGGTTGTCTTGGACGAAATAAACTGTGCAATGGCTCAACAGCTGATTCCTGTTGAAGACGTCCTAACGCTGATCAAACAGAAAAACAAAAAGACCGAGCTTGTCCTTACAGGAAGGAACGCACCAAAAGAGATATTAGATGCTGCTGACTTGGTTACTGAAATGAAAATGCTCAAACACCCAATGTACAAAGGTGTTGACAGCAGATTAGGTATCGAATTTTAGGTGAGATAATGCCAAAAAAGAAAAAATCACAAAAAAGAAAGCACATTACTAAAAAGAAAGAAAAGAAGCTACTGATAACAAAGGATATGACAATTGGCGAGATAATCGAAAAATACCCAAAAGCTGCACAAATTCTGCTTGAACAAGGTTTGATGTGTGTTTCTTGCGGCATGGCACAGATGGAAACACTGGAACAGGGCGCCTTAACCCATGAACTTGATATCAACAAATTATTAAGGATTCTAAACAAGGCTCTTAAGACAAAATAACTGTTTATTGGATAATTCAATAGGTTTAAAAAGGAATTGGACAGATTATCCAGCTTTATTGGGCAAACCAAGAGTTTAACTCCTGTAAGTTAATTATTTAAAAGCTAAAAAACTATTATTATCAAGTAATAAAGGCTGTAAGCAGGTTTATTGGACGAGCCAATAGGTGATACCCATAAAGATCTACGAATTAATCGAAATCTTTAGAATTTTTATTAGAAATCCGGCTAAATTCTATTCTTTAAACGAAATCCAGACCAAATTAAACGTTTCCTATGAACCTGCGTATAGATACATGAAGAATTTTGAAGCAGTTGGATTAATAACAAGGATTCATGAAGATAACAAACATAAATTTAAGTTAAATCTGAAAAATGAGAATTGTACAAAAATTTTAGGATTATTAAAGGTAATCACAGGACAAGAAGACTTGTCTGATGCTCAAAGTATTGAACCTGAAAAGGATATTAACATTGACTTATTCCACAAAATTTTACACCATTGCCTTCAAAAATCAGATAAAAAATGCACATTAAACGAAATTAAGACTCTGCTTGACATTTCATACGAACCAACACACAGATACATGAATTTGTTGGTTAATAAAGGGTTTTTCAAAAAATTAGATAATAAACCAACTGAATTTGTTTTATTGGAGAATCCAAGAACCCAGGCAGTTTTAACACTTCTGAATATATTGGATAAACCTAAAGAAACCATTCCAAAAATTGTGTTTGAAGAACATAAAAAATCTGAGACCACAAGAATCATGACTGATAAATTGGTTATGGTCGGTCTGATTGTCGTTGTAATAGCATTAACAATGGTTATACTTCCTCCTCTAACAGGATTTCAGGTAGCTGAAATTGAAAAAGCTGGAGTCCCAGAAGCTTCTAAAGACTCGATTCAAGCTTCAGAAGGTTCAAAAGGAAGCATAAGCCAAGAAGAAGTTTCAAAAACCACCCCTAAAGAACAGGCTGAGAATATAACTGAACTCCTTCCTGAAATCATCCCAAACAAAACTGTTCCTCAACTTATGATTATCGATATCAATGGGGACCTGATTGACGCTGAAATTGAACTCCAGCAAACTTCTGAACCTGTCTTTGGCATTCCTGAAGATAATGAAACATTCAAAACTGCTGAAGTTATGCTCTACACATTAGATGTAATCCCCAGCGATTCTCCAATTGAAAAAATTGAATTCCACGATCTTGAATACATAAACGGAACATTTGGAACCCTAAAACTTGATGATACACCTGAAACTGGTGATTCAGTCGAAACATATGCAATAGACCCGACTGCAATGAAATTTTCTGACGCAGAAGTCACAGTTACTGCAAAAGGAAATGAACTTTACAAGTGCAAAGATTGGAAATTTGATGACAGGATATGCCTTGGAGACTGGGTCAAAATAAAGGAGATTACACCAGGCCAGGATTACACATTTGTATTAACGCCCGAAGACCCTGCCTATTCAGAACAGCCTGGCTCTGAAGGAAAAGACGCGTACATAGACTCAGGAACTAAAACCTACAATTATGGTGCAGATACTGAGATTGATGTAAGAGGTGATGACAGCAGGCGCGTTTTAATCGAGTTCAATCTTTCAAGTATACCTGCGAATGCGAGCATTTCATCTGCAACACTTACAATGTACGCAACTGCAAAAGGAAGCGCAGATGCTGTGGTAAACATCAGTAAAATAACAAATTCATGGGTAGAAGGCACAGGCGCAGGTTCTAAAACAAGTGATGGCGCAACTTGGGATAATCGCTCTGGAACACAATTGTGGACAACTGCCGGAGGAGATTATGGTACGATTACATGGGGCAGCACAACTATCACGGGCATTGACCAATTCTTCACATGGAACATAACTGAACTTGTTAAAGGTTGGATAAATGGAACCTACACAAATGAGGGAATGCTGCTTAGAACAACCACAACAAGCAGCGGAACAACTTCGTTTGCATCAAGCGATTATGCAAACTCGTCCAGACGTCCACAACTTAACGTCACATACACTGAATCGCAGGCGCCAACAATAAATCAAGTACAAATGCCTTCCTCAATCAGAGTAAATGAAAGTTTGGACGTTACTGTAAACGCAACAGACAATGACGCAGTTAGCTCAATAAAACTAGAACTTGATGGAACTAATCATTCTCTTTCACAAAGCAGCACAAATTCAACACAGGTAATGAATGTTATACCTACTACCCAAGGAACAATTGAAACAGATTCAGTAACAAATTACAAAGACACTTATGACCAGAACAATGCTACATACGGGCTTATAACCGATGACAACAAAAAACTGATGGTTGCAACACCTGGTATAGATGAAGTAGGAACCGTCAATTCAGTAAAGATGCACATCCGTTATTCAGCAAGCAGTGAAACACCTGCAGCGATACACTGGGCAACAAGTCCAAGCACTCAAGGAACAAGCCATAGTTTTACTGCAAATGACACTGTACAACAAAGCACATTTGATGTTACTTCTGAGCGAAGCTGGAGCATGCAGGATTTCAATTTATTGGAGATGCATGTTAACAAAACTGGTGCAGCATCCCTTCGCGTATATGAGATCTGGTTTGAAGTTAGTTACACAACACACAGTTCACTTAGTTTGTGGAGCACTGCAATCAGCACAACCGGCTTAACAGCTGAAAACTATGTTTACAAGGTCTATGCAAATGATAGTTCAGGAAACCTCGCAACTATTTCTGGCAACTTTACAATAATGCTTCCTCTTGTTTTGATTAATGCGACAATTGACAATGCAAATGGCACACCACAGGAAACAAACATTGAAATTTACGATAGCAACAACACACTTGAATTCAATGGAACAGTAACTGAAATACTAACTTCTGTTGAAGCTGGAAACAAAGATTTAGTCATAACCCCTACAGATAACACAGTAGACAAAATAGAGTTAAGCAACGTAACTATCAATACAAATTTAACAAAATTAGTTGATATTGACGATGCTCCAGAAAGCGGAGATTCTCTTCAAACTTACGCAATTGACCCGACTGCAATCAATTTCACCAATGCAAATGTAACTGTGACCGCAAAAGGGGACACACTGCAAAAATGTAAGGACTGGAACTTTGAGAACCAGACCTGCGAAGGCGAATGGATAACCGTTCAGTCAATAACACCTGGACAGCAATACACATTTACATTAACAGCTGAAGACCCGGGATTTATGGAAATAATTTTAATAACCAAGGCAACGCACCTTGATGAGAATCGGACTTTTATCTCAGACATTTATGAAGAAGTCAGGGAACAGGATGATATTTGGTCTGAGACAATCCCCGCAAATGATTATGTACGCGTGACATTTGAAGCAAATTTAAACTCAGAAAATGATATTACGATATATCCACGAACAGTTAATGGAACTCCACAGATTAAAATTTATGAAGAAAACAGTTCAGAATTGATTGCAGAGTTCAGCAGTATTAATGATAACGAATACAATAAGGTTTATCTGACAGGATTAACCGGACAGCAGGATACTTTTGATTTGAAGATTATTAACGGCTCAGTTGAATTTGACCACATCATTGACCCTGCAACTGGAAGCGCAGTTGCAACACTTGCATTTTTCATGGATTCGGATGGTTTGCGGGCAGCCAACGGCGGTGGCTCTGATTCTGGTGGTTTCGGTGAATGCCCAATACAGCTGAACGACTACGGCAATGTTACTGAAAAATGTGGGGGATGGGGCTGCACAGCATGGACAAGTACAGGAGCGAATAACGTTGCCGAAGCCTGCACAGGCAGATGGGATTGTGTAGCATGGAATGGCGTAACATGCGCACAATACAATTGCAGCAACTGGACAGCAGGTACAGCCCAAACCACCAAATACTGTTCTGGTGTCTTCAACTGTACATCATGGAATGGAAGCTATTGCAATAACTGGACTTGCACTGGAAATACAGAAACAGCTACACAAAAAGACGCTTGGTGCTCTGGAGTATGGAACTGTACAGCAGTTAACAATAATTCATGTAGCCAATGGAACTGCACTGCATGGACTAAAAATGCAGCAAATGATAAAGAAGTATACTGTTCAGGAAACTGGGACTGCACTGTCTGGAATGGAAGTGACTGCAGACAATGGAACTGCACAGCATTTACAACCACTGCAACAGTTGATTTGGATGTGTACTGCGCTAATGGTTGGAACTGCACTGCATGGAACGGCGATGCCTGTGACAAATGGGCTTGTTTGACTCCTACTGAAGGCACTACACAAAAAGATTATCACTGCCGCAACTGGAACTGTTCTGTCTGGGACAGCACAAAAAAGATGTGCAATACATGGAATTGTACGACTTGGAATTCAACAGGCGCAAACTCGCGAAATTATTATTGTTCAGGTGTTTTCAACTGCACTTCCTGGAATTCTTTCACTTATGACACAACACCGCCAAACATAACAATACAATCACCGCTTAATCAGAGTTATAACACGACTTCTGTATGGTTTAATATTACTTTAAACGAACCAGGCAGCTGGTGCGGATACTCGCTTGATGGAAGAGCAAATGTAACAATGACAAACAGTTCAGGAAACTGGAACAATCTGAACAGTTCAATGACCCAAAGTAGCCACAACGTAACTTTCTGGTGCAATGATACAGCAGGCAACATGAACAAGTCTGCAACAGTATATTTTGTTGTAGATACTACTGCACCTACCTATTCAAGCGATTCCGATAATTCAGGAGGTTCTGTTATAGACACATCCATTGTAAATGTCTCGGTATACTGGCAGGATAATTTAGGTTTAAATGCTTCAATATTCCGCACAAATAAGAGCGGGACCTGGGCTAATGCCTCAACTTGCGTGCTCAGCGGAACCTCAGCATGGTGCAATACAACAATCGACACCACAGGAGACACAGGGAAGTATATCTGCTGGAACCAGTATGCAAATGACAGCGCAGGAAACTGGAACACGACAATGTCGCAGACAGTGCATTGTTTCAATGTTACCGCTTTGAATACAGCTCCAAAATGGTCAAACAATCAGTCCAGTACACCCAACCAGTACGCAGCGCAACTTTCACTTTTTAATGTCACATGGGTAGATGATGTAAATGTTTCAACTGCCTGGTTTGAAAGCAATTATTCGGGTTCAGCAACAAACTACACAATGTTCCTTTTATCTGGAAATAAAACAAACGGAACCTGGAGCTATAATGCAACTATCGCAGCAGGAACATATTACTGGAAATCTTATACAAATGATACTGCTAATGCCTGGAATTCAACAAATACCTGGATTTTCACAATTGCAAAAGCAGACAATCCAGTCAATCTTTATTTGAACGGAACATTAAACACAAATGTTACTTACACATATCCAGCAACTGTAAATGCAACAGGAACCACTGCAGTTGGAACAGTTTATGTATACCGCGACAATTCATTGCTTGTAAGCGGAGCATCACCGCAGACAAACATATCTCTGCTCGGAAATGGAACATATGCATACAAAGTCAATGCAACTGGCAATGCAAACTATAGCGACAACAGTACAGGCATTACTTACTATGCTTTCGTAAACAAAGCAGATGACTTTGTCAACTTATCGCTCAATGGCACTCAGAATAATTTATCAATAAATTATGGTACAGCAGTTAATGCGAGCTCAGCTTCAACCTCAGGCACAGACCAGATCTACCGTAATGGAACAAATGTTACGAACGAAAAGAACATAAATATTGTTCTGGGTGCAGGCTATTATGTTTACAAGGCAAACACAACTGGGAATACTAACTACACCGCAAATTCAACAGGAATAACCTATTATGTTACTGTGGCTCAGATAACAAATAATTGCTCATTGATACTTGACAAGACAACACCACAAACATATGGAACAGCACTGACAGCAACCTGCACGTGCTTTGCGGGTGGCGCCTCGCTTTACAGAAATGGAACTGATGTAACCTCAACCGAAAATGGAACAGCAACAACACTTCCAGCAGGAACTTGGGATTATGTCTGTAACACCACTGGAAATGTGAACTTTACCAGTGCAACAAATAGCAGTACATTTGTTGTAGACAAAGCGCCTACACTAACACGATTGTTCCTTAACGGGACTGAAAACAATAAAACATACATAATCGGAGATGTTGCAAATCTTACAGTTACTGTAAATGCAACAGGCCAGACAGTTTACCTTGATACTAATCTAAGCGGATGGACATTGCAGAGCAGCACAACTCCATTAACAAACATAACAACGCTATCTCAAACCGGATATTACAACATAACAGGTTATTACAATGGAAGCGACAATTACACAGCTTCAACTGTAACATACTACCTGACAGTCAGCAACAATGCTCCAATCACAACAACTCCAACAGTTGTGCCCTCCACAGCATATGTAACAGATAATCTTTACTGCAATGCAACACTAACAGATTCTGAACAGACATCGCTTACAGCTTACTGGACATGGTACAAGAACGGCGCAGTAAATCTGAGCAGTTCAACCAGCACTACCAACAACACCAATGCAAACATTACTGTTCTGCTTAGCGGGAACCTAACAAAAGGGGATTCCTGGATTTGCAAAGTCACGCCTAATGATGGATACTTGAATGGTACAGCTGTAAATTCAACAGCAGTTGTGATACAGAATTCAATACCAACAATAGGTGCTCCAACAATTAACGGTACAGCGCCATACACAAATGATATACTTGAATGCGATAATGGGACATTCAGCGATGCTGATTACGATTCAGCTGTATGGTATTACAGATGGTATGACACAGGCGCGCTTATAAGCGGACAAACTTCAAACACTCTTGATCTTTCTGTTGCAGGGCTTGACAGAGGAAACAACATAACATGTTCAATGATTGCAAGCGATGGAACATCAAATGCAACTGCCTGGCAGAACTCAAGCAATTACGCAATAATCCAGAATAGTGCGCCGACAACACCTGCTTTGCTCACGCCCACAAACGGACTTTACGGCGGAACTATCAATCAGACAATCCCGATAAATTGTTCTGGCTCAACTGACTTAGACAGCGACACAATAAACTATACAATTGACGCATACTATAATTCTGCCTGGTATACCCTTGAAAATGCCGGCGATGGAGTATACAGCTGGAATATTTCCAGCATCAGTTCGCAAGTAATTGACCTGCGCTGCAATGCAACAGATGGAACAGCTCAATCTGGTTATTACAATCCCTCAAACAACATAACAATTGATAATACAAATCCTGGAATAACGTTTGTTTCACCTACTGAAATGTCTGGCCACTATCACATAAACAGCTGGATAGCTGCAAATGTTTCAATAACTGAGTCTAACTTGAAAAACTTCACATATTATCTTTACAATTCAAGCGGACTGGTTAACAGCACTACATTTACAACTTATCCGAACAAAATCAACTGGACTGGATTGATAGAAGGAAATTATTCATACAATGCAACTGTTTATGACCAAGTTGGCCAGTTCAACAAAACCGAGACCAGGATTCTCATAATTAATTTCACGATGTCAATTGTCGCAATTGACTCGCCAGACCCGATAGTATACAATACAACTTCGATATGGTTCAATGCAACAACAAACTTTGGTGTTTACACATGCAAATATTCGCTTAATGGAGCTGCAAATGTAACAATGAACAATGATTCTTCTATGCACTGGTTCAATCTCTCAACAATTAGCGAAAATAATTATAATGCAACATTTTATTGCAATTTCACGACAGATGGTACATACTACTCATCTGAAACAACCTTCACCGTTGATGTTACAGCACCAACTTATAGCAGCATGGCAACATCTCCTGTAAGCCCAACAACTTACTCCTTAGGAGGAAACTATCAGTTCAACATAACCTGGACAGATGCAACAAGCGGGGTAAATGATGTGACATTTGAGTTCAATGGAGTCAACTACACTTATCTAAGCAGCGCTGTTTCCAAATCTGGAAACACTTATTACATAACATTAAGTGACCTTGCTGCAAATGAAAGCGGATATGCTTACAGGTGGTATGCTGTTGACAATGCTGGTAAGCAGAACAGCACATCTCAGTTGACATATATCATAAATAAGGCATCAACTTTAACGCGGTTATTCCTTAATGGAAGCGAAGGTAACAGAACTTATGAGTACGGAGACACTGCAAATTTCACAGCCGCAGTCAATATATCTGGCTCGACAGTTTATCTTGATTCAAATCTTAGTGGATGGGTCCAGCAGTCAGGAACAACACCTCTGATAAACATAACTCATTTGCTTCAGCTTGGATACTTTAACATTACAGGATCCTATCCTGCAAATGTTAATTACACAGCTTCGAATATAACTTATTTCATAACTGTAAATGATTCAGTCAAACCCAAAGTCCAGTTTGTTTCTCCAACAACAAATGGGACTTTTTCACAGAACTGGATTGAAGCAAATGTAACTGCATCTGATTTAAATCTTGCAAACATAACAATTTATCTTTACAATTCAAGCGGACTGATTAACAGCACTGTTTGCTATTCAAACCAGTGTTATGTAAATTTAAGCAGCCTAATTGACGGAACATATTACCTGAATGCAACTGCTTATGATATCGCAGGCAATTCAAACAATACCGGAACAAACACGATAATTTTAGACACCACAGGCCCGTCTGTCACATTCGTAAATCCAACCCCTGCAAACGATACAATGCAGACCTATTTTTGGGTCTATGTTAACATAACTGCCAATGAAGATATTAACACAGCAATATTGGATTGGAACGGAACAAATTACACAATGTCTGGCAGTGGAACCATCTGGAACTACAATCTTACAGGACTCCCAGAGGGAAGTTATAATTATTTTGTTTACTCAAATGACAGTTTAGGAAATGCAAACATCAGTGAACTGCGCAGAGTTATACTTAATCGCGCTCCAAATGTCACGATTATATCGCCGCTTGGGGAAACATACAGCACTGATGACTATTTGCCCATCATAATAAACGCTTCTGATAACAACGGCATTTACACTGCAATAGCAGAAATAACAAAACCTGGCGGCGCAAAAGTCAATATTACGCTTGGACATGGACAGCAGAACGACAGCTTTAACACCAACACTCTTGGGACAAAATGGGAATCTGAAGGCGACCCTCTTGGTCCAACGCAGTCCTGCTCAACAGACATTGATTCCACAGTTACTGGAAAAGCATATACCTCACTAAGCGGAGATGGTTCTCCTGAAACTGATACTTTCTGCAGTATTATATCCAAAGATGCGATAGATGGAAACTTCGACATAAGCATAGAATTCAATCTTACAAATAGCACTTTAGAGGATATTGCACTGAACTTGATCTTGGTAGAAATGCCTACTTATGCGTATTCCACAAAAAATCTGCTGATAGGATTGACAGACTGGTCAGGATACAACAAAGAGTATGAGATATATGTAGACGACGAGACAGTTTCTGAATATCTTACCTGGAACGACACAGGATTTACTTACAGGGAAACAAATGACTTGTATGGAAAGTTCAGGATAACTCGTGTAAACAACATATTCACATTCTATACTTGGAACAACACAGCAGGCAACTGGCACGAAGAGCCTATCAATATGAACGCGTTCAACTTCAGCAAGGGACTATATGTTGTGTTCAATGTTGAAAGCGCAGCCTCAAACTTTGGTTCAATAGAAGCAACATGGGATAATTTTACTGTAAACGGCGGATTTTCTAATGTAACCCTATTTGGAATGTTCACTGATACTGCAAGCACTGGCATATACAACGTATCAATATTTGCAAATGACACTCTCGGACTTGTGAACAACAGCGAGAAGAGCTGGTTCAACCTAACTGTAATAAACCATAAGCCATCCGCACCTTTTATTCTTACTCCAGCTCCATTCGAGATTGTAAGCGACATGTATAATATAACATGGTCAAATGTTATTGACAGAGAAAACGATTCAATGCGATTTAACATCACATTGTTGAATCCAGATACAAGCTACAATGCGACAATTGCAAGCAATTATGGGGACTTAAACACGAATTACTATGAATGGAACACAACAGCTTATTCAGATGGAGTCTATACCCTTATCGTAACAGTGTATGAAAATGCGACTGTTGAAGGATACACCAAAAATTACACGCTTGAAAACAATTTCACGATTGACAATACACCACCTACAATAGAATTCACCAGTCCAACTGAGATTTCAAACACTACAGTGGACAGGAGCTACATACAAGTAAATGTCACTGTAGTGGACGCGAACCTTGCAAATATAACACTAAATGTGTACAACTCAAGCATGGCTGTCATAAACAGTTTAACCTGTTACTCAAGCCCATGCTTTGCGAATATAAGCGGGCTTACAAACGGGATATATTATTTTAACGCAACAACCTTTGATTTGGCAGGACACACAAACTCAACTGAAACAAGAAATGTCACGCTTAGCATAACAATTCCGCCATTACCGCCAACAGGAGGAGCTCCAGGCGGCGGTGTTCCACCTTCTAAAAATATAACTTGTGGTGATAAAATATGCAGTCCTTCTGAACTGTGCAGCACCTGCCCAGAAGATTGCGGTATTTGCCCTGTTGGTCCAGAAGTACCAACAGAAGGAATTGAACTCTTCGAGATAGTCAATGGAACTGAAAAACCAATAAGTGAAATTGAAGTTGATGTTCTAAAGCTGGAAGAATTGAGATATAAAATAAAGAATTCTGGCAACAAATCAATTGAAAATGTAACTTTGAACATAATATTCCCTGAAGAAACATTGATACCTGAGGGGATACATCGTGGAACACAAATCGGATGGAACCTGAAAGATATAACAGGTTGGGAATTGATAGGTAAGATTAAGGAACCAAGATTAACAGGATGGCCTTCAGAAGAAACATATATCATAGATGTTTTGGCGCCTGGTGAAGAAAAAGAAGTAACACTAAAAACATTACCTCCAATAACAAGGCTAAACGAAGCAGAAATAGTATTCCAGGTGCTTTCAAACAACAAGATAATCTTTGAAGACAAAGCAAAACTTAAGATAAATTCACCAAAATCTATTGTTGCTGCAGATTACCATAACGAAGATGATACTATTGATCTTTACATCGCAGTAGACAACCGTGGAAATAACGAACTTAAAGATGTTTATATAGAGTTCAACCTAAATGATGGGAAAACAACAAGAATATTCGAATTACATGGGCCGTATGTCATACCCCAGGATAACCTCTTTTTAATAGCAGATACATACAGGTTAGCTGATGACATCGGCGGAAAGAATTATAGCCTTACAATGAAAGTGTATTCAAAGATTACAGGCATAACAGTCTCTAGCAATAACTTTGATTTGACAGAAAGGGAGCCAACGCCAAGCAATTCAATCTGGGCAAGCATAATCACGTTATTTACACAATAAAAACGTTTAAAATATCAAAAATAGTTGGATAAGAAGGTGAGGTAATGGTTTTCATATTTGAGTTCGATATCCCTCTAATAGAGCTATTGTTAATGTTAGTCGTATTTTTTAGTATATTCCTATTCTTAATCCTCTTTGAACTCATATGGTTGGGTCGAAGATTACTAAACTTCTTGTATTCTGGAAAACGCGTTCCATCCCCACAAAAACCAATAATTCCTGTTATTAAATTAGTTAAGCCTAAGCCAAAAATGTCTTGGTGGGAAAGATACCAGAGAGAACATCCTAAAATCAAAAAAGAACCTGAAATTCCTGTAGCTCCTGTTGTTAAATTAGTTAAACCTAAACCAATAGTGCCAAAAGAGTCTTGGTGGGACCAGTACAAGAAAAAACAGTCAAGACACAAAGTAACACATTTCCCAAAACCTGTAATTCCTGTTATTAAATTAACTAAACCACGGCCAGTAAAGCCAAAAACAACTTGGTGGGAAAGATACCAAAGAAGACAAAAACGTATTAAGGCTGAAGAAGAAAAGAACAGACTAGCAGAGGAGCAAAAGAGAAAACGAGAAGAAAAACAACGAGAGATAACAGAACAAGAAATAGAATTAATGAAAAATAAAATAGATGCTTTGAAACAAAAAAAAGGGATACCTCATAAGAAAACGTGGTGGGAGACATACAAGAAGAAACAGTCAAGATACAAAGTAACACACGTCCCAGAGCCAGCAGTAACACCAATAAAGATGTTTTGGGAGAAACCTCAAAAGGAAGAAGTAACAGCTGAAGAACAACCTGAAGTGATTGTTAAACCAAAAACAACTTGGTGGGAAAGATACCAAAGAAGACAAAAACGTATTAAGGCAGAAGAAGCAAAACAGAGGGAAGCTGCTGAACGACAGCGAAAGATTGCTGAAAAAAGAAGGCAAGCAGAGCAAGAAAGGATTAGAGCAGAAGAAGCAAGACAAAGAGAAGCTATCACAAGACAGCAAAGGATTGAAGAACAACGAAAGCAGGCAGAACAAGAAAAGATTAGAGCAGAAGAAGCGAAAAAACTTCAACAAGAACAAGTAACAGCTGAAGAAAAACCTGCAGTGGTTGTTAAGCCAAAAATGTCTTGGTGGGAGAAATATAAGAAGAAACAGTCAAGACACAAAGTAACACATTTCCCCAAACCTGTAATTCCTGTTATTAAATTAACTAAACCGCAGCCAGCTAAGCCAACAGAGAGCTGGTGGAATAAGTATCAAAAGGAACAAACTAAGCTTAGAACAGAAAGGGGAAAGCAAAGAAAACTTGAAGACGAGAAAAGAGCGAGAGAACAAAAAAGAAT